>Ga0209712_10000115_pt1 | contig 68596 bp, 70 predicted proteins | sample ArcOceMetagenome_FD_187443 | JGI IMG/M metagenome (GOLD analysis project Ga0209712, IMG submission 187443) | Marine eukaryotic phytoplankton communities from Arctic Ocean - Arctic Ocean - Greenland ARC118M Metagenome (SPAdes) (version 2) | ecosystem: Environmental > Aquatic > Marine > Oceanic...
GGTGTTCTTTCCAATATCTACGCATTTCACCGCTCCACTGGAAATTCCCTTTACCCCTACTATACTCTAGTCAAACAGTTTCGACTGCGATTTTGAAGTTGAGCCTCAAGATTTAACAGTTGACTTGTTCAACCACCTACAGACGCTTTACGCCCAGTGATTCCGGATAACACTTGCATCCTCCGTCTTACCGCGGCTGCTGGCACGGAGTTAGCCGATGCTTATTCTTCAGGTACACGTCATTGATTCCTCCCTGAAAAAAGAGGTTTACAACCCATAGGCCGTCTTCCCTCACGCGGTATTGCTCCGTCAGGCTTTCGCCCATTGCGGAAAATTCCCCACTGCTGCCTCCCGTAGGAGTCTGGACCGTGTCTCAGTTCCAGTGTGTCTGATCGTCCTCTCAAACCAGATACTGATCGTCGCCTTGGTAGGCTCTTACCCCACCAACAAGCTAATCAGCCGCGAGCTTCTCTTCAGGCGAATAAATTCATTTCACTCGAAAGCATATGGGGTATTAGCAACCGTTTCCAGTTGTTGTCCCCCTCCTGAAGGCAAATTCTCACGTGTTACTCACCCGTCCGCTACTTGAGTTAAAAACTCTCGTACAACTTGCATGTGTAAGGCATACCGCCAGCGTTCATCCTGAGCCAGGATCAAACTCTCTTTAAATTTCCTTAAGTTTTTTTTGTAGATTTATTTTAAAAATCTATTCGTTGTTCTGCTTTTAATTGTATTCAATTACCAAATAGGATAATATTTAGAGCAAACAAATAAAATAAATAAATAATAAAATTTAATTATTTGTTATTTAGTTTTTTTGTTTAAAGTATTACTTAATTTAAAAAATATAATTAATTAAGTAATAAATTTATTCATAAAAGTATCAAACATATAGTCAGAATCATTCGAAAGTTTACAAATTAAATTTGATGATAATTCAGGTAAATGATGTAAATTCTCCGCTAAGGGTTTTGTTATTTGTTGATGTTGAGAAAGATTTTTTAAAATTCGGTCTGGTAAGAATTCAATCTCAAGATGAGCATAATTCTTTTTCATGAAATTTAAAATATCAATTCGGTCTGTATACCAGAACTCTCTTAATGAATTTGGTATCGAATGTGTATACCATAATGAAGGTAAATATCTAAATAAAATAACATCTTGAACTTCATTATCAATCATCATCTTTCCAGGTTGTCCTTCACTAGGTAAAAATGGCATGGTAAAAACTAAATGATTTAATGAATCTGCTAGTTTACCAGTTAAACCTAAAATGATTGGTGCTGTTAAATCAACTCCTAACATTACTGGTGAAAGCCCTGTCATGAAATCTTGAATCCAATCTGTTAGGGAAATAAGGTATATCCAAGGTCGTGTGTATGGGTTGATTGTTAAAAACCAGTATAATTTCATACGGAATTCTACTAAGAAGAAAAAGCCAATTAATCCTAAAAAAACGGATTGTTGAATAATTTCCAATGGTGTCGTATCAACTGAGATATTTAAATTAATTTGAAGCCATTGTGATAACCAATCAGGTAAAAAGAAGATGTTCTTATAATTTGGAACGTAAAAATTATAAAACCCATCTGATTTATGTTCATAAAATGTTCTGTCAATTCTAGACATATCTGGAAAATTTCCAAAAAAAACCTGACTTAATGTAGCAGGTGCTGCCGGAGGTGGGAAATTTGTTTGATGAATCGGTAATTGAGATAAATAATCTACCATTGATTGCTGTTTAGCATCATACTCAGGAGTAAGAGGCATGCCTAGATTTTGTGGGTAATTAAAAATCTTAGTTGCAATTTGTTCGGTTAAGGATTCTAGTCCACTAACGAAAACTACTTTGAAATCTAATATTTTATTTGCTAAAGTCATATGTGAGTTAAATTAATTATATTTTTAAACATCTTCGTATCAATAAAAATTATAAGAGAAACCGTTGAAAGTAATAATTTAATCATTTAGTTAAAAATGTTTCTATGTTTAGTCGATAGGTTAAATTGAAATTTTATTTTGTAAGAATTGTATATGCTTAGTCAGATTTTATAAAACTAGAATTTCTTGAATAAAGAAACTTTTGAAGAATAATCGAATCATTACCAGTAATATAAGTAAAAAAAAATAAAAAATAAAGGCTTATCCAAGTTAATCAAATTTAAGTTTTAATAATAACATCGGGATAGTAGGATTTGAACCTACGACACCCTGGTCCCAAACCAGGTACTCTACCAAGCTGAGCTATATCCCGTTCTTAACACTATTCAATTATAGATAATAAATTCAAGATCTGCAAACTGTATAAGAAAAAACTTAAAATTTGAAGAAATATTACCTGATATTAAGCTTCAAAAATTTAATACCAGATACTATTTCTTCCTAAACTATTTATTTTTTAGTTCTTCTTCAATATATTTGAAGGCATCTTGTACCGTTGCCATTTCACCAGCAACTTTATCCTCAATTTCAATATTGAACTCATCTTCAAATGCCATTACTAATTCAACTACATCTAATGAATCAGCACCTAATTCTTTTGTAAAGTCAGCTGTTTCTACAACTTTCTCTTTCTCGATTCCTAATTGGTTACTAACAATTATTTGTAATTTCTCAAATGTTTCTGACATAAGAATGCTCCTTTAAATTTTAATGCAAACAAATCACACATTTTATTATACCGAAATTTTTTTTTATGACACAATAAATTGAATTAACTTTGTAATTTGATAAATACTGCTTCGGTTTACACCATAAATTGGTATATTCTTTTGTTTTGCTAAATATTGAAGTTTTTGATTTTGTTGTAAATGTTTTTTTAACCCAATAATTAAACTAGCTTTTTTAACTTCTTTTGTTAAAGTAAAAATAAAAAAATTTTGATTAAGTTTTTAAACTTAATCAAAAAATGATTAATGAAAACAATGTTTTATTCAATTGAATGTTAAAATCACAGAAAATTTTCTATGTATTATTTAGAAACATTAATAAGTTCATTAAAAGTTGGGGTATCTAGTACCGCAAGTTGAGCTAACATTTTACGATTTAACTCAATATTAGACTTTTTAAAATTATGAATTACACGGCTATAAGTTAATCCATTAACGCGCGATGCGGCATTAATACGAGTAATCCAAATTCTACGAAACATACGTTTTTTTTGTTTTCGTCCAACATATGAATAACGTAAAGCTTTCATTACTTGTTGATTAGCTACTCTAAAAAGACGTGAGTGTGCACCTCGGTAGCCTTTAGCTAAATTTAAAATCTTTTTGCGACGTTTTCGAGCGACATTTCCTCGTTTGACTCTAACCATTTTTAATTTTAATAAGGTAACATTAATTTAATAGGTTTACTATCACTAGCACTAACACAAATAGTTTGTGACAATCTTCTTTTTTGAGTATTTGATTTTTTTCGTAAAAGGTGACCTTTATAAGCATGACGACGTAAAAAATTACCAGCGCCGGTTTTTTTATAACGTTTTGCAGCGGCTTTTCGAGTTTTTAATTTAGGCATAAAATTTAAAATTTTTTAAGAAAAGTATAATTGTTTTCACTGAATTAAATATACCTAACTAAATTTATATCTATATATTCAAACAATCGAGTGACTAATTATACTTCTAGAATATAGTAAATGATTAGACATATATTATGGAATTATATTTTTTTTGTCAATAAAGAATAGTCATTAACTCTTTAATCTTATTTTTTCGGTTTTCTAATAAAAAAATTAAAATAATAAATAATAAATAACCCGTTTGATACAAATCAAAATAGGTTATTTTTAATCCATATTAACTATCACTTTCTTCAACAATTTCTACTAATTCGTCTAAAGCAAAATTATTTGAGTTTGTTCCAGCATAATTAACATTTTCAAAACGTACTAAAGCAGGATAAAGAATACCACTTTGATCAACTGTTGCAATAGTTCCGATTTGATTAAACCAATAAGACTCTTTTCGTAAAATTCTAACTTTTGAACCGCGAGCAACCATGGTAATATAATTTATTTAAAATTTTATTATGATTATATATTCTTTTCAAGGATTTTAACAATAAAAATCTTAAATAAATTCTATTGTCTTCTTAACTTTCTGTTGTTTTCAAAATTTTAACTGTGTTATACTTATTAGTAATAAAGAAATTAGTATAATAAAAATGAATAGAAATACATTAAGAAATATACTTATCGCAATTATTTTATTTAGCGGTATTAGTGTAGGTATTAAGAAATTTAATTTAATGGGATTTGAAAGTCCTGAAAATATCCGAAACACAGCACAATTAAATCAAAACGTTGTTAGTTCACGAATGACATACGGTCGTTTCTTAGAATACCTAGAAATGGGGTGGGTTAAACAAGTTGATTTATATGATAATAGTCGTAATGCAATTATTCAAGCCTCTAGTCCTGAATTAGGTAATCGACCACAAACTATTCGAGTAGAAATTCCAGTAGGAGCTTCACAATTAATTCAAAAATTAAAAGAATACAATATTGATTTTGATGCACATCCAGCTGAACGCAAAAACCTTTTTGTAAGTATTGCTAGTAATATCTTATTACCAATTATTTTTATTTCAGGTTTAGTTTATTTCTTCCAAAACTCAGAAAACTTTGGTGGTAATAATGGACAATCTCCAATGAGTTTAGGTAAATCAACAGCACGATTTGAACGCCGTCCAGATACGGGTGTTGGTTTCGCTGATATTGCTGGTATTGATGAAGCAAAAGCAGAATTTGAAGAAATTGTTTCTTTTCTAAAAGAACCTGAAAAATACACTGTTGTGGGAGCAAAAATTCCAAAAGGTATTTTATTAGTAGGCCCACCAGGAACAGGTAAAACTTTATTAGCCAAAGCGATTGCAAATGAAGCAGATGTACCATTCTTTAGCGTTGCCGGTTCAGAGTTTGTCGAAATGTTTATTGGTATTGGTGCTGCTCGAGTTCGTGATTTATTTACAAAAGCATCAGAAAATGCTCCATGTATTGTATTTATTGATGAAATTGATGCAGTTGGTCGTGAGCGAGGAGCTGGTGTTGGCGGTGGTAATGATGAACGAGAACAAACATTGAACCAACTTTTAACGGAAATGGATGGTTTTAAAGAAAATAAAGGGGTAATTGTTGTTGGTGCAACAAACCGGGCTGATATTTTAGATGCCGCATTATTACGTCCTGGTCGATTTGATCGTCAAGTAACAGTTAATTTACCAGACCGTTTAGGTCGAGTTGGTATTTTAAAAGTTCATGCACGTAATAAACCATTAAGTGAAGATGTTTCATTAGTTCAATTAGCAAATCGAACACCAGGTTTCTCAGGGGCAGATTTAGCTAACTTATTAAATGAAGCAGCAATTTTAGCAACACGTTATAAAAAGACAAGTATTACTAAACAAGAAGTAAACGAAGCTGCTGATCGAATTATTGGTGGTATTGCAGGTACTCCACTTGAAGATACAAAAAATAAACGTTTAATCGCATATCACGAAGTTGGGCATGCTATTACAGGTTCAGTTTTAAAATCTCACGATGAAGTTGAAAAAATTACACTAGTACCACGTGGGGCTGCAAAAGGCTTAACATGGTTTACACCTGACGAAGAGCAAAGTTTATTATCACGTTCAGCTTTATTAGCTAGAATTATTGGAACATTAGGTGGCCGAGCTGCAGAACAAGTTGTTTTCGGTGATCCAGAAGTAACAACTGGAGCAAGTAGTGATCTACAACAAGTAACAAATTTAGCACGTCAAATGGTTACAAGATTTGGTATGTCAAATATTGGGCCAATGGCTTTAGAAGATGAAAATACTGGTCAAGTATTCCTTGGTGGTAATATGAATCAAGAATCAGGATATGCCGAAAATATTGCTGATCGAATTGATGATGAAGTAATTAAAATCATTAATTATTGTGAACAGAAAGCAGTTGAAATTATTTCGGATAACCGAGTAATTATTGATTTAGTAGTTGAACGTCTACTTGATATTGAAACAATGGATGGAGAGGAATTCCGTGAATTATTAAGTAGTTACACGGTGTTACCACAAAAAGATGCTCCATATATTTCAAAATTTAATTAAAATTTATAATTAATTTAAAAAATTAAATGTAAATATATTGCTATATCGATGATCTAAATATAGAATATACTTAGAATATATATATAATAAGATTGAAAAGTCATTTTCAATCTTATTAGTCGAAATTAATTATAATTTACTTTAAGTATTTCAAAACTAGGGAAACATTATGGCAAAAAAAAGTATGATTGAACGCGAGAAAAAGCGTATCAAATTAAATAATAAATATAACACTAAACGTCAAGATTTATTAAAACAATACCAAACAACAGAAGACTTTAATTTAAAATTAGAGATTCATTCAAAAATCCAGAAATTACCACGAAATAGTGCGAAGATCCGAATTCGTAATAGATGTTGGAAAACAGGCCGACCACGTGGCTATTACCGTGATTTTGGTGTTTCACGCCATGTATTACGAGAAATGGCTCACCAATGTTTATTACCAGGTGTGACAAAATCAAGTTGGTAATAAATTAAACTTAAATTAAATTGAAATGATCAATTTATCTTTCAATTTAATTTCTATATTTACTCTGACTCACTTCTCTTTAACAAAATTCTATTCCTTAGAATCAAAAAAGTATATAAATTTAAATAATAACAAATTAAGGGAGTATAACATGATTTATGATTCGCAAGTTTATACCGCACTCGTAATTGCTGTAATGGCAAGTGTTTTAGCAATTCGCTTAGGAGCAACACTTTATAATTAAAATTTTTTAAACATAAATTTAAATTTTATTTTTTGGATTAAAAATTAATCTGACAAAATTTAAATTTATTGTAAATAAAATTTTGATCCTAGATCTTGAAGAATTGGTAATGATAAAAATAATCGAAATTTTTTTTTAACTAGATTATTTTTTCATTATCAAATATTTATCAACTTTATACAATTAATTCCAAATTATGGTAGCAAAAGATTTAAAAAAATTTACTAGTCCCGTATTTCCATTTACAGCAATTGTTGGCCAAGAAGAAATGAAATTAGCTTTACAATTGAATGTAATCGATCCAAAAATTGGTGGTGTTATGATTATGGGCGATCGTGGTACGGGAAAATCTACAACAATTCGAGCAATTGCAGATTTATTACCTGAAATTGAAGTGGTGAAAGATGATCCATTCAATTCACATAAATCTGATTTAGATTTAATGGGGAATGAAGTAAAACAAGCTATTCAAAATGAAGAAAGTATAGAAACAGAACTTATAAAAATCCCAATGATCGATCTTCCATTGGGAGCTACAGAAGATCGTGTTTGTGGAACAATTGATATTGAGAAAGCTTTAACAGATGGTATAAAAGCATTTGAACCAGGTTTATTAGCAAAAGCAAACCGTGGATTACTTTACGTAGATGAAGTTAATTTATTAGATGATCATTTAGTTGATATTTTATTAGATTCAGCTGCATCTGGTTGGAATACTGTTGAACGAGAAGGAATTTCGATTCGTCACCCAGCGCGTTTCGTTTTAGTTGGGTCAGGAAACCCAGAAGAAGGTGAATTAAGACCACAACTATTAGATCGTTTTGGAATGCATGCAGAAATTCGAACTGTAAAAGATCCTTTATTACGCGTAAAAGTTGTAGAAGAACGTACATCATTTGATCAAACACCACAACTTTGGCTTGATAACTATGCTGAACAACAGCAAGAATTACGTGATCGAATTGTTGCAGCTCAAAATTTATTACCAAGCGTTGAATTAGATTATAATTTACGAATTAAAATTTCGGAAGTATGTAGTCGGTTAGATGTTGATGGATTACGTGGTGATATTGTAACAAATCGAGCAGCAAAAGCGTATGCAGCATACGATAATCGTACGAAAGTAACGGTAGAGGATATTGCAACAATTATTACATTATGTTTACGTCATCGTTTAAGAAAAGATCCATTAGAATCTATTGATTCGGGTGATAAAGTATCAAAAGTATTTAACGAAATTTTTGAAATTGAAGAATAAATTTTCTTATCATTATGCTAAATTTACTTTGGATAATATTGAGCCTATTTTTAATTATAATAATATTCCTTCGTGCACCTCAAAATAGTGGATTAGCGAGTTTCGCAACAAAGAGTAATTTATTAGGCTCGCCAAGTTCAGCAGAACGAACTTTAAATAATTTAACTTTAATTGCAATTGCAGCATACTTATTAGTTGCAATTGAATTAAATTTTAATAATCTTTAAGAAATTAAAGATTATTAAAATTATTTTTTAATTTTTTTATGAATATTAAACGGGACTGACGAGACTCGAACTCGCAACGTCCGCCGTGACAGGGCGGTGCTCTAACCAATTGAACTACAGTCCCAAAACTTTTTACTATATTAAAGGAAACTTTAATATGTGTCAAATTATTATTATATTAATAAAGGAGAAACAGGGATTCGAACCCTGGGTACAAAAAATTGTACGATAGATTAGCAATCTATTGCTTTCGACCACTCAGCCATTTCTCCTACATTAATTTTTTCTTAGAAGTAGATGGCTCTGGTGGGATTTGAACCTACGACCTTGGGCTTATGAGTCCCCTGCTCTAACCACTGAGCTACAGAGCCTTTTACTACTTTTACTTAATTTTATTGTAACATGAAATTATAGATTCTGGTAATTTTTTTCTGGTTTTTTATTAAAAATTTAAAGAGATCGAGAAGCTGTTTGAAACCATTAAATCTGTTATATAATAATTTAAGTAGTACCTTATAAAAATTCTATTTTAGTATGAATGATTTTTGGACAAATATTCTTCGTTATCCTCGGTTTTTTATTAGTAGTTTAGTTGGTTTAATTTTAGTTATTTTAACGCCTTTTCGAAATTTATTCAAAAACCCAAAATCCCGAATAATCTTAATTATTTTTAGTGTTTTGTTTCTTGTAGGTTTATATTTAATTTTAATTAATATGGTTGGACTATAGACTAACGTTAAAAACTTGTATAAAGATTTATTATATGAAAATAAATGGGCCGAGTTGGATTTGAACCAACGTAACGTAACGTAGCGGATTTACAATCCGCCCCCTTTAACCACTCGGGCACCGACCCTTTGCTATACATCTACAAATAATATAACAAATTATTAGAAATAAAACAATATAAAAAAAATTATAGATATTGACTTCTACTTAAGTTAATATGTATAATAAACTTATACAAAAGTATAAGTAGTTATTGGGCGATTAACTCAGCGGTAGAGTGTCTGCCTTACAAGCAGAAGGTCACAGGTTCAAATCCTGTATCGCCCAAACTTCCAAACTTCTAACAAGGGTCCATCGTCTAACGGATTAGGACAGAAACCTTCTAAGTTTCCAATGTAGGTTCGATTCCTACTGGACCTATAATCAATAGTTTTTTTTAATTTAATTAATATTTTAGTAAACAGTTTATTTAAATAAAGTTTATACAAATTTTTTAAACCTTAGAGTTTGATAATCGATTAATAAGTAATATAGTTGTTAATTTTTATATAAAAAATAATTTTAAATTAAAAGAATAATTCTGATTAAAAATCAGAATTATTCTAGATGATGGGAATACTAATAAAATTTAATTAGTAACGACCACCTTCAGCATTACGTTGAACACTGTAACTCTTAATACTGTATGTGATGAAACGACCAGCGCCATCAGTACGGTCTAAGTAGAAACCTGGTTCGTTAACTGGACGATTTACGATGAAAGACATCGCACAACTTTCAGTACCGTAACTAGCATTAAATGCGTTTAAACGGATGTAACCTGGTGCACATGCTTTACGAGCTTCGTTTAATTCGAACATTACAGAACCAGAGTCCTTAATGTCAAATAACGGTAAACCCCATAATTCCCAGTAACTGTTACGTGGGTGTGGATCATCAGTCCACTCAACGTTCATAGCCCAACCTTTTGAGATTGAGTATGCAACTTGCTTTTCAATTTGAGCGTCTGTTAAATCAGGTAAGAAAGAGAAGCAACCTTGTGTAAGTCTCACTATTCAAATACTCCGTTAAGTTTAAAGTAAATTATTATACGTTTGCAGTTGGTGTTTCAGCGAAATCAGCTGTATCTGTAGAAGTATAGTTGAAACTAATATCCTTCCATAAATCTAAAGCTGTTTGTAAAGGACCACATGATTTAGCAGCATCACGTAAGATTACAGGACCAACTTGTGGGTTGAAGTAATCAGCACCTTCGTTACGAGCCATAACCATTGCTTCTAAAGCAACACGGTTAGCTGTAGCACCGGCTTGGATACCATCAGGGTGACCAATTGTACCACCACCGAATTGTAATACAACATCATCACCTAAATAATAGATTAGTTGGTGCATTTGACCACAGTGGATACCACCAGAAGCTACTGGCATACATTTACGTAAACTAGCCCAGTCCATTTCGAAGAAGATACCAAATGGTAAGTTTACATCTAAAGTTGTTAAACGTAAAACATCGTAGAAACCTTTAATCATTAAAGGATCACCTTCTAATTTACCTACAACTGTACCAGCGTGGATATGATCTACACCAGACATACGCATCCATTTACAGATAACACGGAAGTTAATACCATGATTCTTTTGACGAGCGTAAGTTGAGTTACCAGCACGATGTAAATGTAAAAGCATGTCGTTTTCACGAGCCCAGATTGCGATACTTTGAATCGCAGTGTAGCCCATTACTAAATCGATCATGATAATTACTGAACCAACTTGCTTAGCATACTCAGAACGTTTGTAAACTTCTTCCATTGTAGCAGCAGTTACGTTTAAGTAAGAACCTTTAACTTCACCGGTAGCAGCAGAAGCACGGTTAATACCTTCCATACAGTATAAGAAACGTTCTCTCCAACGCATAAATGGTTGAGAGTTAATGTTTTCATCATCCTTTAAGAAGTCTAAACCACCTTTTAAACCTTCATAAACTACACGACCGTAGTTCTTACCAGATAAACCTAACTTAGGTTTTACAGTAGCACCTAATAAAGGTACACCATATTTGTTTAAACGTTCACGTTCTACAACGATACCTGTAGCAGGACCTTGGAATGTTTTTAAGTATGAGTGAGGAATACGCATATCTTCTAAACGTAAAGCAGCTACTGCTTTAAAACCAAATACGTTACCAATGATAGACGCAGTTAAGTTAGCTAAAGAACCTTCTTCAAATAAATCACATTCGTATGCGATAAAAGCAAAGTATTGGTCAGTAGTATTTGGAACTGGATCTACACGGTAAGCTTTAGCACGGTAGCGCTCACAAGCTGTTAATAAATCTGTCCATACAACAGTCCATGTTGCAGTTGAAGATTCACCAGCTACTGCTGCTGCAGCTTCTACTGGATCTACACCGGCTTGTGGTGTGATACGGAATAATGCTAAAACATCAGTATCTTTAACTGAATATGCAGCATCCCAGTAACCCATTTTTGCGTATGGAATTACACCAGATTCGTAACGGTCACTTTTAATTCGAGTCCGTTCTGATACAGATTGAGACATGTATTTCTCCTTAAAATAAAAAGGCAATATATAATAGATATAACTAATTTAATTAAATTAGTCCTATCGGTTGATATCTTTGGAACAACCTTACTATCTATTATAACATGACTTTGTTACATGTTTTATATATATTATTTAAATATAGTATAACTTTTAAGAATACGTATTATGTTTTCAGTAGTTTAATTACTTTAAATCATTTAATAATTCCTTTATAATAGTAATTACAGATCATTTCATTAATAATTTTTAAATATAATTTATTTAATTACCTTACTTTGTTTAATTTTATGATTAATCAATCAAATAAAACTTTAAATACTAATATAACTAAATTAGTAAATCAACCCTATAAATATGGGTTTTCCACAAAAATTGAAAAAGATATTATTGAAAAAGGATTGAATGAAGATGTTGTTCGTTTAATCTCTCAAAAAAAACAGGAACCAAAATTTTTATTAAAGTTCCGTTTAAAAGCTTATAAAAAATGGACACAAATGCGTTGTCCTGAATGGGCACAACTTAAATTTTCAGAAATTGATTATCAAGATATTATTTACTATTCAGCGCCTAAATCAAAAAAGAAATTAAATAGTCTTGATGAAGTTGATCCAGAACTATTAGACACTTTTGAAAAACTTGGGATTTCTCTTGGTGAACAAAAACGATTAACAAATGTCGCTGTTGATGTTGTTTTTGATAGTGTTTCTATTGGAACCACATTTAAAGAAGAGTTAGCTGAGCAAGGGATTATTTTTTGTTCAATGTCAGAAGCAACTCAAGAATACCCTGAACTTATTGAAAAATATTTAGGTACCGTTGTTCCTATTGGTGATAATTATTTCTCAGCATTAAATTCTGCAGTTTTTACTGATGGGTCATTTTGTTATATTCCGAAAAATGTTAAATGTCCATTAGATCTTTCAACTTATTTTAGAATTAATGATCAACAGTCTGGTCAATTTGAACGAACATTAATAATTGCTGATACTAATAGTCAAGTAAGTTATTTAGAAGGTTGTACTGCACCACAATACGATAACAATCAATTACATGCGGCTATTGTTGAATTAATTGCTTTTGAAAATGCAAATATTAAATATTCTACTGTACAAAATTGGTACGCTGGTAATGAGCTTGGCCAAGGTGGAATATATAATTTTGTTACTAAACGGGGATTATGTGCAGGAAACAATTCAAAAATTTCTTGGACGCAAGTAGAAACAGGTTCCAATATTACTTGGAAATACCCTAGTTGTTTATTAGTTGGGGATAAGGCTCAAGGTGAATTTTATTCGGTGGCTTTAACGAATAACTACCAGCAAGCAGATACAGGCACAAAAATGATTCACGTAGGTAAAAAAACACGAAGTCGAATTGTTTCAAAAGGAATTTCAGCCGGTCAATCGAAAAATTCTTATCGTGGGTTAGTAAATATTACCAGTAAAGCGGTGGGTGCTCGTAATTATTCACAATGTGATTCATTACTAATTGGTAATTTGTCTAATGCAAATACATTTCCAATTATTTCAGTTCAAAATGCCACAAGTAAATTAGAGCATGAAGCTTCAACATCAAAAATTGGTGAAGAGCAAATTTTTTATTTTTTACAACGTGGAATTTCCATCGAAAAAGGTATTGAATTAATGATTAGTGGATTTTGTCGTGATGTATTTACTGAGTTACCATTAGAATTCGCTGCAGAAGCAGATCGTTTATTAAGTTTAAAATTAGAAGGAAGTGTTGGTTAATGAATAACGCCCCAATTTTAGAAATTAAAGATTTAAAGGCTGCAATTAATACTAATGAAATTTTAAAAAATCTAAATTTAAAGGTCCATCGAGGTGAAATTCATGCCATTATGGGACCAAATGGATCCGGTAAAAGTACATTTTCAAAAGTTCTTGCAGGTCACCCTGCTTATGAAGTTCTAGGTGGTGATATCTTATTTAAAGGAACTAGTATTTTAGAATTAGATCCGGAAGAACGTTCACATTTAGGAATTTTTTTAGCTTTTCAATACCCAATAGAAATACCAGGAGTAAGTAACGAAGATTTTTTACGTTTAGCATATAACGCTAAACAAAAATTTAAAAATGAACCGGAAGTTGATCCATTGGAATTTTTGATGATTATAAATCAAAAATTAGAACTTGTTGATATGTCGCCTACTTTTTTAAGTCGAAATGTGAATGAAGGGTTTTCTGGGGGGGAAAAAAAGCGAAATGAAATTTTACAAATGATTTTATTAGATTCTGAATTATCAATTTTAGATGAAACAGATTCAGGTTTAGATATTGATGCCTTAAAAATCATTTCAAATGGAATTAATACTTTTATGAATGAGACGAAAGCTATTATTTTAATTACTCATTATCAACGTTTATTAGATTATATAAAACCGGACTTCGTTCATGTAATGCAAGACGGTAAGATTATTAAAACTGGTAACGCTGAATTAGCAAAAGAATTAGAATTAAAAGGTTATGAGTGGTTAAAATAGCGCTTTTTTATAAAAATAAACCTAAAATCAATTAAAAACAGTTATACTAATTAGTGTTCCTGTATATTTTTTAATATTGGGTAATTTACTAAATTAGTTAAATTTTATGTACCCAGATAATTATTATTCAAGTACGTTTACATTATTAGCGGCGGCAGAAGTAGGAAAACATTTTTACTGGAATATTGCTGGTTTTTTAGTACATGGACAAGTTTTAATAGTAATCTGGTTTGTAGTAGCAATTTTGTTACTTTTCTCATTTCTAGGTACTAGTAATGCAGATCGCATTCCACATGGTTGGCAAAACTTTATGGAATCGGCAATTGACTTTATTACTGATATTGCTAAAAATCAACTTGGTGAAAGTTTTTATAGAGAATGGGTACCATTCATTGGTACGTTGTTTTTATTTATTTTTGGTTCCAACTGGGCGGGTGCTGTTATTCCATGGAAGTTAATTGAACTTCCTGAAGGCGAATTCGCTGCTCCAACAAATGATATTAATACAACTGTAGCCTTAGCTTTATTAACATCTTTTGCTTATTTCTATGCAGGTTTAAGTAAAAAAGGGTTAGGATATTTTAAACGATATGTTCAACCAATTCCACTTCTTCTACCAATTAATATTTTAGAAGATTTCACAAAACCTTTATCACTAAGCTTCCGATTATTCGGTAACGTTTTAGCTGATGAATTAACAATTACTGTATTAACTGCTTTAGTACCGTTGGTAATTCCATTACCAATTATGTTATTAGGTATTTTTGCAGGTTCAGTACAAGCTTTAATTTTCTCAACCTTAGCAGCTGCTTACATTGCAGAAGCTCTGGAGTAAATTAATACTACTTTAGATTTTTCTAAAATTACATTTATATTTACATTTATTAATTAAGATTTATTATGGATTCTATTATTTCTGCTGCTTCTGTTATAGCTGCTGGTTTATCTATTGGTTTAGCTGCTATCGGTCCTGGTATCGGTCAAGGTAATGCTGCTGGTCAAGCAGTTGAAGGTATTGCTCGTCAACCTGAAGCGGAAAACAAAATTCGTGGTACTTTATTATTAAGTTTAGCTTTCATGGAAGCTTTAACAATTTACGGTCTAGTAGTAGCATTAGCATTATTATTTGCTAACCCGTTCAACACCTAGTTTATTACGTAAAAAATAGATAGATCGAAATAGATTTTACTATATCGATCTATTAAAAATTTTTAATTCTATAGTAGAACATATAGATTTTATATGGTTAATCTTTCAATATTAATTTCAAGTTCAGAAGTAAGTGGTCCTGGTGGATTATTTGATTTTAATGCAACTTTACCGTTAGTAGCCATTCAATTCGTTCTATTAATGTTAATTCTTAACACAATTCTATACAGTCCATTATTAACTGTTATTGAAGAGCGTAAAGAATATATTTTAGGAAATCTTGCAAAAGCTTCTGAAATTTTAGCACAAGCAAACGAATTAACTACTCAATACGAAGAAGAATTAAGTAGCGTCCGTAAAGAAGCACAATTAGAAATTACAAACTCACAGAAAATTCACAAAGAGATTTTAGAAATCGAACTAAATATTTCTCAAAAATATATTGATAATTTATTAGATACTATTACAAAAGATCTTCAAGAAAAGAAGAATACTGCACTTAATAGTTTAGATACAATTGTTCAATCTCTATGTGCAGAAATTGACACTCGATTATCAATTTAATTTTTTGTTAACTGTAATTTTCCTTACTATAAGCGAACAGTTTACACACAAACTTTAAAACATGGAAAATTTTGATCAAATTTTTACATTAGTTGCTGAACACGAAGGTATCGGGTTAAATCTTGATATTTTGGAAACTGGGCTAATTAACGTTCTTGCTTTAGTTGCTATTCTAGTTTATACCGGAAAAGACTTTTTAGGATCATTACTAGAAGAGCGTAAAACAAGTATTGTCCAAGGCGTTCAAGATGCCGAAGACCGTTTAAATGAGGCGAATCGACGCTTAAGTGAAGCTCAAAAGCAATTAAGTCAAGCTAATGTAGTTATTACTGAAATAAACAACGAAACAATAGCAGTAAAAAAAGTTTTACTTGAAGCTGATACTTCTCAATCAAAAAAAGATTTAGCAAATCGTTTTAGTCGTGCATTAGCAACTTTCCGCTCGAAAGAACGACAAATCTTTTTAGAAGTTAAGCAACAAATCATCTTGTTAGTCTTAAAACGTACTGTAACACGTGCTCAAGAAGCCTTTGGTAAAAAAGACCGTGCAACAGCGTTAATTAATGAGACTATTACTAAATTAGAAGGAGATTTACTATGAGTAAAAATCCTTTAGATGCAAAGGTTGCAAGTCCCTACGCACGAGCATTATATGATTTTTCAGTTGACAACAATCTGATGCATCAGATTACTGCTGATTTTCAAAATTTAGAAGTAGCTTTGGATGAAAATCCAGAATTAGTAGCTTATTTAGATAATCCTGTAATTGCTGCAACTCAAAAACAAGAATTATTAGATAAAACTTTAAAAAGTGAGTTAAATACTGAAACATTTAAATTTTTAAGTGTTTTAGTCGTACGCGCTCGAATTAATTTATTACAACAGATAATTACATGTTATCTAGAGTTAGTTTATGAATTAGCTTCAATTAAAATGATTGAAGTTTCAACAGCGTTTGCATTTACAACTTTACAGAAGAATAATTTAATCAAAAAATTAAAAGAATTAACAAACGCACGTGAAATTCGTTTAGTTATTAATGTTGATTCAAGTTTAATCGGCGGATTTTTAATTGAAACAAATTCAAAAGTAATTGATTTTACTGTTAAAAATCAGTTACAACTTTTAGCTAAACATCTAGATACTATTCTAGATATTTAAAAATAACTAAAATCTTTTATTAACTTTTTACCTTAAAAATAATACAATGATAAATATTCGTCCAGACGAAATTAGTAGTATTATCCGTCAACAAATTGAAGCATATGACCAAGATGTTAAAGTAGATAACGTTGGTACTGTTCTACAAGTAGGTGATGGTATTGCTCGTGTATATGGTCTTGATCAAGTGATGAGTGGTGAACTTTTAGAATTTCAAGATAAAACTATCGGTATTGCACTTAACTTAGAAAATGATAACGTTGGTGTAGTATTAATGGGTACAGGTCGCCAAATTTTAGAAGGCGGTACAGTAATATCTACTGGTAAGATTGCGCAAATCCCTGTAGGTGATAATTTCTTAGGTCGAGTTGTTAACCCATTAGGTGCTCCTATTGATGGTAAAGGTGATATTGAAACATCTGAAACTCGTTTAGTAGAAGCAATGGCACCAGGTATTATTAGTCGTAAATCTGTATGTGAACCATTACAAACAGGTATTACTTCAATTGATTCGATGATTCCTATTGGACGAGGTCAACGAGAATTAATTATTGGTGATCGTCAAACAGGTAAAACATCAATTTCAGTAGATACTATCATTAATCAACAAACAGAAGATGTTGTTTGTGTTTATGTAGGTATTGGTCAAAAAGCATCAACAGTAGCACAAGTAGTAAATGTACTTGAAGAAAAAGGTGCAATGGCTTATACAATTATTGTATCAGCAAGTGCTAATGATCCTGCTACATTACAATATATTGCACCATATGCTGGTGCTGCATTAGCTGAGTACTTTATGTACAACGGTAAAGCAACTTTAGTTGTATATGATGATTTAACAAAACAAGCAATGGCATATCGTCAAATGTCATTATTATTACGTCGTCCTCCAGGACGTGAAGCTTACCCTGGTGATGTATTCTACTTACACTCACGTTTATTAGAACGTGCAGCTAAATTAAGTGATGCATTAGGTGGTGGTAGTATGACTGCTTTACCAATCATTGAAACACAAGCAAGTGATGTATCTGCATACATTCCAACTAATGTAATTTCAATTACAGATGGTCAAATCTTCTTATCAAATGATTTATTCAACTCTGGTATTCGTCCAGCAATTAACGTAGGTATTTCGGTATCTCGTGTTGGTTCTGCTGCACAAACAAAAGCTATGAAAAAAGTTGCTGGTAAATTAAAATTAGAATTAGCGCAGTTTGCTGAATTAGAAGCATTCTCACAATTCGCATCAGATTTAGATGAGGCAACTCAAAAACAATTAGCTCGTGGTACACGTTTACGTGAGTTATTAAAGCAACCTCAAAATTCTCCATTATCTGTTGCTCAACAAGTAGCATTAATTTATACAGGTATTAATGGTAAATTAGATGATTTAGCAGTTAGTACTGTTAAAGAGTACTGTCAAGCATTGTTAACGAACTTAGCAGCTTCTAAAACGTATATTGACATTGTAACATCTACAAATCAATTTACAGACGAAGCTGAAACAGCATTAAATGAAGCAATTGAATCAACAAAAGTTTCTTTTGATACTATCTAGTTTTAAAATAAGTTAATTAGAGATTTTTCTAATTAACTTATCTTAAAAAAACTGTAATAATTTTTTTTAATTAAAATTAAGATATGTAAAATAAAAATTTATTAAATTACATAATTTTTCTAATCTTCACTTATAATAGTATTGTAGCTAACTTTTTTCTAGTTTAGTTGTAAGAAAGTCAAAAACCTATTATTTAAATTTAAGGAATGAATTACTATGGCATTACCATGGTATCGTGTTCATACTGTTGTTCTGAATGACCCTGGTCGATTAATTGCAGTACATTTAATGCACACAGCTTTAGTTGCTGGTTGGGCAGGTTCAATGGCATTATATGAACTTGCTGTTTTTGATCCTTCAGATCCAGTATTAAATCCAATGTGGCGTCAAGGCATGTTTGTTATGCCGTTTATGACACGTTTAGGTATTACAGATTCTTGGGGTGGTTGGAGTATTACTGGTGAGAGTGTTTCAAATCCAGGTATTTGGAGTTTTGAAGGTGTAGCATTATCACATATTATTTTATCGGGTATGTGTTTCTTAGCTGCAATTTGGCACTGGGTATATTGGGATTTAGAATTATTCCGTGATCCACGAACAGGTGAACCAGCTTTAGATTTACCGAAAATTTTTGGTATTCACTTATTCTTATCTGGTTTATTATGTTTTGGTTTTGGTGCATTCCACGTAACAGGTTTATTTGGACCTGGTATTTGGGTATCAGACGCATATGGTATTACTGGAAAAGTACAGCCTGTAGCTCCAGCTTGGGGTGCAGATGGTTTCAATCCATTTAATCCTGGTGGTATTGCTGCTCACCATATTGCAGCAGGTATTTTTGGTATTTTTGCTGGTATTTTCCACTTAACAGTACGTCCACCACAACGTTTATACCGTGCATTAAGAATGGGTAATATTGAAACAGTATTATCAAGTAGTATTTCTGCAGTTTTCTTTGCTGCTTTTATAACATCAGGTACTATGTGGTATGGTGCTGCTGCAACACCTATCGAATTATTTGGCCCAACTCGCTACCAATGGGATAGTGGTTATTTCCAACAAGAAATTGAACGCCAAGTAGAAACATCTGTAAGTGAAGGCTTATCAGAAAGTCAAGCATGGTCACGTATTCCAGATAAACTAGCATTCTATGATTACATTGGAAACAACCCTGCAAAAGGTGGTTTATTCCGTGCTGGTCCAATGAATAAAGGTGATGGTATTGCTGAAGCTTGGTTAGGTCACCCAATTTTCCGTGATAAAGAAGGTCGTGAATTAACTGTACGTCGTATGCCGGCATTCTTCGAAACATTCCCTGTTATCTTAGTAGATAAAGATGGTATTATTCGTGCTGATATCCCATTCCGTCGTGCTGAATCTAAGTATAGTATTGAGCAAGTAGGTGTTACTGTAGATTTCTATGGTGGTAAATTAAATGGTCAAACATTTAAAGATGCTCCAACTGTTAAGAAATTTGCTCGTAAAGCACAATTAGGTGAAGTATTTGAATTTGATCGTACAAGTTTAGAATCTGATGGTGTATTCCGTAGTAGCCCTCGTGGTTGGTATACATATGGTCACGCGAACCTTGCTTTATTATTCTTCTTTGGTCATTTATGGCATGGTGGTCGTACGATCTTCCGTGATGTATTTACTGGGATTGGTGCAGAAGTTACAGAACAAGTTGAATTTGGTGCATTCCAAAAGCTTGGTGATAAATCAACGAAGAAACAAGGTGCTGTATAAATTATAGTCTTTGTTTTTTAAATCTATTTAAAATTAAAAAGGATTAAACAATGGAAGCTTTAGTTTATACATTTTTACTTATTGGTACGTTAATGGTAATTTTCTTTGCAGTTTTCTTCAGAGATACTCCACGTATTCTTCGATAATAAAACCATATATATAAATATATGGTTTTATTTTTTTAGTCTTCGTGTTCCTCAAATGGATCACGAAGATTCTTTGATGCGGGTCCGAAAGCTGTGAAAATTGAATACGAAGTGATACCTAAAAGTAAACTTGATACAAAAATGATAAGAATAGTGGCTGTTTCCATACTGAATTTATATTATTTATGAATTAACGCTTTAATATTATATAACATTAATAAAAAATTATTCTCAAAATCTAGAATTTTAGAAAATAATGTTAAAATATTAAGAGAAAAAGCCCAAATTTTAATTATTTTTACATCCGTTTTATTTTTATCATATTCTTAATTTATTTTTCATAGAAGGATTTGCTAAATTAATTTGGTAGAATTTAAAGATCTGTAGTGTATCTATGTTTTCATAAATAAACTATGAGTATTTTATTTATTCTATCTAATTAAAACATTAAGTTTAACAATTAAAGATATATTTCAAAGTATAGAACTTTAATTGCTAGAACGTATTTATTAAAACTATAAAAATTTTCTTATGGCATTAAGAACAAGATTAGGTGAAATTTTACGCCCATTAAATGCTGAATATGGTAAAGTTGCTCCAGGTTGGGGTACAACACCAATTATGGGAGTTGTAATGCTTGCATTTTTAATATTCTTAGTAATTATTTTACAAATCTATAATTCATCATTAATTATTGAAAATGTTGATGTAGATTGGGCTAACGGTATTGTATAAATTTAATATATAGAAATAGTCTAAAAGACCAATAGATCTTTTAGGCTATCTAATTCTTAATTAATTCTAAAATATAGATATGGATATTATAAGTCTAGGTTGGGCAGGTTTAATGACAATGTTTACGTTTACGTTAGCATTAGTTGTTTGGGCTCGAAATGGTTTTTAAGTCTTGGAACTTTGTAAAAATTAAAATTCTTTAAATATTATGGCATTAATTCTTAAAATCTTCCCATATGCAAGTCCAGAAATTGTTACTGCTGCAGTAACATGTTTCTTTATGACATTATTTGGTCTTTCGTTAGGGTTTGCATTATTAAAAGTTCAGGGTGAATAATAAACATTTAATAATAATATGTTATATATTATTATTAAATGTTCATATAAATAATTTTTTATTTAATATTAGAAATATAAACCTAACATATCTGGGAAAAATCTATTAATTTCAATAATAAATCCTGCAGTAAAAGTCATCCATATAGTTAAAAGAACAGGGGCTGTTGATAAATATTTTTGAAAATTTTTCATAAAATTAATTTTAATTGTAAGTTAAATAGGAGATAAATTTAACGAGGTGAAACAGTCACTTCATTGTCTAAAGCAACTAAGTCACCACTAACTAATTCTTGCCAAGCAGAAATTGGCCAAATATATCCTGTCGTCATAATTTTTAATGCTAATGGTACATTAATGATAATTTCGCTTTCAGCTGGATTTTTTGTTGTACTTACAGCTCTTACATATTTACGACCAACCCAGCCAATCCAACCTGAAATATAAATAAAACCAAAACCTGGTAAGATAAATTCGGCAGCATGGCTCCAACGTCCATCAGCAATTAAATGTGGTAAACCGTCTGTTCCACATAATAATTCTGAACGGCTATATTTATCAAATCGTGCTTGTGTACGTTCGACTTGTTGTTGTAATGCTAAGGCTGGTGGAGTACCAGCTTCGTATGTATTCATACGTTGTTCTAATTTTTTTACACTTGCTTTTTGGCGTTTTGCAAAAGCAGGAGACTCACTACATTTTGTTAATCCCCCAATTTCTGCTGAAGCAATATTTGGGGTTAATGTAATTAAAATTGCAACAAGTAAAGTTAAGATGTTAAAACGTTTCATTAATCGAAGTAAAGAAAATTTAAAAGTTTCTAGTTAGTAAAAAATTTCTTAAAGATAACATTATTACTATATATAATAGTTTAGTTTTAAAGAAAAAATAATTTTTCTCTAAATGTTTTTATTTATTTTTATAAAAATTCTAATTTTAATAATTAAGCTTTTTTGTTTAAAATAGACAGCATGTACTTTTTGAAAGTATAGTTTTATTATTATTATGTTGTGATATAAGAATCATTGGGGTGAGAAGGTCATTTTATTATTTAGTTTTTCGTTCTGATAAGCTTATTCTAGTAATTTACGTTTTTTTAATCCGATTTGATTTTTGTCAATACTTTTAATTTAGAAATGTTTAACCTACTTCACAATGGGGAAACTCAGATATGCACAGTTTATTAAAACTTTTTCTCTTATTGATTAATATTGATCAAGAAACCGTTTTAAATTTTTTTGGCCTAGACGATCCAAATACGTATTTAAATACGAATTTTAATGAGGTTTCAGTGTCAACTGAAATTTCAACAGAAACTCTTAAACTTATTTTCCAAGGATTTTTAGAACGGTATCAATATGGTCTTGGATTAGTTGATATTGAAAATATACTTATTTTTATTACTTTTGTTAGATTTATAATTCTTGCAAATCGTTACAATATAAAAACGTCATTTTATATTTCTTGTATTAGCTTATTTGCAGGATTTTTGTGGTATACGCATTTGAAAGATTTAATAGGTTGGTATGGCGATATGATTAGCTATAATCGTCTAACAAGTCGCTATTTAGATGATATGTTAACCGAAACTTATATTGAAGATACAAATAATCAAAAAATTATGTATCTTGAATTTATTAATCAAAATCCTTTAAATTTCTTGAAATCGTCGTTTGTTTATGCTAGTGAACGAAATGGGTATAGGATTGATCCTATTTCAATGTTTGTTACAAGTTTACCGGACGCAATTAAATCGCAAAGTATTAAAGGTTATTATTCAATTTATAATAATGTTTTACCTACTATGTGGCGATTTGTTGGCGGGCAGTTACAAGAAATTGCTCCATTACTAATGTATGTATTTATTGTTAGAATAAATAAAAAATATTGTCCATATTTAATTCGATGGCATTGGACTTATCTTATTGTTTCAAGTCTTTTTGAAGGTGAAATTATTCGAATTATGTATAGATTATATACATATGATAGTATGGTTTTAATTCCATCAGAACGCTTTGATGAGTCGGCTCTTTTACAACCAATATTTATGATGATTATAACAACTCATTATTTCCTTGTTTGTTTAGGATTATTACATGCTACTTGTGGTCAATATTTTTATATCCCATTTTTAACTGAAAATACAGAGATTCATATAGGTAAACGTCCACAAAATAGTATTTACAGTGGTGGTTATACGGCTTGGCAAGATGGTGGATCAAAACAAATCGAAATCATGACAAAAGATCAAAAGTCTTTAAAATTCCCTCGATTATGGTGGGGTTGGTTAGGAAAACGTTCATATTTAAAAAATATGAATGAGTCAGAATATCGAAAACGAGAACAAAATCGTTTGAAAAGTAAACGAATGAAAGGATGGAAAAAATTAGTTAGACAATTTAAAAAGTGGATTCTAAGAAGTTAAAAAAATAGTCTCTATTATATTAATATTTAAATTCGAAAAAAAAACTAGTAATAAACTTCTTAAATAAAAAATAAGTTTAATTATTTAAGAAATTTATTACTAATTTCATTTATAGTTTTAAGTTTTCTATCTTATTATAAAGATGAACCTAACCCAGAATATGCACCATAAATAAATAAACTAAGCATAGTGATTACAGCTAAACCACCTACAAGACCTACAAGCCATAAAGGAATTCTACCAGTACCTGCCATATAAAAGACTCCTAACTTATAAAATTAATTGAAGAAATAACTTGAAAATAATACAGCTAAAACGAAAATTAATAGAAGTCCCCAGTAAAGAGAAGTTCGATTTAATTCTACAGCTTGCTTATTTGGATTTGGACCCGTCATAAAATTTACCTTGTTTCTATATTAGTAATTTATCGTTGAATGAATTGCATTGCTGTAATTCCACCTAGGAAAAAAACAGTTGGAATTGCTAAGCCGTGAATAGCTAACCAACGGAAAGTAAAAATTGGATATGCTACAGGTTGATTAATATTATTTGACATGTTTTTTACCTCTATAAACCTTTAGTTAAATCTTCTAATTCTTGTTTTGCACTGAATCGATCGTTTACTAATGGTACTTGTTGACGATCTTGAGTAAAGTACTCATTTGGACGTGGTGTACCAAATACATCGTAAGCTAAACCTGTACTAATAAATAACCATCCTGATACGAAAAGTGACGGAATTGTAATACTATGAATAATCCAGTAACGTACACTTGTAATAATATCCGAAAACGGACGTTCGCCAGTAGATCCACCAGACATAATTCTATATTCTCCTATAAAAAATGATTGTTGCTCATTCAAAAAGTTTAATCAAAAGCGGGCAGGGGGAATCGAACCCCCATCGTTAGCTTGGAAGGCTAAGGTTTTACCACTAAACTATGCCCGCATAAAACAATTATAGAATTATGCGGGTATAAAAAGCAATAAACCCGCTATAAATTTTCTAATTTTAAATCTAAAAATTTTGCTAAATCAGCAGCCTGTTTTTCTAGATTTGAAATTGAATTTGGTTGTTGAACCGGTGTTAAAGGAATTTTCCGTTCATCTTTTAAACATAAATAAATACTTCGTTGTGGATTTAATCCTTCAGAAATTTTTATTCCAATTGCTTGAACACTTGTTACGGGATATGTTAAAAGAATTTCACGATTTTTTCCAGGGAAGCCTTTTCGTACAATTTTTACAAGATTTTCAAGTTTATTGTATTCATTGTACCCACTTCCAATATCCCATAAAATTGTAGCGCCTGTATAAAGACTTAAGGATAAGCTTAATGTTCCATAAAACATCATAACAACGCCTTGTGGAATAAAAACCAATTCTGTTGGATTAGCGAATGGTAATAAATTAATTTTAAAATAACTTGAAAGTCCGGCTAATAAAAAACTAATTCCACCAAGAGCTAAAAAGCCACCCCAAAAGTAATTACTAAACCGTCTAGAGCCGATAATATTATCCTGACGAATGTTTTCTTGCATTTTAAAATCCAATTAAATACTTAAATTAATTTAATTGATTTTAATCCTAAGAATAAACCCGAAGCAACGGCAAAAGAAAATCCTACTAATAAAATATAATCGATAGCAACTGTCATAAAATCTTTTTGTTTTATAAAAATGAAGTTTATAAAATTTTTTCTGTATATTAGTATATATTATATAGTAATCTATATAAAAATTTTGGTTGGTAAAAATTTTCATTAAATTTTTGAATACCTTAGATTATTTAAACAATTTTATTATTAATTTCATTAAATTTTAAATTAAATTTATGGCTAATTTTATTAAACCTTATAATGATGATCCATTTGTAGGACATTTAGCAACACCAATCACGTCATCAGCCGTGACTCGAGCTTTATTAAAAAATTTACCAGCATATCGATTTGGTTTAACTCCATTATTACGTGGTTTAGAAATTGGTTTAGCACATGGATATTTCTTAATTGGTCCTTTTGCAAAATTAGGCCCTTTACGAAATTCTGATATTGCTTTATTTGCAGGTTTCCTTTCGACTATTGGTTTGATTCTTATTTTAACATTAGGCTTAACTATTTATGGTGCAGCTACTTTTAAAGTAGAAAAAGAATCTTCAGATACTAATGAAAATGATCTTCAAACAAGAAAAGCTTGGGATCAGTTTAAAGGTGGATTCTTTGTTGGTGCTTGTGGAAGTGCTGGCTTTGCATTAATCTGTTTATCAAGTATCCCACAGGGTATACTATAAGTTAAATAGATATATTTAGTACTTGTTATACTAAATTGATCGCACTATAATCAATTTAGTATATAAAAATCATTATATTACATTGAATTATTAAAAATTATTATGAATTCTATGACAACAACACCGATTAATTTGCAAGAAGAGTATGCAAATACTGAAATTGCTAAGATTTTAAATATTTTAGACGAAGAATTAGTAGGTTTAGCACCTGTAAAAACTCGTATTCGCGAAATTGCAGCGTTATTATTAATTGATAAATTAAGAAAAAATTTAGGGATTACAGCCGGTAGTCCTGGTTTACATATGTCATTTACTGGAAGTCCAGGAACTGGTAAGACAACAGTAGGATTAAAAATGGCTGATATTTTATATCAATTAGGTTATGTTCAAAAAGGTCATTTATTAACCGTAACAAGAGATGATCTAGTAGGTCAATACATTGGTCATACAGCTCCCAAAACTAAAGAAGTACTAAAGAGAGCTATGGGTGGTGTATTATTTATTGATGAAGCTTACTATTTATATAAACCAGATAATGAACGTGATTATGGTTCGGAAGCTATTGAAATCTTATTACAGGTTATGGAAAACCAACGAGATGATTTAGTTGTAATCTTAGCAGGTTATAAAGAACCTATGGATAAGTTCTATGAATCAAATCCAGGTTTATCATCACGAATTGCTAATCATATTGATTTCCCAGATTATACAGTTGATGAATTATTACAAATTTCAAAATTAATGTTAGAAGACCAACAGTATCAATTAACATCTGATGCGGAAGTAGCATTGAGTGAGTATATCACACGCCGGAAACACAAACCATTATTTGCAAATGCTCGAAGTGTAAAAAATGCTTTAGATCGTGCACGTATGCGTCAAGCAAATCGTATTTTTGATAGTCGTGGTCAAGTTTTAACAAAAAAAGAATTAGTAAATATTGAAGCACAAGATATTTTACAAAGTACAGTTTTTGATTAAACTTTCATAAAAACGTAATTATATATTATTTATGAGTTTACTAGTTGTTGGTGGTACAGGTACTTTAGGTCGTCAGATTGTTTTACAAGCTTTGACAAAAGGTTATCCTGTTCGTTGTTTAGTAAGAAATTTTCGTCGAGCAAATTTTTTAAAAGAATGGGGTGCAGAATTAGTATATGGGGATTTAAGTATTCCTGAAACTATTCCTCCTTGTTTACAAGGGATTACAGCTGTTATTGATGCTTCGACAAGTAGACCGTCAGACGAAGACGCTTTAAAAACAGTTGACTGGGATGGTAAATTAGCGTTAATTGAATCAGCAAAAGCTGCAAAGGTAAAACGGTTTATTTTCTGTTCTACACAAAATTTAGAACAATTTCCAAACATCCCGTTAATGGAAATGAAGCAAGGTATTGAAGTTGAGTTACAAGAGTCAAAAATTCCTTATACAATTTTCCGTCTAACCGGTTTTTATCAAGGTTTAATTGAACAATACGCAATTCCAATTTTAGAAAATCTTCCAATTTGGGTAACTAATGAAAAAACTTGTGTTTCATATATGGATACACAAGATGTTGCAAAATTCTGTTTACGCTCGTTACAATTACCACAAACGGTAAATAAAACGTTCTTTTTAGGCGGACCAAAAGGTTGGGTTTCATCTGAAATTATTAGTTTATGTGAACAATTAGCAGGACAAACTGCAAAAGTAAATCAAATTCCAGTTTTTCTTTTAAAATTTGTAAGTCGATTTTTTGGTTTCTTCGAATGGGGTCAAAATATAAGTGATCGTTTAGCTTTTGCGGAAATTTTAAATGTTGAAAATAATTTTTCAAAATCAACTTTTGATTTATATAAAACATTCAAAATTGATTCTAGTGAAGTTGTTCAATTAGATGACTATTTCTTAGAGTATTTTATTCGATTATTAAAACGTTTACGTGATATTAATTTTGAAGATGTTCAAAAACAGAAAAATTTAATTATTTAATTTTAATTTAAGTTTATTGGTTTTATTAATATATAAAACTAATAAACTTTTTGAGTTTTCTATTTATTAGATTTGTTTTCATAATTTTTAATAACAATATAAAAAATAAATTTTTTTTAGAATGAATTATTCGCATTTTCTTATAAAAATTACTAGTAAACCAGAACACAGTTTTTTTGATAATGATATAATTTACACTGAATTTGTTGGTAAATTTTATCAATTTCGTGACAATAAATATACACTTTGTAAAATTTCCATTTGGGGAAACTTGGCATATGATATTCTACGATATTATCAAATAAATGATTATTTAATTGTTGAAGGTTATCTTTGTTCACAAAAATCAAATTTTGAAGAATTAGATATGAAAACATCTATTGAAATATCGGCTTGTAAAGCTTATCCGTATGCATTAAAGAAAGTGCGTCAAAAAATAAAGAAATAACTTTTTCTTAATTAAATTATTCAGAATTCTTATATTTTAGTATAATTAATATTATTAAAAACAGTTCCTAGGAAAAATTGCATGTTAACTTTAAAAATTTTAGTTTATACAACTGTAATCTTTTTTGTTTCGTTATTTATTTTTGGTTTCCTTTCAAGTGATCCATCACGAAATCCAAATCGTAAAGATCTTGAGTAATATAAAATTAAATCGATTCTTTATGAATCGATTTAATTTTATTAGATACATTTTGATGTAAAAATTTTATTTTTAAATTTGTATATAGTAAAAATTATAAATTTCATTTAATTACTTATATGTGAACTATAAAAAAATACCCCCAAGGGAATTCGAATCCCTGTCTGCTCCGTGAAAGGGAGCTGTCCTAGGCCTCTAGACGATGGGGGCAAACTTAATATATGTTTCTAGTTAATAACTAGATAGCGGGCAACGCGATTCGAACGCGCGACATCAACCTTGGCAAGGTTGCGCTCTACCACTGAGCTATGCCCGCACAGAAGTTATAATAACTTCTTGATATTAATTATTATTATATAATGTCATATCTATTCTGTCAATAGGTTATTTTTAGAAATTATAGTTTATACTATAATTTCTAGATACACTAAATTGACGATGAAATACCGTCAGCAGCGGCAATAACAATTACAAGGAAAACCCAAATTTGGAAAAATCTATTAAATTTACCTTTAGAAACTTCCCATTCACCTGGAGTAGCTAAAGCTACAGGTACAGTTACAACTAAACCTAATGAAATTAAAACTAGTAAAGCTACTAATAAAGTTATCATATATATGTTTTAAAATTTTTTATATTGATGATCGAAAGATTAAGAGTATTAAAGATTACCTTTTTTTAAAGCTAATAATACAATTACTGCCGGACCTGACAACATAATAGCACCTGTTGCTACTAGCTGACCTATAACTTGCCAATTAATCATTTTTCAAATCCTTAATTTATAAATTTTTATTAAAATTGCAAATAACAAAATAACTTATAATGTTACTTGTCATTTTACTTTAAAATTTATAAAGTAAATATATTATTTTAAATAATATATCTAAAGTTTTTTTCTTGTAAAAGGTTTAATTTTTATTATGTTTTATGATATTATAAATATAGGGTTGCTAACTCAATGGTAGAGTACTCGGCTTTTAACCGATTTGTTCTGGGTTCGAGTCCCAGGTAACCCAATAAAAATTTTGTTTATTACTTTATCAATTAATATTTAAGCAGTAAAAATATAAAAAATTAGAGTTTGATATTTTCTTTTCAATAGGAAAGTTTAATTTCATATTTTTTATTCAAAATAAATTTGAACAAAAAATATAAATCTAATAAAAATGAATTAATCAATAGGACGCATTGATAATACAGGCTCATTAGCACGGTTAATACCTTTTTCGAAACCAGCAGCTGCCGCACGAGCACGACCAGAATGCCACCAGTGACCAATTAAGAAGAAGAAACCTAAGAAGAAGTGCGAACAACATAACCATGAACGAGGAGATACGTAGTTTACAGAGTTAATTTCTGTTGCTACACCACCTACAGAGTTTAATGAACCTAAAGGTGCATGTGTCATGTATTCTGCTGCACGACGTTCTTGCCATGGTTGGATATCATTTTTAATTTTATTGATATCTAAACCGTTTGGACCACGTAATGGTTCAACCCATGGAGCACGTAAATCCCAGAAACGCATTGTTTCACCACCGAAGATGATTTCACCACTTGGTGAACGCATTAAGTATTTACCTAAACCAGTTGGACCTTGAGCAGAAGATACATTAGCACCTAAACGTTGATCTCGCACTAAGAATGTAAATGCTTGAGATTGAGATGCTTCTGGACCAGTTGGACCATATAATTCACTAGGATACGCTGTGTTGTTGTACCATGAATATAATGAAGCTGTGAAACCCATTAATGAGATTGCAGCTAAACTGTATGATAAGTAAGCTTCACCTGACCATACAAAGGCACGACGCGCCCATGCAAATGGTTTAGTGAAAATATGCCAAATACCACCAGTAATACATAAAATACCAACCCAGATGTGACCACCAATAACATCTTCCATGTTATTTACAGCAACAACCCAACCGTCACCACCAAATGGAGAACGGAATACGTAACCAAAAATTACAATTGGATTTAATGTTGGAGTTGTAATGTAACGAACATCACCACCACCTGGTGCCCATGTATCATATACACCACCTAAGTACATTGCCTTGATTACTAATAAGAAAGAACCTAAACCTAATAAACATAAGTGAATACCTAAAATAGTAGTCATTTTATTTTTATCACGCCAGTCATACCCAAAGAATGGGAATGATTCTTCTAATGTATCTGGACCTAATAATGAGTGGTAAATACCACCAAAACCTAAGATCGCAGATGAAATTAAGTGAACAACACCTACAGCAAAGTAAGGTACTGTTGATGTAATTTCACCACCAGGGCCAATACCGTAGCCTAATGTTGCTAAATGTTGGATTAAAATAAATCCTTGTTCATAAGCAGGTTTCTCTGGTACGAAGTGTGATACTTCGAATAATACCATAGCACCAGCCCAGAATACCATTAAACCAGCATGTGCTACGTGAGCACCTAATAATTTACCTGAAACATTAATTAAACGAGCGTTTCCACTCCACCAAGCGAAACCTGTTGATTCAATGTCGCGGCCTGCAATACTACTATTAAAGGGCGTTTCCACGTGGCAATACCTCCTCAGGGAATACGAAGTTCTCATGTGGTTGATCTTGAGCAGCCATCCATGCACGGATACCTTCGTTTAATAAAATATTTTTTGTGTAGAATGTTTCAAATTCTGGATCTTCAGCAGCACGTAATTCTTGTGATACGAAATCATATGCACGTAAATTTAATGCTAAACCTACGATACCTACAGCACTTGTCCATAAACCTGTTACAGGTACAAACAACATGAAGAAGTGTAACCAACGTTTGTTAGAAAATGCTACACCAAAAATTTGAGACCAGAAACGATTCGCAGTTACCATTGAGTATGTTTCTTCTGATTGTGTCGGTGTAAACGCACGGAATGTGTTTGCAGCATCACCATCTTCGAATAAAGTGTTTTCTACAGTTGCACCGTGAATTGCACATAATAATGCACCACCTAAAATACCAGCAACACCCATCATGTGGAATGGGTTTAAAGTCCAGTTATGGAAACCTTGCAAGAATAATAAGAATCGGAAAATTGCAGCAACACCGAAACTTGGAGCAAAGAACCAACTAGCTTGACCTAAAGGGTATAATAAGAATACCGAAAGGAATACAGCAATCGGACCTGAGAAAGCAATTGCGTTATATGGTCGAATACCTACTAAACGAGCGATTTCGAATTGACGTAAACAGAAGCCAATTAAACCAAAAGCACCGTGTAAAGCAATAAATGCCCATAAGCCACCAATTTGACACCAACGTGTGAAGTCACCTTGTGCTTCTGGACCCCATAATAATAATAATGAGTGACCCATACTGTTAGCAGGAGTTGATACTGCAGCAGTTAAGAAGTTACAACCTTCAAGGTATGAACTTGCTAAACCATGAGTATACCATGACGTTACGAATGTAGTACCCGTCATCCAACCACCGGTAGCTAAATACGCAGTAGGGAATAATAATAAACCTGACCAGCCTACAAAGACAAATCTATCTTTTTTTAACCAATCATCAACTAGATCAAATAAACCACGTTCTTGGTTTTGTCCAATAGCAATGGTCATATTTTTTAATCCTTAAATAAAATTTTTTTTAAGTAAACCTTAATTGTAATTTTTACTTTCGTCTTATCAACTTATGCTTATAATTGTACACTAATTTACGAATAAATTTAAATATTAGTAAAAAAATATTCATTTAACTATAAACTACTGAATGTTAAATTTATTTAAGGTCTATACGTTTACTAAAAAATAATAGATAAATTTTCAAACAAATTATTTAGAGTTCAAAATTTGTTTGAAAATCTATTTAACTAGTTACGTATAGTTACGTAATATCATCGTTTTGAGTATATAAGAAAAATAATGCCATACTAAATGCGGGAAAAATTAACCCAACGATAGGAACTAAAATTGAGGGTAAAAAAGCAGCAGCCATACTAAATTTTATTCTTTAAATTTTACTGTTAGTACAAGATCAGGACTAACAGTTATTAGTATTAATTGTATATGAAAATAAAAATATCCGAGAATTAAAAAAATATCTGGAAGATAAATCAAACTTTTCCGTATTTTTATAGTAGAATTAATAATATTAAATTTAATATATTTAACATTTTATAAATATATATATAGAGGTTTTAATTATGGAAAGTTTATTATTAGCTCGATTACCTGAAGCATACGTTGCATTCAGCCCAATTGTAGATGTTTTACCAATCGTCCCTGTTTTCTTCTTACTATTAGCTTTTGTTTGGCAAGCAGCTATTGGTTTTAGATAATTTTAAAATTACACTAAAAAATTATTATTTGTAATTATTTTGAATTGACTAAACTTTTAAAGTTTAATTCAAGAGTTGAAATAATTATGAATATATATTAATACTATATCATACATTTATAATATTAAGAATTTAAAGTAAATGGTAGAACCTTTATTATCTGGAATTGTTTTAGGAATGATCACTGTCAGTGCTTTTGGTCTATTTGTTGCGGCTTATTTACAATACAGTCGTGGTCAACAATTTTAAAGACTAAAAATAAGTAATAATGCTTAAGATAACCTTAAGTATTATTAAAATTATTTATTATGAACTAAAGTAAATACTAAATAATAGTAAAATTCTAATAATTAGTTAATTATTAGAATTTTAAGTTAAAGCTTATGTTAATGATACTTTACCACCAGCAGCTTCTAATTGTTTTTTAGCATCTTCGGCTGCGTCTTTAGCAACATCTCCTTGAACTTGTTTCGGAGCAGATTCAACTAAATCTTTAGCTTCTTTTAAACCTAAACCTGTTAAAGCACGAACTACTTTTAATACAGCAATTTTCTTATCCTTAGGAACTTCGTCTAACATTACGTTAAATTCTGTTTTTTCTTCTACTTCTTCTGCTGCACCAGCCGCAGCCACAACAACAGCACCACCTACAGCAGCAGAAGCATCAACACCAAAAGTTTCTTCGATTTGACTTACTAATTCTGAAGCTTCTAATAATGTTAATGTTTTTAATTCTTCAACGATTTGATTAATTTTATCTGACATAATATAATGTTAATTTTAAGTTAATATTTAAAGGTTTAAGGTTTAAATCTCTTGTTAGTCAAAGATCTCTAAACCTAATTGAATTGATGGTCCCATACTTGTACAAATGAACATATTTTTAAAATATTTTCCTTTAACACCTGCAGGGCGATTTTGTTCGATCGATTGGTGTAATGCTACTAAATTTTCGGTTAATTGAATCTCTGTAAATGAAGACTTTCCGAAATTTACATGAACAACACCTGTTTTATCAGCTTTATATTCAAATTTACCTTTTTTAAAATCTGATAAAGTTGCTGTTAATGTTGTACTAACAGTACCCGATTTTGGTGATGGCATTAAACCTTTTGGTCCTAATACACGACCTAATTTGGCTAATTTGGGCATCATATCAGGAGTCGCAATTAATAAATCAAAGTCAATGTTACCTTGACTGATTTGTTCAATTAAGTCATCATTTCCAACAATATCAGCACCTGCTCCTTGAGCTTCAGCTATATTACCATCATTTGTTAGAACAGCGATCTTAATTGATTTTCCAACTCCATGGGGTAATGTTACAGTTGTTCTTAATTGTTGATCTGCATATTTTGGATCAATATTTAAGTTAGCATGTAATTCAACAGTTTCAGTAAATTTTGCTGTAGCTGTTTCTTTTAATATTTTAATTGCTTCTTCTTTATTAGCAAAAACAATATTTTTTGTTTTTTTTTGATTCTCTTGATGACGACGTGATATTTTTCGCATAAAATTTTTCCAATAAAAATTTATTACTTACAAATTAATCTGCGATAGAAATACCCATATTCCGGGCAGTTCCTTCAACGATTTTTACTGCACTAGTAAGTTTTGTAGTGTTTAAATCGGGTAATTTAATGCTTGCAATTTCTTCTAATTGAGCTTTAGTAATTGAACCGACATTCACTCGATTAGGTGTCGATGAACCTTTTTTAATTTTTGCAGCATTTGCTAATAATACAGATGCTGGTGGCGTTTTAAGAATAAAAGTGTAACTTCTATCTTCATATACTGAAATTTCGACTGGAATAATAAGACCAGCTTTATCATTAGTTTTTGCATTATATTCTTTACAAAAAGCTGCAATGTTAACACCATGCTGACCTAAAGCAGGACCTACAGGAGGTGCTGGAGTTGCTTTTGCTGCTGGTAAAGCTAATTTAATTAATGCTGTTACTTTTTTAGCCATATAAATTTACCGCTTTATAAATTCAATTTTTAATGTGAATGAATTCGTGAACTACCTTTTAGTTTAAGTAAAAAGGTTTTGTTTTCATTTAAAGCTGAAATAATTTCTTGAAATCAGATATGATTTTTGGTATTACAAAGAAATTAATTACGGATTGCTTTTTAAGTATAAATTCTATCTAAAAAATATAAACCTCTTCTATATAAGAGAAACGCGCCCTGAAGGACTTGAACCCTCGACATCTAATTTTGGAGACTAGCGTTCTACCAACTGAACTAAGGACGCTTACTATATATTTTAAGTATAATAGAATAAAAAAGCAATAGTTAAATCATATTTAATAAAATTATTCAAAACAGTTAAATTATGCAGAATGTGAATAAAACTTCAGATTTACTAACAATTGAAAAATATTTACCACATAATTTTTTAGCTGAAAAAATTATTTTAAGTAGTTTATTAGTTAGTTCTGAAGCAATTGAAATTACTTTACGTAGCGTTAAAATTGAAACATTTTATTTTAAAAACCATCAAGAACTCTATCAAGGGATTATCGAGATGTATAGTAGAAAAATCCCAATCGATATTGTGACATTAAACACATTTCTTCAAGATAATGGACGATTGGATGAGGTTGGAGGAACCCGTGTATTAATCGAACTAATTAATTATGTGCCAAACTTATTATATTTGGAAGATTACATTAAATTAATTCATGATAAATTTTTGCGTCGATCATTAATTAAATTAGGATATGAAATTATTAATTCAGCTTATGTTACTAATATTTCATTAGAATCGATATTATCTACTTTAGAAACTGATGTTTTTAATATTACAAATCAAATTAAAATTCAAAAAATAACTAGTAGTGCAGAGTTATTCTCACAAGTTTTTTTAGAATTAAAACAAAAAGCTTTAAAACCTTCATTATCTGGTATTTCTTCTGGTTTCTTTGATTTAGATTCGTTTACTCAAGGATTTCAAAAATCAGATTTAATTATTATTGCTGGTCGACCATCTATGGGAAAAACTGCTTTAGCTTTAAATATTGGATCCAACATTATTAAAAATTCTAATCTACCTGTTTTATTTTTTAGTTTAGAAATGTCTAAAGAACAATTAACCTACCGATTACTAACTAATGAAACTGATATAACCAATTTAAGATTAAAAACTGGAAATCTTTACAAAGATGATTGGGTAAAATTAAATTCTACTATTAAGCATTTATCTGCGTTACCATTTTTTATTGATGATACTCCGAACCCATCGATTCAAGATATAAAATCAAAAATTAAAAAAATACTTTTTGAACAAAATCAAATTGGGTTAATTATTATTGATTATTTACAGTTAATGCAAAATAGTAAATTTAAAACAGATAATCGAACACAAGAATTATCTCAAATTACTCGGTCATTAAAAAATCTTGCCAGAGAATTTAACGTACCTATTATTGCTTTATCTCAATTAAGTCGAAATGTTGAAAGTCGCGTAAATAAAAGACCGATTTTATCTGATTTACGAGAAAGTGGTTCAATTGAACAAGATGCTGATTTAGTCTTAATGTTATATAGAGAAAGTTATTATAATTCTAGTGAACTTTCAGTAGATCCTAGTCCAATTAATAATGTTGAACTAATTATTGCAAAACAACGAAACGGTCCTGTGGGAACAATTGAATTAAATTTTGATTCAAGCAGAACAAAATTTTTAAATGTTGAACCAATAGATTAAATGCCCAGAACCAGATTCGAACTGGTGACACGAGGATCTTCAATCCACTGCTCTACCAACTGAGCTATCCGGGCTTATTATTAATTATAATATAATTGATAGAAAATAACAATACATTAATTTTTAATTGGTAGTTGCTTATTTTTGATAAATTTAGTAATGTATATATTGGGTATAGTTTTTAATAAAATTTTAAAACAACTTATTTTGTCAGGATCGTGAGATAGCAGCATAAAGCTTGGATTAATTATTTGTATTAATACTATGCCTTTACTAATTAAATATTTATTATTTAGTTATGTTAATTAAATTTTTTTTAATTTAAATTAGTTATTTAATAATAAATTTTACTATAATATAAATATAAATGATTTTGACAAAAATATTAATTATGTTTTTTTTACAAAAGCTGATACAATTAATATTGTGGTCAATCTTATTATTTTTAATTTAAAAAACGGAATTAGAAATGACAGCTTCATTATCAAATTTTATATCTAGTTTAGTTGCAGGCGCCGTAGTAGTAAGCGCAATTGCAGGTGCTTTAATTATCATCAGTAAAAGTGATCGTATTGTACGTTCTTAATTAAAATTATAAATAGTGTATTTATAATTAATTAACATCTTTATAGAATTACTTATGATAAACATTGGTTTTGGGCCAAATATTTTATTAGGTTTAATCTTAGGATTTGGAGTAGTATTATTATATTTTCTTCGAATCGTTAAGCCCGAAGTGGCACGAGATGAAGATATCTTTTTTGCAACTATTGGTTTACTGTACAGTTGTATTTTAATGGTTCATGGATGGAGACTAGATCCAATTTTATTGTTTAGTCAAGTCTTAATTATAGCATCTCTTTTAGTTGCCGGATGGGAAAATATTCGATTACGAGGTTTACTCGCAAATATGGCAAAACTAAAAAAAAGGATAAATAAGTAAAATTAACTATCCTTTATTTTCTTGGTTTCAATTTAATAAATAATGTTTTTAAATTATGTTTAAGAAATATTCTAAATTTTTCGTCTTAATTTTATTTGGTATTTTTAACATTTTTGTTACAACAGCTTCTGCTATTGATTTAGATGAAGCTACAAGAACTGTTGTTGTAGATTCTGCTGGTACTACAACAGTATTAACACCTGAACAAGTAAAACGTGGAAAACGTTTATTTAACGCAACTTGTGGTGCATGTCACACAGGTGGTATTACAAAAACAAATCCGAACGTTGGCTTAGATCCTGAAGCATTAAGTTTAGCGACTCCACGTCGTGACAATATTGTGTCTTTAGTTGATTATATGAAAAACCCAGTAACATATGATGGTTTAGATTCTATAGCTGAAGTTCACCCTAGTATTAAGAGTGCTGATATTTACCCACGTATGCGTTCGTTAACTGATGAAGATTTATATTCAATTGCAGGTCACATCATGTTATCACCACGAATCGTAAATGAGAAATGGGGTGGTGGTAAGATTTATTACTAAATCTAACACTAGTCTTTTAAGTTCAATTCAATTTAAAAAGAATTGAACTTAATTTTAAATTAATCTTGTCAGATTTCATTTTTTGATGCTATTATATAAAATATAAAATAGTTAGATAAAATCTTCTCTTAGTTTTATATTTTAGGTAAAATTTTGTTTAGAAATCTTTTATATAATTTTAAAAGCATGTAGCTCAGTGGATAGAGCATTAGATTCCGATTCTGAAAGTCGGGGGTTCGATTCCCTTCATGCTTATTATATTATTGGATTTACAATATTAAACTACATTAAAACTAATAAAAAACCTCTGGGGCTGATTTGGTTTTGACATTTAAAAGTTAAGTAAGGTATGATGCAGGTCGAAGCCGTTATTCTTCGTAAAAAACATACAATTTTATAATAAATGCTAACAACATAATTCCTTTCAACTTCAAGCAAGTAAACAAGAGTTTTTCTAATTCTTTAAGCTTTGCCGTTTAGTACATAATATATTTTGTTAAATTTCTTTGTTCACTATAACTAGACTTTTGTTTTTTTTATAGTTTAGAATATTATTATCTTTTGTTCTTTTTTGAACTATGCCTGTGAATGAGTACTTTAATAAAATTTAAATGGACGTGGGTTCGATTCCCATCAGCTCCATCTATATCTATGCATTCGTGGCCGAGCGGTTGAAGGCACCGGACTCATAATCCGTTTTCCTCTGGAACATCACTGGTTCGAACCCAGTCGGATGCATTTACCTAATTTTTAATATTGTTTTTTTGGCAGTATAATTGTAGTATTGCTAATAATAAATTATTAAAATATAAAAGTTTTATGGTTAAGTTAAATAAACAACAAGCCATTGATAATTTACACAAAAGTTTTATTAAAAGTGACTTACCAACTATTAGAATTGGTGATAACGTTAAAATAGGTGTTAAAATTATTGAAGGTAATAAAGAACGTGTTCAATTTTATGAGGGCACTGTTATTGCTAAAAAAAACAGTTCAATTAATACAACAATTACTGTAAGAAAAGTTTTACAAGGAATTGGCGTAGAACGAATATTTTTAATCCATTCTCCGAAAGTAGATTCGATTCAAATTTTACGTTCATCAAAAGTTCGTCGTTCTAAATTGTATTACTTACGAAATTTAAAAGGTAAAGCAAGTCGTTTAAAACAAGCTTTTAAATAAAATTAAAAGTTTTTAAAGATAAAAAAAAAAATTATTTGTAACTACTTTACGTAGTATAATATTAGATAGTAAAGTAATAACCGAACTCGATTTTCAATTTTTACTTTATAGTAATTTTATATAAGGATTTATATGGCATCATATAACGTAACATTAAAAAGTGAAGAGCACGAAATCGATACAGTATTAGAATGTGCTGGTGATGTGTTTATTTTAGATGCTGCAGAAGATGGTGGTATTGATTTACCATACTCTTGTCGTGCTGGTGCATGTTCTACATGTGCAGGTAAAGTAACTGAAGGTACTATTGACCAATCAGAACAATCATTTTTAGATGATGACCAAGTTGCTGCAGGTTTCGTTTTAACTTGTATTGCTTACCCTACATCAGATTGTACAATTTTAGTTCACGAAGAAGACAACTTATACTAATTCGTTGATATTAAAAACTAAAAAGGAATGACATATTTTAAACGCCATTCCTTTTTTAGATTTAGAAGTTAAGTTCTGCAGCTTGAACTTTTTCAAATTGTTTTTTCTTTAAAATTAAGAAAACTTGTGTTAATAAAACACTGAAACAAAATGCTAAATAACCAATAATACGTGCTGGTTTTTGTAACACAATTTCAGTTTCTTCTTGACCAAAACCACCAACATTTGGATCAATATTTAATGGTTGGTCTGTTTTAACAACATCACCTTGTTTTACTGTTAATTTTAAACCAGCTGGAATAACTTGTGACGTGTTTTTACCATCTGAACTAACAATTGTAATATTAGCTTCGTTTTTTTCTGTAGTTGTAATCTCAGAAATTTGGCCAGCTTGAACAGCGCCAAAACTATTAATATTACTTTTTTCTCCAGTAGGGTAAACTTGACCACGACCACGGTTTCCACCAGCGTATAATGGGTATGTTAAGTATTTAACATCTGAATCTTTAGCTGGATCTGGTGCTACAACAGGGAAGATAAGTTCTTGATGTGTTTTACCAGCAATTGGTCCAACAACTAAGATATTATCAAATTCTGTACTGTATGGTGAAATAAATACACCTTTATTTTTTTGTTTTACTTCTTGAGGAATTTGATTTTTTGGTGCTAATTTAAATCCTTTTGGTAAAATTACAATCCCACCTACATTTAAATCAGCTTTTTTACCATTTGCACCGATTTGTTGACGTGAAGTATCATAAGGTACTTTAACTTCAACTTCAAATACAGCATTTGGAAGTACTGCTTGCGGTGCTTCAATTTCAATTGCTTTTTGGTTTAAGTGACAATTCGCACAAGCTAATTTACCGTTTGCAGCTCGTGGGTTTGAGTAACCTTGTTGTGCAAATACAGGATAAGCTACAGAATTTTCAATAGAAAAACCGAATACACTTATAGCAATCGTTAAAGTAAATAAAAGACTTTTAAAAAACTTGTTAGTTGCCATGGATTAAATACTTTTAAAGTATATATATAAATTAATTTTTTATTAAAAGCAGGATCCCTACCCCAGAAAGATATAACAATAATATTGCTGATGATAACAATACTTGAGTCAATGGATCGGTAGAAGGTGTTAAAACTGCTCCAATAATTGTTGAAACTAAAATAACGTATCGCCATGAAGCTATCATTTGTTTCGCAGATACAATATTTAATAATCCTAATAAAATTTGGATAATTGGGATTTGAAAAGCCAAACCTGTACTATAAAATAGAACAAGAATAAATTCAAAATATTGATCAAATGACCACAAAGGTTCAATAACTTCATCACTGTAGCTTAAAAAAAAATTTAAAGCTGCAGGTATTAAAGCATAATACGAAAAAGCTAGTCCCAAGCCAAAGAGACATAAAGCACTTAATAATAATGGTAAGATAACTTTTGTTTCTTTTTTTGTTAGTCCAGGTAATAAAAATAAAATTAATTGCCCTATCGCGAACGGGGTTCCAAATAAGAGTCCTGTATAAAAAGAAATTTTTACAGTAGAGACAAAATATTCACCCGGCGATAATTGAAAGAATTTAACATTACTAACGGGTAGTTCTAGTATTTTAACTAAAAATTTAACTTCAAAAAATGCAACGCATGTTAACAATAAAACGATCCAAACAATATGAAAAAGTCGTTGTCGTAATTCTTCAATATGTTCAGAAAAAGGTAATTCTAACGTAACAGCTTCATTTTTTTGAAAATTAAAATCAGAATTTGTTATCATATATAAGGATTTTGCTTCGTTAAAAATTTTTACTAAAGTTAAAAAAACTTCTAGTTTTAAGTACGTCAAAATCTACACATAACTTATTAAAGGAATATAAAACTAAATTAAAATAATTTAATTTAGTTTTATATGTTTTTATGATAAATAGTTTATAGCTTCAACCCGAGCTGTTGCTTTTTTTAATTCAATCGATGCATCAAGTTTTGCTTTACTAGTGTCAGCATTTTCTACAGATAATGCTGCTTTTTCTAGCTCTTGTGTAGCTTCGTTTAATTCAACTGATACAAGTTCTTCTACATCATTAACTAAAACTGTAACTCGATTATTATCGATTTCAGCTAAACCACCACATAAAATAATGGGTGTCCATTTATTATCTAGTTTAATTCGTAGTAAACCTGTATCTAAAGCTGTAATTAAAGCAGCATGACCATCTAATATACCGACTTGACCAGTTAAGCCTGGTAACACAACTTCATCAGCTGTTGTTGAACAGATTATTCTGTCTGGAGTAAGTACGCGAATATTTAGAACCATAAAATTATTACTCCTTTATTTTAGAGTTTCTGCTTTTGCAATTGCTTCGTCAATATCCCCTACAAGATAAAACGCTTGTTCTGGTAAATCATCTAATTCACCGTTGAAAATCATTGTGAAACCTTTAATCGTCTGTTCTAAACTTACATATTTACCAGGTGAACCTGTAAAGATTTCTGCTACGAAGAATGGTTGTGATAAGAAACGTTCAACTTTACGTGCACGAGCTACTGTTAAACGATCTTCTTCAGATAATTCATCAATACCTAAAATTGCAATAATATCTTGTAATTCTTTGTAACGTTGTAAAGTTTCTTTTACTGTTTCAGCCATTGAGTAGTGTTCTTTACTTACAATGTTTGGTTGTAACATTGTTGATGTAGAATCTAATGGATCTACTGCTGGGTAAATACCTTTAGCAGCTAAGTTACGTGATAATACTGTAGTAGCATCTAAATGAGCAAACGTTGTTGCTGGAGCTGGATCTGTTAAATCATCAGCAGGTACGTATACTGCTTGAATTGAAGTAATAGAACCTTGTGTTGTAGATGTAATACGTTCTTGTAAAGCACCCATTTCAGTTGCTAATGTTGGTTGGTAACCTACAGCTGATGGCATACGACCTAATAAAGCTGATACTTCTGAACCGGCTTGAGTAAAACGGAAAATATTATCAATAAATAATAAAACATCCTGTTTGTTAACATCACGGAAGTATTCTGCCATTGTTAATGCTGTTAAACCTACACGCATACGCGCACCTGGAGGTTCATTCATTTGACCATATACTAAAGCTACTTTAGATTCAGTGAAATTACTTTCGTTAATTACACCAGATTCTTTCATTTCTTCGTATAAATCATTACCTTCACGGGTACGTTCACCTACACCACCAAATACTGATACACCACCGTGAGCTTTAGCAATGTTATTAATTAATTCCATAATTAATACAGTTTTACCTACACCAGCACCACCAAATAAACCAATTTTACCACCACGACGGTATGGAGCTAATAAATCTACAACTTTAATACCAGTTTCAAAAATTGATGGTTTTACTTCTAATTCAGTAAATGCCGGAGCATCACGATGAATTGGTAACATTTCATCATATGAAACATCACCTTGTTCATCTACTGGTTCACCAATAACATTGAAAATTCGACCTAAAGTTGTTATACCAACAGGAACAGTGATTGGGCTACCTAAATCAAGAGCTTCAACACCACGTTTTAAACCATCTGTTGAACGCATTGATACAGCACGTACTTTATTATCACCTAATAATTGTTGTACTTCTACGATATTACCAATACCATCAGCTGTCTCAATTTTAATTGCGCTGTAAATTGGAGGTAAATTACCACCAGGGAATTTAATATCTAATACTGGACCAATAATTTGACTAACGTAACCGATATTTTGTTGAGTTTCTACCATTTTGACTTAACATATTTAAATATTTAAGAATAAATATACTTTCGGAATTTGATTTATTATGTAAAATAATAACAAATTTAAAACTAATTAACTATGTACCATTGTACAACAAAATAAGGATTATTCTTGAATAAAATATCAACTTTGATTTTGAATCTCAAATTTACCTAACTTAATTTTCTTCGAACAATCGCCCACTTACTTTTAACCAATTTCGAGCTCCTGGATAATTATCAGGTGCTAATTTCAATGCTTGGCGCCAATACTCACCTGCTTTGTCAAAAAACTCAGTTGCTAAAGCACGATACTCAGCTTGCTGAATATCATCTATTTCTTCATTTACCATAGTTAACGTATTTAAACCAGATGAATGATAAATCACAGCAATATTATTTAATGCTTGAGGTAAATTTGTATTTAATTCTAAAGCTTGATGATAATATTCTAACGCTTGTGAATTATTTCCAATATTCCCGTAAATTAACCCAATATTATACAGTGTATAACTTCTATCATATGGATCTTCTTCTACTTGTAATGCTTCATAGTAATTTTCTAAAGCTTCTGCATATTTACCATCTGATTGTGCAGCCATTCCTGCTCGATAATAAGAAAAAGCCTGTTTTTCTTGTTTACTTGCAGGTAAGACTTTTAATAAAATATCAGCCATTACTGTGAAGGTTTTATCAATAAAATTTCCCATAAAAAGTTCCTTTAAATTTTAAAAATAAAAATTTTAATTTGTGTTTATCGTCTCAAACAATTTTTAGACTAATTATAATTGATATTTTAATTTTGGTATATAGATATATTGAGAGGCGCTACTATTGAGCTATATATGTTTAATTTTTTATTTTTATAGCTGGTGAAGGGATTTGAACCCCCAACCTACGGATTACAAATCCGTTGCTCTACCATTGAGCTACACCAGCTTATTTTTTCATCATATTAATCTAAAATTTTTTTACGCTTAAATGATAAATCTATTTTAAAAATAAAGTGAGTAAAAATCAATATATTAGAAAAATTTAATTCGGCATCTTAGTTGTATATACTGGAATTTTTTAAATAATAATTTAGTAACAAAATTATATTTGTTACTAAATTATTATTTAAAAAAATAAGGTGTTTATTAGCCAAATTTACCTGAAGTTGATGCAATTAAAAAGGCCGCGTATGTCAGAATGTAACCCACTGAGAAGTGAACTAAACCAACTAAACGTGCCTGAACAATTGATAATGCTACAGGCTTATCACGCCAACGAATTAAATTTGCAAGTGGTGTACGTTCATGAGCCCAAACTAATGTTTCAATTAATTCTTGCCAGTAACCACGCCATGAAATTAAGAACATAAAGCCTGTTGCCCAAACTAAATGTCCGAATAAGAACATCCATGACCAAACAGATAAGTTATTCATACCAAATGGGTTATAACCATTAATTAATGGTGATGAATTTAACCATAAGTAATCACGTAACCAACCCATAATGTAATTTGATGATTCATCAAATTGACCTGGGTTACCACCCCAAATTGTCATGTGTTTCCAATGCCAGTAGAATGTTACCCAACCAATTGTGTTTAACATCCAGAACATTGCTAAATAGAAAGCATCCCATGCTGAAATATCACAAGTACCACCACGACCTGGACCATCACAAGGGAAACTGTAACCAAAATCTTTTTTATCTGGCATTAATTTAGAACCACGTGCATCTAAAGCACCTTTTACTAAAATTAATGCAGTTACATGTAAACCTAATGCAATTGCATGGTGTACTAAGAAATCACCAGGACCAATTTTTAAGAATAAATCATTTTTATTATTATTAATTGCATCTAACCAACCTGGTAACCAAACTTGATTACCTGCCACTGTTGCTGGACTAGTCGGTGATGATAATAATACATTAAATTGATATACGGCTTTACCTGAAGCTGCTTGAATGTATTCAGCAAAAACTGGTTCAAATAAAATTTGTTTTTCTGGTTGACCAAAAGCTACTACAGTATCATTATGAATATATAAACCTAATGTGTGGAAGCCTAAGAATAATGATACCCAACTTAAATGTGAAATAATTGCTTCTTTATGCTCTAACATTCGAGCTAAAACATTATTTTTATTTAATTCTGGATCATAATCACGAACAAAGAAAATTGCACCGTGAGCAAAAGCACCAACCATTAAGAATCCAGCAATATATTGATGGTGTGTATATAATGCTGCTTCAGTAGTAAAATCTTTTGATAAGTATGCATACGGAGTTAACGCATACATATGTTGAGCAGTTAAAGATGTAGCAACACCTAATGAGGCTAAAGCTAATCCTAACTGCATATGTAATGAATTAGTAATTGTTTCAAATAACCCAACGTGACCTGCACCTAAGCGACCTCCAGGAGGACGGTGAGCGTCAAGAATTTCTTTCATATTGTGACCAATACCGAAATTAGTACGGTACATATGACCAGCAATAATGAATACAACTGCAATTGCTAGTTGGTGATGAGCAATATCACTTAACCATAATGCTTGAGTTTGTGGATGGAAACCACCTAAGAATGTTAAAATCGCAGTACCTGCTCCTTCACTTGTACCATAAACATGTGAAGCACTATCCGGGTTTTCTGCGTATACTGTCCAATTACCGGTAAAGAATGGCGTTAAACCAGCAGGATGTGGTGGTGTTGTTAAGAAATTATCCCAACCAACATGTGCACCACGTGATACTGGAATTGCTACATGTACAATGTGACCAGTCCAAGCTAATGAACTTACACCAAGTAAACCTGATAAATGATGGTTTAAACGTGATTCATTATTTTTAAACCAAGATAAACTTGGGCGGAATTTTGGTTGTAAATGCAACCAACCCGCAAATAATAATACACACGATAAGATTAATAAACCAACAGAACCTGCATAAAGTTCTTGATTTGTTCTGAATCCAATTGTGTACCACCATTGATAAACACCTGAAAATGCAATATTTACTGGGTAAGTATTACCTTTACTAAATGCTTTTAATGCTGATTCACCAAAATGTGGATCCCAAATTGCATGTGCAATTGGTTTTGTTTTTAATGGTTTAGCTACCCATTGTTCGAAGTTTCCTTGCCATGCTACATGGAATAAGTTTCCAGCTGTCCAAAGGAAAATAATAGCTAAATGGCCAAAATGAGACGCGAAGATTTTTTGATATAAATTTTCTTCGGTCATGCCATCATGTGCTTCTAAATCATGAGCAGTAGCTATACCATACCAAATTCGTCGAGTTGCTGGATCTTGTGCAAGGGCTTGGCTAAACTTTGGAAATTTAGTTGCCATAATCTTCAGATGCCTTTTTATATAATTTATAGTTGTAAATAAAATTTAAATTGTAAAATAATTTTACAATTAAGTAATTGATAATGAACGTGCTAAGAAGAACGCCCAAGTTGTACCGATACCACCTAATAAATAGTGTGCTAAACCAACTGCTCGACCTTGTGTAATACTTAAAGCACGAGGTTGAATTGCCGGTCCAAAGTTTAACTTATTATGTGCCCATACAATTGATTCGATAAGTTCTTGCCAGTATCCACGACCACTAAATAAGAACATTAAACTAAATGCCCAAATGAAATGTGCGCCTAAGAAAATTAAACCATATGCAGATGATGCTGAACCATAAGATTGAATTACTTGAGAAGCTTGTGACCATAAGAAATCACGTAACCAACCATTAATAGTAATAGAACTTTGAGCAAAATTACCACCTGTAATGTGAGAGATACTTCCATCTGGTGTTACTGTACCCCATACATCTGATTGCATTTTCCAACTGAAGTGGAAAATTACAACTGAAATTGAATTGTACATCCAGAATAAACCTAAGAATACATGATCCCAACTAGAACTTTGACAAGTACCACCACGACCAGGTCCATCACAAGGGAAACGGAAACCTAAATTTGCTTTATCTGGAATTAGTTTTGAACTACGTGCGTAAAGTACACCTTTTAATAAGATTAATACTGTTACATGAATAGTAAATGCGTGAATATGGTGTACCATAAAATCTGCAGTACCTAACTTAATAGGCATCATAGCAATTTTACCACCAACTTCAACAACATCTCCACCGAAAGCATAACTTGTTGTTGCTAATGCATTTGGTGCTGTTGTTCCAGGTGCTAATAAATGGATGTTTTGAATCCATTGAGCAAAAATTGGTTGTAATTGAATCGCTTTGTCAGAGAACATATCTTGTGGACGACCTAAAGCTCGCATTGTATCATTGTGAATATAAAATCCAAATGCGTGACAACCTAAGAAAATACAAACCCAATTTAAATGTGAGATAATAGAATCACGGTGACGTAATACACGATCTAATAAATTATTGTAATTGTTTGCTGGTGTGTAATCACGTACCATAAAGATAGCACCGTGAGCTGCCCCACCTACTACACAGAATCCACCAATCCACATGTGGTGTGTGAATAATGATAATTGTGTTGCATAATCTGTTGCAATATATGGGTACGGCGGCATTGCATACATATGGTGTGCAACAATAATACTTAATGAACCTACCATAGCTAAATTAATAGCTAATTGTGCATGCCATGAAGTTGTTAAAATCTCATATATGCCTTTGTGGCCTTCACCAGTAAAAGGACCTTTATGAGCTTCTAAAATTTCTTTCATACTGTGACCAATACCCCAATTAGTACGGTACATGTGACCTGCAAAAATAAATAAAACCGATAATGCTAAATGGTGATGAGCAATGTCACTTAACCATAAACCACCTGTTACCGGATTTAAACCACCTTTAAATGTTAAGAAATCAGAGTACTCACCCCAGTGACCACTAAAGAATGGTGTTAAACCTTTACTAAAGCTTGGGTATAACTGTGCCATTAATTCACGATTGATTAAAAATTCATGAGGTAATGGAATTTCTTGTGGTGATACACCCGCATCTAATAATTTATTAATTGGTAATGCGATGTGAATTTGATGGCCTGACCATGATAAACAACCTAAACCTAATAAACCAGCTAAATGGTGGTTCATCATTGATTCAGCGTTTTGGAACCATTCTAATTTTGGAGCTGCTTTATGGTAATGGAACCATCCAGCAAAGAGCATTAATGCTGACATTACTAATCCACCGATTGCAATCCAGTATAATTCTACTTCACTTGTAATCCCTTCCGCACGCCACATTTGGAACCAACCAGATGTTGTTTGTACACCTTGGAAGTTACCACCTACATCAGCGTTTAAAATTTCTTGACCTACAATTGGCCAAACAACTTGCGAACTTTGTTTGATACCGATTGGATCAGATAACCAAGCAGAATAGTTTGAGAAATATGCACCATGGAAATGCATACCACTAATCCATAAGAAAATTGCTGCTAATTGACCGAAATGTGCACTAAAAATTTTACGTGAAACTTCTTCTAATGAATTAGTTTGACTATCAAAATCGTGCGCATCAGCATGTAGATTCCAAATCCAAGTAGTTGTTTTTGGACCTTTAGCTAAAGTTCGTGAAAAATGTCCGGGTTGAGCCCATTTTTCGAAACTAGTTTCCACAGCGTCTTTTTCTACAAAAATTTGTACATTTTTTGCACGACGCTCCGTTGAGCTTATTGCCATTGACTTTCTCCTTTTGGGAGACGAAAATCTATGAAACTCTCACAAAAAATAAAAAATAGTTTATAAAAACGTATTAAGTAACTATGAGTTTTCAATACATTATTATATATTGTTTTTCAATTTATTTACATGTTCCATTTAAAATATTAAAAATTTAATATTTTAAATAGAATTTTGTGCTACAAAGGGTAATAATGATAAAACACGCGCACGTTTAATTGCTTTTGCAATTTGACGTTGTTGCTGAACCGTAACACCTGTGGCACGACGTGGTAAAATTTTTCCTTGTTCTGTAATAAACAATTTTAATAAATCAATATCTTTATAATCAATTTTTTGATTAAGACTTAAAGGTGATAAATTTTGTTTTAACATATTTTATTTAATTTCTTTATGATTAGTTGATTTGTTACAGTGACGACAATATTTTTTTAATTCAATTCGTTCTGGATTATTACGACGATTTTTTTGCGTTGTATAACGTGATACACCTGCCGAACGCTTATTTGTATTTGAACGACATTCTGTACACTCTAATGTGATTAGAATACGAGTACCTTTATTTTTTGCCATAAAGATTTTTAATAAAATTAATTAATTTTTAATAGTATTTATGTTATGTTTACCCTACCTAAAAAATTTTATCTTATCAAGGTTTTATAAAAACTTTCATAATATAAAATTTTTTTGTCCGAAAAACTTTCAATTTTATAATGAATATATTAATATTTGAGTAAATACAAATATTTCATTAAAAACTCATAGGATTTACAAATAAATATGGCTAATAACAAATCTGCAAAAAAACGTATTTTAATTGCTAAACGTAACCGAGTACAAAACCGTTTTTATAAAACTTCAGTCCGAACATTAACAAAAATGTTTTTAAATAGTTTAGAAGTTTATAAAACAGATAAAACAACAGAAAATAAAGAAAAAGCTCAAAGTATTTTAAATTCAATTTATAGTTTTGTTGATAAAGGAACAAAACGTAATGTTTTTCATAAAAATACAGCAGCCCGCAGAAAATCAAAATTAAGTATGCAATTTAAAGCTGTTTAAGATTTAAAATCTTTTAAAATTAGCTAAACGTTTGGTTAAGAAAATTTGAATAAAAAATTTTAAATTTTCTTAAACGTTCGCATATCTTCATAAAAATTTAAAAATAATTATTCTCAAAGATTATGAAACAATCGATGAATTATATAACTGCTCTGCCTGATTTTATCGAAATGCAACGAGTAAGTTTTTGTTGGTTTATCGCTCAAGGCTTAAATGAAGAATTGGCTATGTTCTCACGAATTCATGATTTTAGTTATAATACGGAATATGTACTATTTGGACATGAATATAGTTTGGTCAAACCTATTTATAATATTATTAGGGCAAAAAAGTATACAGCAAACTATGCGGCACAATTAGTTATCCCTCTAGAAATTAGAAATAAAAAATTAAATAGTGTTCGTTATCATAATCAATTCCCTATTATTAATTTACCATTAATGACTACATCAGCAACATTTATTATTAATGGTTGTGAACGAGTTATTGTGAGTCAAATTATTCGTAGTCCTGGTATTTATTTTGAAAAAAATAAAAATCAAAAAAAACGAAAGATTGTTAAACGTCAAATTTCAAGTGACATTAATAAATTAAAATCTTTTGTACCTTTAGGTGAGCCATTTATCTCTGAACAAATTCTATCATTTTTTCCAATCGCATACAATCAAAGTTTATTTCAATACTCCTTTACAGAATTAAAAAAAAGTGAAAATAATTTTTATTTTTATTTTTTAGACTCTTTTAAAATTTACCATATTATTTCAAAAACAGTTCAATCTAAGAAAAAATCTGAGCGAATTAAACTTTTCTTACATTGGATGAGTGTAAAAAATGCAGAATTTAATAATGGAAATGATATAAATTCATTAGATATACAAAATTTAATAACAGATTGGAACCAGTTACTTAAATCATTAATTAAATATGAATTATTGAACCAAAATTCTAATACTATTTTACCGACGATTAATAATCAATGGTTAACTAATCTTAATACAAACTTTCAAAAAAATAATCCATCATCATCTTTTTTAGAAAGCCAAAAAGATCAATTATTATTAATTAATTATTATGACAAAATAACTCACCTTAGTTTTATTAATAAATTATTGGTAATTTTGGTTAGTTCTCAAAATAATTTAAAACAAATTAGTTATTTTAAATTTTTAAATAAAACTCTTTTATCGATTAGTGAGAAATTAGAAAATCTGACTACAACCACTCAAGAAAAAAAATTTAAGCCAGTCTTTTATTTTTCATCAACCCTAAAAGAATTGTTTAAATATAAACACAAAAAGAAGAAAACAAAAGATTCTGAGCAAATCAAAGTTGTTACAAATTCGAATTTTGATTTAAATTCTAAACAAATTCATAATTTAACTAGCGAAAATTTACATATTGATTCATTTGAATATAAATATGAAATAGCTGAAAATCAAAATAAACTAAATTATTTAAAATCCCGTTCAGAAATTATTCAATATAAAGATTTACATGAGGTTAAAGATACTTATAAACAAAAATACCAAGAAAAAGATTTATATACAGCAATCTTAATTCCTGAATCAGGGTCATGGATTCGTTTCGGTTTTCAAAAAAATACGGAAATTAACAAATACAAATACCCAATTAAAAATCAAGAAGATGAAGTTGTAATTCAATTAGATAAATTTACTCAAAAACCTATTATTCATTTATTGAAAGAAATGGGTTTAACCGATTTTGAAATTTGTCAAAACTTACAACACGCTGATTTCTTTTATTTTAACAAGCCATTAATTACTAATTCTTTAACTTCAAACCAGCCGTTATTACGTTTTAATTTAAAATCAGATTATTTTAAAAATATATCTGAATTTTCGCGGATTTTTGATATTAGGTATTATCGTTTAGGTAAAATTGGTCGTTCAAAAATTAATAATCGATTAAATCTTAAACTGAATAGCCAAATTCAAACAATTACCTATGCTGATATTTTTGCAATTATTGACTCTTTGATTACTTTGTCTATTTCAAAAACAATCGGAGATGACATTGATCACTTAAAAAATCGACGAGTTAGGTCAGTTGGAGAACTTTTACAAAATTTATTTAGAATTGGATTTCAACGTTTATTAAGAAAACTTAGAAGTCAAACTAATAAAATTGGATCTAGTCAACTTTCAAGTTTTAATATTGTAGGGGCAACAATCCGAGAATTTTTTGGTTCAAGTCAATTGTCACAATATATGGACCAAACAAATCCATTATCTGCTTTAACACATCGACGACGAATTAGTGGATTAGGACCTGGTGGTTTTGATCGTGATCGAATCAGTTTTGCAGTTCGGGATATTCACCCAAGTCATTATGGTCGGATTTGTCCTATTGAAACACCAGAAGGTCAAAACGTTGGTTTAATTGCATCTTTAACAACCTGTGCTCGAGTAAATAAATCTGGCTTTATTGAAACTCCTTTTTGGCGTGTAATTAACGGAAAGGTTATTAAAACTGGGAATCCTATTTATTTAACTGCTGACATTGAAGATTTTTATAAAATTGCACCTGCTGATATTGCTACTAATGAACAAAATTATTTAACACAAAATTTAATACCAGTTAGGTATAAACAAGATTTTATTACTGTTACTCCATTTGAAGTAGATTTCATTGCTATTTCTACAGTTCAAGTTGTTTCGGTTGCTGCATCTTTAATTCCATTCTTTGAACATGATGATGCTAACCGAGCGTTAATGGGTTCAAATATGCAACGGCAATCTGTTCCATTAATTTTACCGCAAAAGCCAATAGTTGGGACGGGATTAGAAAATCAAATTGCAATTGATTCTGGCGCAACTCTTAATGCCCATAAAAGTGGGATTATTCAGTCTGTAACCTCAGATCAAATTACAATTAAACAAGATGATGGGGTTGAGTTCAAATATCCTTTACAGAAATATCAACGTTCTAATCAAGAAACTTGTATTAATCATCGTCCTATCGTATGGAAAGGTGAACGAGTTTTATCCGGTCAAATGTTAACAGATGGTCCAGGTATTAATGCTGGTGAACTTGCGTTAGGACAAAATGTTTTAATTGCATATATGCCATGGCAAGGTTATAATTTTGAAGATGCAATTTTAATTAATGAACGATTAGTTTATGAAGACGTTTTTACATCTATTCATATTGAACGTTACGAAATCGAAATTGATCAAACGGCAGAAGTTTGTGAAAAAACAACGAAAAATATCCCGAATTTAAATTTTTCTGAAACACAACATTTAAATGAAGATGGTATTGTATCGATTGGAACATTTGTGCGACCAGGTGATATTTTAGTCGGAAAAGTTATAGAGAAAGATGACTCTGAACAATTACCTGAAGCAAAATTATTACGTGCCATTTTTGGAGCCAAAGCTAAAGGGGTTCGTGATACTTCATATCGAATGCCAGAAGGTGAATATGGGAGAGTAATTGAAACTTTAACATTTAATCGTCGAACAAAACTTGCATATAAATTTGAAAAAATTCAAATTTTTATTGCTCAAATCCGTAAAATTCAGGTGGGTGATAAAATTGCAGGTCGTCATGGTAATAAAGGAATTATTTCACGTATTTTACCACGTCAAGATATGCCATTTTTAGCAGATGGTACTCCCATCGATATTATTTTAAATCCTTTAGGCGTACCTTCGCGAATGAACGTTGGTCAATTATATGAGTGTTTATTAGGACTTGCCGGTCATAAATTAGATCGAAGATTTAAAATATTACCATTTGATGAAATGTACGGTCCTGAGGTATCACGAATTTTAATTAATAAAAAGTTACGACAGGCGTCGATTGAAAAAGATGAAGCTTGGCTTTTTAATCCTTATTCTCCTGGGAAAATGGTTTTAATTGATGGTCGAACTGGAAAAGAATTTGAGAATCCAATTACGGTTGGTAATGGTTATATGCTTAAATTAATCCATTTAGTGGATGATAAAATGCATGCACGGGCAACCGGTCCTTATTCATTGGTTACACAACAACCATTAGGTGGTAAAGCTCAACATGGTGGACAACGGTTTGGGGAAATGGAAGTTTGGGCTTTAGAAGGGTTTGGTGCAGCTTTTACATTAAAAGAATTATTAACAATTAAATCTGATGATATGGAAGGCCGTAATGAAACGTTAAATGCTATTGTCAAAGGACAACCAATTCCAACATCTGGGATTCCAGAATCATTTAAAGTTTTATTACAAGAATTAAGATCAATTGGATTAGATATGAGTACATATCGAATTGAACAATTTAATACAAGTCAAACATATGAAACGGAAGTGAATCTAATTGAAAAATATGATCCATTAACAAAGACATTCCCGCCTACATCAAATATAAATAGTATAGCTTTTTAAATACGTCTTCTTAAAAAATATGGTACGAACTGAAAAAGAATTTGATTATATAAAAATTAAGCTAGCCTCTCCTGTTCGCATTTTACAATGGTCTCATCGTCGATTGCCAAATGGACAGTTTATTGGCGAAGTACAAAAATCTGAAACAATTAATTATCGTACATTTAAGCCTGAAATGGATGGTTTATTTTGTGAACGGATTTTTGGTCCTAGTAAAAGTTTAGAATGTGCTTGTGGTAAATACAAACGAGTACGTTACGATGGATTAATATGTGAACGTTGTGGCGTTGAATTAACTGAATCCCGTGTTAGAAGACACCGCATGGGTCATATTAATTTAATTTATCCTGTTACTCACGTTTGGTATACTAATAGTCGCCCAAATTATATGGCGCTTTTATTAGAAGTAGAACAATGTGAAAAACGTGTTGATACTGGTTTATTATATTATTTGCCAGATCTATTCACATTGATTAATACAAATTTAGAATTTTCAAAAAACCCAGCAATTAAAGAATTACTGGCCGAAATTATAAAACAAAAAAGTCTTGTAAATTGGTTACCTAGTGACCAAGGTTTTAAAGAAAACTCACAAAAACTAAAACGTGATATTTTATACACAAAAATTACTCGTAATCGTTATCAAACAGATCGTTTAGCAACAGATTCTTTTGTAAAACTTACAAACATAAGAAAAAAATTAAAACGTTTAATTGAAATGTTACGAAAGGACACTTCTTCAAAACGTTTATTATCACAAACATTTCAACAAGAATACCAAAAAAAATTCGCAATTAAATCTGGAAAAGTAAATTTACGTGATAATCGAATTAAAAGAATAAAACTTGCTTCTTTAGCTTATTTTATTGCTGAAGATGAGATTTCTTTTTATGGACTACATTGGGATTTACAACAATATCGTAGAAGTCGGGAACTCGGTTTTACAGGTTATCCTTTAAAACCTTACCCTAAACCGACGCTACAAAATCGTCGTCGAAATACTCCAAAATATTTATTACGAACAACTCCAAATTATTTAATTGGTGCTGTTTTAATTAAGAAAGAATTAGAAAAACTTAATATTAATAAAGAGATTTCAAAGACCCGTAGATTTATTACGATTTGTAGTAAAGTTTTACATAAAGATCTGCCTATTTACAATGGATCTAAATGGTTCCGAAAATGGGAATATCAGCGTATTTATAAATTACGTGATCAATCGATTAAACGTATTCGTATATTAGAAAATTTACAAGCAACCGGTTCTAACCCAGCTTGGATGGTTATTACTATTTTGCCAGTCATTCCGCCTGCTTTACGTCCAATGATTCAACTTGAAGGTGGCCGATTTGCTACTTCTGATTTAAATGAATTATATCGTCGAATTATTACCCGGAATAATCGTCTTCTGCGACTTTTGGAAATTGATGCACCTCAATTAATTATCCGAAATGAAAAACGTATGTTACAGGAAGCCGTTGATACTTTAATTGATAATGGTAAACGAGGTAAAATTGCTTTAAGTGCAAATAATCGTCCATTAAAATCATTATCCGATATTATTAAAGGTAAGCACGGACGTTTCCGACAAAATTTATTGGGTAAACGGGTTGATTACTCTGGTCGTTCTGTTATTGTAGTTGGGCCAAGTTTGAAATTAAATCAATGTGGTTTACCGTATGAAATGGCCATTGAGTTATTCCAACCTTTTATTATTCGTGAATTAATTAACCAAGGTTTAGCGAGCAATATGAAAGTTGCGAAGAATCTAATTCAACAAAATGAATCTGCAATTGATCCAGTCTTAGAAAAGGTATTGGCTAGCCATCCAATTTTCTTAAACCGAGCCCCAACATTACATCGATTAGGAATTCAAGCATTTGAACCTATTTTAGTTCAAGGTCGAGCTATTAAGTTACACCCATTAGTTTGTTCTGCATTTAATGCTGATTTTGATGGAGATCAAATGGCTGTTCATGTACCATTATCTTTAGAATCTCAAGCTGAATGTTATATGTTAATGTTAGCTCCTTATAATTTTTTATCTCCTGCAAATGGTGAGCCAATTATCATGCCAAGTCAAGATATGGTTTTAGGATGTTATTATTTAACGGTGAATAATATTAACGGTTTATTAGGCTCAAATAATTATTTCGCAAATTTAGATGATGTTGTTTTAGCTTATTATCAAGATCAAATTGAATTACATACTTCAATTTGGGTTCGTTATAATGATAATGGTATTGAGCCAGGTACTTTGATTAAAAAAACGAAATTACAAGATAACACAACAATTGAATATTATGACAATGTTCAAATCCGAACAGATAGTTTAGGTCAACCTTTAGTTCAATATATACAAACAACAACTGGACGCGTAATTTTTAATTATACAATTCAGAAAACCTTAAAGTTAGTTGCATAAATGATATAATGATAAAAATAAATACTTTATGAAAAACTATATCTATCAAAATACACTTATTAGTAAAAAAGAGTTGAAGCAATTACTTGCTTGGAGTTTTACTGAATATAATTCAATGCAAGCATGTTCATTAGCTGATGAATTAAAATATTTGGGGTTTAAATACGCCAGTCAAGCTGGTATTTCAATTAGTATTGAAGATTTAAGAGTGCCTTTTGTTAAAAACCAAATGTTAGAAAATGCTCATCAAGAAATCTTGAATGCTGAAAAAATTTGTCTGAAAGGAAAAATTACAGATGTTGAAAGATTTCAAAAAATTATTGATACTTGGAGCGTTACAAGTGAATCATTAAAGGATGAAGTTGTTTCATATTTTAAAAGTTATGATCCGTTAAATTCTGTCTATATTATGGCTTTTTCAGGAGCTCGTGGTAATTTATCACAAGTTCGCCAATTAGTAGGTATGCGTGGTTTAATGTCGGATCCAAGTGGTGAAATTCTTCAATTACCAATTAAGAAAAATTTCCGTGAAGGTTTAACTATTACTGATTATTTAATGTCAGGATATGGGGCACGAAAAGGTATTGTAGATACAGCATTAAAAACTGCAAATTCAGGTTATTTAACTCGTCGTCTAATTGATGTTGCTCAAGATATTATTATTCGTGAACGAGATTGTCAAACTCAGCACTCGTGTCTTGTAAATGATTTTCAAACAAATGATCAAGTTTTAGGTCGTTTATTAAGTAAACCAGTATATCATCCAATTACAAATAAATTAATTGCTTCTAAAGACACCCAACTTACACCACAATTAATTCAAAACTTTAAAAAACAGGAAATTCAAACATTCTATATTCGTTCACCATTAACTTGTAGTTTATACCGATCAATTTGTCAAAAATGTTATGGTTGGGATCTTGCAAATGAAAATTTAGTTGATATTGGGGAAGCTGTAGGAATTATTGCTGGTCAATCTATTGGAGAGCCTGGTACACAATTAACAATGCGAACTTTCCATACAGGTGGTATTTTTACATCAGAAGCTCGACAACAAATTGTAAGTTCTGTAAGTGGTGTAATGAAGTTTTCAAAACTTTTAAAAACATTAATACTACGAACAAATCGTGGTGAAGATGTTTTACTAACAAAAAATTCAGGATCATTAGTAATTGTTCCTGAAACACCAAATCAGGATTTAGTTCAATTAGAAGTTTTACCTAATACCATTTTATTTGCTAAAAATAACCAATATATTAAACAGGGAATGATTCTTGGGGAATTATCAAATACAGGTAAACAAACCCGGACTGAAATTAAACCTGTTTTAAGTACATCATCAGGTGAAGTTTATATACCTCGTTTAAAAAAGAAAAAAAATTTTGTTAATAAAAATAAACTTTTATGGATTTTGTCTGGGCAAGTGTATCAAGCCCCAACAAATTCTTTTTTAAATTTTTATACTGATCATAAAATTAATAAAGATAGTTTTATTTTTAGAACAAAAATCATTAATCAATATTCTGGATCTGTTAAAATACTAAATAATAAAGCAAACTTATTTGAACGTTTGTTACAAATTAGTACAAATCAGTACACCTTAAAAAATTCAAACATTCAAAAAATCAATTCTACTAGTCAAGCAGAACAGTATATTTTTAAATGTCAGAATGTAAATTATTTAATTAATTTAGTTAATAAAAATTTAAAATTAGAATTAAATCCAATTTCTTCTCAGTATTTCGGAAGTTTAATTTCTAATAATTATCAGACACAAATTGGTGGAATTCCTTATTATGATCAACGGAGTAGCCGAAAATCCATTTCGAGTTCAAAATTAATTTCGTACTATAAACGTTTAAATACTGAGTTTAAAGAATCTGAATGGGATGATATTATATTTAATTCCACTCAACTTAATAAAGTACCGTTGCAACTTATTTCACGTTCGTTAATTTGGTTACCTGAAGAAACTTACAAGCTGAATTGTGATAAAAATATGCTTCTAGTTGAACATGGAAGCTTTATTTGCGAAAAATTTGAAATAATCCCAGGTCTTTTTTCAAAAAAATCAGGTATTGTAATTATTAGTTATAAGAATAATTTAGTTTCAGAAATTTCTATTAAATCTGGTTTAGTTTATCAAGGAAAAAACTTTAAAAGTTTTGCTAACAAAGTTTTTTATCCCGGTGAAGTTATTTTTGAAAATATTAAAATTGATCGTCCATCATTATGTCAGCATATTATTGGTAAACTGACAGATCAACTTTTAATTCGTCCATTAAATATTTATGAAATACCAAAGCCACGACCAGTTGAAACATTATTTAAATATCATTCAGGTATTAAATCAATTTTAGGTTTGCAAAGTAGTATTCAATATTTATATAAGTCAAACCAAAAAATTAGAAGTTCACAACCTATAACTTTAATTTCAAATGTTTTAGATTTAAAGTTAAAAACTTCAAATGAAAATCTTGTTAATATTCAATTTGAGCTTAATAAAAATAAAAATCATTTAAAAATTTTATTTGTTGAAAATATTAATTTTCCGAATTATTTACCAGCATCTTTAAAATATACCAGTATTCAATCATCTCTTTTAGTTGAACCGACTCAATTTATTGATACTTATATGACATTGGGATATTTTGAAAATATAAGTGAACAATCATTGGAAATTGTAAAGTTAAAGTCAAAATACAGTACTAACAGACAAGTGTTATTAATTTCAAATGATGATTGTTTAACAATTCCTAAAGCAAAGATACCGACTAAATCTGTTAATGATTTAGTAATTCAAAATATAAATATAAATCAAATTGGTAAAATTATTATTGATAATGGGCAGGTTTTGACAGTTCAAAAAGGACGTCCTTATTTTTTCCCTAATTGTCAAATTCAAGATTCAATGAATGAGAAATCAATTTCATATAAAATCATATCTGAAAAACAATTACCATTTGCAAATACTATTTCGACAAAACGTGATATTTCATTAAATTATTATGATATTACAAAAAAAGTTTTAACGAAAAAATTAGATTCAACAACTTCAATCCCATTTGAAAAAGGTTTGAAACTTGAGTTACCAAAAATGTTTATTCGAAAAAATGGTAATTTATATAGTTCTCCAATTCCAATTTTTGTTCAAAGTTTCTCGGTTAGTTCATCAGATATTAACGATTCAGAAATTACAGATCTTGTAACTCAAAAAGAAACATCATGGATTAAAAAACGTCGGACTCATTATTCGGTTTTCTTAAAAAATTCAGATTTAATTTCAAATAAAATTAAAAATACTAATGAGACAAATTTAATACGTGTTCAATTTTTTGGTTATCCATTTTCAAAATCAATTGGAATTCATTCAATTACGGAAGACTATTTTGAACAAGAAGTTAATAGTGTATTTTGTAAAAACGGAGAATTTGTTGCTGATGGTCAGACACTTGGCCTTTTAAATTTTGAAAAAGAAATTACAGGAGATATTGTTCAAGGTTTACCTAGAATTGAGGAATTATTGGAAGCCCGAAAAAAACGTCAAATTAGTAAAAATATTTCGACTAATCAAAAGAAAGGTATTTTAATTCGTCGAACAAGTTTAGACGCTAGTTTTGAGTTTAGAAAATTAGGAACTACCATTAAAGAAACAGAAAAAATTAATCCGCATAATTTATTAAAAGTTTATTTTAGTTATTATGGGTTAATTAAAAATTTCTTTTGTGATAGAACACAAAATGTAACATCATACCGATTAACAAATAATTATGAAGCAAGTTATCGTAGTTTTAAAAAAGTACAGTCATTAATTTTAAATTCAGTTCAATCGGTTTATGATTCTCAAGGTGTATCAATTGCTGATAAACATTTAGAAGTTATTATTAAACAGATGACAACAAAAGTTTTAATTACTCATGAAGGGGATACACCGTTATTACCTCGTGAAGTTATTGATTTATATCATATTCAATATATTAATGAGATTGTTTCTCAAAATAATAAACAAACAGCTTTTTATGTTCCTTTATTGTTAGGAATTACTAAAGCTGCATTAAATAACCCAAGTTTTATTTCTGCAGCAAGTTTCCAAGAAACAACAAGAGTTTTAACAAAAGCAGCTATTGAAGGTCGTGTCGATTGGTTACGGGGTTTAAAAGAAAATATTATTATTGGGCATTTAATTCCAGCTGGAACAGGTTCACAGAATTATCAAAATTGTTTTGGTAAAAATGTAATCCAACCTACAGAAGTTTCAGGTAAATTACTAGCATTTGATAAAGTTTAAAAATAAAAACTAGACGCTTTGATTTATATTTTGGTAATGTTAATTATATATATTTACTTTATTAGAATTTTAAGGAGTTAATAATTTTTATGGCTGATGTTACTTTAGCCCAATTACTAGATGCTGGTGTTCATTTTGGACATAAAGCATATCGTTGGAATCCAAAAATGTTTCCGTATATTTATACAGAACGGAATAACATTCATATTTTAGATTTAGTTCAATCAGCACAATTGTTGAAAGAAGCTAATTCATATGTTAAATCAGAAGCAGCAAAAGAAAAAATCTTTTTATTTGTTGGAACAAAACGTCAAGCCAGTAATTTAATTGCACAAGAAGCAAAACGTTGTAATTCTTATTATGTAAACCACCGTTGGTTAGGTGGAATGCTAACAAATTGGGTTACATTAAAAAGTCGAATTGAGCGTTTAAAAACTCTTGAAAAACAAGAAGCTGATCAAGTATTTGATTTATTACCGAAAAAAGAAGCTTCTTTACGTCGTAAAGAATTAGAAAAATTGCGTAAGCATTTAAATGGTATTAAAGATATGCCAAGATTGCCGGATGTAGCAGTTATTGTTGACCAAAAACGTGAAATGACTGCCATCAAAGAATGTCGAAAATTAGGAATTCCAATTATTTCTATTTTAGATACAAATTGCGATCCAGATTTAGTTGATATTCCTATTCCAGGTAATGATGATGCTGTACGTTCTATTAAGTTAATCTTAAAATCTTTAACAGATAATATTAATGCTGGGAATCCAAACATTAATTAATTCTAAATTATTTTTCATTCATTTATTTTATAAATGAATGAAAAATAATTTTCGATTTTTTATATAAATTAGGGTTGCAATTATAGTAAATTCGAGTATAATTAATATTGTAAGTGTTAAAATCGCGGGGTAGAGCAGCTTGGTAGCTCGTCGGGCTCATAACCCGAAGGTCGGAGGTTCAAATCCTCTCCCCGCTAGAAAATTTATAAATTAACGTAAAAAAAAATCATTTTTTTATTAAAATGTTATATTGAACGTTAAATATTAATAAGGTTTTACTTATGACATTAAATTTACAAACACCATTTCCAACTTTTGGCGGAAGTACTGGTGGCTGGCTACGTTCAGCAGAAGTTGAAGAAAAATATGCAATTACTTGGACTAGTAAAAAAGAACAAATTTTTGAAATGCCAACAGGTGGTGCTGCTATTATGCGCAATGGTGAAAATTTATTATACTTAGCGCGTAAAGAACAATGTTTAGCTTTAGCAACACAGTTAAAAACTTTTAAAATTAATGACTATAAAATCTATCGAATTTTCCCTAGTGGTGAAGTTCAATATTTACATCCTAAAGATGGTGTTACTCCGGAGAAAGTAAATCCAGGTAGAACATCGGTAAATAGTCGTGACTTTTCAATTGGTAAAAATCCAAATCCTGCTTCAATTAAATTTAGTGGAACAACTACTTACGAAAGTTAATTTATATCTAAGATTAGTTCTAATACTAATCTTTTGGCGAGATGGCAGAGTTGGTCGATTGCGTCTGATTTGAAATCAGATGAATCTTTACGGATTCCGTGGGTTCGAATCCCACTCTCGCCTTTTTAATCTATATATTCCATAATGTGCTTAGCTGTGTTTTATTCTTTATAATAATTTCTTATGGGTAAAGTTTACGATTGGTTTGAGGAACGTTTAGAAGTACAAGCAATTGCTGATGATATTTCAAGTAAATATGTTCCACCTCATGTTAATATCTTTTACTGTTTTGGTGGTATTGTATTTACATGTTTCTTAGTTCAAGTAGCAACAGGTTTTGCTATGACTTTCTATTACCGTCCTAGTGTTGTTGATGCATTTGCGTCTGTAGAGTACATTATGACAAGTGTTAATTTTGGTTGGTTAATTCGCTCGGTACACCGTTGGTCAGCAAGTATGATGGTTATGATGATGGTTTTACACGTTTTCCGTGTTTACTTAACGGGTGGCTTTAAAAAACCACGTGAATTAACATGGGTAACGGGTGTTATTTTAGCCGTAGTTACTGTTTCATTTGGTGTAACAGGTTATTCTTTACCTTGGGATCAAGTAGGTTTCTGGGCATGTAAAATTGTAACAGGTGTTCCTGCAGCAGTTCCGATTATTGGTGAACCTTTAGTATTAGTTTTACGTGGTGGTGAAAGTGTAGGTCAAAGTACTTTAACACGTTTCTATAGTGCACATACTTTTGTTTTACCATTAGCTGCTGCTGTGTTAATGTTAACACATTTCTTAATGATTAGAAAGCAAGGTATTTCAGGACCACTTTAATTTTAAAATTAAGAAATTAAACGCAATATTAATATTTTAACAAGGAATAATTATGTCAGTAATCAAAAAACCCGATCTATCAGATCCAAAATTACGTGCAAAATTAGCTAAAGGTATGGGTCACAATTACTACGGAGAACCTGCATGGCCAAATGATTTATTATATGTTTTCCCTGTATGTATTCTAGGTACATTTGCTTGTTGTATTGGATTAGGTGTAATGGCACCAACACAATTAGGTGAACCAGCAGATCCATTTAATACACCATTAGAAATTTTACCAGAATGGTATTTCTTCCCAACATTTAATTTATTACGTGTATTACCAAATAAATTATTAGGTGTATTAGCTATGGCAGCAGTACCTGCCGGATTAATTACAGTACCATTTATTGAAAATGTAAATAAATTCCAAAATCCATTCCGTCGTCCAATTGCTAGTTTAGTATTTATTACTGGATTCTTTTTTGCTGTATGGTTTGGTATTGGTGCTTGTTTACCAATTGATAAAGCAGTATCATTAGGTTTCTGGTAAACTAAAAGTTTTCTTAAACCGTTATTTTTCATCATTAATTTTTTAAATTAATGATGAAAACAAAATTTTATAGTTTTTATAAATATCTCAGAAAAAATCAATTATTATAATTTTTTTCTAACCTTAAGTATAATGAAAATTAAAAATTAATATCGAATTTTGAGCCTATGAATGTCGATGAAGATTTAGATAAACTACTGGAAACCCTTCCATCTTTTCTTACTAATCATATAAATAACCATATTCATAAAGATAAGATTATTGAAATTGTGATGGACTTAGGGCGTCGACCGGAAGCTAGGTTTAGTACTGGTCCTGAATATTTATCCTCAAAAATTATTTCATGGCAAGATTTAGAATATACAACAAAACGGATTAGTAAATTTAGTAATGAAAATCGGGCGGGAATTGAACGAACTTTACATCGAATTAGTTGTATTCGTAATCGTCAATTTTTAATTACTGGTTTAACATGTCGGATTGGGCGAGCAATCTTTGGTACTATTTCTTTAGCTCGAGATTTACTTGAATCTGGTCAGTCCATTTTAATATTAGGAAAACCGGGAGTAGGGAAAACAACAATTATTAGAGAAATTGCACGTGTTTTGTCTGATGAAATGGAAAAGAGAGTAATTATTGTTGATACGTCAAATGAGATTGCAGGTGACAGTGATATTCCCCACCCAGGGATTGGTCGTGCTCGGCGAATGCAAGTTGCTCAAACTGATTTACAACATAAAGTTATGATTGAAGCGGTTGAGAATCATATGCCTCAAGTAATTATTATTGATGAAATTGGGACTGAATTAGAAGCTTTAGCTGCTCGTACCATTGCTGAAAAAGGAGTACAATTAGTCGGAACAACTCATGGAAATTGTTTAGAGAATGTGATTAAAAACCCACCTTTAACTGATTTAATTGGTGGTATTCAATATGTTACTTTAAGTGATGAAGAAGCAAAACGACGTAAAACGCAAAAAAGTATTTTAGAACGTAAAGGATATCCTGCTTTTCAAATTGCTATTGAAATTCATGACCAAAACTCTTGGACAATTCATGAAAATGTAGAAGAATCTATTGATTTATTATTAAGAGGAAATTTTATAATTAATCAAACACGAAAATTTGTGCAAAATGAAAAAACATTTATTCAATATAAAACTTTGCAAACAAATTCACGTTTTAATAATTTTAATACGCCGCAAAATATATCAACGATTTCTCAAAAAAGTTGGTCATCTATAAATAATCAAATTCATTTTTCAAATACATTGCTTCAACAAAAAAAATTAATTATTTATTCATATTCACTTTCATATAATTTACTTAAAGAAATAATTTCAAAATTAAATCTTAATATTACTTTAACAAAAGAAGTTAAAAAAGCTAGTTTAATTATTGGGTTAAAAAAACATTTACAACAAAATCAAAAACTTCAATATTTAGCAAAACAAAAGAATATACCAATTTATGGTGTAAACCGAAGCAGTATTTATCAAATTACAAAGTTAATTCAATTTATTGTGTCATAAAAAAAAATTTCGGTATAATAAAATGTGTGATTTGTTTGCATTAAAATTTAAAGGAGCATTCTTATGTCAGAAACATTTGAGAAATTACAAATAATTGTTAGTAACCAATTAGGAATCGAGAAAGAGAAAGTTGTAGAAACAGCTGACTTTACAAAAGAATTAGGTGCTGATTCATTAGATGTAGTTGAATTAGTAATGGCATTTGAAGATGAGTTCAATATTGAAATTGAGGATAAAGTTGCTGGTGAAATGGCAACGGTACAAGATGCCTTCAAATATATTGAAGAAGAACTAAAAAATAAATAGTTTAGGAAGAAATAGTATCTGGTATTAAATTTTTGAAGCTTAATATCAGGTAATATTTCTTCAAATTTTAAGTTTTTTCTTATACAGTTTGCAGATCTTGAATTTATTATCTATAATTGAATAGTGTTAAGAACGGGATATAGCTCAGCTTGGTAGAGTACCTGGTTTGGGACCAGGGTGTCGTAGGTTCAAATCCTACTATCCCGATGTTATTATTAAAACTTAAATTTGATTAACTTGGATAAGCCTTTATTTTTTATTTTTTTTTACTTATATTACTGGTAATGATTCGATTATTCTTCAAAAGTTTCTTTATTCAAGAAATTCTAGTTTTATAAAATCTGACTAAGCATATACAATTCTTACAAAATAAAATTTCAATTTAACCTATCGACTAAACATAGAAACATTTTTAACTAAATGATTAAATTATTACTTTCAACGGTTTCTCTTATAATTTTTATTGATACGAAGATGTTTAAAAATATAATTAATTTAACTCACATATGACTTTAGCAAATAAAATATTAGATTTCAAAGTAGTTTTCGTTAGTGGACTAGAATCCTTAACCGAACAAATTGCAACTAAGATTTTTAATTACCCACAAAATCTAGGCATGCCTCTTACTCCTGAGTATGATGCTAAACAGCAATCAATGGTAGATTATTTATCTCAATTACCGATTCATCAAACAAATTTCCCACCTCCGGCAGCACCTGCTACATTAAGTCAGGTTTTTTTTGGAAATTTTCCAGATATGTCTAGAATTGACAGAACATTTTATGAACATAAATCAGATGGGTTTTATAATTTTTACGTTCCAAATTATAAGAACATCTTCTTTTTACCTGATTGGTTATCACAATGGCTTCAAATTAATTTAAATATCTCAGTTGATACGACACCATTGGAAATTATTCAACAATCCGTTTTTTTAGGATTAATTGGCTTTTTCTTCTTAGTAGAATTCCGTATGAAATTATACTGGTTTTTAACAATCAACCCATACACACGACCTTGGATATACCTTATTTCCCTAACAGATTGGATTCAAGATTTCATGACAGGGCTTTCACCAGTAATGTTAGGAGTTGATTTAACAGCACCAATCATTTTAGGTTTAACTGGTAAACTAGCAGATTCATTAAATCATTTAGTTTTTACCATGCCATTTTTACCTAGTGAAGGACAACCTGGAAAGATGATGATTGATAATGAAGTTCAAGATGTTATTTTATTTAGATATTTACCTTCATTATGGTATACACATTCGATACCAAATTCATTAAGAGAGTTCTGGTATACAGACCGAATTGATATTTTAAATTTCATGAAAAAGAATTATGCTCATCTTGAGATTGAATTCTTACCAGACCGAATTTTAAAAAATCTTTCTCAACATCAACAAATAACAAAACCCTTAGCGGAGAATTTACATCATTTACCTGAATTATCATCAAATTTAATTTGTAAACTTTCGAATGATTCTGACTATATGTTTGATACTTTTATGAATAAATTTATTACTTAATTAATTATATTTTTTAAATTAAGTAATACTTTAAACAAAAAAACTAAATAACAAATAATTAAATTTTATTATTTATTTATTTTATTTGTTTGCTCTAAATATTATCCTATTTGGTAATTGAATACAATTAAAAGCAGAACAACGAATAGATTTTTAAAATAAATCTACAAAAAAAACTTAAGGAAATTTAAAGAGAGTTTGATCCTGGCTCAGGATGAACGCTGGCGGTATGCCTTACACATGCAAGTTGTACGAGAGTTTTTAACTCAAGTAGCGGACGGGTGAGTAACACGTGAGAATTTGCCTTCAGGAGGGGGACAACAACTGGAAACGGTTGCTAATACCCCATATGCTTTCGAGTGAAATGAATTTATTCGCCTGAAGAGAAGCTCGCGGCTGATTAGCTTGTTGGTGGGGTAAGAGCCTACCAAGGCGACGATCAGTATCTGGTTTGAGAGGACGATCAGACACACTGGAACTGAGACACGGTCCAGACTCCTACGGGAGGCAGCAGTGGGGAATTTTCCGCAATGGGCGAAAGCCTGACGGAGCAATACCGCGTGAGGGAAGACGGCCTATGGGTTGTAAACCTCTTTTTTCAGGGAGGAATCAATGACGTGTACCTGAAGAATAAGCATCGGCTAACTCCGTGCCAGCAGCCGCGGTAAGACGGAGGATGCAAGTGTTATCCGGAATCACTGGGCGTAAAGCGTCTGTAGGTGGTTGAACAAGTCAACTGTTAAATCTTGAGGCTCAACTTCAAAATCGCAGTCGAAACTGTTTGACTAGAGTATAGTAGGGGTAAAGGGAATTTCCAGTGGAGCGGTGAAATGCGTAGATATTGGAAAGAACACC
>Ga0209712_10000116_pt1 | contig 68267 bp, 63 predicted proteins | sample ArcOceMetagenome_FD_187443 | JGI IMG/M metagenome (GOLD analysis project Ga0209712, IMG submission 187443) | Marine eukaryotic phytoplankton communities from Arctic Ocean - Arctic Ocean - Greenland ARC118M Metagenome (SPAdes) (version 2) | ecosystem: Environmental > Aquatic > Marine > Oceanic...
AGATAAGGCTCTGCACCAACTTTGCAGCATCTGGGCCAGTAATTTCTACCTGACGTTCAACGGCAACATCGCACAGGATGACGCTATTGACCAAGTTCCAAAAATTCTTTTGTGGGTCACCAAAGTCTCTAGGGATGTACATATGGTTATAGACGGAAAAGTCTTTGGCACCCCAGCGTATGGTTGCATCAAAGTAGGGAGATTTACGAATCTGTGTACCAAAACCAAAGTCTTTAGGCGTTGCCAAGGGGTCGTCCTCACATAGTCATTCAGTCGTATTAGCAGGGTCTTTTAAAAGCTAAACGTTAAACAAAACTATAGGTGAACTTGGCGCCTAAAATGGACTAAATAAATATAGCTGCCAGCCTGTTTAGGCTTATTATTGAAGCTACTCAGACAGAAGTGTTACTAGATTTAAAGGCGTTTTTTTAACCTGCTTAGTGACAATATAGATGACATAACGGTCAATACCAATTTCTTCTTTGAGCAACTGCTCAACTAAACACTGAAAATCGCTAAGATTTCTAGAAACGATGGTCATGACATAATCAGTGCCACCGCCTGTGGCATAGCATTCAACGATTTCATCGATGTCACCTATATAAGATTCAAAACGCTCAAAGTCAGATTTTTTATGGGTTTTCAGTGACACTGTGACGATTACCTTGGTTAAATCAATCAGTCGATCAATGTCGATGTCAGCTTGGTAACCCAAAATTATGCCTGATTTTTTAAGTTTATCTAGCCTCACTCGACACGGTGTTGGTGATAGATTAACCAGCTCTGCGAGTTTAAATTTACTAATTTTTCCATGGTGTTGAACCGCACACAAAATACGTATATCGATTGCATCTAAGGCAAGTTTTTTCATGTTTGCGCTCTCTTTTATGGAACCCTTAGTAAGGCTATTTATCAGGTAGCTCGCCCCTAACCAAAGAGCACAAGGATACAAGACCTTAGGGTATATTTAAAGATCACTTACCCAAACGGGATAATGACTTGAACTTCGGGGAAAGCCGCTTCTACATCAGACTGATGCTTAGCTTCAAAAAGGAGCTTAAGGTTAGGACCAGCATCCATGGTGAGGTAAAGGGGCAAACCTTGTTCGCGTAACTGCCAAACTTTGTGCATTTGAGTCAAAGAGTCAGGTTGCCAATAGACCAGTGGTGGCCAGGCTGCAGCCATAGTAGCGTGCATGCTCATCGCATTATTTTCGGCTGTCACGGCCATGGTTTTAAAATCACCTGCTTCAATAGCAGTTTCAATGGTAGTTAAATCAGAATTAGCTTGCTGTGGCCACTGTTTGTATAATGCTGAGGTGGCCATGGTTCTTGCCATGCCCTCTCGTGAAGACACAGCTTTTTTTTGGCTTGAAACCGTTAATAGGCCCACCCTAAGTTGTGGCCACTGGTGCTTCAGTAAAAAAGCTACACTATCACTGCCATTAGGCTGCTCTCCAGCCTGCCATTTAACAAAGCCGTGCCATAAAGAACGGCTGGCACTGCCACTACCTAGGCGTGCTAATGCCGAAAGCTGCTGTTCAGGCAGTTGCCAGCCCATAAGGCAATTTGTGGCTAAGGTTAGCGCTGCAAAACCACTGGCAGATGAGGCCAATCCTGCTGCCGTAGGCACGGTATTGTAGGTGTCTACCCGCAGCTTTAGATTGTTAGGCAACACTCGGTCTAACCACTGGCTAAGCTTGATGGCAAAACTCTGGGAGGCATCAACCTCTTCACTATTGAGTGTAATGTGGTGTTGTGGGGCATCTATAACTGAGAGACCCGTTTTAGTGCCATGTTCAGCCAAAGAGATAGACACAGAACCTGTTACTGGCAAGTTAAAATTGACCTCACGCTTACCCCAGTATTTGCTTAAGGCAATGTTACTGGGGGCATAGGCACTTGCGTGTGCTGCTGGGGAGTTAAATTTAGCGTTACCTAAAACGTCATCCACCCACTGACCAACAGAAAGGATACTTGTCGGCGTTTGGCTCATAGCAATTTCTCTTTATGTGTTTCACTGGGAAGACGTGCTTCTTGGCGCACACCTTGGGGATCTATTTGCACTGATATCTGAGTATGGGGCCAATCCAGCCGATCACTGCCAAGTAACAACACACAATCTCCTAGCCCAGAGCCAGAAATTTTAGCGCCAAAAAGCTCACCATTTTTTACCTGTTTTTTAGCCAATTGAATGATTATTTCAATGGTCTCGTCGCTCACTCCTAAGTACCGCATTAGGCGTTGGTATTGATCCATAGATTGCGCAAAAGTGAACCAATTTGCAGCACTTAAGGCATCTACACCTGTTTCAACACAAGCACCCATTTGCTCATAAAGTTGTTTAAAGCGCTGGGGGTTATGAATCGCAGCTTGTCGCACTTGCTCAATGACGATAGGGGTAGACGTTTTGTAACCACAATAAATTAAGCGCAATTTAGGCATACCCCGCCATGCTTCATGAGGAATATTAACCTTATTAGCACTCAATGGTTTAGCTTGAAACTTAACAATTCCGCCTAGTGCACTCGCAGCAACATCGGCACCAGAGCCCCTACCCTGAACTTTACGGATGGACTCTATGCCTAAGCACAGTATCGCCTGAGCATCTAATTGGCCCTTAGTGAGTAAGTCAATGGCTCCAAGGGTTGCCACAGTGACTGCGGCTGATGACCCTAGCCCCAAAGTATGCTCAAAGTCTGACTCAATCGTTATATCTACTCCACCTGTCAAATTACAAAGGGCCAGTGCCTGCAACACAAAACTGAGGCCTTGGCTTTGACCTAAATGTGATTCTAAGTCGGCTTGTTGGCATTTAAACTGGCCTAAACCAGATGCAATCACTATTTGTCCATCTACACGATTACTGGCCCTCACATAGATGCGTTGAGTTAAGGCACAAACAACCGCACTGTGGCCATATAATACAGCGTGTTCACCCATGAGCATGGTATTAGCTGGCGCAGACGCTATGGCGCTTAACCTACTCAAAGTAAACCACTCCCTGTAAGTCTGGACACATAGCCTGAACACCGTAACCATAGCTTAAACAGAGTTGCTCAATAAGCGCTTGGTTTAACCCAACTACAAAAACCAAACCTCCAAGGTCACCCACCACACTACCTGCACCACATATTTTTGCTGCGCCGCCCTGAGCTTCTATGTTATCGATAAATTCACACACTAGGGTGGGAACAACGCCTATTTTTTTCAAGAGTTGGTGATTAGCCTTAACTGCATTGCACATTTTCATGCTTTGGTTAAGCTGCAGCGCTGTTCGCATGTTCTCTTGAACAATGCTGAACTCTTGCCAAAGGGTGTTTGGGAAACCTTGCTGTTTAACTGCGTCAACACACTCCCCTGTAGAACTTTTCGGCTTCCCTGTGGTGACCAAAAAGTAGTGCGCGAGCTGTTTTATAACGTGCCGCTCACCATAACCCTTATGATATTGCTGTAAACCACCCATCACACATACGTACGGGTCTACGCCGCTAGACCTACCATGCTGCCAATGCTCACTTTGAGTGGTTTTTAACACTAATTCAGCAGAGGTTAAAGGCTCACCCACGTGTTTAAATGACGCAGCCAACATAGCGGCCACTAAAGCCGCTGATGACCCCATGCCGCCACCAGCAATCAAATCCAAAGAGAGTTCAATTACTAAGCCATGTTGATCAGATAAGAGAGTCACTAAACCACTAGCACCTAGGGCAGCTGCAAAAAATTCTGTGGGATTTAACACAACACTGGAAAGAAGGCCTGAGGCAGTGAGGTATTGCCTATGTCGGGACTGAGTCTGCTGGGCTAACTGAAAAAGTTGCAACAAACTAAAGGATTGGTCAATACCAAATTCGGGTACTTTAAGACGAACACCTAAGGCACTGCTAGTGGTAACTGCTGCAAAGGCATATATTTGAATAGCACAGGCTAGTGCTGGCGCACCATAAATAACAGCATGTTCACCACTGAGAATGACTTTACCCGGCACTCTCACGCGCGTAGAGTGTCTATTAGAGCTAGTTGGCCCAGCTGCAGGGGCCACTATGTCAGATGCGGTCATCGCACCTGATAAAGGCGTTTGTGTTGGCTGATACCTGTTAAGCGAAATTTACCATTAGTTTGCTGCTCAAACTCATGATCACCGCCGTCTGTAGGTACTTCAAAAGCGTACATTTTTTGATAGTCCGCATAATTTAGTGGCTGACGTGACTCCAACATCGTCTGATGACTCTGCTTATGCAGCATGTCTTGGTAACCTTCTACAAGAGTTCCCGTAAAGAATTCCCCTACACTGCCAGAGCCATAGCTAAAGAAGCCAATGCGTTTGCCTGCCAAATTTGTAGCTGTATTGTCTAGCAAAGAGATAAAACCAATATACATTGCAGCCGTGTAGCTATTACCAGTAATGCGGTTATAAATAAGGCTAGCAGAAATTTGGTTTTCTAAAGTTTCGGCGCTAAGCTCGTGAGCATTACCATTGGCTAGGTGGTTGTGAGCTTTTTGAGCCATACGGCTAAACGGGAGGTGATAGCAGAAGTAATCAAAGTCTGAAAAGTTCAGCTCACTTTGTTGCCGGAAATCTTGCCATGCCGAACGCACACAACGCAAATAAACCTTGGTAGAGTATTTACCGTCAACTATTGCTGTAGAGCGATAGTTAGGGCGCCAAAAATCCATTACATCTTCTGTATGAATCCCTGTCTCTGGGTCTAGCTCAACGAGCCTTGGGTTCGTACTAACTATCATGGCTACGGCACCACAACCTTGGGTAGCTTCACCTGGTGATTGGCGGTCGTAACGAGCGATATCAGATGCAATTACCAATACTTTTTCTTTAGGCTTACGGGCAACCCAAGCAGTGGCTAGCTGCAATGCCGCAGTGGCGCTGTAACAGGCTTGCTTGAGTTCGACCACACGACATCTAGGGCTGAGCTTTAACAGCGTGTGCAAATACACACCCGCAGCTTTGGATTGGTCGATGCCCGTTTCTGTTGCAAACAAAATAGTGCTAATAGCGTTTGGGTCTTCGTCCCGCTGCGCCATACCTTCTAGTAAGGGTAAGCAGGCATTAGCCGCCATGGTCACTACGTCTTCGTCAGCACCGGGCACACTCATACGCTCTTGGCCTATACCAACAGTATATTTGGCGGCATTGGAGCCGTTGTTGTCCGCTAACTCTTGCAGGTCTAAGCTAAAGTTAGTGGTGTAAAAACTTATATCATCAATACCAACGGGCATATAACTTCTCAATCTTCCCTACTACAAACTTAATAAAGTATAAATGTCTCAAATTAACCTTCACTAAGTACTAGTGCATCGTTTAAATGCAGATCATCTACAGTGCTTGCAGATAATAAGAACATGGCGGTGACAAACTCTTTTTTCAAGGCCTCTATGACATCAACCACAGCAGAAGTTGATTCCATAGCAGGAACCAAAAGAGGTTTTGCGATACCACCCAAACAGCCGCCCATTATAACACTCTTTACCAAGTCTAGCCCATCTCGAAGGCCTCCACTGGCAATGAAATTTGCTTGCTGCATATATGGGCGAGCGTTTTTCATGGCTAAAGGCGTAGGTATACCCCAATCTTGCAATGTGAACCCTAGAGTATGCGAGTCTTCACGGCGCTGTTGTTCAATACGCGCCCATGAAGTACCGCCGCGTCCTGCAACGTCAAACCATCTAATACCGTGTCGTAAGCCTAATTCAATATCTGCCACACTGAGGCCCGCGCCAACTTCCTTGAGTACCACCGGCACATTAAGCTGCGATTGTGCATGGCCAATGGCCTGCGCTAAATTAGCAAAGTTGGTATCACCCTCTGGTTGCACAGCCTCTTGTAATGGGTTTAGGTGAAGAAAAATAGCATCTGCAGACAACACATCAATGGCTTGCTGTAATTGAGCTGACCCCATACCGTTGTTAAGTTGAATGGCTCCCATATTGGCAAATAAGAGTGCATCTGGTGCGTAGCGACGCAAATCAAAACTAGCCTGAGCGCCTGTATCTTCTAACATGACCCGCTGTGAACCAACCCCCATTGCCACACCAGTAATTTGCGCAGCTTCAGCCAGATGTTGATTAACCTTAGCCACCAAAACATCATCACCACCGGTCATGGATGAAATTAACAAGGGAAAGCTCAAGCGCTTGCCCATAACCTCGATGCTGGGATCGACGTCATTCAAATTAATTTCTGGCATAGCCCGATGTTGTAACTGTATCGCATCGAAAAAACGGCCGTTGCGTTCTACGCCTTCATCGCGACCAATAACTTCGATGTGTTGCCGTTTACGGCGATTAGTTTGATCGTTCATTTATCGCTCTAACTTTAAGTGGGCTTGCATGAGTTCACCCGGATTAGTTTGCGCCGCAAGCAAAGACAACTCACCACATAAAACTGTGGCCGCACAAATTTGTGCTAAACGCCTAGCATTGGCTCCTGCTTCAACATCTTCAGAACAGCCCAGTTTAGCCAAATTTTCTGTGACAAAATCTAACCCCTTACCATTGCCAACAGTGCCCACAATAATGTTCGGTAAGGTGCAAGAAAAGTATAAATCTCCTTCTCTTACTTCCGCGTGCACCATCCCTTGTGACCCTTCAATAATATTAGCGGCATCTTGGCCAGTGGCCAAATAAAACCCTAGCAACATATTGGCAAAATGAGCGTTAGCACTGCGCAAGCCACCCGCCATTAACGTACCTAGTAGATTTTTCTTAATGTTAAGATCAACCACTTTTTCAGGTGTTGTAAGCAGCTTGCGTTCACATAAATCCCGTGGCACCGTTAGCTCGGCTACAACGTATTTACCACGGCCTAAAATGCCATTCACAGCAGTGGCTTTTTTATCACTACAATAATTACCAGAGATAGAACTGTAGTTGAGTTGGGGGTATTCATCTAATACCCACCGCATAAGACTATCAGCAGCTTGGGTGACCATATTATGGCCAGAGGCATCTCCTGTTTTAAACTCTAACCGTAGATACAACAAATTGGCCACAATTTGCATGTTCATATCAATTAACTTAGCAAAGCGGCTCGTTTTACTAACAATAGCCTGCATTTCTTCTTGTCGGGTTTGAATAGATCGCCATGCCTGTAAAACCTGGCTTGCATCATTGGCTTCTAGCAAAATAGAACGTGTCATGCGCTCATCCACTAAGGTGGTTTTAATACCTTCGTCACATAAACTAGACACCCTTGCACCTCGGCCTACTGAATGCCACAAGGGCGTTTCGTAGGTGGCTAGTGGCACAGAAACCTTATCTTGCCATGCTGCGTCTAAACTAGCTTGAGCACTTATTTTTATGGGTCCAACAAAACGCATAGGAACCGGTGCTTGAGTCACTTTTGGGCTCATTTTAGCTGCAATAGGGGCCATTCAAGATGCCTTATAAATAATAGATACAACAGTCACAATTAGGGTCTAATTTTAACTAGCCCAATACGGTTATGCAATGACGATCAGCACAGTTATTGACGCTACTGCCATTAAACTTTGATGTCGCGATACAATACTGGGTATCGTGTACACAAAAAAGCCCCGATAACTCAAGGTTAACGGGGCTTTTTATAAGACAATACTTATAACTTGTCTGCGTTCTCAGCAAGGTAGGAAGCTACACCTGCAGGTGAGCCATTCATGCCCGAGTCGCCTTTAGTCCAGCCAGCTGGGCAAACATCACCATGCTCTTCATGGAACTGCAGAGCATCAACCAAACGGAGCAATTCATCCATGTTGCGGCCTAGAGGCAAATCGTTAACCATTTGTGAACGGACCTGGCCTTCACGGTCAATGATGAATGCGCCACGGTAGGCCTTACTGCCATCAGCTAATTCAACATCATAAGCACGACAAATATCATGCGCCATGTCTGCAGCTAAAGTGTATTTAACTGGGCCAATACCACCATCGTTTATAGCTGTGTTGCGCCATGCGTTGTGAGTAAAGTGTGAATCAATAGAAACACCAATAACCTCTACACCACGGGCCTTAAAATCATCCATACGGTGGTCTAAGGCAATGAGCTCAGAAGGACACACAAAGGTGAAGTCTAATGGATAGAAAAACACCAAACCGTACTTGCCCTTAATGGCCTCAAAAAGATTAAAATCATCAACGATAGTGCCATCGCCTAATACCGCTGGTACTGTAAAATCTGGGGCTTGCTTGCCGACTAATACGCTCATAGCTGTTCCTTTATACTCGTTAGTTTGTGTTATTTAAATTACTCGGGGTCTGTTTCTGCAGGTGCCGCAGCGCTAATCATTTCAGCTAGTTCACCCGAGTCTGCTAAATCTGTGATGATATCGCAACCACCAACAAGTTCACCTTTAATCCACAACTGTGGAAACGTTGGCCAGTTGGCATACTTAGGCAATTCGGCACGAATGTCTGGATGTTCTAAAATATTAACGAATGCAAAGCGCTCACCACAGTTCATTAGGTTTTGCACAGTTTTTGAAGAAAACCCACACTGAGGGAATTTAGGCGTGCCTTTCATGTAAAGTAAAATGGCATTGCTTTCGATTTGTTCTTTAATAGTGGTTATCGTGTCCATAATTATCAGCTCTCTCATTTATGGTTGCATAATTCAATTGCTGCAATTATAAACATATCCTACCAATTTAGTCAGTTATTATTTGGTCAAAAAAATACCATAATCTACATTATTTATGGCCCTTATTAGCTTAGTTATTTGCAAGCAAGAGCTATTACCCCTATCATTCTCGTTTTACGCGGCCATTTTCCATGACCAACTCTTCTCCACGTCACTTTTTAACCTTGCTTGATCTATCCCCTAATGAGCTAAACTGGGTCATTCAGCGCGCCATAGAACTCAAAAAAATTCGCAATTCAAACACCCCTTACGAGCCTTTTCGCAGCAAGGTGTTAGGCATGATTTTTGAAAAATCATCAACGCGCACGCGCGTTTCATTTGAAGCGGGTATGGCACAGCAGGGAGGGCATGCTATTTTCCTTTCTTCAAGGGATACCCAACTAGGCCGCGGAGAGCCTATTGAAGATAGTGCCAAAGTTATCTCAAGCATGGTAGACATGGTGATGATTCGCACGTTTTCCCACGACGAAGTTGTAGAGTTTGCAGCGCATTCCAAAGTTCCTGTTATTAATGCCCTTACTGACGACTACCACCCATGCCAGTTATTAGCTGATATACAAACCTTTGTTGAACACCGCGGCAGTATCAAAGGCAAAACAGTCACTTGGGTTGGGGATGGCAATAACATGTGCCATTCATTTATTAATGCCGCTAAACAGTTTGACTTTAAACTTAACATAGCATGCCCTGACGGCTATTTACCAAATGCACAGATGATGGCCAACAATGCTGAACGCGTACACCTGATACAAGACCCCAAAAGAGCTGTTATTGGTAGCCATTTGGTAGTGACAGATACATGGGCTTCTATGGGCCAAGAAGACGAAAAGAAAGCCCGGGAAGCTGCTTTTGAAAACTATCAAGTTAATCCTGCGCTTATGGACTTGGCAGAGCCAAACGCTCTTTTCATGCATTGTTTGCCAGCCTACCGTGGTTTAGAAATCAGCCACAACATGTTTAGTGATCCACGCAGCGTGGTTTTTGATGAGGCTGAGAACCGGTTACATGCTCAAAAAGCATTGATGGAATTTTTATTATTACAACCACAGACTTAAGCAGGCCCTATGATTGAGTTAAGACACCTGCGCACGCTATCTGCCCTTAGAGAAACGGGAAGTCTGGTGGAAGCAGCAGAGAAAGTATTTCTTACCCAGTCGGCCTTGTCCCATCAAATTAAAGACCTTGAACACAAACTGGGCTTAGACCTATTTATAAGAAAGACTAAGCCAGTAGAATTTACTACCGCTGGACAGCGGTTATTGCTTCTTGCAGATGACCTGCTGCCACAGATTCGAAATACAGAGCGCGAAATTATCCGTTTAGCAGCAGGTGCTGTAGGCCGCCTTAACATTGCCATCGAGTGCCACAGCTGTTTTCAGTGGCTAATGCCAAGCTTAGATCGTTACCGTGCTGACTGGCCAGAAGTAGAACTTGATTTAGCCAGTGGCTTCAACTTTGCACCGCTGCCTGCGCTGCGAAGTGGCGAGCTTGACCTTGTGATAACGGCGAACCCAAAGGATTTACCTGGCATAAGCTATGTTCCCCTGTTTAGCTACGAATCTGTGCTTGCAGTTAGTAACCATCACTCTTTAGCCAAGAAAAAATTTATAGACGCAGAAGATATCGCCGACCAGACACTGATTTGTTATCCTGTTGAGCGTGATATGTTAGATGTATTTGTGCAATTTTTAGATCCAGCGGGTGTTGAACCTGAAGCTATACGGCACGCTGAGCTTACCGTGATGATGATGCAACTGGTGGCGAGTGGCCGGGGGGTGTGCGCTTTACCAAACTGGGCATTAGACGAATACAGTAGCCGCGGTTATGTGACCGCTGTGCCTATGTCTGAAACTGGCATCTGGTGCACGCTTTATGCTGCAGTGCGCAGCGATCAAGCTGATAGCAAATACATGATGGATTTTCTTGTTACCGCACGCGAAACATCTGCCGCTACTTTGGTGGGTGTTAAACAGAAAAACCAGCAAGGCCAGCCCTTGAGACCACCTGAAGACTGTCTTTAGATTACCACAAAGCCACTGTTCCTATCGCTCTAATGGCAACAAATACCGCACAGGCAGATTGTACCTAACGGGTAGGCATGATATAAAATAGGGCTAATTTCGTGCATTGCCAGCGGCATTGCTCAACCTACCTTTTTTTGGCCCTCCTAATGAAACCATGGTCTCCAACCAGTTGGCGTGAATTCCCGATATTACAACAACCTAACTACCCTAATTCAGATGCAGTTACTCGCGTTGAGCAACAACTTGCACAAGTGCCTCCGCTAGTGTTTGCCGGCGAAGCTCGAGCATTAAAAAAACAGTTAGCCCAAGTGACTGATGGTAAGGCCTTTTTATTGCAAGGTGGTGATTGTGCAGAAAGCTTTGCTGAATTTGGCGCGTCAAATATTCGCGACACGTTTAAGGTTATGTTACAAATGGCGGTGGTATTAACCTTTGCAGGTAGTTGCCCTGTTGTTAAAGTAGGCCGCATGGCAGGACAGTTTGCTAAGCCACGATCTTCTGATAATGAAACTTTTGATGGTATTGAGCTTCCCAGTTATCGGGGAGATATTATCAACAGTACAGAGTTTACCTCTGCTGCTCGCGTACCTGACCCAGAACGGCTAGTGCAAGCCTACAATCAATCGGCTGCTACTTTAAACTTACTGCGAGCCTTCGCCGAAGGTGGTTTTGCAGATTTAAATAAAGTTCATCAATGGAATCAAGACTTCGTGCGCACCAGCCCTCTTGGCACTCGTTATGAGGATCTGGCAGACCAGATTGACCGCTCTTTAAGCTTCATGAATGCCTGTGGTCTGAACGCTGAAAATGCACCACAACTGCACAAAACTAGCCTTTACACCTCTCACGAGGCTTTGCTGCTAAACTATGAACAAGCGTTAACCCGCGAAGATAGCTTAACTAATGACTGGTACGATTGCTCTGCTCATATGCTTTGGATTGGTGACCGCACCCGTCAAGTGGACGGTGCTCATGTGGAATTCTTACGCGGTGTCAAAAACCCATTAGGCTTTAAAGCTGGGCCTACGATGAAGGCTGATGACATGCTGCGCCTACTGGATACGTTAAACCCAGATAACGAAGCCGGTCGCATTAATATTATAGCTAGAATGGGTGCGGACAAAGTAGAGACCTACTTGCCAGACCTAATTAGAGCTGTTGAAAAGGAAGGCCACAAGGTGCTGTGGAGTAGTGATCCCATGCACGGCAATACCATCAAAACCCACACTGGCTACAAGACTCGCCAAGTAAAAGATGTATTACGAGAAGTGAAGAGCTTTTTTGATGTGCATGCTGCAGAAGGCACTTACGCGGGTGGTGTTCACTTTGAAATGACTGGGCAGAATGTGACTGAGTGCATGGGTGGTGCTCATGATATCACTGCCGAAGGATTAGCTGACCGCTACCACACAGCATGTGATCCAAGGCTGAATGCAGACCAAGCACTAGAATTGGCATTCTTAATTGCAGACACCCTTAAGCACGCGCGAAGCAACAGATAGTGCAAACCCTTGTGGCTAGATGGTCAAACTAATTGAACCATCTGGCACACAGCAACAGACTAGAATTTCGCCGGGTTCCAACGAGACTAAACTGTCCTGTACCCAGTTAACCTTACCCGAGGTCAACTTCACTTTGCAGCTTCCGCAATAACCCCCACGGCAGTTATAACTCACCGAAATTTGGTGTTCTTCCATACTATCCAGCAAAGAAAATTCTTCGCCGTAACAGAAGGTCTGCATGTCATTAACAGTGACTGTAGAACTCATAGATTGTAGCACCAGCGTTTACAGGGTCTGGACCGTTAGAGGTCAAAATCGTCAAAGTCTGCGTCGTCCATGTTACTGTCGATGGCACCTACAAGGTATGAACTAATCTCAGCCTCTTGAGGAGCAACCTGCACGTTATCACTCACTAACCACGCATTCATCCAAGGCAACGGATTGCTGCGGATGTCAAATATTTCATCAAAACCTAAACCACGCAAACGCACGTTCGTTATATAATCAACATAATCGCTGAGAATTTCAGCATTTAATCCAATCATTGAGCCATCTTTAAACAGATATTTAGCCCATTCACGCTCTTGCTCCGCCGCTTCACGGAAGATCTCTACCACCTCATCTTTACATGATTCAGCAATGGCGACCATATCTGGGTCGTCTTGACCATTACCCATTAAGTTGAGCATGTGTTGAGTTCCAGCTAAATGCAGGGCTTCATCACGGGCAATCAGCTTAATAACCTTGGCGTTTCCTTCCATAATTGCTCGTTCAGCGAAGGCAAAGCTACAGGCAAAGCTAACATAAAAGCGCACTGCTTCCAGTACATTTACAGAAGCAACTGTGAGGTACAGTTGACGCTTTAGGGCACTTAAGCTAACCACAATTTCTTTACCATCAACTTGGTGAGCGCCCTCTCCAAGCAAACTATATTGGCCACACATCTCTATAAATAAATCATAGTAGCGGGTCACTGATTCCGCACGTTTTACAATCTCTGGGTTATCAACAATATCATCAAATATAATGCTTGGGTCATCCACTACATTACGAATTATATGGGTGTAACTGCGGCTATGAACAGTTTCGCTAAACGACCAGGTTTCGAGCCATGTTTCAAGTTCTGGTAGAGACACTACAGGCAAGAATGCAATATTAGGAGACCGACCCTGAACACTATCAAGCAGCGTTTGGTATTTTAGGTTACTCAAAAATATATGCCGTTCGTGCTCTGCCATGGCCATAAAATCTTTACGGTCAGTAGATAAATCAACTTCTTCTGGGCGCCAAAAGAAGGACAATTGTTTTTCAATCAATTTTTCAAAAATAGGGTGGCGCTGCTGGTCATAACGGGCAACATTGACATTTTGACCAAAGAACATAGGCTCTTTTAGCGCGTCATTTTTAACCTTATTAAAGGTGGAATAGGCCATGAGTATCTCGTAGGTGTACAGTTATGTCTAAAGGTTTTCTAGGGCGCTGCTCACTAAAGTTTGCAAGCACCACTTTCACAGTCATCATCTTGATCATCATTAGCACCATCGCGGGTGTTATGGTAATACAAGGTCTTAACACCATACTTATAAGCGGTAAGTAGGTCTTTTAGTAATAGTTTCATGGGCACTTTTTCATTATCAAAGCGAGCGGGGTCATAATTGGTATTGGCGGAAATAGACTGATCAACAAATTTTTGCATAATACCAACAAGCTGCAAGTAACCTTCGTTACTTGGGATGCTCCAAAGTAACTCATAAGAATTACGTAAGCGTTTAAATTCAGGCACTACTTGCTTAAGAATTCCGTCCTTACTGGCTTTCACACTCACATAGCCCCTAGGAGGTTCAATGCCATTAGTGCTATTGGTAATTTGGCTAGAAGTCTCGCAGGGCATCAGCGCTGTTAGAGTACTATTACGCAAGCCATGGTCTTTGATCTGCTGGCGTAAAGCGTCCCAATCTAGCAACAATTCCTGAGCACAAAACTTGTTAATATCTTTCTTGTAGCTGTCAATTGGCATAATGCCTTGGGCGTAGAACGTGTCACCATAGGCAGGACATGCGCCCTGCTCTTGTGCTAAACGGCTAGAGGCTTGTAACAGGTAATACTGTACTGCTTCGAATGTACGATGGGTGAGCGCATTGCCTGAACCGTCAGAATACTTAGCACCATTTTTAGCCAAATAATAAGCAAAGTTAGTTACACCAACACCTAATGTGCGGCGCTTCATACTGGCTTCATAGGCCGCTGGTACCGGGTATTCTTGATAATCGAGTAGGTTATCTAAGGCACGAACAATCAGGTCGGACAAATTTTCTAATTCACTCAGATTATCCAATGCACCTAGGTTAAAGGCTGATAGAGTGCACAAAGCGATTTCACCGCTTGCGTCACCAATACTATCTAACGGCGCCGTTGGCAAAGTAATCTCTAGACACAGGTTACTCATACGTACCGGTGCTTTTTTAGGGTCAAAAGCACTACGGGTATTACAGTGATCTACGTTTTGCAGGTAAATACGGCCTGTTTGAGCGCGTTCTTGGGCAAACTTACTAAATAGGTCAACCGCTTTAACTGTGCGCTTACGGATCGTATCGTCGGCCTCATAAATATCGTACAGTCGTTCAAATTCATCTTGATCAGCAAAGAAGGCATCGTATAAGCCAGGCACATCAGAGGGACTGAATAAGGTAATATTGCCACTCTTAATCAAGCGTGTGTACATTAACCGATTAAATTGAACTCCGTAATCCATATGGCGGGCACGGTTTTCTTCTACGCCGCGATTGTTTTTTAACACCAACAAAGACTCTACTTCTAAGTGCCAAATAGGGTAAAAAAGAGTGGCTGCACCGCCGCGAACACCGCCTTGTGAACAGCTCTTAACCGCTGTTTGAAAGTGCTTAATGAATGGAATCATCCCTGTATGGAAGGCTTCTCCTCCTCGAATAGGGCTGCCTAGGGCACGCAAACGACCCGCATTAATACCAATGCCTGCACGCTGGCTAACATACTTAATAATAGCGGAAGATGTCGCGTTGATAGAGTCTAATGAATCGCCACACTCAATCAGTACGCACGAGCTAAACTGGCGCGTAGGGGTGCGAACACCTGCCATGATCGGCGTAGGCAAAGAAATTTTAAACAAAGACACCGCATTATAAAATCGCTGCACATAATCTAAGCGTGTTGCTTTGGGGTAATTAGAAAATAAACAGGCCCCCACCAACATATACAAAATCTGGGGGCTTTCGTGAATTTGGCCAGTTACTCGGTTTTGTACCAAGTACTTGCCTTCCATTTGTTTAACTGCAGCGTAGCTGAAGTTCATATCACGAGAGTGGTCTAAACACTCATTCAAATGGTCAAACTCAGCCTCTGTATAATCTTTCAACAGGGCGTTGTCATAACGCTCCAGGGCCACCATTTTTTTCACGTGCTCACCCAAATGAGGTGGTTCAAAATTACCGAAGGCACGTTTACGTAGGTGGAATATGGCTAATCGGGCCGCCATGTATTGATAATCTGGGGTTTCTTCAGAGATTAAATCGGCAGCAGACTTAATGATAGTTTCGTGAATGTCTGCAGTGCGGATACCATTAAAAAATTGAATCTGTGCTTTCAGCTCCACTTGAGATACCGACACATTTTCTAGACCATCAGCGGCCCAATCTATAACACGGTGAATCTTTTCGAGGTCGATTTTTTCTTCTCGCCCGTTACGCTTTGTGACCATCAAATCTTGCATTGATTTGCCTATGTATTATGTTGATGTTTGTTCTTTTTCAGCCTTAAAACTGAACACCTTAAATGTATTTAGTGGTTTCAGAAGAAAGTGACGAAAAAACCTTCAATCACTATATATTGTGCCTCGAAACAGAATACAACACCAAATATAGACATTTGCCTAGATAAAATCAAGCTCAAAAACCCCAAAAAAGCAAACTATCTCTATTGACAAAGTGCCAGGCCAGACAAGCCGCGCGTCTCCAACCAGGCAGGCTTTTATTATTTTTTTGTAACCAATAAATACTCGCCTTGGTTGATAAAATATGGGATTGCAGCTGGCCGGCTGATACAATAGAATCTTTTCAACAAATGGCAGTTAAAGGACCTTTGGCTCATGTCTCAAGTAACAGTAGCAGTTGGCGAACTCTCCGTAAGCAACACTCTACCATTCACTCTATTTGGTGGGATGAATGTACTAGAGTCAAAGGATCTTGCTTTAGAAATTGCTGATCATTATGTCAGCACTGCACGAAAGCTCAATATTCCCTACGTATTTAAAGCATCTTTTGATAAAGCCAACAGATCATCAGTAAATTCGTTTCGAGGCCCAGGCCTAGCTAAAGGGTTAGAAATACTAGCGGCAGTAAAAGCAGCTTATAATGTTCCTATTATTACTGACGTACATGAGCCACACCAAGCTGCAGCGGCTGCCGAAGTAGCTGACGTTATCCAGCTACCCGCATTTCTATCGCGCCAAACGGATCTTGTGGTTGCCATGGCAAAAACTCAGGCCGTCATTAATATTAAAAAAGCTCAATTTTTAACGCCAAATGAAATGGCACATATTATTATTAAGTTTAAAGAAGCTGGCAATGACAGGTTAATGCTATGCGAACGGGGCAGCAGTTTTGGCTACAATAACTTGGTTGTCGACATGCTGGGCTTTGGCATTATGAAAGAGTTTGGCCACCCTTTATTATTTGACGTAACCCATGCGTTACAAATACCCGGTGGGCAGGAAAATGCCGCTGGCGGCAGGCGCTCTCAAGTCACACAGCTTGCCCTAGCAGGCATGTCTCAGGGGATTGCTGGCTTATTTCTTGAAGCCCACCCAGACCCAACAAAAGCTAGATGCGATGGCCCCTGTGCATTGCCTCTGGCGCAGCTAGAGGCTTTTTTGAGTCAAGTAAAAGCTGTGGATGATTTAGTGAAGTCATTACCTGCCCTTAACACTCAGGGTTAATGAATTAACCGTCAGTTCCTGAAACCATAAACTCTGTAGCCGTTGACGTAAGCTCCTGCTGATGATGCCAAGACTCTGTACTTTGCCAGTGATTCACCCACTCAATGTCTAACTGTGGCCGTTCTATCAGCCGCTGTTTGCGCAACTGTAAAGGTGTATCCACAAAAAGTGACAGCCCCACCATTTCACGCAAGGGCTTACTAAAAGAAAACACCCCATCAAGCAGTAAGACTCCGCTGGGAGCTAATTTAATAACCTGATCACTTTCGCCTTCTAACCAATGGAACGGCTTATAGCCTGCGATGAGGCCTTTACATAATGGACTAAGAATATTTTTTTTGAATTCAGCAGCATTGAAATATGCTTCACGAGCCTTAGCGTGCTGCAACTGCGCTCTTTGCGTAGCGCTAAGCGGGTGATAGAAATTATCTAATTGAAGCAACTGGGTGGGGGCCCAAGGCTCTATTTCTGCTGCTAACGCCCGGCATAAGGTGGATTTTCCAGCACCACCACAACCATCTACAGCGATCACTAACAGCTGGCCCTGTTGGTACCTAACTTGGGCTAATTTAGCGATACGCTGGATTTGCTCTAACCACATTTTCCCTCCATGGAAAATAGTTATTCATATTGTAAAAATAAGCTAAATAATATGCCTTGCAGACTATCATATACTTTTAACAGGGTCATCTTTGTAGCGGCTATACCTCAAGATTGAGGAAACTTTACGGCTAACACTTGCGCCAGACGGATTTGTTACCTAGTATCGTACTCATTAATAGATTTTCACTTTTAACATTATTGCTTATGCTTCTAGTTATCTCGCCAGCCAAAACCTTAGATTTTGAAACGCCTAGTCACACCCAGTTGTTTAGCCAGGGGGACTACCTGACTGAATCTCAAGGTTTGATCGACATGCTATCGCCCATGGCCCCACAAGACATTGCCCACTTAATGAAGCTGAGTGATAAGTTAGCAGCTCTTAATACTGCGCGCTTTGGCAGTTGGAATACTCCCTTTACAGTCGATAACGCAAAGCAAGCCGTCTTAGCCTTTAAAGGCGATGTATACACTGGGCTAGAAGCAGCCACTTTAACGGATGCTCAGCTCGCTTTTAGCCAAACTCACTTACGCATTTTGTCGGGTCTCTACGGCTTATTGAGACCGCTAGATTTAATGCAGGCGTATCGCTTGGAAATGGGCACTAAATTAACCAATCCTAGAGGTAAGGACCTCTACGACTATTGGGGCAATACCCTTACTGACGGATTGAACACGCTGTTGGCTGAAGACACAAACCCCATATTGGTTAACCTTGCCTCCAACGAATACTTCAAAGCGATAAAAACTAAACAACTGAATGGGCGGCTAGTCACCCCTGTATTTAAAGATCGTAAGAATGGCAATTACAAGATCATTAGTTTCTTTGCAAAAAAAGCCCGAGGCATGATGGCCCGATATATCATTGAGAACCAACTCAAAGACGTTGAAGGTATAAAACATTTTGACAAGTCTGGGTACTATTATAGTGCTGAGCAAAGCACTAAAGACCAATGGGTATTTTTGCGGGAAGAGGTTTAAATTAAGCTAGGCTAACCATAGCAATAAAACGCCATAACGGGCCGCTTTGCCAGTGACAATAAGGCTCAAACAGAGTTTCTTTGGCCAGCCTAAGTATCCTGCGGCCAAGCAAAAGCCATCGCCTATAATGGGCACCCAACTCAGTAACAATAACCAAGCCCCGTAGCTGTGCAGCTGATCGACACGCTTGGCTGGCAATGTGAACATCTGTTCTAAACGGTATCTGATGGTTTGCTTGGGAGCCGTTTCAGTTTGCCTAAGTCTACGGGCTAATAGCCCACCCATAAAAAAGGTGACGTAGCCGCCTAAACTGTTACCCAAAGTTGCGATGAGCCACAACCAAAATGCGTGCTCTGGTTGCTCCATTAACAGGCTTGCAAACAATATTTCGGAGCCGCCTGGTAACAGAGTTGCAGCTAAACCACTATAAACAAACAGAGCAAACCAAGACACGCTATTAACTCATTGGGTAAATAGATTCTGCGTACATATGCAGTTCTTCGAGAATGGCAATTTCACCAGCATCCTTAGTTTTTTGACCCAGTTCATTAAGTTCTTTGGCAAAATGTTCAAAGGTGCGAGCGCCAGAAGCAGAGGCATCCAGTAAACGCTCACTTCGAAACGCCTCCCATGCTTGCATTTCGTCACCACTTAAAAGGTGTGGATAGTTACGACCTTTTAGACGCAACAACATTGCCTCCAAACGGCTGTCGGTAAAAGCAAAGCCACCTTCACTCCACGTTTCTGGTGTTTGTTGATGTACTTGCTGCATGAGTTTACGATCATTATTGCTAAAGAAGCCACCCCCATAAAGTCCTGCATCTGGATCTACAGCAGGGAATTCGGGCCGATTAGAAAAAGCATCAACCAATGCCAAACATAACTCTGAGTCTTGCCGCAAATATTGCAGGTGCAGCTGGCATTGAGCTTTATCAATACCAAACTTATCTGCGTGTTCATCCGCTAAAGTTTGCAACGGAGCCACCACAGGGCATTTGTTAACATGTATTTCTTTTACCGCTGGGCGAGCAACATCCGCTGGAAGCTGGTCTTTACGACTAAACAATAGTTCTTGCAACTGCGCTGAGCTGAACCCTTGCCACATGCGCGGATCTTGACGTAAATCAAACACCAGCGCACCATTACTATTAATAGGATGTTTTGCAAAAGCACCCACTAACGACAAATAACCATTATCGCGCCCATACATAGAAGAAACGTGGAGGATAGGTTTACGCATTTGCAGGTCTAACTGCCCCCATACTTGGGTTTTGTGTTTAAGCTGAAACACGTAGTTATAGAGTCGAGGCTGGGCTTGTTTAAGTAAACGGGCTAATTCAATAGTGGCTCGTACGTCGGCTAAAGCATCATGAGCATTAGCATGCTCAATACCATTGGCGGGCGCCAGTCGATCTAACTTAAGTACTAATTCACCCGCATCATTTTGCGGCCAATTAATGCCATCTGGGCGAATGGCCGAAGCAGTTCGAACTAGGTCGATTAAGTCCCACCGACTATTACCGTCTTGCCATTCACGGGCATAGGCATCAAAAAAGTTACGATACAGGCCAAATCGAGTAAATTCGTCATCAAAGCGCAAACTGTTATAGCCCAAGCTACAGGTACCCGGCACACTCATTTGCTCGTTAATAAGCGCCATAAATTCTACTTCCGGCACCCCTTCTTGTAAGCACTTTTGTGGCGTAACTCCTGTGACCAAACAGGCACTTGGTGATGGGAGATAGTCATCTGCGGGGCGGCAAAACCACATCATGGGTTCACCAATGGGATTAAACTCTAGATCAGTGCGAATGGCCGCAAATTGTGAAGGGCGGTCCCAACGTGGATCCAGTCCAAAGGTTTCATAATCATGCCAAAGTAATGTTTTGGTTTGGTCCGCTTGATAAGCCACGCCGGAGCTCCTTAAGGGCTGTGCCGATATTTACCGGCGATAGGTTTGTTCCACAAATGGCATTTTACACACTCTGCAAGGCAATTGCTTGCCACGAACAAGAGCAAACACCTGTGTATCAATGGCGGCGTAGGTAAGGTCAACGTAGCCCATGGCTAAAGGTGCGCCTAAGCTTGGGCCAAATCCTCCAGAGGTGACTACGCCAATGACGTCACCTTGAGCAGTCACCAACTCAACGGCTTCACGCACAGGGGCCTTACCTTCTGGTAGCAAACCAACACGACGGCGCTTGGGGCCATTAGCCATTTCACCAAGAACAACATCTGCACCAGGGAATCCTCCTTCGCGGTCTCCTCCAGCACGGCGACTTTTCTGAATACCCCACGCTAAATTAGCTGAAATTGGAGTCGTATCTGGCTTTAGATCATGACCGTACAAACATAATCCAGCCTCTAGGCGCAAAGAATCACGTGCGCCTAAACCGATCCATTCTACTTCGTCAAAGGCAAGCAAACTTGCTGCTAGTGCCTCTGCACGATCATTGGCTACAGAAATTTCGAACCCATCTTCGCCTGTGTAACCTGCGCGACCAATAAAACAATCGTGTCCTAAGATAGACACAGCTCGAGCATCCATAAACCTCATATCTGCAACTTCTGGCGCCAAACGGGCCAAAACTTCACTAGCCATTGGGCCTTGCAGGGCTAACAAAGACCGTGTATCGAGAACTTCTAGTTTTATGTCACTAGCGAAATGAGCGCGCATATGTGCAATGTCTTGCTCTTTGCAGCCCGCGTTAACAACCAAAAAGAAATGGTCTCCAGCATTGGTAACCATTAAGTCATCCATTATGCCACCGACAGAATTAGTAAAAAAACCGTACCGCTGACGCCCTTCGGCAAGGGCTACATAATCTGCTGGAATTAAACTTTCTAAAGCCAGAGCGACAGTTTCCATCGACGGACCTGTAAGGCGAACTTGACCCATATGAGAAACGTCAAACAGGCCAGCTTGGGCACGACACTGCAAATGCTCTTGCTTTACACCCATGGCGTATTGCACAGGCATGTCATAACCAGCGAAAGGAACCATTTTGGCTCCTGCTTGAATATGCATGGCATGAAAAGGAGTGGTTAACAAAGGATTAGGCATCGGATTCTCGCGGCTTTAATTGAAATAAAGTGATATTAACAATTATAGCAAGTTTCCTATAGGAAACAAAATTTCTTTAGATAATTGCTACGGCATAATGGATTTACCGAGCAACAACCCATAATACTAGTGCGTCCTTCTCACTTAAACTCACTAGCGCATGGCCCATATTGGCATCGTAATACATACTGTCACCAGCCACCATTGCTACCGGCTCATAAAACTCAGTATACAGCGCAAGCTCACCTTCCAAGACTAATAAAAACTCCTCTCCCTCGTGGCGAACCCAATCACCAAAGTCATCAAAACTACGGGCTCGTACACGCGTCTTGAAGGGCACCATCTTCTTTCGCGCAAGGTCTGTAGATAGTAGTTCATGCTCATAAGTGCTCGTTGGGTGCGGTGTGCCCTGGCCCGACTTTGTTAGCACTCGGCGCCCAGAAGCCATAGTGCTGCGGGGCTTAGCGAAAAGTTGAGGGATATCAATCTGCAGTCCATTGGCTAATTTCTGTACTGCTGTAAAGGTAGGAGAAATCTGTTCATTTTCAATTTTAGAAAGGGTTGAACGCGCCAAGCCAGTTTTTTTGCCAGCTTCTTCTAAGGTTAAACCCAAACTTTGTCGAATTTCCCTTAAACGCTTACCTAGCTGCAGTGGCTCTACATTAGCTTGCAAACCAGAACCTGACTCAATCTTTAACTCTGGCATATCGGGTTGTTCTGCTGACATGTTATAGCTCGTTGGTTTTACAGGATAAACCCTATGCTACCACGGCGCCTGTCTGGCGTCATGCCATGACAATCTGCAGGCTGTCTAGCAGAAAAATAAAGGGGAAATATTTCCTATATGCTAATTTATTGATTGAAAGGAATCAAAATGATATGCTTAACGAAGATTACATGGGCCGGTTTATTGTAGGTCCTTTAGCACTTTAATAATTAATATCTGGAACCCAAAATCATGAGCAATATTCCTGCTGAATTGCTTTATACCAGCTCCCACGAATGGCTAGCCGACAATGGCGATGGTACAGTGACTGTTGGCATTACCGATCACGCCCAAGAATTATTGGGAGACATCGTATTTGTTGAGGCTCCAGATGTTGGCCGTAACCTTGATGCTGGCGAAGAATATACCGTCATTGAGTCAGTGAAAGCGGCGTCAGACTCCTATGCTCCTGTATCAGGAGAAATAATTGCGTTTAACGATTCTCTGGAAGATTCTCCTGAAACCGTTAACGAAGATCCTTATGTAGAGGGTTGGATTATGAAAGTTAAATTGGCAGACGACGCTGACTTAAGCACACTTCTTAGTGCCGATGCCTATCGCGACATTGTTGCCAGTGAAGACTAAGCCACAACGTTTATCGCCCAAAGCCATTAATGAATGGGCTTTGGGTGTTGTTAATTGCATCAAGTAAGGATTCTCCATGTCTGCACCGACTCTTGCCCAAACACCTATTACACAATTGCTTCAAACCAACGCCTTTATTGACCGTCACATTGGCCCTAGTGCAAGTGACAATGAAGTTATGCTGCGTCATCTTGACGTGACCAGCATGGATGAATTGTTAGACCAAACTGTGCCAGACAGCATACGCTTAGACCAACCTTTAGATTTGCCAGCATCACAGTCTGAAGTAGCCACCCTAGCCCAACTTAAAGAGATGGCCAGTAAAAACATAGTTAATGTGTCTTGTATTGGTATGGGCTACAGCAACACCTTAGTGCCCAACGTTATTTTGCGAAATGTGATGGAAAATCCTGCGTGGTATACCGCTTACACACCGTATCAGCCAGAAATTGCCCAAGGCCGTTTGGAATCTTTGCTTAACTACCAGCAGATGATTATGGACCTTACAGGGATGGAACTTTCTAATGCATCTTTATTAGATGAAGCTACTGCAGCTGCAGAAGCTATGGCCTTGTGTAAACGTGCTAACAAGAAGAAAAGTGTAACCTTTTTTGTAGACGAGAATACCCACCCACAAAACCTTTCTGTAATGCGCACGCGGGCAGAATACTTTGGGTTTGAAATTGTTACGGGCGATCCAGCAAAAGATCTAGCCCAACACGATGTATTTGGCGTGATGGTGCAATACCCTGGCAGTGATGGCTCCATTTGTGACTTAAAGAGCATCATTGATGCAGCCCACGAACAAAAAGCCCTCGTGGCTGTTGGCGCCGACATAATGAGCTTAGTATTACTGCAATCACCAGGCCAGTTGGGCGCTGATGTGGTATTTGGCTCCAGCCAACGCTTCGGCGTACCTTTAGGTTTCGGCGGCCCCCATGCTGCGTTTTTCGCCAGCAAAGATAAATATAAACGATCTATTCCGGGGCGCATTATTGGTGTTTCAATCGACACCAAAGGCAAGCCTGCGTTGCGTATGGCTATGCAAACCCGTGAACAACATATTCGCCGAGAGAAGGCCAACTCCAACATCTGTACAGCCCAAGCTTTGTTAGCCAACATGTCATCTTTTTACGCGGTGTACCATGGCCCAGTTGGCTTGCGCACTATTGCTACACGCATTCAACGCTTGACAGCTATTTTGGCAGCACAATTGGATACTTTAGGTTTTCCAGCCAACAACCTAACTTTTTTTGATACGTTAACCTTAAACGCCAATGGCCAGCAGGAAGTAATTTACCAGCGTGCGCTGGATGCGGGTTATAACTTGCGTAAGGTCGACACAGATAGTTTAGGCATTAGCCTTGACGAAACTACCCAAACTGCTCATATACAAGACCTATTAAACATCTTTGCCGGCGCCCAGGTCGAGTTTGACCTGGCCACAACAGACATTCTTTGCAGCAGCATCAGCATGGGCATGCCTAATGAGTTAATGCGTGAAGACGCCATACTAGAGCACCCCGTTTTCAACAGCCACCACAGCGAAACAGATATGTTGCGCTATATGAAGAAGTTAGAAAACAAAGACTTCTCTTTGGTTCATGGCATGATTCCACTGGGGTCTTGCACCATGAAGCTAAACGCTACAGCACAAATGGCAGCAGTGACTTGGCCTGAATTTGCCAACATGCACCCGTTTGCTCCTACGGATCAAACCCAAGGTTACATGGAGTTAATTCGATCCTTAGAAGCGCAGCTAGTAGAAATCACTGGTTACGACCATGTGTCTATGCAGCCTAACTCTGGCGCCCAAGGCGAGTACGCTGGGCTGGTGGCTATTCGAAAGTATCAAGCCAGTATCGGTGAAGGCCATCGTAACGTTTGTATTATTCCTAGTTCATCACATGGTACTAACCCTGCCAGTGCGTCTATGGTAGACATGACTGTGGTTGTCGTTGGTTGTGACAGCCTTGGCAACGTTGATGTGGCAGAGCTTAAGGCTAAGTCAGAGCAATACGCAGAGCAATTAGCGTGTTTAATGATTACCTATCCGTCGACCCATGGTGTTTATGAAGAAAGCATCGTAGAAATTTGCCAAATCATTCATGACAATGGTGGTCAAGTTTATATGGACGGTGCCAACATGAATGCTCAGGTTGGCGTCAGCAAGCCTGGCATCATGGGGTCTGATGTATCACATCTAAACTTACACAAAACGTTTGCCATTCCCCATGGTGGTGGTGGCCCGGGCATGGGTCCTATTGGCGTCAAAGCTCACCTTGCGCCCTTCTTACCAAACCATCCTGTAGTGCCAGTTCATGGCAAAGACAATGGTAACGGTGCTGTTTCTGCCGCACCTTATGGTAGCGGTTCAATTTTACCTATCTCGTGGGCTTACATTAATTTGTTGGGCTCAGAGGGCTTAGAGCAGTCTACTGCCCAAGCAATTTTGAGCGCCAACTACATGGCTTCGCGTTTGAGTGAACACTTCCCGATCTTGTATCAAGGCCGCAATAACCGTGTGGCTCACGAGTGTATTATCGATATTCGTCCATTAAAAGAGACCACTGGTATCAGTGAAGAAGATATTGCTAAACGTTTAATGGACTACGGCTTCCATGCACCTACGATGTCTTTCCCTGTGGCAGGTACCTTAATGATTGAGCCTACAGAATCTGAGCCAAAGCGCGAAATTGATCGCTTTTGTGATGCTATGGCTAGTATTCGTGGCGAAATCGCCAAAATAGAGTCAGGCGAATGGAGCCCTAAACATAACCCACTAAAGATGGCACCGCATACCCAAGCAGATTTAGCCAGCCACGGCTGGAACCGTGGCTATTCGCGTACCGTTGCAGCTTTTCCATCTGTAGCAACTTTGGATACTAAGTTTTGGCCCACAGTTAACCGTATAGACAATGTTTATGGTGACCGTAATCTTATTTGCTCCTGCCCTCCAATGGATGTCTACGAAGACGAGTAGTTAACGCAATACCTAACCAAAGCACCCAGCGTCAGCAAAGAGGCCTTATTAGCTTTGTTGGTCTGGGTGTTTTACTTTACCTAAAACTTATCATACGTTCGGCACATCAGTTGCTTATCAATTCTTAACAGCCCAATTTAGCCATTGACCCACGTCTTAATTTACTATATTTTGCGATTAAATTAGCGTCTTAATCTAAACCATTTATAGGAGACTCGTGAAAGCGCTGAATCAACTTTTACCTTTGTACTTAAGCTGCACGCTTTTACTTATGGGCAATGGTTTGCTGTTTATCATTATTCCTATGAGCATGCGCTTAGATGGCCAAGATACGGACGCCATTGGCTTGGTAATGTCACTGTATTTTGTAGGCATGTTGCTGGGTTCTTTATATGGTAGACACCTAATAAGCCGCGTAGGTCATATTCGCATTTTTGCTGCCTGTGCCTCTGTGGCTACCCTGTGTGCGTTATTACATAGCATTTGGTCTGTACCATTGGTGTGGGGCGTATTACGAGTATTAATTGGGTTTACCAACGCCACTTTTTTTATGACTATGGAAACATGGTTAAGTGAAAGCTCCACTAGTGAAAACCGTGCCACAGTATTTGGCAGCTATCAATTCGTTACTTACTTTGGCCTAGCACTGGGTCAGTTAATGCTTAACTTTGCTGAACCACAAGACCCTATTCTGTATATCTATGTTGCTATGCTTTTTTGTCTATGCATGATTCCAGTACTAATGAGCCGTTCGGGTGGACCAAGAATCAATGAACCCGAATCAATGCCTTTAAAAACCCTTTATCGGACGTCACCCCTGGGTGTCGTGGGCATCATGATTTCTGGTATTTGTTTAGGTGCTTTTTACAATATGAGCAGTGTGTACGGTGCTGATGTAGGCATGACCAAAAGTCAAATTGCTACCTTTATGAGTGCCACCATGGTGGGTGGCTTCTTATTGCAGTTCCCTGTCGGCAAACTCGCCGACATCTTTGACCGACGAACAGTATTGGTGATGACACTGCTCGTAGCATGTTTGGCCGCTATGATATTACCCATTATGGCAGCCCAAGGCGAAATGATCATTACCATAGCCTGCGCTGTAATTCTCAGTGGGGCGTTAGCCTGCGTCTATCCCATCGCGTTAGCTGATGCCTTTGACCGACTGAAACCCTCTGAGATGGTAGCGGCTAGTGGCAAACTAATTTTGGCCTATGCGACAGGTGGAGCCATAGGCCCCTATACCTCTTCCATAGTGATGAAGCAGATGGGCGCTGACGCTCTATTTGGTTATTTAATTGTTGCTAGCTTAATCTTAGTAGCCTTCGTCATGTACCGCATGAGTATTCGTTCAGCCGTACCCGACGCATTACAAGAATTGTTTGTGGTACAAGGTATGACGCCCATGGCCACAGAACTGGACCCACGTACAGAATACAACAGCTTAGATGAAACGAGTGTGGCTGCAGAGACAGTGCTTTTACTAGCAGAAGAAAACCCGAACGATGTGGTTGAAATTGCGGTAAGCATCGCTCTTAACCAACCAGAAGAAGCAGTGAACATTGCCCAAGTAACCGCATACCACTACCCTAATGAGGCAGTATCTTTAGCGACTACTTTGGCTAATGAGCTACCTCATTTGAAGCTAGATATTATCACCAATGTTGCCGGTTCTGCGCCTCAATCTGGCGCAGCATTAGCACGCTATATGTGTGGCTTAATCAAACAACAAAAGCTAGACCCCCAAGCTAGTTTTGATGCATTGAGCCGCCTTACTCTTAAGCTTTTAGAGGAGGCCCCACAGCAAGCAGCAGAAATTGCTGGCATTGTAAGCCACGAAATTGCTGATGACATGCCAGAATTAGTCGCTAAAATTGCTGTACTCGCAGCACAAGCTGCACCAGATCAACGAGTAGAAGTCGCCACTGCTGTTACCCAAGAAGTACCCGAGGCCAGCGTAGAAGTAGCGACCGGTGTTGCAGAAACAATAGCTGCAAGCCCTGATGAAGAGTTGCATATCTTTTTAGCTTCAGAAGAAGATGAAGACTATTTAGGGGAAGGTACAGAACTTGCTATTGCTCTGGGGCAAGAGGCACCTGAGCAAGCCTTTGATATTGCCACGGCAGTAGCCGAGGTATTGCCAGAAGATGCCGCTCAAGTTGCTGAATCTATTGCTCAAACAGATCCTCAGCATGCCTCTGATTTAGTGGGAAGCATTAGTGAGGTAGCACCAGAAATGGCTGATGACGTAATGTATGCTGTTGCAAGTTCACTGCCAGAACAGGCAGAAGAGTTACTTCAAGAAGTACTACTGGAGGCTGAAAATAACTTTGAGTCAACTAGGCAGCCTAGCTAGTGGGCCAGTTTTGAAGCAGTGCATCAGCAATACCTTTGTTCGCATCAGGAATGGTCATTTGTGGCAAGGTCTGCGCATCTACCCAGAGCACAGGCTGCCCTTCTAAGCCTTTGGCAATGCCTGAAAAACCCTTAACTAGATAAAAATACAACGATACCTGTTTATCAGCGTAGTCATGATGCACAGCCTTAAACAGTTCACAAGCGTGCTGGTTAATCTGCAAGCCAACCTCTTCTTGAAGCTCACGAGCTAACGCTTGTAAGTGACTTTCGTGACTTTCTATTTTACCGCCAGGGAACTCCCACTTACCACCTTGGTGCTGCCAATCAGCCCGCTGAGCCATAAGAACACGTTGTTTAGAATCAACGACAATTGCAGCAACTACTTCCACACGTTGAGTGATCACTGTTAACTTTAACTCCGGTAATCAGCGTTAATTTTAACGTAATCGTAAGACAAGTCTGTGGTCCACACAGTTTCTTTTACATCACCCCGTTTTAAGTTAACTCTAATGGTAATTTCATCTTGGTCCATAACCTTTTGGCCTTCAGTCTCTGTGTAACTGCTGGCACATCCACCGTGGTCAACTAAAAGTAAATCACCTAAGTGAATGGTCAGGGTTTTAACGTTAAGATTAGGCACCCCAGAATAGCCCACCGCGTTCAATATACGACCCCAGTTTGGGTCACTAGCAAACATTGCTGTTTTTATAAGTGGCGAGTGGGCAATCGCATAGGCCACTTGCAAACATTCTTCACTATTAGCACCGCCTTCCACTTCTACACTAATAAACTTAGTGGCACCTTCGCCATCTCGAACAATAGCGTGGGCTAGTTGCTGCATGATGTCAGTTAAGGCTTTACTAAACTTAGCCACCAGCTCACTGTCTTCATCCAAACACAAGTGACTAGCGCCTGTGGCAATGAGCATACATGAATCGTTGGTAGACATATCACCATCGACAGTAATACGATTAAAACTTTGGTCAACAGCTTGGTCTAGTAGGTCTTGGGTCAAGGTAGGCGAACACTGAACATCAGTTGCGACAAACGCTAACATGGTGGCCATATTAGGCCGTATCATGCCCGACCCTTTAGAAATACCCGTGAGGCTAATAGTTTGGCCAAAGTGTTCAATCTGAACACTAGCACCTTTGGTGCGAGTATCCGTGGTTAGTATTCCCCATGCGGCATCTTGCCAGCCATTAATGTCTAACTGACTAATCGCTTTGGGCAAACTAGTTACAATTTTTTCTATAGGAAGTTTTTCACCGATCACGCCAGTAGAAAATGGCAGTACTTGAGTCGTATTAAGGCTCAGAGCTTTGGCCACCTCACAGCAGGCTGCAAGGGCATCAGCATCACCAGCTGCGCCAGTACCCGCATTAGCATTACCTGTATTAATCACTAAAGCCAATGGGCTATCATCCTGTAAATGGCGCCTACACAGCTGAACTGGGGCCGCACAAAACGCATTGGTTGTGAACACCCCAGCCATACTCGAACCAGCTTGGGCTTGCATCACCACCAAATCTCTACGCCCTGGGGTTTTGATACCCGCATCTGTAGTGCCTAAATGAAACCCTACTATGGGATGATAGATCACCTCAGCTAACAGTCCAACAGCCATAATTTGTTCCCAGTTTACTATCTGTAATTAACTAAGCTTACCGCAACACTGCTTGTATTTTTTACCCGAACCACAAGGACAGGCTTCATTTCTACCTATCTTTGCTGGAGGGATGCCTCGTTTTTTTGCAGCCACTGCAGCTCTTTGCTGCTGAGCGTCTGTCTGAGCTTGCGCTTGTTCGTGGCGGAATTGCATCGCCGCTTGGGCCTGTTCACGTTTTTTACGCTCTTCTGCTTCTACATCTTCTGGAGACCTAACTTGCACGTTACTTAAGATCCGAATAACGTCTTCTTTTATAGCAAAAAGTAGCTGCTGGAACAAATCAAACGATTCTCTTTTGTACTCTTGCTTAGGGTTCTTTTGTGCATAACCACGCAAATGGATACCTTGACGTAGCATGTCCATAGTGGCTAAATGTTCTTTCCAACGGGAATCAATCACCTGAAGCATTACCTGCTTCTCAAAGCCACGGATTGCTTCTGCTCCAACCACTTCAGTTTTCGACTGATAACTCTCACTCAATAACGTTTGAATTTTTTCACGCAAGCCTTGCTCTTCTAGTCGGTCATCACTATCAAGCCACTCTTGAACAGGTAATGCCATACCAAATTGCTTTTCAAGCTCTGCTTCTAGGCCATTAACATCCCACTGCTCTGCAAGGCTTTGCGGTGCAATGAAACGGTCAATAGCACTATCTAATACTTCAGCACGTACATTGGTAATCACGTCTGCGATGTCATCTGTAGACATTAACTCATTGCGTTGATCATACACTACCGTGCGCTGATCGTTAGCTACGTCATCGTATTCAAGTAGTTGTTTACGCATGTCAAAATTGCGCCCTTCAACCTTACGCTGCGATTTTTCAATAGCGTTGGATACCATGCGATGCTCAATGGCTTCACCTTTCTCCATACCTAGCTTTTGCATTAAGCCTTTAATACGCTCTGGCGCAAAAATTCGTAATAAATTATCTTCTAGCGATAAGAAGAAACGTGAAGAACCTGGATCACCTTGACGACCTGCTCGGCCACGAAGCTGGTTATCAATACGACGAGACTCGTGGCGCTCTGTGCCAATGATGTGAAGTCCACCCGCAGCTAGGACTAAATCATGGCGTATTTGCCAGTCTGCCTTGGCTTCCTGTTTTTCTGCCTCAGTAACATTGTCACCTAAGGCTTCCAACTCAACTTCTAACTTACCACCCAAGCCAATGTCAGTGCCACGGCCAGCCATGTTAGTGGCAATAGTCACTGCGCCAGGGCGACCAGCTTCGGCAATAATAGTGGCTTCACGCTCGTGTTGCTTGGCGTTAAGTACATTATGTGGAACATCCGCTGCAGTAAGCGCTTGAGACACCATTTCTGACATTTCAATTGACGCAGTACCGACCAAGACCGGGCGTTGCTCTTTTACACACACCCGGATATCTTCAATAATAGCCTCAAACTTCTCTGTCATTGTTAAATACACTAGGTCATTCATATCCTTACGTTTAACATCAACGTTAGTGGGAATAACTAATACATCTAAGTCATAAATTTGATGTAATTCAAAGGCTTCAGTATCTGCAGTACCGGTCATGCCGGCAAGCTTGTCGTACAAGCGGAAGTAGTTTTGGAAGGTGGTTGAAGCCATGGTTTGACTTTCTTTTTGAATGGTCACACCTTCTTTAGCTTCTATAGCTTGGTGAATTCCTTCTGACCAACGGCGACCAGGCATAGTGCGGCCTGTGTGTTCATCAACGATGACAATTTCATCATCTTGAACGATGTAATCCACATTACGAGAGAATATAACTAAGGCTTTGAGCCCAGCATGCACATGGTGAAGTAGTGTTAGATTAGCCGCAGCATAAAGGCTTTCGCCCTCTGCCAGCAGCCCTGCACCAACCAGTAACTCTTCAACAAATTGATGACCTGCTTCTGTAAGCTCTATGGTCTTGTGGGACTCATCGAAGGTATAGTGTCCGGTCGGTTCTTCATCACCTTCTACTTTGGGCTGAATTTCCAGATGAGGCACCAACCCATTAATGGTGATGTACATTTGGGTATTATCTTCAACGGGCCCAGAAATAATTAAAGGTGTGCGTGCTTCGTCGATCAGTATGGAGTCAACTTCGTCAACAATGGCGAAGTTAAGTGGTCTTTGAACCTTATCTACAGCACTAAAGGCCATGTTGTCACGGAGATAATCAAAACCAAACTCGTTATTTGTTCCATAGGTAACATCGCAGGCATAGGCGTCACGTTTGATGCCACTATCTTGTCCAGATAAGATGATACCAACAGACAAACCAAGGCCTTCATACAAAGGTCGCATCCATTCAGCATCGCGCTGGGCGAGGTAGTCGTTCACTGTGACTACATGAACGCCATTACCTGGAATAGCATTGAGGTAAACTGCTAGCGTAGCCACTAGGGTTTTACCCTCACCTGTTCGCATTTCAGACACTTTGCCTTGGTGTAAGGCAATACCACCAATCATTTGGACGTCAAAGTGACGTAATTCCATAAGTCGGATTGACACCTCTCTACAGACTGCAAAGGCTTCAGGTAATAATTGATCTAACGTTTCGCCAGCATCAAACCGTAGGTTAAATGCTGCACGTTTAGCAGCAAGATCATCATCAGACAAGGGCTGAACACTTTCTTCTAACTGATTTATCTTACCTACAGTTTTATTAAATCGTTTCACTTCACGATCATTTTTGCTGCCAAAAAGTGATTTAAATATTTGAACCATTATCTTGTCTTTTTATATGCGCTAGCACGCTTGTTAGGGATAAATGAGACGTTTATGATCTCTACTATTACTATGGGGTCTTTGGCTTATTTTCAAAGGCCTAAAACGTAAAAAAGCCGGGGCTCTTTAGGAACACCAGCGTTTTTATCATTGTTTATTAGACTGCAGCGACAGCCTGACTCATATAGGCTATGGGAGAGTCTGCTTCATCATCAAATGTAACTACTTCCCAGGCATCTTGTTGCGCTAGTAGTTCTCGCAACAACATATGATTTAAACCATGTCCAGATTTGTGACCTTCAAACTTGCCGATCAGGCTGCGTCCCAAAAGATACAAATCTCCTACCGCATCTAATACCTTGTGCTTAACAAATTCATCTTGATAACGCAGGCCGTCTTCGTTAAGCACGCGGTAATCATCTACTGCAATAGCGTTATCTAAACTGCCACCTAACGCTAAGTTTTTGGAGCGAAGGTATTCGAAGTCTTTCATAAAACCAAACGTACGTGCACGACTCACTTCTTTGACGTAAGACGTGCTCGAAAAATCCAACTGAGTAGTACAGTTTTTACTTTCAAAAAGTGGGTGATCAAAGTCTATAGTAAAGCCCACATGAAAGCCGTTAAAGGGCTCTAATGAAGCCGTTTTATCATCCTGACTAACACGAACAGCTTTTTTAATACGGATGAATTTTTTTGGAGCATCTTGTTCTTCAACACCAGCAGATTGCAACAAGAAGATAAACGGTGCCGCACTACCATCCATAATGGGCACTTCTTCGCTACTTAACTCTACGTACGCATTATCAATGCCAAGCCCAGCGAACGCTGATAGAAGATGCTCTACCGTACAAACGCGCACACCGTTTTGCACTAAGTTTGTAGATAGTGTTGTGTCACCCACATTATCTGCAATAGCAGGGATGGACACCACTGGATCGAGGTCTGTTCGGCAAAAAACAATACCGACATTGGCCAAAGCAGGTTTTAATGTTAGGTAAACTTTTTTACCCGTGTGGATACCAATACCGGTGGCTCTAATAATATTTTTTAATGTACGCTGTTTGACCATTATGTCCTAGACCCTACACTCGGGGATAGCCGAGAATTGTAGCACAATAAATCTGTCTCTGAGGGGGAATAGACCCCCCATGACAGGTAAAAAGCGCCAGCACCTAAGACCTAAATCTTAATCAGCTTGACGCCGCAAAAACGCGGGGATATCTAAATAGTCAATATCACCTTCTGAACTGCTAGCAGTATCCATGTCCAAACTACTCAAACGTGCATCACCTGTTAACGCATCTTTAACAGTAGGTAATTCCATTTGATCGACTGTTGGCCGCCTCATGTTATTATTGACCACAGCTTTCACTGTTGGTTCAATCTGTTGTGCATAACCATGACCTAAACCCGTAGCAACAACTGTTACTTTTAGCTCATCTGACATTTCAGGGTCAATCACCGTACCAATAACCACCGTAGCATTGTCTGATGCGAATTCTTCAATCGTATTACCTACCTCTGAGAACTCTCCCAAGTTCATGTCTAGTCCAGCAGTAATATTGACTAAAATACCCTTGGCACCTCGCAAATCAACATCCTCTAGCAGAGGGCTGCGAACTGCTGCTTCTGCTGCTTCACGGGCCCGATCTTCGCCTCGAGCAACACCAGTTCCCATCATTGCCATGCCCATTTCAGACATCACAGTGCGCACGTCTGCAAAATCAACATTGATCATACCCGGCCGAGTAATAAGGTCAGCAATGCCTTGCACAGCCCCTAAAAGCACATCGTTTGCAGTACTAAAAGCTGTCAGCAAGCTGCAGTTCTTACCTAACACAGGCAGTAGTTTCTCATTTGGAATGGTAATGAGGGAATCGACATGCTCCGCCAATTCCTTGAGACCTTGCTCAGCGATAGCCATACGTTTACGTCCCTCAAAAGGGAATGGCTTAGTCACAACAGCCACCGTCAGAATACCCATTTCACGAGCCACTTCGGCCACAATAGGTGCGGCACCAGTACCTGTGCCGCCGCCCATACCTGCGGTAATAAAGACCATGTCGGCACCTTGCAGAATACTTTCAATCTGCGCCCGGTCTTCAATGGCGGCTTCACGGCCAACATTAGGATTAGCGCCAGCGCCGAGGCCTTTAGTGATTTGTGCGCCTAATTGGATCACCGAACGAGCTTCCATACCCCTAAGGGCTTGAGCATCGGTGTTGGCACACACAAATTCTACGCCGTCTATTTCGCTAGACAACATATGGCTTACAGCATTACCGCCGCCGCCGCCTATGCCAATCACTTTAATGACTGCATTTTGCGGCACGTTATCAACTAATTCGTACATCGCCTTGCTCCTAGTCTAATTTATTATTTTTCTGATCACGAATCCTATCGTATATCAGACTTCACTTTTGACATTCACCTGAGTGAATTATCGTTAAAAATTTGACTTTACCCAAGCTTTGAACTTGAGTAGCCATTGGCTTGTATCAAAACCAAGGCTCAATCTGCTAGAGGTCACCACCTGAGCAGAAGGCCCTGCCTGTTGGGCGTAATTTAGCAGCCCCACACAGGTAGAATAGGTTGGATTATCCAACAACCCACCAGGCCCCTGGGCCTTGTGCGGTTTAGCTAATCGAACTGGCATATGAAAGATCTCTTCTGCCAACTCTACCGCCCCCTCCATCTGCGCTGTGCCACCCGTTAACACCATGCCAGCTGCGATTAAGTCTTCGTATCCACTGCGCCTTAATTCAGACTGAACTAGGGTGTATAACTCTTCATAACGCGGCTCTACAACCTCAGCTAAAGCTTGGCGAGACAGGTCTCTGGCAGGTCGATCACCTACACTGGGCACTTTAATACTTTCCGATAAATCAGTTAACTGTGCCAATGCACAGGCATACCTTACTTTTACATCTTCGGCATGAACCGTAGGCGTGCGCAATGCCATGGCAATATCGTTAGTCACTTGATCACCAGCGACAGGTATCACCGCTGTGTGTCGAATAGCACCTGCAGTGAATACAGCCACATCAATCGTGCCACCACCCATATCAACTAAGCACACACCCAATTCTTTTTCATCATCTGTAAGCACCGCATAGCTTGATGCCAGAGCATTAAGGACAATGTCATCTAGTGCTAGGCCACACCGGCTTACACACTTTTCAATATTTTGTGCCACGTTCAGCGCACAGGTCACAATATGTACTTTTGCTTCTAGCCGCACACCTGCCATGCCTAACGGATCTTGAATGCCTTCTTGGCCATCGATAACGTATTCTTGTGGCAAAATATGTAAAATCTTTTGGTCCGACGGAATGGCAACCGCTCTAGCTGCTTCAATAACCCGCTCCAAATCAAGTTCAGACACTTCACCAGCCTGTATGGCCACAATACCGTGGGAGTTCATACTGCTAATGTGGTTACCGCCAATTCCTACAGCCACCGTATTAATTTTACAGTCAGCCATAAGCTCAGCTTCTTCAATAGCTCGCTTTACCGACAACACGGTAGATTCGATGTTGGCAACAATACCTCGCTTTAAACCACGAGACTCTTGAGCACCGATACCCACAACTTGGAGTTGACCATCGTCACCCAGCTCAGCCACCATAGCGACCACTTTAGAGGTACCGATATCCAACCCAACTACCATGGGTTTTATTGCCGTGTCTGCCACCCAAACCTTCCCTTATTTATGCGTTTTTCAAGCGGCCTAAAAAGGCCATTTATATGTTCTTTAATTATCCCACACTTTAGCTCCTAAGTGGTGGATTAATCGAGCAAATTAGTGCCAATATGGCGGCTCAATAATGCGTTTTAACTCGCCTCTTTCCATGCCACAGATACACCGTGTGCGTAACGGCCATCTATGCGTTTAATAGTGCTGGCTTTAGTGAGAAAATGGCTATGGTAGACCTTCATTAAACGTCGCAATCTAGGCAACACTTCATCTCGCCCAAGCACCAAGATAATGCCGTTATCCAGACGTAGTTCAACTGCTCCACGGCCAGCCATAGAGAGCTGATCAATACTCAGATCATCTCGGCCCACCATCCAAGTCATTTGCCGAAACAATTGGCTCATTGCCCACGCGCTCCCTGCAGGACCGGCCAGTATAGGCAATTGATCAAGACCTTTTACCTTACTAGGTGAAACTAACACGAGCTCACCTTCATGGTTAATAAAACCACCATCGTGCCAACGGGCTATGAAAATCTGTTGCGACGCCTCTACCATTAAACGATTGGGCCACACACGGCTCACCTTGGCGTCACTTACCCAGGAGTGGCTTTCTACCTCCTCACGAATCTCTTGTAAGTTTGCTCTAAAAAAAGAATCTGATAAGTGGCCATTGAGCTGTACTTGTAAAGCTATTTTTTCTGTAGCAGGTATATCTGTTTGTAAAATAATTTGGTGCAACGGCCGCTGCAGCCATGGCTGGATAGCCTGCCACGCGAGTACGCCTGCCGTAAGCAATACAAGCACCAGAAGCAACTTAGCACCCCAGCTCCAGCGGGCTGTCTGAACTTTATTAGCCATAGTTATTACCCATCCTTAAAGCGAGCTAATGCTAAGTTCAAAATAACTAACGTTAATTGCGCAAAACTTAGCCCGGCAGCTTCTGCAGCCATAGGCACTAAGCTGTGGCTGGTCATGCCAGGCGCTGTATTGACTTCTAATAACCAATTTTCCCCGTGTTTATCACGCATCACATCGATGCGCCCCCAATCTCGGCAACCTAATACCTGAAATGCATAGCGGCACTCATCCTGCATACCCTGCTGTTGCGTTTTAGTCATCGGGTTATCAAATAAATATCGCGTCTTCTCAGAGTAATACTTGGCTTGTAGGTCATAAAAAATATTGTCAGTTTCCAACCGAATAGCGGGCAATGAAAGGTCGTTGAGTATAGGCACGGTGTACTCATCACCGTCAATAAATTGCTCCGCCATGACGTCACGATCGTATTCTGCTGCATCTCGGTAAGCTCGTTCTAAGGTTGCAGCAGAATCAACAATATTGATGCCTAAACTAGACCCTTCGTGAACTGGCTTTACCACCAACGGTAACCCAAGGCGCTTAGCAACCTCAGCCCAATTGCTAGAATCATTTAAAACTTCATACGCAGGTGTTCTTACCCCTTGAGCCAGCCACACCAGTTTAGTCATTAGTTTGTTCATGCCCAAGCTAGAGGCCAAAACACCACAACCGGTGTAGGGCACAGCCATGAATTCAAGCACGCCCTGAAGCGTTCCATCTTCACCGCCACGGCCATGCAGGATAATAAACGCAGCATCCATATTGGCCTGCTGCAGCTGAGTCACCTGATCTTGACCATCAGCTCCTAGGTCTAGACCAAAGGCATTCACACCTGCACTTTGCAAGTGGGCCAGTACTTGCTTACCACTCATCAGGGAAATTTCACGTTCTGCTGAAGTGCCACCATAAATAACTGCAATGCGTTCTTTAGGCACTGTGAGCAGATGCGCCCAATTCTGAGACAGATTCATATTCTTCATCTAGGATTCTTCTTGATGCATAGTTTCAAGTAGCGCTCGGGAAATTTGCCCAATGTCACCCGCCCCTTGAGTTAGCAAGAGATCACCAGCCAGTAAAATATTTTCCAGAACTGGAGCAACAGCAGCGCCGCGCTCCACAAAAATTGGGTCCACCTGCCCCCTCGAACGAATACTGCGACATAAACTACGGCCATCAGCACCATTAATAGGTTCTTCGCCAGCAGGGTAAATGTCTAATAAAATGAGTACATCTACACGAGACAACACATCTACAAAATCTTCATATAAGTCTCTTGTGCGGGAGTATCTGTGAGGCTGATAGACCATTACTAAACGGCGGCCTGGCCAGCCAGCACGAATGGCATCAATGGTCGCAGAAACTTCTCTTGGATGGTGACCATAATCGTCCACCAAGGTGGCCATGCCTTGCTGTGCCGGATAATCACCCAGCACCTGAAAACGCCGCCCAACTCCTGAAAATTCATTTAAACCAGACACAATATGTTCATCTGCCACTTCTAAATCTGTCGCAACGGCAATAGCTGCTAAGGCGTTTTGCACATTGTGTTTACCTGGCATGGTAAGGGCAATATCTAGGTCTTCATGACCTTTTCTACACACTGTAAATGAAGTAACCATTCCTTTTTGGACAAGATTGATGGCCTTTACATCTGCACTTTCGTCAAAGCCATAAGTCATTAGTGGCCGGCTTACCTGAGGTAATATTTCCCACACCACTGGATCATCTACACACACAATAGCCAAGCCATAAAATGGCAGGTTGTGGAGGAATTCAACAAAGGTTTTCTTTAATCGGTTAAAGTCTCCTTCATAGGTAGACATATGATCTGCGTCAATATTGGTTACGATAGACGTTAAGGGCTGCAAATGTAAAAAGGATGCATCACTTTCATCTGCTTCAGCGACTAAGTAGGCGCTAGCTCCTAGCTTGGCATTAGTTCCAGAACTTGTCAGTTTACCGCCAATAACAAAGGTTGGATCTAGTCCTCCAGCAGCCAAAACTGAGGCAACCAATGAAGTAGTAGTGGTTTTCCCATGGGTTCCTGCGACGGCAATACCATGGCGATAACGCATTAGTTCGGCTAACATTTGGGCCCGTTGCACAACCGGAATACGATGAGCGCGTGCAGCCATTAGTTCTGGGTTCTCTTCAGTTACAGCTGTAGATACCACCACAACATGAGCTCCACGGACGTTGGCTTCTTGATGTCCAATAAAAATCTGTGCTCCATGACTAGCCAAACGCTGAGTCACTGGGCTTACTTTGATGTCTGAGCCACTAATCTCATATCCTTGGTTGAGCAACACCTCAGCGATGCCACACATTCCAACACCGCCAATACCTACAAAATGAATACGCTTTATACGTCTCATTTCTGGAATTGTATATTGATTTGGTGGGACAATTTTAACCACGGGCAATCTCCATGCAGTGCTTTGCTACAGTATAAGCGGCCTTTGGTGCGGCATAGGTTAACGCTGCGGTGGCCATAGTGTTTAGGGTTATTGGGTGGCTTTGTAAAGCCCTAATATTTTCACTTAAGGTATCAGGTGAAAGCTGTGTTTGTGGTAATAAAATGGCTGCACCAGCGCTAACCAGAACCGCTGCATTAGCAGTTTGATGATCGTCTACAGCGTGGGGATACGGCACCAATATTGAAGCCACTCCAGCACCGGCTAATTCGCTTACCGTTAGGGCTCCCGAACGACAGATAACTAAATCAGCCCAAGCATAAGCTAGCCCCATATCATCGATATAGGCTTCCACCTTGGCAACAACTTTAGCCTTATCGTACCCAGCTTGAGTCTCTTGGTGATGTTTCGGCCCTGTTTGATGCCATATTTGAGGCCTTTCATCAGGCGCTAATAACGCCATTGCTTTAGGTACCCGCTGGTTAAGAACCATCGCACCAAGGCTGCCACCTACAATCAGCACTCGAAGCCCATCATGTGCTGATTTATTTGGCGTAATATTAGATCGTAATGGGTTACCTACAGTGATCGCTTTTCCATCAGAAAAGCTACCAGAAAAGGCTTGCAAGGTTCTCTTAGCAAAGGGGCGTAATAGGCGATTGGTAAGGCCAGGAATTGCATTTTGTTCATGTAAAATGAGCGGCACGCCTAACAACTTGGTCGCCAAACCACCCGGCCCTGCGACAAAGCCACCCATGCCCAAAACACAGTGGGGCTTAAATCGATAGACAATTTTAATCGACTGCAGCAAAGATTTACATAAACGCCAGGGTGCAAGCAATAAAGACAAAAAACCTTTACCACGCAATCCCACAACATCAATACAGTTTAATTTAAATCCTGCTTCTGGCACCAAGCGGGCTTCTATGCCTCTGCCAGTACCCAACCATTCTACTTCCCAATCTTCCTTCTTTAAGATCGCAGCCGTTGCTAAAGCTGGATAAACATGGCCGCCGGTGCCTGCTGCCATGATGAGCACACGCTTGATATGAGTTGTATTATTGGGCCTATTCATAAAGCTGGCCCGGCTTTTTATTTTCAGTATCAAACCATTGGTCCACATCTTCAAGCCCCGGGGTTGGTTTTGCACCTAGCCCACTTGCAGGCGCTGATGCGCGCTGAGAAGCCTCGCCATGGATCGAATATGCACTTGACGATCCCACAGATTCTGTATTATTTTCTAATGATATGCGCAACAAAATACCCAAACTACTGGCACATGCCAACATGCTGCTGCCACCGTAGCTAACAAACGGAAGAGTTAAACCTTTGGTCGGCAAGAGCCCCAGGTTTACGCCAATATTAATCATCGCTTGAGCGGTAATTAATAATACCAAACCATACGCTAAGTAGGCAGAAAAATGGCGGCCCAAACGTTCAGCTTTTTGGCCCACGTGCAGGCCGCGAACGATGAGCACACCGTACAAAGCCACAACAATTAAAGCACCAAAGGCTCCCCACTCTTCGGCCAATACTGAATACACAAAGTCTGTATGAGCTTCAGGCAAATAAAATAGCTTTTGCATGCTTTGACCTAAGCCTTCACCGAACCAGCCACCTCTACCAAACGCAATTTGGGCCTGAGTTAATTGGTAGCCGCTACCAAAAGGATCACCCCAAGGGTCTAGGTAGGTCATTAGGCGTTTCACTCGGTACTCAGCAGCAAAAATAGTGATTGCACCCAGGGCTGCAGCAGCCACAAGTACGATAGAAATATGACGTTTACGCATACCCCCTAAAAAAAACATGCCTAATACGGCGCACATCATCACCACTACCGCACCAAAATCTGGCTCTAACAAAAGTAGTACTATAAACGCACCTAGGACCACTAGCGACTTTGAGAACCCAGAAAAGTGATTTCGAATCTCATGCTGCTGACGCACCAAGTAACCAGCCATAAATGCTACCACTGCTATTTTGGCAAACTCCGAAGGTTGCAAGCTTAGTGAACCTATAGGGATCCATCGCGTACTTCCGTTCACACTTCGCCCTAATCCGGGAACCAATACGGCAACCAACAACACTAGTGCAAGCAACAACAAGTATGGGCTTTGTTTTTGCCATACCTGCACCGGCGTAAGTAGGCACACCATCAGACTGAGGCTACCTAAAATGATGAATAATAGCTGGCGCTTACTTTGGTAAAAAGGATCGTTAAACTTAATCGCCACCACATCCATGGACGCTGATGTGATCATGATGTAACCAATAAGTGATAAGGCTAAGGCGGGCAAAAGCAAGGCTAAATCTAACCTTTTACTGACTACCGTTCGCCACTGTTCAGAGAACGAAATCATACCAAAGTCCTCACCAATTCTGCGAAGTGATCGCCTCTTGCTTCAAATCCTGTGTAGGCATCAAAGCTAGCACACGCTGGAGATAACAGCACCAAATCACCACTAACAGCCAGCCCGTGGGCCATAGTGAGGGCCTCTTGCATGCCTATTGCATGGCTAAATGTCACTTTATCAGCTAATGCCTGTGCGATATGTTGCGCGTCCTCACCGACTAATAAAGTGTGCTTGCCATATCGTGACAATGGCCCAACCAGGTCAGAAAAATCTGCTCCCTTACCGACACCTCCAGCAATGAGAATAATTTTACCAGCAACATCTGGACCCAAACCTTCCAACGCCGCTACAGTTGCGCCTACATTAGTGCCTTTTGAATCATTGATATAATCAACTCCCCCAATGTTAGCCACTGGCTCACATCGATGGGGCAAACCTGTAAACCGCATTAGAGTGTCAATCATTGCTTTCATTGGCAAACCAACCGCCTGACCTAGGGCCATTGCAGCCAAGGCATTAGCAACGTTATGTCGACCAGACATTGCCATTTCCTTTACCGCAATGATGGGTAGCAACCCCTTAACCAACCATTCCTTATCGCCCTCCTTACGCACACCAAACTGGCCTACATCAGGATCACCTAAACTAAATCGTGTTTGAGTAACAGACCCTGGCACTAAAGGGTTAGTCAGCGCGTCATCACCATTAATAACTGCAGCTTTACATGCTTGAAAAACGCGGTGTTTTGCTTGGTGGTATGCCATGAGGTTGTCATATCTATCCATGTGATCAGGGCTCACATTGAGCACACATGCCACAGTTGCCCCTAAACCTGTAGTGCATTCTAACTGGAAGCTAGACAATTCCAGAACGTATAAATCTATGCCGTTAGCTAATAAAGATACTGACGGTTCGCCAAGATTACCGCCAACTGCAACGTTCAAACCAGCTGCTTTAGCCATTTCCCCTACTAAACTAGTCACTGTACTTTTAGCGTTAGACCCCGTAATTGCCACTATAGGCACACCAGCTAAGCGCGCTGCCTGAGCAAAGATGTCTACGTCACTGCGTATAGGAACGCCTGCTTTAGCCGCTGCAACTAAAGCAGGTTCTTGCATAGAAACACCTGGGCTTAATATGATTTGGCTAGCACTAAGGCACAAATCATGTGCGAAATCGCCTAAATGTATTGGTGTCTCTGGTTGTTCTGATATGAGCTGATCTAAAAACGGTGGGTACTCTCTAGAATCAGCCACCTGAAACCGCTCACCTTGATGCGCTAAATACTGAGCACATGCTAGCCCAGTTTTACCTAAACCAATTATAAGACTGTAACGATCACTCACTATCAACGACATTGGCGATTAGGTCTCTTTAAAGTTGAACTTAACTTAGCGTAATTTAAGGGTTGCCAGACCGATCAATACTAATATCACGGTAATAATCCAAAAGCGTACAATAATTCTTGGTTCTGGCCAGCCTTTAAGCTCAAAGTGATGGTGTATCGGCGCCATGCGAAAAATACGCTTACCTGTTAATTTAAATGAAGCCACCTGCAAGATAACTGAGACAGTTTCCATTACAAATACGCCCCCCATAATTAACAATACTAATTCTTGTCTCACGATAACCGCCACAACGCCCAGGGCAGCACCTAAAGCCAATGCGCCAACGTCGCCCATAAACACTTGGGCAGGATAGGTGTTAAACCATAAAAAACCCATGCCAGCACCCACGATGGCTGCACAAAATACTACCAATTCTCCTGCACCCCTAATGTATGGGATATTCAGGTATTCAGAAAATACTGAGTGCCCAGTCAAATAAGCAAATACGGCTAATGCGCCAGCGATCAATACCGTAGGTAATATCGCCAAACCATCTAAGCCGTCAGTAAGGTTGACCGCGTTTGACGTGCCCACAATGACAAAATAAGTGAGTAGGATGTAAAACACACCAATGTTAATGCCAACAGTTTTAAAAAATGGCACGATAAGTTCTAATTCTTGCGGAGTTTGCGCACTATAATATAAGAATAAAGCAGCCCCTAGCCCTCCCGCTGATTGCCAAAAATACTTCCACCTTGCAATGAGTCCACGGGAGTTTTTTTCCACCACTTTACGGTAATCATCTACCCAACCTACCGCACCAAACACTGCAGTTACGGCAATGGTGACCCAAATATAACGATTGGTTAAGTCTCCCCACAACAAAGCGCTGATGAGAATAGCCACTAATATCAGAGCGCCTCCCATGGTTGGGGTGCCTGCTTTAACCAAGTGGCTTTGCGGGCCATCTTCACGAATAGATTGGCCAATTTGTTTAGCCTTTAATTGCTCAATCATATACGGGCCAATAGCCATCGCAATAAATAACGCTGTGAGCACCCCCATAATGCCGCGCATAGTGAGGTACTGGAAAACACCAAAGGCACTATAATACTGGGATAAGTAATCTGCTAACCATAACAACATGGACTAGTTTCCAAGGTTAATTAATGTTTCTACAACTTGCTCCATTTGGCTGGATCGAGACCCTTTTACCAAACAACTTAAGTCACTTTTTGGAAGCTGTTGAAAACAGCTGGATAAATCTTTTTTATCAACACAAGCCCTACCATAGTAGCCCCCTTGTTGCAGATAACTTTCCACAGCAACCGCAGCTAACGGGCCAAAACCATAAAACTGTTCAATACCTGCTGCGGCAACTTGAAAACCAATACGTTGATGAAGCTGCCGAGCTTGTTGGCCTAATTCACCTAAATCGCCCAGCATAAAACACCGCTTTCCATGGCACTGCTCTAGTACATCAATGGCCGCTTTTACTGATCCTGGGTTGGCATTATAAGTATCGTCGATAACACAGCGGTTATTGCTTAATGTATGACTTTCCAGACGCCCGTGGTAAGGCCTAACCTGGCCTAAACCTAGGGCAATTTGATCTAATGATAATCCCAGAGCTAATGCGCCAGCAGCCGCAGCTAGAGCATTGGCAACGTTGTGCTGCCCTAGTAAAAGCAAGTCTACATGCCTATGCTGCTGACCTAGGTGCAAAACAAAACGGCTACCCTTAGCTGTGCGCTGTATATCACTGGCATACACACTGGCTTCTTTATTGCTTAAACTGAAGCTCCACACACGGCGTGGTTGGGCTAAGATTTGCCATTCATGAACATGGGGGTCATCTAAGTTAAGTACGACTTGACCTTGCTCAGACAACCCCGAAATTATTTCGCCTTTAGCTTTAACTACCCCTGCCAAACCACCAAAACCGGATAGATGGGCTTCTTGGGCATTATTTAATATAGCAACATCTGCTTGGGCAATACGGCTGGTATAAGCAATCTCTCCAATATGATTAGCCCCCAGCTCTAACACACGATAATCGACGTCGTCGTGCATACCCCAGAGGGTTAATGGCACACCAATATCATTATTGAAGTTGCCATGTGTTACCTCTACTTGGCCCGCCTGGAATAACACCTTTTGTAACATTTCTTTAACTGTAGTTTTTCCACTACTTCCAGTCACCGCTACAAACTGGCCATTAAGTGTTTGACGCTTAAGCACTGCTAACTGCCCTAATGCAATACGAGTATCTGGCACAACTAACAGGGGCAAGTCTGTATCTATTTCAGTACTAACTAGCGCAGCACATGCACCTTGGTTTTGCGCTTGAGCAATAAATTCGTGACCATCAAAATTAGGCCCCACTAAAGCAACAAACAGGTCCCCCGCTACCAAATGACGAGTATCTGTGGACAATTCACTAAAAGCGGCTTCGCCAATAACATGACTGCCAGGTATCTTTTTACAAAGTTCAGCTAAGCTAAAAGACTTCATTAGCCTACCCCCCCTGAAAGTGCCATTAATACTTGTTCCTGATCGCTAAAGTGATGCTTGTGGCCCTGAATATCTTGATAGGTTTCATGGCCTTTACCAGCAATAAGTACAATATCACCCGGTTTAGCGCGACCCATCGTTAAGGCAATGGCTAAACTTCGATCACCTTCGACGAAAACTTTTTCTCGGCGTTTAAAGCCCTTCACAATATCTGCTAAAATTTTCTCACTAGATTCTGTTCGAGGATTATCGTCTGTCACCACCACATGATCAGCCCATTCTTCTGCAATGCTTGCCATCTTTGGACGTTTACCTGCATCGCGACCACCACCACAGCCAAACACCACCCATAACTGGCCACGGTTAACATGCTCTTTAGCCGCTATTAAGGCTTGTTCTAAAGCATCTGGGGTATGGGCGTAATCAACAATAGCCTGCGGCTTATTTTTTGAATCCTGTTTACCACTAACTAACTGCATCCGGCCACATACCGTAGTGAGTTTGTTCATTACAAAAATTGCAGAGGATAGTTCAACCTTGTGTAACAAGAGCACCGCCAAGGTGGCCAATAAGTTGCTCAAGTTAAATCGGCCAATGAGCCCCACTTGCAACAACACTTGGCCTTTAGGTGTATTCACCATAGCTTCTATGCCATGTTCATGTTGGGTAATAGAGGACACCCCTAAGTCCACATAATCTACTTCAGACACTTGGGCACTGTAGGTGTAGGTTTTTACTGAAGGTGCTATTTCATTAAGTAAGCCACGACCAAAATCATCATCAAAGTTAATGACTGCATGCCGTAAGCTTGGCCAATTAAATAACTTAGCCTTCACTTCGCCATATGCTTGCATAGTGCCATGATAGTCAAGGTGGTCTTGTGTAAGGTTGGTGAATACCGCAGTTTCAAACCGGCAGCCATTTAGCCGCCCCTGGTCCAAACCATGGGATGAAACTTCTATGGCACATGCATCAGCCCCTGCATCTACCATTGCACCTAGCTGCCCCTGCATGGTGACTTCATCTGGCGTAGTGTTGGGCCCTTGTTCTAGCGCATTAAGCAAACCGTACCCCAAGGTACCCATCACACCGCAGGTTTGGCCAAGATCTAAAAAGCACTGAGCAATAAAATGGCTACAGCTGGTTTTACCATTGGTACCAGTAATACCGATCAGTGACATGTGTTGACTGGGCTCATTATTTATACGAGCAGCAATTAGACCTTGCATAGCTGCTAGATTGGCTACACCAATAATGGGAACAGTGAGGTTAGACACGTCCATTTTTAATGCCTGTTGCGCATCAATAGCTACCGCCGCGGCTCCACTTGCCTGCGCTTGCTCTATATAGCTGCGCTGCCGCTTTGGCTCCCCTAAACAGGTTATAAACAAGTCACCTTGTTTTACCTGCCGGCTATCTGATGACACCCCATACACACAAACATCTGCCCATTGTTGGGCTTGCCCTGGCAGGGGCATCAGTTCATGTAAGCGTTTGGTATCCACATCCAACCTCACTGTTAACCTTGTACTGGCATCAGATTATCTGGTGCCACATTTAAAAGCCGTAAACTCTCAGTCATAATCCGAGAAAATACAGGAGCAGCAACTTCGCCACCATAATATTGTTCACCCTTGGGGTTATCAATAATCACTACACACACTAAGCGCGGTTTAGATGCTGGGGCCATACCAGCAAATACTGCAGCGTAGACGTCGTCATCATAACCACCATCTTTGGATGGCTTATGCACGGTGCCTGTTTTACCCGCCACTCGATAAGACGGCACCCTAGCGCGAGTGCCTGTGCCACCTTTTTGAGTCACCGTTTCTAACATGGCAATCACTTGTTTAGCCACATGTTCAGGCATCACTCTCTGAGCTTCTGGCACTTTGTCTTGCTTCAATATAGACACAGGACGCTTGAGCCCATAACTGGCAAATACGCCATAAGCCTGTGCCAATTGCACTGGTGTTACAGAAATACCATAGCCATAAGCCATGGTCGCAAGATTAATTGGGTTCCATTTGGTGTAACTAGGCAGCACACCTGTGCTCTCGCCAGGAAAACCACTGGCAGTTGCCTGACCCAAACCAAAACTATGAAAGGTTTCTCTTACACTATTTTCTGGTAATGATAGGGCCAATTTAGTGACACCAACATTGCTTGATTTAGTAATAATTCCAGTAATATCTAGCACGCCATAGTTACGGTGATCACGGATGGTCTTACGCTTAACCTTTATAAAACCAGGGCTGGTATCAATCTCACTGTCTGGGTTGTATTGCCCACTCATCAGCGCTGCCGCAATGGTAAGAGGCTTCATCGTTGAACCAGGCTCTAACACATCAGTTAAGGCTCGATTACGTAGGCTGTCTATACTCATGACTGCACGGTTATTTGGGTTGTATGCTGGCTGATTAACCATGGCCAAGATTTCGCCTGTCTGCGCGTCTAACACCACGGCCGATCCCGAAGACGCTTTATGTTGCTGTACTACGGCCTTAAGCTCACGGTAAGCCACATACTGCATGCGTAAATCAATGCTTAAATGTAGATCTTTGCCAGGATGGGCGTTAGATAATAATTGGAGGTCTTTAACAGTTCGACCAGTGCGGTCTTTTTGTACTACTTTTTTACCAGAAGTACCCTGCAGCCAAGACTCATAGGCCAGCTCCATACCTTCTTGGCCTTGGTCATCAATATTATTAAATCCCACCAAATGAGTGGTGACTTCTGCTGCAGGATAATAGCGCTGAAACTCCTGCACACCATGTACACCATTCCACTTGTTACCCAATACCGCTTCTGCCTCAACTGGATTAACACTGCGCTTAAGGTACATAAACTCTTTGTTTTTCAGCCGCACTAAACGCTCTAAAAACTCAACCTCAGGTAAACCCAGACTCTTTGCAACTTTTTTAGCATGCACTAGGTCCTCACCCAATACTTGTGGATTAGCCCACAAACTAACCACTGGGGCACTAACAGCTAAAGGCTCTCCCCTGCGATCTAAAATCATTCCTCTATGAGCAGGAATAGGCACTTCACGCACCATTCGCGCATCACCTTGGCGCATTAAAAAAGAACGTTCAGTAACATTAAGGTGCACTAGGCGCCAGACCACAACCGATGCCGCTACTAATAAAATGAACCATAGCCAGCGTATACGCCACGGGTATTCCATGGCATTCACGGCTGGCGCACCAAAATGATTTTCTTAGCAGAGGGTACCGCCATATTTAACTGCTCAGTTACCATCGATTCAACACGGCTATGAGAGGCCCAGGCGCTTTGCTCTAGTAGCAGCTGACCCCACTCCACTTGCATGGCGTTGCGATCTCTTTCTAGTTGGTGCAAGTGGTTGATATGACCCCTTGCTTCAAACGAACTATAAATAACAAATTGAGCGCTAATTACTAATGATAACAGCAGCAAAAACCCCAACAACATAGCGTAACGTTCGGCCTGCAGGCTCGCACGCTTTAACCATACGTTGAGGTTTTGGCTCATATCTTTCATTCTATTTTCTCTGCCACACGCATTACTGCGCTGCGAGACCGAGGATTTATATCAACTTCATAAGGAGTAGGCTTACGTGCTTTACCCATTAGTGTTAACCGCCTATTAAGCTGATCTTCAGTGACAGGTAAGCCGCGGGGAATATGGGAATCACCCTTAGCGTGTTCACGCATAAACCGCTTCACAATACGGTCTTCCAAGGAGTGAAAGCTTATTACCACTAAACGGCCACCGGGGGCCAATGTTTCAAGGGCTACTTGCAAGCCCACTTCTAAATCTTTTAGTTCTTGGTTAATGTGTATCCGTATACCCTGAAACGCTCGAGTTGCAGGATTTTTACCCTTTTCCCACTTAGGATTAGCTACAGCAATAATGTTGGCTAATTGTTTCGTGGTGGTAATGGGTTGCAGCTTGCGATGCTCAACGATAGCCCGCGACATTCTTCTAGAAAAACGTTCTTCGCCGTAATGGTAAAGTACATCAGCTATCTCTTCCGCCCCTGCCCGGGCTAGCCACTGCGCAGCAGATTCACCCTCATCAGGGTTCATGCGCATGTCTAAAGGCCCGTCATGCTGAAAGCTAAAGCCCCGGCTAGCATCATCTATCTGTGGAGATGAAACGCCTAAATCCAACAAAATACCATGCACTTTACCAAAGCAGTCATTTTGCTCAGCAATCTGGCCTAGGTTAGCAAATGAGGTTTGGAATATAGATAAACGGGGGTCTTCAGCAATCATCAGCTGGGCCTCGGCAATGGCCAAGGGGTCTTTGTCAAAAGCCTGGAGTTTTCCGTTTGGGCTCAGGTGTTGCAGAATAAGGCCACTGTGTCCTCCCCGACCAAAGGTTCCATCCATATACACGCCATCAGTATCATGTACCAATAACTCTACAGCTTCATCAAGCAGGACAGACTTGTGGTTAAATTCTTGGGTCATTTCAGTTCCATTAATTAGGTCAGTCATTTACTGACTACAAGGACAACTGATGTAAGAGTTCCGGCAGCTCTTCAGTGTTGCTGTTGGCCTGCAAATACGTTTCTCGGCGCGCATTCCATAAAGGCTCGCTCCACAGTTCAATTTTTTTTCCTTGGCCTAAAAGAATGACTTTTTTATCTAATTGGGCATATTCTCTGAGCAGAGCCGGTAACAAAATACGTCCGTTAGCATCCAGCTCAAGGTCTGTAGCATGGCCAATTAATAGCCGCTGAATACGTCTGGCGGTAGGATTAAAGCTAGGGAGTTGTTCTAACTTTTTTTGAATTAGATCCCATTCTAATAATGGGTAGATCAACAGACAAGGTTCTTCGGTATCGATGGTGACTACAAGCTGAGGATTAATGCTAGGGTCTACTTCGCCAATAAATAGGTCACGAAAACGTACAGGCATAGCCATACGTCCCTTGACATCTATATTGATTGTTGCAGCACCACGAAACATCATTTATTCCCTGAAATTCATTCCATTTCGGGAGAAAATACCACTTTTCCCCACCTTTACCCACATTACAAGTGTAGGTAGATCATGGTTATATTGCAAGTGAAAAGATAAAGTTACTTGAAGCTGCCAAATTAGAAAAATAACAGGCTTTATAAAAGGCCTTGTAACACTTGACTAGGCACAATAATATGCTTGAATATCAGTTTTTTTGCTGACTCAAGGTCGCGGGCCAAAACGGCTGTGACCAGCTGTTCATGTTCCATTTGATTCACATCAAAAGCACCATGGCCAGCATTATGCTTTAACCATAAGTTGCGATAGCGCGATGCCTTTTCATAAAGGTCTAAACGCACCCTGAGCAACTCCTCAGAACCACAACCTTTTACAATGGCATAATGAAAGCCTTGATGTAATTTTTCCCAAGCTTGCAGGTCGCCATCTGCCTTTAGCAGATCAGCGTTGGATTGGAGCCGATAAGCTGCAGCAACAATATTAGCCTCCCAGGCTTCATCACCCCGCTCAATAGCAAGCCCCACACATAAAGACTCAATATGTGCCCGCGTGTCATAAATATCTACCAGCTCTGTCTGTGATACAGGGCATACTCGATAACCACGCTGGTCGTGTACTTGCACCAATTGCATTACCACAAGCTGCGATAGCGCTTCACGTAATGGGTTCACACCCACTTGGTAACGTTCTTTTAATGCACTCATTTTTAACTTGTGGCCTGCAACAAAGAACCCAGTCAAAATATCTTGTTTTAAATGGAACAATACCTTGGCAGCTGAATTTTCTTGTGGCATGAGATAAAGTGACCTTGTTAGGTTAATATCGACATTTTAATCCTTAAGGGCTCTTAATATCAATCAAGCCCCAGACTATGGCCTTCATCTTTTAGCCACTGCTTTGCATCTTTATAATTGGGCAATACCCGCTTTACTTGAGCCCAAAAATCTGGCCCATGGTGCATATGCAACAAATGGCACAGTTCATGAACCACAACACTGTCAACCACTGCAGTTGGAGCCATTATGATTTTCCAATTAAATTGCAACTCACCACTACTGTTACAACTTCCCCATCGCGCACGATAGGTTTTAATTTCAATTGACTTAGGCCAAGCGCCAACCAAGGGCGAAAAATAACTAACTCGCTGTTCTATATGCACCTGAGCTTGCAGCTTATACCAACGTACAAGCGCGTTGCGTACCCAGTCAGGCTTGGCCTCTGGCATACTCACCACCAGCTCAGCAGCACCATTCAGCCTAGCACCAAAGGCACCCTGACAGACCTTTAGCACTAGCTCTTGATCCAAAAAAGCAAAGGGCTCACCGGACCTATAGTACCGCTTAACCTGCGATGTCAATTGATCTCGCGCCTCTAACTTCGCCAATATCCAAGCACTTTTAGACTCTAACAGAAGCCGAAGTTCTGCGATTGAAATAGCACTTGGCGCCAGCACAACAAGCAGTCCTGATGATAGCCTAAAACCCACGCTACCCTTCCGACGGGTGCGCTTAATAGTGGCCACAAAACCATTCATGGCTATTGTTTCTTTAGCTTTACAGGTCATCTAATTTTACGAATAGCCCAAATGTACGATGGATAAGTCATTCTGGTCCAACTTATGCCACAAAAGATCTTTTAACTGCGGCGGGTAAACCTTTACTTCTGCAAGTTCCTGTTTAGTCAGCCAGCGAACTTCTGTAATAGACCTCCCTTGTTCACTTAAGGGTTCAAGGTTCTTCAACGAAATCTCACCCTGCCACTGATCTATGATATAAAACTGTTCAAGATGATAAATATCCCTAGAGGCTTCACAAAACTCACGCACAAAAAGCAGCTCACCCACGACCACAGATAAACCTGACTCCTCCCACACTTCACGCTTCACCGTGTTGCGTGTATTACCATCTTTTGCCTCAAAACCACCACCAGGGGGTACCCAATAAGATTGGCCACCGTCACTTTCGTGGACCATTAAAATACGGTCTTGCTCAACCAAGAGACCGGCTGCTCGAATACGGTGCCGCATAGATTTCCTCTTTACTTGATAAAATAAGGTAATACAGACCTATGACTTCAAATGTCACGCCAGTATAAGCAGGAAAGATGCTTTTACAACCTAAACTGCTTCATAATACGAGTTATTGTTATGTGAAAATAAAATCAATAAATTGTAAAAAATATCAGCTTAAATAGCCCACACGTTACCAGGCAAATAATCTGCAGAAAAACATTAGAGACCCACAATTAAATAATCTAATCGCGAAGAACTCGTTAAGTCTACCTAGGTGAAAACTATACCTTGGCTTAGGCATAGGTCATTTAAAATTACATAGGCGATAGCAACGAAGTTAATAGTTATGACTAAACCAATAGACAATTGGATTATCTATGATGGCGAATGCCCTTTCTGTTCGCACTATGTAAAACTAATCCACCTAAAAAAGACAGTGGGTCATATACGAATAATTGATGCGAGAACAAATCCACCTGAGCTCGACATCCTAAAAGAAAAAAATCTTAATATAAATCGGGGCATGGCCATTTTTCTCAACAGCCAACTCTATTTTGGTGCAGATTGCATTAATAGATTAGCGCTCTTATCGTCACCCATTGGCTTGTTCAATAAACTTAATTACTACGTTTTCAAAATACCACAAATATCACGCATCCTTTACCCCATATTACGAGTAGGTAGAAATGTAGTTATTCACTTGCTTGGCAAAGGGTTTATTAAATAAACCGCCCCATACTCAGTCGATCCTCAACGCTGAACCCTAACGCTTGATAAAATGCTGCAACTTCCGCATTGGTTGAGCGAATTTGAAGATTAACCTTAATACAACCGATGGTTTTTAGTGTTTGGATGGCATATTTTACAAGCGCTGCACCACTGCCACTTCGACGATGCTCTTTAAGTACGGCAACTGAATATAGCCATCCGCGATGCCCGTCATAGCCAGCCATGCACGCACCAATTAGTTGACCACCCTGCTCTGCTACGAAGATAAGGTCGTCCACAGCAAGTTTAGCTGAAACGACAGTTGATGGCTTGTTGTGAAGGGGGTCGCTGGGGAAAACTACAGTCCATAGCTCAATCAAACTAATACGGTCTGATTCTTGAAATTTTCGGATCTTCATGATTTTCTCATAATAAAAGTCAGTCCATTTATGCTGCCACTAAGGTGCTAATGCAGATTACCCTTCGCGCCTAGATTCTGTCCAGTGCAGTTTTTTAGTCATCTACTTTCTCAGCTTTAAGTCCCCTCGAAAAAACAACAGCAGCGACTTACTAGCCAATTAAGTTGCTAAAAAAATGTTTATAAATTGACACCCTTAATAGAAGCAACAATGAATTGTGGCGCATGTGGTAGAGTGTTTAAGTTATTGTCACATTCACCCAAAGCAAACGCATCAAATAAATAAGGAAATGAGATGACCGATACGAAGCCAAACATAATTGAGGGGCCTACAGATGATGGTTTTGATTCAGTATTGTCTCAATCCCTGTCTGACGACCTACATAGAGATATCCTCACATTAACAAGCAGGCTCATCAGCAACACTGCTCACACCAATGACCTCCATATCGTTGACCGAGGTATATATAGTTTGATGGAATCTCTGGTAGTGATCGCTAAAACATACTCAGAGTCAGAAGAGGAACTCGACGAGATGATAGGCAGCTATATGGACCTAATGAATCAGATTGTCGATAAAAGTAACGCATAAAAAAGGCTGGGTATACGCAGGCAGACTAAAGCGCCTTTTTAGCCATAGCTTACCATCTCTACCGGGGATGAAATAGTTAGCAAATAAAGGCGAGACTCACCCACATCTTACGACAGTGGACTGAACCAGAAGGGCAACCTTGACTAGTTACAATGGCTAAAATAGCCACGGTTAAACGAGCACCCTTTGACCAGTTTTATCTACACATCCCTGTGCAGATGATTATTTTTAACAGTCTTTATAGCCACTTGCTAAACAATTATTAGACAGTTCTTGTAACCTAGTTCTTTTCGCACTGTTCATTTTCTTATCAAGTGCTTGTTTATTTCTAGCACCAAAATCACTGCCACCATAGGCCCCAATGTTAAACCACATATAGGCTCGGTCAATGTCTTTTGGAATACCATTTCCATGTTGATACATAACACCAAGATTAGCTTGTGCCTCAGCAAGCCCTTGCTGAGCTGCTAGGGTATACCATTTTACGGCTGTTTCATCATTCTCTAAAACACCTTGACCTTGATGGTACATAACCCCAAGATTAAATTGAGCATCCGCATCCCCCTGTTCCGCTGCCAAGGCATACCACTTTAATGCTGTCTTTTTATTCACTGGCACACCTTCACCATTGGCGTACATAGTTCCCAAACCATACTGGCCAGCTGCATCACCTTGCTCAGCTGCTAAGCTGTACCACTTCACAGCGGTTTTAGCGTTCTGCGTCACACCCAACCCAAACTTGTAAAGAGCTCCAAGGCTATTTTGAGCAACAACATCCCCTTGCTCAGCCAAAGGCACCCACTCTGCTAGAGCAGCTTTGTATTCGCCTATTTGAAAAAACTTAAACCCCGTATCGTAATCAGCTGCAACTGCAACGCCATTGCCAAGTAGCATTGAAAAGCCTACTGCAACTATAAACTTGTACATACGCATCCACTTAGTCTCACATTAGTTATAATCTTCAGTCACCAGTATACCTATTTGTTATCAATAAATGTTCTAATATGTTGCCATTAATTACTCAGATACACACAGTCAAGGGCACATTAAAGTATAAAATGCCCAGCGTTCTTAACCATCGAGGATAAAGAAATAAAATGCCAGACCCAACACAAGAGCGGATGTACAAGAAAGGTCAGTCAGAACAATCTATAGAGCAACATAAGCTCGATTTGATTGCGTGGGAGCTCATGGCGGTAGGCGAGCACCTGCTCGACCCAGATGGACTGGACAAAGGACATATTCAGGAGTGTCTCGATTACTGCTACAACGTTAATTCGCTAACAGATGAACAGTTTATTAAGGCGTTTGTAATAGATGGAAAGGTAGAGATGTATAAGTGGGAATACACAGAAGACCCCAGCATTCATGACCTACTGTTTGGTCACAGTGCAGTGTCAACTTTAGTCGCAGAAGAAGAGAATGAAGAAGATTGATAAGTCAGCAATGGTTGCTCACTTTTTAGCTAATATGAATCACATAAATGAGGCTGAACCAGATGCGTTTAAGAGCCTGAAGAAGATGAGCTTTATAGCCAATTGTGCCAGTCACTATCAGAGGATCTCCATCGAGACATACAGTCCATCATCCTCAGAATGTCAAGCAACACAGCCCTAGCAACGGATTTAAAGAGAGTTGATCGAGGTATCTACAGCCTAATGGAGTCTTTAGTCGTTATTGCCCAGACCTACTCAGAGACTGACGAGGAACTAGAAGAGATGTTAGCTCTCTACTCAGACCTAATGCATCAGATATCAAACAAGAAAAACGGCTAAACGCAGGCAAGGAAGGCTATTTAGTATCTAAACCTTGCCTAACCCGTCAAAAAAGGCTTGGAAACTGGGGTGAGGTGAGAAAGTTCGCCACATAAGCCGGGTTCTGTCGTGGACAGTCATTCATCTAGGGTCTGCGTCGCCACAGGCCTCTTGCGACCTACCCGAACCCAGTGCGGGCAGCACCTAATGGGTTCCTATTTGGTCTTGCTCCAAGTGGGGTTTACCATGCCGTAACGTGTTACCACGCACGCGGTGCGCTCTTACCGCACCCTTTCACCCTTACCGCCCGATAAATCGGGGTTGGCGGTCTACTCTCTGCTGCACTAGCCGTCGGCTCACGCCGCCCAGGCGTTACCTGGCACTTTGCCCTATGGAGCCCGGACTTTCCTCCCCTACCCAAACACCTAAGTGCAGAATAGCAGCGACTGTCTGGCGAACTTTCTCGCGCGCAGGATACCGAGTTTAGCTAGCGCTGGCAAGGCCAAATACAGACTAAGCTGCAGTTACTTACCCTGCAGCTCTAGGGCTCTGTCATACAATGCCTTTTTTTTATGCCCCGTAATAGCCGCAGTAATAGCTGCTGCCTTTTTTATAGGCAACTCCGCTAATAATAAAGTGAGCATACGTTCCTCTTCTGGGCCAATATCCTGCAACTGTTCTGGCTCTGCGCCCTCAATGAGCACCACAAACTCGCCTTTTTGCTGGTTGTGATCAGCCGACAACCAGGCTTGTACTTTACTTGCAGGGGCACCGTAAACAGTTTCAAAGGTTTTGGTAAGTTCTCTAGCCAAGACTAATTGCCTGTCTGGGCCTATGACTGACACAATGTCGTCAACCATGGCAACAATACGATGCGGGGACTCATAGAATACTTGGGTATGAGTCACTTTAGCTAGCAGCGCCAGATGTTGCCTACGACCGCTGCTTTTAGCGGGTAAAAAACCATAAAAGCTAAATCGATCAGTGGACAACCCCGACACACTGAGTCCTGCAATTAATGCACAGGGGCCCACTATGGGAACGACCCTGTACCCTGCATCGCGAACTGCACTCACAAGGTGATACCCTGGATCTGAAATAAGTGGTGTCCCAGCATCTGAAATTAAGGCAATAGATTGGCCCGCTGCCAATTTTTGCACCAGTGCCTGGGCCCTTTGTCGCTCATTATGATCGTGTACCGCTAACATTGGCGTAGATATAGAAAAATGTTGCATTAACCGGCCACTGTGGCGTGTATCTTCAGCGGCGATGAGGTCTACTTTTTTTAGAGTGTCTACAGCCCTTGGGCTTAGATCTTCTAAGTTACCAATAGGAGTTGAAACTACATAAAGAATTGCTGTTGTCATGCCTTTGGGCCTTTTGGACTTGTTTGACCGAGCTTTTATGCTAGGCTTACTTAACTCAGATCAAAGCAGAGGTCTGAGCTAAGGGTATTGTAACCTAAACCGCCTAAACCATACCTGCTAAGAATGCTTTATGACCTTAATCCGACACTATTGCTTACGCTTCACAAGCCTCACATGGTGCTTAGTATTTCTCAGTGCTTGTCAGCAGCAAAATGTGCTTCCAACATCCCCAGCACCCAAACCTGTGATGACACCAGCCCAAGCAAAGGTAGCCACTAAAAAAGTTGCAGATACGATTGTTATTAATTTGGATTTGACTCAAAAAAAAGCACCAAAGCCAAACACACAACCAAAAATAATACCTATACCAAAGGCAGCACTAACACTAGCACCAACACTGACGTCAATACAAAAACCAGAACCAGCGCCAGCACTGATAACAATAACTAAGCCTTCCAAAGCAATAGCAGTAGCTCAAGCGTTAATACCCGTTCAAAAAAGCATTGTCTCCAAGGACAAGATAGCCGCTAGCTTAGCGATACCTGACAATGCGGTTACTGAAACCCAACAGCGTCCAACCACTTCTGTGAACAGTGAGAAGTACCAAGACTTAATCATCCAGCTTGATGCAAAACCGGAGGGTGTTGCCAATACACTCCCAGGGCCCGTTGTTAAGGACATCATCGAAGAAACGGGGATAGACCAAGCGCCTCTAATAATACTTAAAACAGCCCCCAAGGCACCTGCTCAGCGCATAATTAATGTGGCTGCCAACGCACCTAAACGTATTGCCTTAGCCATGCCCTTGAACGGTAAACTGGGTAAAGCAGGGCAAGCTGTGGTGGACGGTTTTATGGCTGCTCGGTTTGAATCCAAAGCAGGCTCTGACGCTATTGCCTATATCAAAGTTTATGACACCACACAGCTAAGCAGCCTTGATGCACTTTATTTTCAGGCTTCAGCTGATAGGATGGAAATAGTCATCGGCCCTCTCGACAAAGAGAGGGTGATTGAGCTTAGTCAAAAAGATGCGCTACCTATCCCTACACTGGCCCTTAATTACATCCCCATAGGCAGTAATAATAATAGTACCACCAGCAACTTAATTCAGTTTGGCTTAGCCGTAGAAGACGAAGCCTTACAATTAGCTCAACGTAGTTTAACAGCGGGCCATAAGCGAATTATTATTTTGCACCAAGACCAGCCATGGGCTATTAGAGCAGCACAGCATTTTGGGTCTTCTTGGGTTGAATTAGGTGGTGAAATTGCAGATCAGGTAAGCTTTTCTGGCGCTGGTGACCATTCCGAGACGATTACCCAAGCCTTACTCATCAACCAGAGTCATAAACGTGCAAAAATACTTAAAACACACCTAGCAGGCAGTGGTAACGCTGTTAAGTTTGAGCCTCGACGACGCAAGGATGTTGATGCAATTGTGCTATTTTCATTACCCACAGATGGGCGTCAAATTATCCCAACATTAGCCTTCCACTATGCTGCTGACCTTCCCGTTTATGCAAGCCACCACATATATCAAGGCCCTACTGACACAAGCCGTGATCGGGATTTAGAAGGCGTCATTTTTACAGAACTACCTTGGCTCATAGAGCAGCCTAGCGTGCAACAAAAAATAAGCCAAAAATGGCCTAATAGAGAGAGATACTCGCGCCTTTTTGCTATTGGCGTTGATGCATACCAGCTATTTCCAAGGCTTGAAGAGTTACAAAACCTTACCAATAGCAGCGTAGATGGCGTAACCGGCATTTTGCAAATGAATAGCCTTGGCAGGATAGTAACCCAGAGTTCATGGGGGCAATTCAAGTCTGGCAAAGTGCTTGTGAACCCAAAATAATGGTGATGAATTCCACTCAAGTGGGGGCATGGGCCGAAGACATCGCCTGGCAACATATACAGCAACGGGGCTGGAGTTTAATTGCGCGTAATTTTTTTTGCAAAGGTGGTGAGCTTGACATCATAGTTCAAAAAGGTGATGTGCTGGCATTTGTTGAAGTAAAGTACCGTAAAAATCACAGGATGGGTGGCGCCATAGCCAGCCTTAGTCATGCCAAACAACGTCACTTAATTCATAGCGCTAAGGTGTTTTTGCAACGCTATCCATTACTCGGCAAGTTGAACTGTCGCTTTGATCTTATTGCCATTAGTGGTTCCGATGGCCCCCATAGCCAAGTTCAGATACAATGGTTGGATAATGCATTTATCACTTCAGGCTAAGGCTAGAGCTCATTAATGGAACTGCAAGAAAGGGTTATTAATCAATTCCATGAGCACATGGGCTGCGCAGCATACAGTGCAGAGCATCTACCTCAAGATATTGCTATAGCAGCACAGATGCTGCATCAATGTTTTATCCAGGAAGGTAAAGTTCTCATTTGTGGCAATGGTGCCAACGCGGCCAATGGCCACCATTTTAGTGCCGCTTTATTAAGCCGTTTCAGGCAAGAACGCCCAAGCTTACCCGCTTTTAATTTGGCCGCTGACAGTACAACGATGAGTGCAGTTATTCGTGACTCTAGTTTTCAAGATGTGTTTGCCAAGCAGATTACAGCGCTGGGGCAGCAAGGTGACATCGTTATTGTTATGTCAGAACAAGGTAATTGTGGTAATTTAATTCAGGCAATACAAGCCGCCCATAATCGTAACTTACAAGTTATTTCAATTACTGGTCAAAGCGGTGGCGATATGGCCACAATTTTGGATCCAGACGATGTTGCTATTCGCATTCCTAGTGACAACAGCGTGAACATATTACAACTGCAGCTGGTAACCATTCACTGTCTTTGTGATTTAATCGATTTTCAATTATTTGGGAGCAATGAATAAATGCTAAAAAGAGGTATTCAACTCATCACTTTAGCTAGCTGCATCAGTTTTGTGAGCGCTTGTACACCGCTGCTTAACAGTGCGCCAATCACCGACAACAAAGGTTCTCGCTCCTTAGGCACCTTGTACAATGACCAGCTCATAGAGACGTCTGCAGTAGACGCTATTCTACGTGCTTCACCTTTGCTAGCAAACGCTAATGTTGGTGCTGTCAGCGTGAACGGGATTGTGTTACTCATTGGCCAAGTGCCCAGTGAAGACACTAAGATTATCGCAGGTGCAAAAGCCCGTGGTATAAGCAATGCCCGCAAAGTACATAATGAACTTTTAGTTAGCGGGCCGGCGTCATATATTGTTAGAACCAATGACACCCTCATCACGACTAAGGTAAAGGCACGCATGGTGGGTGAAACTGCTTTTCCAGTGAGTCGGATTAAAGTGATCACTGAGAATGGAGTCGTTTATCTGATGGGGCTTGTCACCCATGCGGAGGCAGATTGGGCTGTAAGAATTGTTTCTAGTGCTAGCGGCATACAACGCATTGTTAAGGTATTTGAATATATCGATTAGCCTGAAGATGGTTTCTACAAGACAATAAAAAAGGGCCTAATGGCCCTTTTTTATTGTCTTGTAGATTACTTAACCACTTTAAGGGTAGGCCGCTTAGATCGGCTAGCGATCGATGATACAGTTCCCGATGTTTTAGGCTTGTCTACCAAGCCAGTAGGCACGCTTTGTGGGCCATCTGGGTCCGGTATACCGGGCTCAAAGCCAAAACCCATACCTTCACCACTTTCTTTAGCATAAATCGCCATGACAGCCAGTATTGGCACATAAACGTGCATAGGCACGCCACCAAAACGAGCATTAAACTCTATTGCATCATTGCTTAGGTTTAAACCTTCAACAGATCCAGGAGAAATATTAAGGACTATCTGCCCATCACTAATGAAGTGCTCTGGCACCATAACATCGTTGATTGTTGCATCAACAACTATATGGGGTGTGGAGTCATTGTCTAAAATCCACTCATGAAGCGCGCGCAACAAATAAGACCGGCTTGGAGTCATCATCTTAATGACCTCAATTAAAGCCGGATTTCATGCTCAAGCTCAGACAAACTTTCCTGAAAGCCTTCACGGGCAAAGATGCGCTCCATATATTCAAGCATAGGCGCAGCTTGCAGTTCTGGAAGGTCGATACCCAACTGCGGCAAACGCCACAGAATAGGAGCAATGCAACAATCTACCAAAGTAAACTCTTCACTCATGAAGAAGTCTTTTTCAGTAAATATAGGTGCTGTGGAAATTAGACTCTCACGTAACTCTTTTTGCGCTTCTACAATTTCCACTTCGTCATCTGAGGCCATAATGACATCAGCAAGACGGCACCAATCACGCTCAATACGGTACATGTACAAACGACTTTCCGCGCGAGCAACTGGGTATACTGGCAATAAAGGTGGATGGGGAAAACGCTCGTCTAAATATTCCATCATCACGTTGGCTTCGTAAAGCACTAGATCACGGTCTACCAGAGTTGGTAAGCTGTTGTACGGGTTCAGATCTGCCAGGTCTTCTGGCTTATGCTCGGCATCAACATCAATAATGTCAACAGTAACACCTTTTTCTGCCAAAACAATACGCACACGGTGGCTATAATGATTTGAACCATCAGAAAAAAACGTCATGGAAGAGCGTTTAGCGACTACACCCATGGAGATACACCTCAATAATAAACGATAGCGCTATGCGCCGAAAACCAAGCTGCGATCTAAGGTGTTCACCATAGGTGAGCGCCTTAGATCGCACTTAAATAGATTAAAGCGAGGCATTATACCTCAAAGTTGGCTGCTAATGGACGTCACGCCAGTATTCCTTCTTCAGGAAGTAGAACAAGATGGTCATCATTATACAAAACAAAACAGCCCACAGGCCAATACGCTGACTATCACTTTTATACGGCTTAGCCATATAAGCCATAAAGTTAGTTAAGTCATATATAGTGGCGTCAAACTCAGCTGGGGTCATAGACCCAGTGCCTTCTGCTATAGAAAATATTTCACAACTCTGCTCAGTCATGGGTTCACCTGTTTGGGCATCCATAACCGCAGCACCGTGGAGGTCAACTATAGCCACATCACCACATGTTTTAGACTGTACACCTTGCAACTCTGCCAACACGTTTGGCATACCCACAGCTGGGTACACCACGTTATTGACCCCGTATGGCCGGCTTTCATCAACATAGAAAGTACGCAAATAAGTGTAGACCCAGTCGGCGCCCCTTAAGTTAACCTCGTTGGTTAAATCTGGGGGTGTAGCACCAAACCACTTAGCAGCAAGCTTAGGGTCCATTGCACTGGTCATCTGTTCACCAATTTTCTGGTCACCAAAAATTAAATGTTCAGTCATCAGGTCTTCTGGAATGTCTAAGTCTTCTGCAGCACGGATGTAACGCTGATACTTGGCAGTATGGCAACCTAGGCAGTAGTTTACATAGGTTTGCATACCACGCTGCAGCGACGCTTTGTCTGTGGCGTCTGCTTGCATTGAGTCTAGCTGGATAGCTGGGCCAGCGCTGGCTTGTGCAAATACTGGCAGCAGCATCACTAAAGTTAACAAAAATAACTTTTTCATCATCATACCACCCTTGCTGGAACAGGCTTCGTCACTTCCATGCGCGTATAAAACGGCATCAGTATGAAGTAAAGAAAATACAAAGCAGTGCACAACTGAGCCACTATTGTGCGGCCTTCAGTTGTAGCCAGAGTACCTAGGTAACCCAAGATAACAAAACTAACCACAAAAATACCTAACCAGAGTCGACTCATCCAGCCTTTGTAGCGCATAGATTTAACAGGGCTACGGTCTAACCAAGGCATCACAAACAAGATAGCAATTGCTCCACCCATAGTGATTACACCCAAGAATTTAGCGTCTAAACCAAACAGTGGGAAGGTGATCGCACGCAACATAGAGTAGTAAGGCGTGAAGTACCATACTGGGGCAATATGTTCTGGCGTCTTCAGTGAGTTAGCAGGTTCGTAGTTAGGCTTCTCAATAAAGTAACCACCCCCTTCAGGAAAGAAGAAGATTACCAAACAGAACACCGTCAAGAACACCCCCACTGCAACTAAGTCTTTAATCACATGGTATGGCCAAAAAGCAACACCATCGACAGGCACTCCATTTTCATCTTTATTTTGGTCAATCTCGATGCCATCTGGGTTGTTAGAGCCCACATCGTGTAACGCCAAAATATGCAACACTACCAAACCAATAATAACCATCGGCAAGGCGATAACATGCAATGAGAAGAATCGGTTTAAGGTAATACCCGAAATTAAGTAGTCGCCCCTGATCCACTGCACTAAATCTTCACCAACCACTGGAATCGCTCCAGCAAGAGATAAGATGACCTGCGCACCCCAGTAGGACATTTGACCCCAAGGCAGCAAGTAACCAAAGAATCCTTCAGCCATTAACGCCAGATAGATGGCCATACCAAATAACCAAATAAGCTCACGTGGCTTTTGGTAAGAACCGTACATTAAGCCCCTAAACATGTGTAGGTACACCACAATGAAGAAGGCTGATGCGCCAGAGGAATGCATGTAGCGGATAATCCAACCCATTTCTACATCACGCATAATATATTCGACAGAAGCAAACGCCCCTTCAGCTGAAGGCTCATACGACATGGTCAGCCAAATACCTGTAAGTATTTGATTGACGAGCACCAGAAGAGCCAGCACACCAAAAACATACCAGAGGTTTAGGGTTCTAGACGCATAATACTTGGACATGTGGTCTTGCCACATCTGGGTCAGAGGAAAACGATCATCAATCCATCGAACAATACCACTTTCCGCTTTAGCGCGGTTAGGATTACCTACACCCATTATGCATTTCCTCCGTCTTCGCCAATAAGAATAATAGTGTCACTCTCGTAAAAATGTGGCGGAATTTCTAAATTTGTAGGGGCTGGCTTACCTTTGTATACTCGGCCCGACAGGTCGAAGGTAGAGCCGTGGCACGGGCAATAAAAACCACCTTGCCAATTCGCGTCAAAGTCGGTTGGCACTACTTCAGGGCGGTAGGTTGGCGAGCAGCCTAGGTGTGTACAAAGGCCAATCATCACCACCACTTCATCACGTAACGCACGAGCTGCATTGCCAGGTACATACTTTGGCTGCTTCGATTTAGCAGAATCAGGATCTGCTAAGTTATCATCCAGCGCTGCCAAATTTGCCAAAGCTTCTGCGCTGCGGCGAACAATCCATACTGGTTTTCCACGCCATGCAACAATCACCTGCCCACCTGGCTCTAACTTACTGATATCTGCCTTTACTGGAGCACCCGCCGCCCTGGCTTTTGCACTTGGGTTCCAAGAGGCTACAAAAGGGGTTAGTGCGCTTACACCACCAACACCACCCACAACTAGGGATGCACCGACTAATACGCGACGTCGAGTCGGATTTGCGACTTCATTACTCATTCAATGGGACTCCAGCTAGGCTGTAAAATTTCTGTTCGCATTTTAAAGGAAAGGCACTAAATAGACAAGGTTAAAAGGTGCTAAATAGGCAAGGTTAATACCTCAAAACGACCCCAAATAAAGCCTTCTCTTTTAGACAAGGCAAAAAAAACCCAGCAACATGGCTGGGCTCTTTTGAATGCACCAAAATGACGCGATAAGCTTAACGCTTAGAGAACTGAGGACGCTTACGCGCTTTGCGTAAACCAACCTTTTTACGCTCAACTTCACGGGCGTCGCGGGTAACAAAACCAGCAGCACGCAAGCTAGGACGTAAAGTTTCGTCAAAGTTCATCAGTGCACGAGTAATGCCGTGGCGAATTGCCCCAGCCTGACCAAAACCACCACCGCCTTCTACGGTAATTTTTAGGTCGAACTTTTCAACTGTTTCTGTCAACTCTAGCGGCTGACGAACAATCATGCGAGCTGTCTCTCGACCAAAGTAAACATCCAACTCGCGGCTGTTTACAGTGATGGCACCAGTGCCAGGAGTCATGAACACACGAGCGGTAGAGGTCTTACGACGACCAGTACCATAATATTGAGTAACTGCCATGATCGTCTCCTTACAGGGTCAATGCTTGTGGTTGTTGCGCTTGATGTGGATGCTCAGTACCGGCATACACTTTAAGCTTGGTGTACATAGCTCGGCCCAAAGGACCTTTTGGCAACATACCTTTAACAGCGAATTCAACGGTGCGCTCTGGAGCGTGATCAACCATTTTTTCAAAAGACATAGAACGCAAACCACCTGGATAACCAGTGTGACGGTAATACATTTTATCTTTTGCTTTATTGCCAGTTACACGGACTTTCTCAGCGTTAACAACGATGATGTAATCACCTGTGTCTACGTGAGGCGTATATTCTGGCTTATGCTTGCCACGCAGGCGGCGAGCGATTTCAGTTGCCATACGACCCAAAGTTTTACCTTCAGCATCGACAACGTACCAGTCACGGGTGACGTCAGCTGGTTTAGTACTTACGGTTTTCATGTGAATAACCTATTTAATGGCCCAGTTTATTAGACCTACCTATAATTATTGAGTTATTGCGCCCCAGTGCATAGAAAATGTATCGAATAATATACAAAAACTCACACATACTGCCAATAACGTGCCTAGCAGCCCATGCCCCTAACAACCTTAAATGTAAACACCCAAAGCCAACACAGAAACTGCGAGGCCAGATTATACAGGACAAACAAGCCCTTTGTTAAGCCTTAAAGCGAATGTTTTTAAGTCTTTTTGCATCTATTGCGCTGCCTAGCCCACCACATGACCTCGAGCCAAGTATTCATAGGATTGCATTTCCTGTAAACGACTGAGCGTGCGCCGAAATACAAAATCCAATTGCCCGCCAGAATATAACTCCAACAAGGGCACCTCAGCAGAAATAATCACCTTTAAGTTGGCGTCGTAACAGACATCAACCAGATTCACAAACCGCCGTGCCTGATCTTCCATCCCCGCCCTTAGGCAGGGTACATTACTAATAATTAGTCCATGAAACTCACACGCCAGTTCTAGATAGTCATTCTGCGAACGGGGCTTTACACATAGCTGGTCAAAGGTGAACCAAATAATGCCATCACTTTGTCGGATAAAAGTGAAATCCCGCCCATTGATATTCACGATGCCATTTTCGTTGCCACTATCTGTCGATCGGGGCTCTCCTAAAACAGGCATTAACATGGGCACCAAGGCAGCAAAACTTGAGGCCAAACTTACGTCAGCAGCCTCATCTAAGGGCCAGTGGTACAACTCAGCCTGAGAAAGTGTCCGCAGACGATAATCAACACCTCCATCTACGTTAACAACTTCGGTGTACTGCTCCAGCAAGGCGATAGCGGGTAAAAATCGCTGCCTTTGTAAGCCATTTTCATACAAACCCTTAGGCTCTATATTAGAAGTGGCTACCAAAACCACCCCTAATCCGAAAAAACTGTCCAACAACTGCGCCAAAATCATGGCATCAGTAATGTCTGTAACAAAGAACTCGTCAAAACAAATAATTCGAGATTCTTTTGCCAGCTCCTGGGCCACCAACTGTAAGGGGTTTTTAGCTCCCGTATGCACTGCCAAGCGACCATGAACATGGCGCATAAAACGGTGGAAGTGGGTGCGCTGCTTGTTTTCAAAGGGCAGGCACTGGTAAAACACATCCATAAGGTAGGTTTTCCCCCGGCCTACCCCACCCCAAAAGTACAAACCTTTAATAGTTGCCTGTTGTTTAGATTTCACCCCCATCCACCCAGATAATCGCTGAGACCACGGAGTTGAGCTAAGTTTTAATCTCTCATTAGCACACAGGTCTTCATAAAGTCGCTGTAAATGCTCAATGGCATTGGCTTGAGCGATGTCTGCAGAAAACCCAAGTTGCTGCTGGTCGTTATGATACTGCTCTATTGGTGAAGGCATATATATGAGTCAAAAAGTAGATATGGTCCAATTAATGAACGTGTTAGGTAATATCTGAGATGAACTAAAGAACTAATTCCATTACAATACTATCTTCTGGGACACTTTATTGAAAGGAGCTGCTGGTGGATTTACTCAGCAACGATTGGTTTTTTTGGTTAGTACTGTTACTGCTCGGTATAGGTATAGGGTTTTTATTAGGTCGCAACAACAATAGCGACCTCATACGACAAAACCAGCTCAGCAAGCAACTGCAAGATGCCCATACCGAAATGGCGGAATACAAAGAACAGGTTAACCTGCACTTTGCAGATACTGCTGCCGCTGTAAATCAACTCACCGACAGCTACCGCAACGTGCACGAGCATCTGGCAAAAGGTGCTCAAAGCTTATGCGATGACCCAGATACCGCCAGTAGCTTAGAAACCATCTCTGGGTCTGCAGAAAGCGCCTTAGAGCACCAAGCAGAACCTGCGCCTACAATCCGCCCACCTATGGACTACGCGCCAAGCAGCTCAACTAAAGAACATGGCACCCTAGACGAGCGCTACGGCCTTAGGCCTAAACCAGAGCCCCAAGCACCTTCGGCTTATGATATCCCAGTAACGCCCTCATCTAATCAGTAGATTACTTTATCGCCAT
>Ga0209712_10000119_pt1 | contig 67370 bp, 62 predicted proteins | sample ArcOceMetagenome_FD_187443 | JGI IMG/M metagenome (GOLD analysis project Ga0209712, IMG submission 187443) | Marine eukaryotic phytoplankton communities from Arctic Ocean - Arctic Ocean - Greenland ARC118M Metagenome (SPAdes) (version 2) | ecosystem: Environmental > Aquatic > Marine > Oceanic...
GTTCATTCATCCAAAATCAAAACCCAATACTGTATATGGCTGCAGGTTACTCAATAGACCTTGGCTTTTTTGATTCTACAATTAATCCGTATGTTACTTCTAAGATAATTCCAGGGATTCCCAATCAAATGAGTGTTGGTGGGAACTTCAATTTCAAAAATATTTTTGAGATCGGAATGGGTTATAAAAGTATTGATTATGCTTTCGTAATGTTTATGCTCAAATTGAAAATGGGAATCGATATTGGCTATGCTACCGACTTTGGAGTGGGTGGTAATAGCAACATATCCAGAACTGGATTTGAACTCTTTGCCAAGTATCGATTCTAATCGAAATTCAAGAGTTTCTACTTTTAGACCTCCTGTTTAAAAAACAATAACCAAACAGCAACCACAAGACAACACAAAACCCCCATCCATGAAGATGCAGATCGTTCTTTGGGCTCTTGTCTAAATCGATCAACGGAAGTACTAGCGTTTCCATAAACACATCGAATAGAAAAAGGACTATAAAGCCCAAGCCCCATTTCAGTAATATTCTTTTGTTGTGTGCTTTCAAATTCCAAGTCATTTGAATAATTTCAATATTAGACATTAAAAAAAGCCCTAGCAGATGCTAGGACTTTTAGTGTTTTAGAGCGGTCTGGACCAAATTTTTACATAATTAAAAAAATCAATACGTATTAACCACTTTTTTAATCATTAAAACTTGCCAGACTCTTGTTCTTCAATAAAAATTTGTGGACATTGATATAATGAGTATTCTGTGCCTTCAGAGAGTAATGAGAACGTATCAAGATAGTCATATTGCCCAGGACCTTGTGTAGAAAGCTTCATTTCTGTACCATTTCGGAAATTATCATCATCAAACCCAACAATGCTGAAGACCTCATATTCTCCCCATATTGATGATTGTGGCCCTGTACCTTCTCCTAGGCCTGGAGTTAATTTCGTTACTTGTATGCTTGTATAATTTCCATTACTATCAGGTTCTCCCCATGGTCTCCATGTACCATCAATCAAACTTACTCTAACTCCGCTCACATCATAATAGCTCAAGAAATAAGATCCATATTTAGTAATAGTTACCTTTGCTAATCTTATTGGATTAAGGGTAGGAGAAAGTAGCGAACAAGTAGTATCAACTATTGGCTGTCCAATTGCGTCATAACCATCTGAACAGAATTCTTTTGTTTCGGCATCTAGCCAATAACAAAAGTGAGTATATCCTTCTGCAATCCCTACAGGACTTCCATTATAAGTTACCCCTAAGTCAAAAAATAGCCAACTTCCTAGTACAGATTCTAAGTTATTTCTTACCCCCTGTGCAATCGTTTGTTCAGGAACAAATACAGGAGATTTTTCAGCTGATAGTTGCACGGGTTCTATTGAGCAAAATTCACTGACATTTGCCTCAGGTAAAAATGTGAAAGTAATACCACCTTGAGTATCAAATTTAATATTAGTAAAAGTAGCTATATTCCCACTTTCAGGTCCATCATTGGTAGATCCATTTTCAATTTCGGTGTCAAATAACATAACTCTATCAATAGGAACATCATTAGCGGTTAGATCGTAACGAATGTAGTAATACCCTTGAACAAACTCAGAAGTACCTCCTGTAACATCAAGTTTCATGTTAAACTTCCCATAAGAGTTGTCCCGTATGACGTCGGTGTTTAACATAAATTCAATCCAGTTAACATTACACGTAGCCATACTTTTAGCTGAAGATGAAGAAAAGTCCCATTTACCTGCAAACTTTTCATGATTTATTTCTTTTGAAGCAGTAATTTCAGCCTCTGAAAGCACTTCTTCAGCTGGAGGATCGTTTTTGCTACAATTGAATAAAAGTAGTGAGATCGTAATGGCAAATAAAAGGTGAATTTTTTTCATAATATAGTATGTATCTTTTTTTTGCAAATGTGTTCTAAACAATTACTTGATACATGAACCTATGTTAAGAAAAATTAAAAATATAAGTTCTTGCGAATTCGGCTTAAGGATTGTGGTTTTATTCCTAAATAACTAGCAATGTAATGTTGAGGGATTTTATTTATTATTTTGGGGCTATTTTTTATAAGATTTAAATAGCGTTCCTTGGCATCTAAGAGTGTTAGGTCATCCATTTTTTTACGGAGCCCCATAAGTGTTTGTTCAGCTATAATTCGTCCGAATCGTTCAGTTTTGGGAAACTCATTATATAATTTATCTAAATCTTGTTTAGATATAAAAAGTAGCGATGAATCCTGAAGAGCCTGTGCAGTCTGTATCGTACGACTATTTGAAAAAAAACTACCTAAATCAGTATACCATTCACCTTCAAAAAAAAATCCACCGGTAACTTCTTCTGCATCTTCCATTTGATAGTATCGAATGATTCCACTTTCAACGAAATAAATATTATCACAAACAACATTTGTGCAATGAAGAATTTCTAATTTTTTAAGTTTTTTACTTTTAAAGTAACTTCGAGCATTGAAATACTCTTTAGTTGTAAAGTTAATATGATTAAAAATATTTTTTTCTAGAAGCTCTTTCATAGTTTATTCCCTTTTCATCGCTTTATATAGTCGGTTGTGGTGTAAATGACGATTATTTTTCAGCTGCATGAACACCAAAAAAAAGCCCTAGCATAAGCTAGGGCTTTAAGCGTTTTAGAGCGGTCTGGACGGGACTCGAACCCGCGACCCCCTGCGTGACAGGCAGGTATTCTAACCAGCTGAACTACCAGACCTCTTTTAACGATTGCAAATATACATTGCATTTTTCTTTAACTCAAATAAAAAACCGCTAAAAAACTAAAAACTTTATACGGGTGATTACATTAAAGCCTCAAGTGCTTCTGCATAAGCTGTTTTAGGAGAAACTCCTACTTTACGATCTACAATTTCACCGTCTTTAAAGACCAAAACTGTAGGTATGTTACGAACTCCGTATTTTGCAGCAAATTCTTGATTGGTATCTACGTCAAGTTTTCCTACAACAGCTCTTCCATCAAAATCAGTACTTACTTCTTCAATGATAGGACCAACCATACGACAAGGACCACACCAAGCTGCCCAAAAGTCGACGAGTACGGGTTGTGTAGATTTTAAAACAATTTCTTCAAAGTTTGCGTCAGTTATTTCTATAGCCATAATAATGATATTTTATTTTTTACAAATGTATCTTTTTTTTTAATCTACCGCTTGTGTTCGTATCTGATTTTCTTATACTTAAATCATCAAACTCGATTTGTTTAATTGAGTCGATAGTGAATATTCCGTTCTTCTAGAGCCAACAATAATTCATTGGACACCTCTACACGTTGCTTTCTACTGGGGAGTGTCAATTTAATCTTCTCTTCCGTGTCGAAAACATCCATATAAAGTCCCTTATCTCCCTTGTACGGACTCATCAGCGTCTTGAGGTCTTGTATCTTAGATTCATTGAGTTGCTTCACCTCAAACATCAAGGTGATTTTCTTGACGTTGGTCTTGAGAGTGTCATGGAGCATTTCGAAATTGTTAAACTGAATTCGAGCTGGTCCCAATTGGCCAGTTTCTCGATTACGCCACCCCTCTAGCACCCGAAGGTGAAGACGTACAAAGTTATTCGGTAATATAAAATGCCTGAATTTCAAATAGTCTTCTCCAAAGATTTTAAACTCATACTGGTCTGAAAAATCTTCAATCGTAAACTTACCCCAACCTTTTCCTGTTTTAGTTACCAAGTGTTCAACATCATTGATGATCCCTCCAAAACTCAAATCACGATTAACCAAAGGATCTAGGTCACTCAATATATCAAAAGTTGCCGAAGAGAAATACTTCATCTCGCGTTTGAAATCGTCCAGCGGATGTGCAGATATATAAATACCAACTACTGCTTTTTCTTTTTTCAACAACTCTAAGGTTCCCCAAGATTCGCATTCTGGAATTTGAATTTCTTGGATCTGTTCCTGACTATCATCTCCAAAAAGATTGGTCTGAGACGAATTCAGATTCTCTTGGTGTTTTGCTCCATATCGGATGGCTTTCTCCAAAAAAAGAACCCCATCACCATCGGGATTAAAATATTGTGCCCGGTGATAACTACCAAAGGAGTCCAGCCCTCCAGCCAGTGTTAAATTTTCGATTGCTTTTTTATTTGCAGCACGCAAATCGATTCGTTTTGTCAAATCAAAAACAGAGGTATAGCGTGCATCTTTTCGATGTTCAATTATGGTTTCTACTGCCCCGCGCCCTACTCCTTTGATTGCTCCCATTCCAAAACGAATGGCCTGCTGATCGTTAACAGTAAACTTATAAAAGGACTCATTTACATCAGGGCCGAGGACATTCAATCCCATGCGACGGCATTCTTCCATAAAGAAAGTTACCTGCTTGATGTCATTCATATTGTTAGATAATACCGCTGCCATATATTCAGCAGGATAATGCGCCTTTAAATAAGCAGTTTGATATCCAATCCAAGCGTAACAAGTAGAGTGTGATTTATTAAAAGCATAAGAAGCAAAGGCTTCCCAATCTTTCCAAATTTTCTCTAATTTTTCGGGGTCGTGTCCATTGGCTTTACCACCTTCAATAAACTGAGGCTTTAGCTTGGCAAGTAGGGCATGTATTTTTTTACCCATCGCCTTCCGCAAGACATCTGCTTCACCCTTGGTAAAGCCTGCAAGTTTCTGTGAAAGTAGCATCACCTGCTCTTGGTATACTGTAATTCCATAGGTTTCTTGGAGGTACTCTTCCATATCGTCTAAGTCATACGAGATTTCTTCTTTTCCGTTTTTACGATCAACAAAACTTGGAATATATTCCAAAGGTCCTGGTCGGTACAAGGCATTCATTGCAATGAGATCGGCAAAGACTGTGGGTTTTAAGTCTTTCAAATATTTCTGCATCCCAGCAGATTCATATTGAAAAATTCCAACCGTATCACCACGTTGAAAAAGCTCATAGGTTTTTACATCATCTAAAGGAAAAGTATCTGGATCCAGCGTGATGTTGTGCTTGTATTGCACCAAATTGACCGTATCCTTAATTAGAGTTAATGTCTTTAATCCCAAGAAATCCATTTTCAACAGGCCAGCATCTTCAACTACTGAATTGTCAAACTGCGTTACAAATAAGTCAGAATCTTTTGCAGTAGCTACAGGAACGAATTTGGTGATGTCATCTGGAGTAATGATCACCCCACAAGCATGGGTTCCTGTATTCCGAAGTGAGCCCTCCAAAACTTTAGCTTGCTGAATGGTTTCGCCAGACAAACTGGACTCTTCGGCGAGTGCCAAAAACTCTTTTACTTTAATGAACTCATCTGCTCGCAGTAATTTTTTTAGCTCTTTTTCTGGGAGTCCAAAAATCTTGGATAACTTAATGTTGGGTAATAATTTTGAAATCCGATCGGCTTCATTCAATGCCAAATCCAAAACCCGAGCGGTATCTCGAATCGAAGACTTCGCTGCCATGGTTCCGTAGGTTATGATTTGAGCCACCTGATTTGATCCGTACTTATCAATCACATAGTCCATCACCTTACCCCGACCCTCATCGTCAAAGTCAATATCAATATCGGGCATACTCACACGATCCGGATTCAAGAAACGCTCAAAAAGCAAGTTGTACTTAATCGGATCGATGTTGGTTATTTTTAAACAATAGGCAACCACGGAACCCGCAGCCGAACCCCTTCCTGGACCAACCGAAACACCCATCTCACGAGCGGCAGCAATTAGATCTTGAACGATCAAGAAATATCCTGGATAACCGGTATTAGCAATTACACTCAACTCAAAATCGATTCGCTCTGTGATTTCATCGGTTAATGTACCGTATCGTTTTTTGGCTCCTTCGTACGTTAAGTATCGGAGGAAGTTGTTTTCTCCTAATTTTCCGTCAGGATCATCAGAAACTAAGTATTCTTCTGGAATACCAAACTTTGGGAGCAGCACTTCTCTGGCCAACTCAAAAGATTCTATTTTATCGATTAATGCTTCTATATTCAAAATCGCCTCAGGCAAATCCTTAAACAAGGTTTTCATCTCCTCAGTCGACTTAATGTAATATTCTTGATTTGGAAACCCAAAACGAAAACCACGACCACGACCAATAGGTGTCGCTTGTTTTTCGCCTTCTTTTAGGCAAAGTAAAATATCGTGTGCGTTGGCTTCTTCTTTGGTTGCATAGTAAGTGTTGTTCGATGCAATCAAAGGAATTTTATATTGCTTTGCTAAAGGAATAAGCACTTCGTTCACTCGCTTTTCATCTTCTTGACCGTGACGCATAAGCTCTACATAGAGATCCACTCCAAACATGCCGTGCCACCACTGAAGGGCTTCCTCTGCCTGACGGTTACCCAGATTTAATATTTTAGACGGCACCTCGCCATAGAGGTTTCCTGTCAGAACAATTAGGTCATCTTTATACATTTCTACAACCGCACGATCAATTCTCGGGACATAGTAAAAGCCTTCAACATAAGCAATGGAGCTCATCTTGGCTAGGTTGTGATATCCTTTTTTATTCTTAGCCAAAAAGACAACTTGATAACCATCGTCTCTTCTAGTTTTGTCCTTGTGATCTTCGCAAACATAAAATTCACAACCAACAATAGGCTTTATTTGTGCTTCTTCTACTGCATCTTTATTGTGATTTCCGACCGCTTTAATGAAATGAAAAGCACCCATCAAATTGGCGTGGTCCGTAATTGCGATAGCTGGCATCTGATTTTCTGCAGCAACAGAAACCATTTGACTCATTTTTGATGTCGCCTGAAGTACCGAAAATTGCGAATGGTTATGCAGATGCACAAAGGGCGCAGCGTCAAGTTCAGCAGAAAGGCTTGTGGAAATAGGCTTTATCGGTTCTGGCTCTTGCTTTTGAACCAGTTTTTGTGAAGCCTTTTTTAAATTCACATGCTTGAGACCAATTCCTTCGATCGTACTCGTTTGAGCTTCTTGAAGCACTCGAAGCTGTTCGCTTTTACCTTCCAATACAGGAGGATGTAGCTGCCCTTTTCTAAGTAATTCTAAAAAACAACGGGTCGTTGCTTCTACATCTGCAGTAGCATTATGAGCTTCGCCAAAACCGGCACCAAATAAATGTATGTATAACTCCGTCAGGGTTGGTAATTTAAACTTACCTCCTCTTCCTCCAGGTAATTGGCATAGTTGTGCAGTTTCTTCAGTACAGGTATCAATCACCTGTGCTTGTTCTAACGGATTATGATCACCCAAGCGTAAAAACTCGGCTCCCATAATATTCAGATCAAAAGTAACGTTGTGCCCTCCTACATAATCAGCTTGCTCCAGTGCTGTAGAAAAAAGAGCAAGCACTTCAGCAAGCGGTCGTCCTTGCTGTTCGGCAAGCGCTGTAGAAATTCCATGAATTTGCTCAGCATCATATGGAACCGTATAACCGTCAGGTTGAATCAAATAATCTTCATGGGAAAGCAGTTCACCACTATCGGCATGAACTTGCCAAGCGATTTGGATACATCTTGGCCAGTTCTCAGAATCAGTTAGTGGTGCTTTCCAGCGCTTTGGAAGTCCGGTAGTCTCGGTGTCGAAGATGATATACATAAGAACGAAAATAACAAATTCAAACCGGGTACAAAAAAGGTTTTATGCGGAGTTATCAACCATGTAAAAACCGAGCTAAAAATAAAGTTTAATAAAAGGTTCAAAATCTTTTGATATGAATTGAAAAGAGGAAAAATGAACTTATCTTTGAAAAAAAATAGGGATCGAGTCTCTCATTACTTCCTTTTCGAATACTCAAAATCAAAAAGTACTAGAAGAACAGCTTTTACAGGATAATGCATGTCTATATTTAAAGGGTAGTGTTGGTTCTGGAATCAGCTTTATCATAGCCAACAGCTTCAAAACCGTTGGAAAAACGATGTTGTTCCTCTGCGAGGATAGAGAAAAAGCCGCGTATCAGCTCAATGATTTTGAACGTATTTTGGGTGAAGACAATGTTCTTTTCTTCCCTTCGAGTTACCGAAAGCCTTATCAAACCGAAACCACAGACAATGCAAATGTATTGTTGCGGTCCGAAGTTTTAACTAAACTAGGCAGCTCCAAAAAACCCAAACTAATTGTCAGTTATCCACAGGCCGTTTTCGAAAAAGTAGTGTCTCATGCTACGCTAAAAAAGAATACGCTTGAAGTTATAAAAGACAGTCGTCTTTCTCTTGATTTTGTCAATGAAATGCTCTTCGAATATCGCTTTAATCGTGTTGATTTTGTAACCCAGCCCGGGGAGTTTTCAGTTCGAGGCGGAATTATTGATGTTTTTTCCTTTTCAAATCAGCACCCCTATCGGATCGAGTTTTATGACGATCAAGTCGAAAGTCTTCGCAGTTTTGACGTCGCCACTCAATTATCGATTAGCACACTCAATAAAATAAAATTACTTCCAAACACTTCAGAGGGCTTTACAAAAGCAAAGCGAAAAAGCATCATCGAAGTGATTGCGCCTAAGGGTGTTTTAATCACTCAGAACTTTGATTTTATTAGTGCCCGTTTAGCACATTTTTACGAGGAAGCCTTATCTAGTTTTGCTGCTTTGGATACCGAAACAAAGCACTTGGCCCCAGGTGTCTTATTCACTTCAAAGGAAAACTTCATACAAACTGCCTCCATGCTCAGCCTGGTGAGTTTAACCAAAAGTGCAGCTTTAAATACACAAGAAAATCACTTCTTCAAACAAAGCCCACAACCGGCATTCAACCGACAGTTTGACCGGCTGATTGTATACCTCAACGATAATCACCAAAAAGGATATCAAAACTTCATTTGCTGTGCAAGCGAACAACAAGCCCAACGCTTCAAAGATATTTTTGAAGAAGGAGAAGAAACAGTTCATTACAAAACTCTTGTAAACCCTCTTTTCGAAGGTTTTGAAGATGTCGATGCAAAGATTGCTTGTTTTACAGATCATCAGATTTTTGAGCGCTACCACAAATACCAACTTAAAACAACCAAAGCCAAAAAAGAAGCCCTTACGCTGAAGGAGCTGACCCATTTGGAAGTTGGGGATTATGTAACCCACATTGATCATGGGATTGGAACCTTTGGTGGGCTTCAAAAAATTGATGTTGAAGGCAACCAACAAGAGGCAATCAAACTAGTATATGCCGATCGCGATATTCTGTACTTGAGCATCCACTCGCTTCATAAAATTTCACGTTTTAACGGAAAAGACGGGAAGGTTCCTAAAGTATATAAACTAGGCTCTTCCGCCTGGAAAAGTTTAAAACAAAAAACAAAGACTCGGGTAAAACAAATCGCTTTTAACCTAATCGAACTCTACGCCAAACGGCGGCAGAAAATAGGATACGCTTGTGATCCGGACAGTTATCTCCAACACGAATTAGAGGCTTCTTTTATTTTTGAAGATACTCCAGACCAAAGCACAGCAACTGCTGATGTGAAAAAAGACATGGAAAGCGAACAACCCATGGATCGCCTAGTTTGTGGTGATGTAGGTTTTGGAAAAACAGAAGTTGCAATCCGTGCCGCGTTTAAGGCTGTAGACAACAGCAAACAAGTTGCAGTTCTAGTGCCCACAACCATTCTGGCTTTTCAGCATTTTAAAAATTTCTCTAAACGCTTAGATGACCTCCCAGTTCGAGTAGATTACTTGAATCGTTTCCGCTCTACAAAAGACAAGAAACAAATTATTGAAGACCTCAAAACAGGAAAAATTGATATCCTGATCGGAACACATCAATTGGTTGGTAAAAGTGTGGAATTTAAAGATCTTGGCCTTTTAATTGTTGACGAAGAACAAAAATTTGGCGTTGCAGTAAAAGAAAAACTTCGGGCACTAAAAACCAATGTTGACGTTTTAACGCTAACAGCCACCCCAATTCCGCGAACGCTTCAATTCAGTTTAATGGCGGCTCGAGACATGTCTGTCATTGCTACTGCACCCCCAAACCGATACCCTATTGAAAGCGAAGTTGTCCGCTTTGACGAAGAACTTATTCGGGACAGTATTTCCTATGAAATACAACGTGGAGGGCAAGTATTCTTTATTCATAACCGAGTGGAAAACATAAAGGAAGTTGCTGGAATGTTGCAACGTCTTGTTCCTGATGCCCGTATTCGGGTTGGACACGGTCAATTGGATGGAAAAAGACTTGAAGATAACTTACTCCAATTCATGGATGGAAGTTATGATATCTTAGTTGCTACCACCATTATAGAAAACGGTTTGGACGTTCCCAATGCCAACACAATTTTCATTAACAATGCGCAAAATTTCGGGCTGAGTGATCTGCATCAAATGCGAGGCCGTGTAGGACGAAGCAATAAAAAAGCCTTTTGCTATTTCATTACACCTCCCGATAGTGCAATGTCCAGTGATGCACAAAAAAGAATTCAGGCCATCGAGCAATTTGCTGCACTGGGATCAGGAATTCAAATTGCAATGAAAGATCTTGAAATAAGAGGTGCTGGTGATCTTTTGGGAGGAGAACAAAGTGGTTTCATCAACGACATTGGTTTCGAAACCTATCAGAAGATACTAAAAGAGGCAATCGAGGAGTTGAAAGAAAATGAATTCAAATCGTTGTATAGCGACAAAGAAGAAGTACCTAAAGCCTTTGTTAAAGAAATTCAAATCGATACAGACTTAGAGGTTCTTTTTCCTGATGACTATATCAATATTGTAAGTGAACGGTTGACTCTATACAACCGCTTAACAACTTTAAAAGAAGAAGCCGACTTGGTACAATATCAAAAAGAAATTGAAGATCGTTTTGGACCACTGCCACTTGAAGCTGAAGCTCTTTTGGATAGTGTTCGGTTGAAATGGAAGGCTGCACATCTCGGAATCGACCGTTTACTCCTTAAAAAAAACCAATGCATTGGGTATTTTATCGCGGATCAAGAAAGTCCTTTTTATCAAAGCGAACGTTTCCATGCACTCCTAGTTTGGGTACAACAACATGCTGATCATGTAAACATGAAAGAGAAGCAAACGAAAGCCGGTTTGCGCTTACGTCTTGCATTTAAAGACATCTACAGTGTACAACAAGCACTTCAAGTGCTTCCCGATTTAGAGTGATTTTAAGTCTTTGATTACTTTAAAAGCTGTATTCACAGAATCCTCGTCAACAAGGATAGTGAATTCGTTTGAAGTTGATATTACCTGTCGAATATTAACCCCTTCCCAAGATAGTCGTTGAAAAATGAAATAATAAATCCCTGGAATATCAACATTTTCTGTCGGAAGTTTGATGGTCACCGACGATAGATTTTCCGATTTCTCAAGCAATACTTCATTTTCAAAATAAATCGACACCAAGTGTTTCATCGTACTACTGATGACAATATTGGATTCAGAAACACCTCTTGAAGAAGTGTAAAAAGCTTCTTTGTTGTCGTTGACTTGAGCCAAAAATGACGCCTGAGCGCTGAGTAACGTTTCCGAAATCTTAAAGCTATAATCTATCAAGGACGAACGAACCGTTATATCGCCTATCCCTTTTAAAACCTTTACAATCTTGTGAGTAGACAAAAACTCCATGTTGTCAGAAATTCGTTTCAATGCCATTACAATCGCTCCACTGCGCGCCTCTTTTTGAAGAGCGAGTTCAATTTCGGGTTGAATTTGACGGGACAATGAAGTAAGATTAATAATCCCTTGTGATAAGGCTGTTGACAAGAAAGGCTTGGTTTTAATGTAGTTCTCAACTACAGATGCTATGGTTTTCATCTTTGGATTTTGTTAGATTCAAACCAAAAATACAAAAATAAAAACAAGTTGTTTTATTTACAACATTTTCTTAGAATGGATAAAAAGCATTTTCAATGTGCTCACGGGTCCATTTACCGTTTTCAACCAAATAAGAGATGATATCAAAGCGTACCTCAACATCTAAATCATTCTTCTGAATGTAGGCATCAATAGCCATGACAAGCAAATGAATTTTTTTTTGATTAACAAACGATTCAGGAGCCCCGTAATAAGAAGAGGAACGTGCTTTTACTTCAACTACAATTATAAAATTGTCTTTTCTAGCAATGATATCAATCTCTGCTTTTCGATATCGATAATTTTGTTCTACGATTTCGTAGCCCGTCTTCTTAAGGTAGGTTACGGCTCTTTGTTCTGCAATTTGACCGAAGGTGTAGGATTCACTCATAATAAAATTAGGTTGGCGACACCAAAATAGTAAACCGCCTAAAAAAAAGGCTTATTTTTGTGAAAAATTATTTTATGGCACTTACTGCAAAACGATATACAATTACTGCTGCGCTCCCCTACACTAATGGCCCCATTCACATTGGGCACTTAGCAGGAGTCTATGTACCTGCAGATATTTACAGTCGTTATTTGCGTGCCCAAAAGAAAGATGTTGCTTTCATATGTGGAAGTGATGAACATGGAGTAGCTATTTCTATTCGTGCTAAGAAAGAAGGCGTTAGTCCCAAAGAGATTATTGACAAATACGACGGAATGATTCGTAAGTCTTTTGATCAACTAGGCATTTCTTTTGACAATTACTCAAGAACCTCAGCTCCAATTCACCACGAAACTGCATCTGATATTTTTTCAAAAATGCACACAGCTGGGCAATTCGTAGAAGAAGTAACTGAGCAACTTTACGATCCAGAAGCCAAACAGTATTTGGCCGATCGCTTTGTTACCGGAACTTGTCCAAAATGTAACCACACAGAAGCATATGGAGATCAATGCGAGCAATGTGGAAGTTCACTCAATGCTACAGAATTAATCAATCCAAAATCGACCTTGTCGGGTGCAGAACCCATCTTAAAAGAAACCAAGCACTGGTTTTTACCCTTAGACCAGTATGAAGACTTCATGAAGGAGTGGGTTATAGAAGGGCATAAAGAGGATTGGAAACCCAATGTATACGGACAAGTAAAGTCGTGGGTTGATGAGGGACTTCGACCAAGAGCGGTAACCCGTGATTTAGATTGGGGAATCCCTGTGCCAGTTGAAGGCGCAGATGGAAAAGTATTGTACGTTTGGTTTGATGCCCCTATTGGCTATATTTCTTCGACTAAGGAATGGGCAGCTAAAAACAATAAAGACTGGGAACCCTATTGGAAAGATGAAGAAACCTCTTTGGTCCATTTCATCGGAAAAGACAACATCGTATTCCACTGTATTATTTTCCCTTGCATCCTAAAAGCTGCGGGTGACTATATTTTGCCAGAGAATGTTCCTGCTAACGAATTCTTAAACTTAGAGGGAAATAAAATATCCACCTCAAAAAATTGGGCGGTATGGCTTCATGAATACTTGGAAGAATTTCCAGGACAAGAAGATGTCTTGCGCTATGTACTGACAGCAAACGCTCCCGAAACTAAAGACAACGATTTTACTTGGAAAGATTTTCAAGCTAGAAACAACAATGAACTAGTCGCTATATTCGGTAACTTCATTAATCGGGTTAGTGTGCTCACACAAAAATATTATGACGGCAGCGTTCCTGCTCGAAAAAATCAAACTCCTGAAGATAAAGAGGCTTTAGATAAAATGAGGGCTTTTCCGGCGATTATCGGTGATAGTACTGAGCGATTCCGGTTCAGAGAAGCCAGTCAGGAATTAATGAATTTGGCTCGTTTAGGAAATAAATATCTGGCTGATCAAGAGCCTTGGAAAATAATCAAAGTAGATCCTGAACGTGTCGAAACCATCATGAATATTGCGCTACAAATAGCAGCAACCCTTGCAACAGTTTCTGAACCCTTTTTACCGCATAGTGCTCTGAAACTTCGAACAATATTAAATATTACCAATCCAACAGAATGGAATGCAGTTGCAACAACTGAAGATCTTTTAATAGCTGGACATGTAATCGGAAGTCAAGAGTTGCTTTTTGCTAAAGTTGAAGATAGCAGTATACAAGCTCAGCTGGAGAGACTTGAAGACACCAAAAAGAATAACGCAGAGGCTAACTTTGAACTAACTCCCGAAAAAGAAAACATTAGTTTTGAACAATTCAATGCTATGGATTTAAGAACGGGAACAGTAATCGAAGCGGAGAAAATAAAGAAGACTAAAAAGTTACTTAATCTTAAAGTTGACCTCGGATTCGAAATTAGAACCATAGTATCGGGTATTGCAGAGAGTTATACCCCAGAAGAAATGATTGGGAAAAAAGTAACCGTTTTGGCAAACCTAGCGTCAAGAACCATTAAGGGAGTTGAAAGCCAAGGAATGCTGTTAATGACTGAAAACAAAGAAGGAAAACTCATTGTTATTGGGCCTGAAGATGCTACTATAGACAATGGTTTTGAAATCAACTAAGCTCATTCGTTTTGCTTAATATCGCTTTCCATCCAATTTATCAATTACCACTGCCCTTGAAGCATCGTTTTCCAATGGAGAAATACGATTTACTTCCCAAGCAATTGATGCATGAAGGCACCTGCACACCAGAGGATTTTTTCACTCCAACCGCTTTGGATCGAGGAACAATAGAACGTATTCATCACTCAGAATACATAGACAAACTATTGGCACTTGATCTTGATAAAAAAGAAGCTCGAAAAATTGGCTTCCCACTAAGCAAGGAACTTGTTGAACGTGAAATCATCATAGCAGGAGGAACAGTTCAAGGCGCACTTAAAGCATTGCAACACGGAATAGCAATGAACATTGCAGGTGGCACACATCATGCATTCAAAGCGCATGGTGAAGCTTTTTGCCTCTTCAATGATCAAGCCATTGCGGCACAATATCTTTTAGACAAAAAACTAGTTAGCACCATTTTAATAGTTGATTTAGATGTGCATCAAGGCAATGGAACTGCTGAGATTTTTGAATCCAACCCCGATGTCTTTACGTTTTCTATGCATGGAGAAAAGAATTACCCGTTTCACAAAGAAAATAGCGACTTGGATTTAGCCCTTAAAGATGGATGTTCTGATGAAGTGTTTTTAAATATTCTACAAGACACTTTGCCTAAACTAATAACACAAAACCAACCTGACTTTATCTTTTACCTCTGTGGAGTAGATGTGCTAGAAACAGACAAATTGGGGCGCCTCGGCATGAGCATAGCAGGATGTAAACAACGCGATAGATATGTATTAGAACTATGTGAAAAACACGGAATTCCTGTGCAATGCAGTATGGGTGGTGGTTACTCTAAAGACATCAAAATTATCATAGAGGCACATGCCAATACTTTTCGGGTTGCAAAAGATGTTTTCGATTAACGCCAGCTTTGACTCTTTAAATTAATAGCAGCAATTACGATGTCTTTACGGCTAATTTGTCCTACCAACTTGTTATTATCAAGTACTGGGAATCTTCTTCTACTTGTTTCATGAAATCGAGACGCAGCGTCAAATAATGTCATGGATGCTGGTAAAGTCTCTACTTCTTTAGTCATAAAGTGACCGACAGATTTATCTAAAATAGGCATATTGAAATAGCGACTGTCAGAAACTTCTTTCATACAATCGGCTTCCGATATAACCCCAATTAGTTTGCCTCGGTCATCGACTACTGGTCCTCCTGAAATTTTATTCTTAATTAAGGAATTCATAACTTCATGAATGGACTGCTCAACGGTAAAAAGAACTAAGTTGGTTGTCATAATATCTTTTACCAAAACGGTGGGTTGCTCTACCTTTTTATTAGTTTCTCGCTCTCCCTGAAAACTTTTTATTGCCATAATTATTGATTTAGATGTTACCTAAGTTATAAAAAATAAACGAGCAAAACCCTTTACTCGAATATAAGAAGGATAAAAGAACTAAGCAAAAGCATTACATTTTAATAGTTCTTGAACTTCTCCCTATCTTTATATCATAAATTAAATTCAAATACTTTTGTCAAAATCAATTGGAATATTGGGATGCGGCTGGCTAGGACTTCCCCTTGGCGAACACCTGTTGTCTTTAGGTTTTCGAGTAAAAGGTAGTACAACTTCTGAAGAAAGACTCAACACCCTACACTCTAAAAGCATTGAACCGTATATCCTTCGAGTTACCGAAGAAGGAATTGTGGGTGGAATGAATTTTTTCAGTTCAGTCGATAAGCTTATAATTGCCATGCCACCAGGTCTTCGGACGAATCCGAAAAGGAGATTTGATTTGATGATGAACCATGTAAAGAAAGCCTGTATAGAACAAGGCATTAAAGAAGTGATTTTTATAAGCAGTACATCCGTTTATGGAAATTTGTATGGAATAATTACCGAAAAAAGTATTACTGAGCCTGAAACTAATTCTGGTAAACAGTTATTGCAATGCGAGGAGCTTCTATCTAATTCAGTTCATTTGAACACTACAATACTTCGAATGGGAGGTCTTATCGGAGCCGATAGACATCCAGTATTTCAATTGAGTAAAAAAGCCTTCGTAACGAACCCGAAAGGAAGTGTCAACTTAATTCATTTGACGGATTGTATCAATATCATAAGTAGCCTAGTAGGTCAACCCATCGTTAAAAATGTTTATAACTGCGTCACACCTTATCATCCAAATAGAGTGGAATACTACACGCAAATGGCAATTCAATTGGACTGCAAACCACCTCTATTTAAGGATTCGGCAACTTTTGATAGGAAAATTTCATCTGAGAAACTTCTACAAAATTTCAACTATGCATTTCGCGTTAAAAACTTGTTAATATCCTCTTAACGAGTTACTCTAAACGTGAACGAGTTTTTGGTAAATTTAATAAAACAAAAAAATGTCTATTAATAAAGAACTTTTAGAGATTTACCAGAAGGCATTGAATCAATGTCGTTCGGCAAAACTATCGTACTTGAAATCTGCATACAAACAACATCTTCCTGAGTACAAGCGTTTTTTTAATCTTCAAGCTACAGTCAGAAACAGAATATACAATGACCTCATTACACTTGTGAATAGTAAACAGGTTGAGCTTGATCCGTCATTTCTTCATAACCACAACAGAGGAGAGATTATGATTGCGACTATTGGTTCTGAAAAACAAAATGCCTTTAGCAAAGCTATTGAATCGGATGAATCCATGATAGAGCTTATGCTTCAAATTATGGAAATTGATGTAAATTCAGAATCACAAAATGGATTGATTCGCTTTGTTGAAAAACTAAAAAACTCGTTGCACACCAATCGAATTTTTGAAAAACAAAGCTTTCTTTTAAGAGAAGAGAAAAAAGTGAGTTAATTCTTCCTTAATCTCATCATCGGTTCTTCCAATTCCTTTTTTACACTAAATTCATTTCCTGAAAGTGCATCCTCGCTTAGCGCGATGTCATCGATACGCTTGAGTAAAATATCATACGAATCAAAGAGCTCAGTTAGACCTAGATTTAATAGCTCAAAATCTTCTTGTTGGCTATAATATTTACACCGTAAGAGTTGTGTTTTAACAACTCGAATTCTGCTATTGATTGCAGGCACATCAAAATTAACTGGTAAAGTAGCATTTAGAAGTTTATTGCTCGAACCTAGTGAGGCTATTATATAGAGATCCAAACTAGTTGGATCTAATTTACTTAGCATTTCAATGTTTTTCTTGAAAACATTGAAAGCCTCATTCAAGTACAGCGTAGAATCCAAAACCTTTGTGTTTTTTGGTATAAAAAAAGTCCTCGCTTCAGGAAGTATTGCAATTGGCTGAGCAATACTATCAAGAGCTTCTGATTGATCGTTTTTTGACTTCGATGTATTTATTTCACAGGAAGTCACAGAAAGAAAAAATACTAACCCCACAATCCTTAAAAACGTTGAATTCATAGCAAATTTTGTAAGGTGTTAATTTGTAATAATAAGATCATAAAAAACAACAGCTGTAATAAAAACAGATGATGTGCAAACCAATGCTTAAGTTCTACCTTCCAATAATGGTACAAAAACTGAAGCGGTAAAGCAACCAAAAACCATCCTATATAATTTTGTGATGGCGCAATTCCTCCTTCAAATTCCCAAAAATCAAGGATAGGCGCAATAGGCTCGATCATAAAGTCTAAAAGAAGCATTAAGCCCAATCCGATTATAATTCTTGGGATTAATCGATCGTATAGTTGAGCTGCAATTGCAGCAGAACAGACTGTTAAAATCGTCCAGTTAGCACCAATCAATAGCGGCACACCAAAAAGCTTCCACCCCAACGCGTCACCGTATTCATAGGATCCAAAAATATATCCAAAATTTACACCTAGTATTTCGGCAACCATTCCAACGATAAAACTCATGGCTGCGATCTTAACAAACCCTGGTGTTTTCCAGCTTACTAATAGAAGTAGAAAAAAACAAAGAGATAGATTAATTGGTGTAGCAGCAACAAACCACTGCGAATTTCCATAAAGAATACCTATAATTCCACTAACGTGAAACAGCCAAATAATCGCAATGGCTATAAGTTGTACGTCAAGTAGTTGTTTTAGTTTCATTACAGTAACTCGGGTATTTGGTCTGAAACAATTTTTGCAGATAATAAACACAGCGGAATCCCTCCTCCAGGATGTACGCTTCCACCGCAAAAATATAGATTTTTAATTTGTTGTGAAAAATTAGGGTGCCGTAAAAATGCTGCCATACGGTCGTTACTAGAAGAACCGTACAAAGCTCCCTGATGAGATTGTGTTTTTTGTTGAATCAGTGGAGGTGTCAAAAAATCTTCTTCAACAATATAATCTTCCAAATTAACTCCTAGAATTAAGTTGATTTTCTTGATAAAACGCTCCCTAATCGAACGTGTAATTGCATCCCAATCTTGCCCTTTATCTGCTGGTGTATTGATCATCACAAACCAATTTTCACAACCCGTTGGAGCATCAGCTGCAATGTCTTTGGATGTTATGTTTACATAAACCGTTGGGTCATCAGACACGGTCTGGTCTTCAAAAATTGCTTTAAACTCTTCCATATAATCCTTTGAGAAAAAGATGTTGTGTAAGTCCAATTCTTTGAATGTTCTGGAAATTCCTAAATAAAAAATAACGGCAGAACTAGAGCGTTCTTGTTCCAAGGTTTTTGTTGGAGCAACAACTTGAGGTAATAAATATTTATACGTTGGGTATACATCCATATTGGAACATACCTTATCAGCGGGATAAAACATCTTTTCGGTTTTCACACCAACAACTTTGCGCTTTTCAATGACAATTTCTTCTACTTTCTCATTAAAATGAAAGATTGCTCCTTGACGCTTAGCAAGCTCAAACAAAGAGGTCGTTATAGACTCCATCCCTTTCTCAGGGACAAAGGTTCCGTAATGTTCTTCTAAGTGCTGCACTAAAGTCATGATCCCAGGAGTTTGATAGGGATTAGAACCATTATAGGTAGCGAAACGATCATAGAATTGAACTAAATGCGGTTCTTGAAGTTGTTCCTCGTTTACTTGATGCAGGCTTTTACCAATTTCTAAAGTGCGAACATTAAGGATGGCTTTAACGGTTTCTGGGTTTAAAAAAGATTTGAGTTGGTGTAAAGAACGTTTCAAAAAAATGGATTCGGTTAAATCATATTTCTTTTTTGCCTTTGTCAAATAATCTTTTAACGTTTTTGGAGACACTCCTAACACCTGTTCAACTTCAGATAAAAATCGCTCGGAATCGTCGTAGGCTTTTAGACGTGTGCCATCTTCCCAGAAATAATTACAGCCAACTTCTTTTTTATCATACTCAAAATAGTGTTTAGGATCTTCTTCACACAATTCAAAAAGCTCTTCCACAAATTGAGGCATCGTAAATAAAGAAGGTCCAGCATCAAAACGATAGGCACCTAGGTTGAAGGCACTTAGTTTTCCGCCTGGATAAGCGTTTGCTTCAAAAACGGTGACTGCATATCCTTTTTTAGCCAAACGAATACTGGTCGCAATACCCGCAATTCCCGAACCCACAATGATTACTTTTTTACTCATAAGTCACATCATTTAAAAGTTCAAACCGAGAAAACAAGTCTTCTTTATACCACTTCTTCTTTCGGGTGTCTTTTACAATTTCAGAGTGGGCTTTACCTTTATAAGCAAAAGTATGAACCGCATCTAAGTTCTCCCAAATGCTAATTGTTGCTTGTTGAATAAAAGGCCACTCGCCTATGCCTTTATAAAAATGAACTCCTTCAGCAGCTTTTATTGCTTTGCTGGCTTTTGGGACTGCTGCCCAAAAAGACAGTAAACGGTTCCAACGTAAAGTAGCGCGCGTTATAATAGCAATCTTGCCTTGGGGCATATCTTCCTTTGCAACATTCGGCCCGAATGGATTTTCACCGCTCCACTTTCCGCTACTATGCAGAGGACGTAGACTTAAGGTTCTTATTTTATTGGTGCGTTTTTTATATTCTTTAATGAAGTTACTGGACTCAAAAAAAGCTTGTGCACTTGCCTCACTTTCCCATACGCCTAAAAAAGCATAGGTTGAGAAATCAGGAAACAAGCTAAATCCAGCTCCAGCTCCAGTACCCATAAGTTTAGAAAACACCAAGCCTTTAATTTTATGGAACGTAAAAGGGGCTATTCCCATTTGCTTAAAAGCCCAAAATCTATTGGAATTAAAATGGAATAGTGTCAGCGTTGTAAAGTTTTTCATAAATAATATAACACAATAAAGATAGGAATAGAAGTTAGCAAAAGCGAAAAAAAGCGAGGTGATTTGGACTATAATATTTCTTCTAATAAAACATGAATCTCGTGTCAAAAGATTTTAGTAATTTTGAACTAATAAAAAGCTATATCTATGACCACTACTTTTGTTGCAAATGTTGTTATTGTTACTTCTATAATTGTAGTAATTGCAATCATAAGAGATTTATCGAAGAATAATTGAAATCATTCAATTTATTTGACCGATTCATTTACGTATTAATTATCGTAAATGTTTTTGCTATGGTGCTCGAATCTCATTTGAGTTTAAGAGTTGCCTATGGCACTTACTTTCATGCTTTTGAATTTATTTCAATACTGATTTTTTCGGGAGAATACATCTATCGTGTTTACCATGCCTTTGTTACTGAAGGCAAAAGAGGTGTTGCTAACTATGTTTTTAGTTTATTCGGACTCATTGATTTGATTTCTATACTCCCGTTTTACTTGAATCAATTCATGAAATTAGATGGCCGATTCCTACGGATTTTAAGATTATTTAGATTGACTCGTATTTTTAAACTCGGAAGAAACAGTAACTCCCTGCGTGTCTTTACAAAATCTTTAGCCGGAGTAAAGGCCGAACTTATATTCACCTTATTCCTTTCGGTTTTAACCATACTTTTTTCAGCATCTGCTATTTACTATTTAGAGAATGAAGCACAACCTGAAAAATTCTCAAGCATAACGGAATCAATCTGGTGGGCTACAGTGTCGCTAGCGACTGTAGGTTACGGGGATGTATACCCAGTAACTGTTGGCGGAAAACTGTTTGCCACATTAATTTCACTTGTTGGAATTGGTGTAGTTGCTATCCCAACTGGCGTAATCAGTGCGTCTTTTGTTGAAGAAATTCGAATTGAAAAAGAAAATCGAAACAAAGAAAACAATTAGACTCAACGCATATAATTCACAAGGCTTGGCCTCAATCAATTAGCACATCTTTACTTTTATGAAAAAGAATATCATCATTATTGGGTCTGGTTTTTCTTCAATGTCCGCAGCTTGCTACCTAGCAAAAGCTGGACACATTGTTCAAATATTAGAGAAAAATTCTACCCCAGGTGGCCGTGCGCGTCAATTTAAAAAAGATGGATTCACCTTCGACATAGGGCCATCTTGGTATTGGATGCCCGATGTTTTTGAAAAATTCTTTGGCGACTTTGATCGAAAGGTTAGCGACTATTATACACTTGAAAAGTTAGATCCAGGATATGAAGTGTATTTTGATCAAATGGAATCAATTAAAATTGGAGATACCCTAGAAAAAATTTATGCAGCATTTGAAGCTGAAGAAACAGGAAGTGCTGTTAAGCTTAAAAAATTCATCAAGAAAGCCGAAGATAATTACAATATTGCCATCAAAGATTTGGTCTATCGACCAGGGATTTCGCCTTTGGAGTTGGTTACACCTGCAACTGTTAAAAAAGTAGGATATTTCTTGAGTACCATAAAAAAAGAAGTCACTAAAGAGTTTGAAAACGAACGCCTTGCGCAAATTTTGCAATTCCCAGTTCTCTTCCTTGGTGCAAAACCAAGCAATACGCCTGCCTTTTATAATTTCATGAATTTTGCAGACTTTGGCTTAGGTACTTGGCATCCCGAAAAAGGAATGTACAGTGTCGTTGAAGGAATGGTCAAAATGGCTGAAGAACTTGGAGTAAAATTCAATACTAGTCAGAATGTTGAAACCATTTGTGTTGAAAATGGAAAAGCAACGGGTGTGATCGCAAATGGAGTTCAAATTGATGCTGACGTTGTTGTTAGTGGTGCAGATTATAACCATTCTGAATCTCTGCTAAAACCAAAAGAAAGAGGTTATACAGATGCTTATTGGGACAAAAAAGTGTTTGCTCCTTCATCCCTCTTGTTTTTCATTGGCTTGGATAAAAAAGTTAAAAACGTTTCGCATCACACCTTATTTTTTGATGTAGATTTTGATGCACATGCTCGAAGTATATACGATACACCTGAGTGGCCAAAAGATCCTCTGTTCTATGGCAATTTCCCTTCTATAACAGATAGTTCTATGGCTCCTGAAGGAAAAGAAGCTTGTTTTCTTTTAATTCCGATTGGCCCTGGAATTGAAGATACCGAAGAAATGAGAGATAAATATTTTAACATGGTTATCGAGCGACTAGAGCACCTTACAAAACAGTCCATTAAAGATGCTATTTTATTCAAGGAATCTTTTTGTGTGAACGACTTTGTTAGTGAATATAACTCCTACAAAGGAAATGCCTACGGCATGGCGAACACCCTACTACAGACAGCATTTTTACGCCCTAAATTAAAAAGTAAAAAGGTAGAAAACTTATTCTTTACTGGTCAACTGACGGTTCCGGGTCCTGGGGTTCCTCCGGCTTTGATTTCTGGGAAGCTTGTAGCCAGCTTGGTCGACTAAACCACCACCAAACAACTACAATTTCAGTTTCTTTTTCTTCAATTACTTTATTCAACACCTTAATGTTTTCTTGGATATTAACGTCGTAATCTCCTAACTGTTCCCTTATTTGAATCCAAAGTTGTATCCTTTTGAATAAATTATATTTAATGAATTTATCACTTTGGATGTATTTTCTGTTTTCAATCCAGAATTGATCTGATTCTACATCAATGTCTTTTAGATCAAAAACCCATTGATGTCCTAAACGATTTGAAAAATCATCAATAAACCCTTTTTCTTCCTTATCGGTATTCATTATAAGATACTTTAAATCAGTACCATCATAATTGTCATTAATTAAACGACCAATGTCAGAACCTAGAAATCTAAAGGTTCCATCTAACTTTATGGCGTCATAAACCACTCTAGGCGGGTTAAATGCATCACGATTAGTGTAATATCCCATCGGAGCAAAATAAAACTCCTGATCTGGTTCCCAATCTATAAAAACACTGTCAATGTCTTGTTCCCATTTATCATACTGCCTTTGATACATTCCCGTTACCCATTCGTTTTGAGCAATATATTCTAAAGTATATTCGTGCATATCAACCAATTCGTCGCGGAGACCGTTTAGGTTATCAATATTGGATTCACGGTCACCAAAATTTTCTCCCTGCTGTTCTACAGAAAAAGAAACCAGTACCCCAAAAAATACAATTAGGAATTCTACAAAGCCTTTTTTAAATCGATCAAAGAAGTCTTGATAAGAGAAACGATCACCAACAGTTATCAGTCGCAAATACCAACTTAGCTTACCACGTTCTAGGTCCTTCTTTTTTGCCATAATGAATATAGTACAGTAAATCTAATAATAAAATGGCAGACTACTCTTCTAAAGAAGCAAAAGGCTTAGAAATATCAAATATTTCTTGAATTAATCCTACTAAGACTTCCTCAAAAGAGGATAAAATCTCAAGGTTTAATTCACTAATAACCTTCCCTTTACCGTCAGGTTTTATACCAAAAGGAAGAACGTAAGCATCCATATTTTTGAAACTAATGATCCCAGTCACAAGAGTCTGTTCTGTCTCTAAGATTGCTTTATTCACGTATGAATAGAGTAGGATTTGAAAAAGAGGAAGTCGTTTCGTGTCGCCTTTAAATACATCCCAATCTGATATTCTAAGCTTAGCTGGGTCGACTTTGCCTGACTTATAATCAATAATGCGAAGAACTCCATTGTACCGATCAATTCGGTCAATTTTACCTTTCAAAAGAACCTGCCCAACTCCTTCGACCATCAATGGATATTCAAATACCTGTTCTAATTTTAAAATCGTTAGAACGTTTCCCTTTTGAATTTGATCTTTCTCAACTGCAAACAACCTTAAAATACTTTGTTCTAAAGCATGAAGCATTAAAAGACTTTTGCCTGTTACTTTTTCGTCACCTCCAAAAACTTTACGATAGTGCTTTAGAAGCATCGCAGCTGTTTCCTGCTCCATAACCTTATAATCCTCCACCTTCAAGGGTTTATTCAGAAAAGGGGTGTAAAGCTCTTCCAGGGTGTCGTGAGCAATGGTTCCACTATCCATCAGAGACAAAACGCTATCTAAGGAGTTTTCTTCTCTAACCCCAAGAACTTTTTCTTTATAAAAACGTAGGGGATCTCTTAAATAAACACTTAAAGAAGAGGGCGAAAAACCAGCCGTTGCTTTACTGTGAAGAATTTCGAGAACTTCAGGAGTTTTATAAACCTCAATTTTATTGGGTTCAGGACTTTGAGTTGGTGATGACACAAACTGCTCCTTAAGCTTGTGTTGTGCTAAGCCCAAAAAACGTAATTGATGAATAAACCTACTTGGCTCTCCAGAATTAAGCCCTTCGCTTTCGGTATTATAAAGCAGTGTAATGTTCTTTGCGCGTTGTAATAAACGATAAAAATGATAGGTATAAATCGCATCATTATCTAAAAAAGTAGGCAAGCCCAGTTTTCGCTTTGATGCAAATGGAAATATACTTTGTGAAGACCTTCCCATTGGAAGAATTCCTTCATTAACATTGGTGAGGATTATGGTGTCAAAATCTAAAACTCGAGTTTCTAACATCCCCATAATCTGAACTCCTCCCATTGGGTTTCCTTTATAGTCTACCGATAAAGACTGTATCAACTCATTCCACAAGAAATGAATTCCGCGCATTGTGTCAATCGATTTAAGCGTATCGCCCATGTTGATTAACTGCTGTACGATTTCTTGAATTAAAGTAAAATAAGTAGGAAACAATATATATTCTGAACGGTTTTCTTTTTTAAAGTATTCTTGAATCGCAACCATAAAAGTGAAAATCCGATTGACAAAATTATGAACAGTATCGAAGGGAGTGAAAATTAAAACTCCTACTGGGTGGTCTAAAAGTGGTTGTAACTCTTTTGTTCTTAGAAATGCTTTATTAGAATTTGACAGGCTAGTGAAAAAGGTAGAACCCTTATTTGAATTGATTTGTAAAACATCACGAATCCAATCAAAACTTAAAACTCGAAGAACATCTTGATATGAAAACCCAGACTCGGAAGCCTTAAGGTGCATTTCAAAAACATGATTAAAAAATGAAGCAACTGGAGTGTTCAATAGCGGATAGCCCATCGTTACATTCCATTGGTCAATCTCCGCTGGAAGGCCTGATAAAATCGGTATCAAAATAGATTCGTTCCCCAAAACAAGGGCCGTTTTGGCAAGTGCGTCAGAGTCAGAAGCAGTTTTTTTCAAAAGGGAAGCTGCGTATTTCGCCTGCCCGATATTCTTCGGAATTCCGATGATCTTAATCTCTTTTGGTTCTTCAAAATGAGATGGAAATTTTGGCTTGCTTTTACGCCTATAATAATTCCATTCCTTGTGGTGGCGGTGTATAAAACGACCTGCTGCGTGTTGTTGATCTTGAAAAAAGTATTGATCGATATCCCAAAGTACTTCTGCTCGATCTGCTTCTAAAAAGGCTTGCAGTAAATTTGATTCTGCCGTATTGAGGGCGTTAAAACCAATAAAGTAATGTGTCTTATTTGTGTTCTGTAGGTATATTTCGACCGAATCTACAGCTTCTCTGTACAACATTCCTAAGGTCCCCATACCTTTTGAATTCAAAGAAGTTTTGTGTAACTCAAAGTAATTGGCTAACGATTGCCAAAAAAATTGTTGTTTCTCGTAGGTTGCGTCATCTTCTAAAAGAGTTCCAATAGCGTGATAAGAACTTAAGTATTCAAATGCAGAATCCACTTCTATGAGGTAAGCATCTAGATCAGAAAAATCTTTTAGAAGCGAGGGAGCCCATCGAATAAATTCTTCAAAAGAATCCAAATAGTCCTTGGGAGTATTTGCGTTATAGATTTCATAAAAATCAATAAGAGCAGCTGTCGATGGAGCTAACTTTAGAGTAGATATTTCTTGAATAAATTCTTCAATACTGAATATTCTAGGAGACAAAATTGGAACGGTCAATTGGGCAGTTAGTGCGTCTTTAAAAAAAACACCTGCTCTTCTGCTAGGAAGAATAATGATTAACTCATCGATAGTCGAATGACTAGAGAGAATTTCAGATACAGCTTCTTCTAAAAATGTTTTCACCCTTAAAAATAAAGAAATGATATCATATTACTAGACATTGATCTAAAATAGATGTAAAAAAAAAGCCTTGCGAATGCAAGGCTTTTGTATATATATAAAAATGTTCTAGTTTTTACCAACTGCAAACTGAACTCTTCTATTGATTTTTCTTCCAGCAGCACGGTTGTTATCTCCTAAAGGTTTTTCTTCTCCAAAACCTACAGTAGAAATACGACCTGTATCTGCACCAAGAGCAGTTAAAGCATCCCTAACGGAAGCAGCACGCTCTTCAGACAGCTTTTGATTGTACCCTTTACTTCCATCGCTTGAAGCATAACCTTCAACAACAACTTGACTTTTTGGGTAGCTATCTAATATTGATTTTATTTTTGCTAAAACAACCTGAGATTCGTCTCCCATGATTGTTGAACTTTCTGCTCTAAAACGAATCATAGAACCTTCTGTATTCAACTCAGCAATTACCGCATCTGGAATAACAGGACATCCATTATTTGATGCAGGACCAGCAAGTGTAGGACAAGCATCATCTCTATCAGCAACTCCGTCAGAATCAGAATCTGGCCAAGGACAACCATTATTTGCAATCGGTCCAGCTTCAGTAGGACATGCATCGTCTTTTTCGTTGATACCATCTCCGTCAGAATCAGGACAACCATTCATAGCGGCAGTACCAGCTAACTCAGGACAAGCGTCATTGATGTCAGATATTCCATCACCATCAGTGTCAGGACAACCATTCATTTCAGCAGAACCTGCAGCTTCTGGACAAGCATCATCGCGATCCGCTATACCATCACCATCAGTGTCAGGACAACCGCCAAATTCTTCTAAGCCAGCAACTTCAGGACATTCGTCGAATTGATCATATACACCATCCCCGTCTGTATCGATACCACCAAATTTAAGTGCTACACCAAATACATGTTGAAAGTGTCTTACACCATGAGTTTCGAAAGTATGTTTGTAAGCTGTTTGATACGTAATACCAACATTGTCATTAACCCAGTAGCTTAAACCAGCACCAAGATTAAAAGAAGGAGTTCCATCACCTGAAAACCAAGTGTAACCTCCACCTAATTCAACAAAAGGATCCCAAGCTGAAGTTCCTTTAACTAAAGAACGACGTACAATCAAGTCTAACGCTTGATATGAAAAGTTAGGAGATCTGTCGTTTCCTATTTTAGTAATCTCATTTAAAGATAAACGTCCTCCTATTGAGAATCCGTCACTCAAAAAACGATTAACTCCAATCGTTGTTACTGCTGGAAGGATATTCCAATGATCTTTAGTATTGAAAAATTCACTAAACCATTTTCCTTGTGGCCCATAAATATCTGAACTAGGTAAATTTGTAGGATAAGCATCGATTGCATTTGCTCCAAGTGTGATAACCCACGGGTTATTTGCATCTTGAGCAGTAGCACTTGAAAATGCTAATGTCATTGCGCATACAATTAAGATTTGTTTGATTGTTTTCATTATATATTGTAATTAGCTTTGATTCTCCATTCTTGCAAAAGTAATTATATTCATTGAGTTTTCAAAAAATCAAGACCAGTTTCTACTCTTTTAATAGTGGCTTAAGCCTTGAATTGACACAGATAACTTTTGTTTTGAAACTAAACTACTTGAATTTTTTTTTCTTCTTGAATATAAATTAAATATGTTTTTACTTTTTTGCCCTTAAACACCTGAGAAACAACTTTCTTATAGTGGGCGATTTGCTGATGATCTTCATCTTTGGGTTTCCCTGTTTTATAGTCGATCAGAACCATTTCACATTCGTTTTCCATCAACCGATCCGGCCTGATGTTTTCTGAGCCTGGAATTAAAATATCGCGCTCGTTCCAAACAGTGTATGCATTGCTGAAAAATGGCTTTAGCAACGGATGATCTACCACATCAGTAAGCATTTGTTTCAACGTTTCGGTGGTATTCAAATCAATCTTACCGAGTGCACAAGCCTCCTCAAGAACCCAATCTATATCTGAGGCAATTTCAATTTTTGCTAGAAGCTCATGAATCAATATTCCCTGAACCTTAGGAGAATTTCGTTTTGATTCTGGCTGAGAATACGCTTGCAACATCAAATTCTTTTGCCAATCTTTTGGTGTAGTTTCTATTGGAAAAAACCCGTGTTCTGCTTCAAAGCACTGATTAACTGCAATGGATCGTTTTTCACCAAGAGTTAAAACTGCCCCTTCTTCCTTTCCATTAATGTTTAAAAAATTCTGAATGAAACTAGGATAGGAATTTTGTTTGGTTGCTGCACCGTTTGAAATCAAGATCAGTTGCTCAACAGGTCTAGTCATCGCAACATACAATACATTAAGAGCATCCAACTCGTTTGCTTGCTGAACTTTATCGAACAAAGCCTTCCCCTGTTCACCATAGGTTTCAACTCTTTTTGTAAAAGGAATCCACCCTTTCGACATATCTTCTCCAAAAAACTCTTCCGTATCAAGCCAAACTTTTGCCTGATGATTCCCTTGAATCGGATCGTCTAAAAAAGGTAAAATAACCACAGGAAACTCTAAGCCTTTCGCCTTATGTATTGTGAGTACTTGAATTGCATTAATACCCTTAGGAGTAGCAACATAAAGAGAGTCACCTTGCAGTTCCCAGTGCATTATAAAACTTAGAATGTCGTTGTGTTTCTGTTGACTAAATTCAAATACGTGATCTAAAAAAGTTTGCAGATGAGCATCGATTGAACAACTGAGTTCAAAAGCATAAAAGACAGCTTCAACAGCCTCATAAAGAGACATTGCTTTAAAATTCGAAAAATTAAAGCCGATTTCAAATACATTTAGAATTGTTTGGATTGATTTTCGGTAATGGGTTGAAATAAAATCGTGATAGGTCTCTTCCCCACCGTAATCAGTTCTTAAAAATTCAAGTACCGTTAATCGATGTTCTAAGTTGTTTTCATCCAACACCAATCGCAACAAACCTATGATAAATTGAACCTCTTTGGAATGTGACAAATTCAGAGACTCGGAAGATAAAAAAGGAATATCGTGCGCTGCCAAAAACTCGCTTATTGCTGTTGCCTGGGATTTAGTACGAACTAAAACTGCAATTTCGTTATGTGTAAAACCTTGCTCTAAAGCTGAATTAATCGCTTCAAAACTTTTCTGAACATGGATTTTTGTGACTTCTTCTTTGGTGTCTTTAGCAAAAAACTGATCGATCTCTACATAGCCTCCTGTTTTTGAATTTGTATTTTGCTTGCAATTGTCCGAAAAAATTGAACGGTTTTGCTCCCCATGAATTTGTGGCAAAAGACTTTCAAAAAAAGCGTTATTGAAATTTACTACTACATCATAACTCCTGTAATTAGTTTCAAGTGAACTTATGGTTGAGTTCACCTGAAAAGGGCTTTGTGATTTCAGAAGACTTAAAAACTGTTCTACATGGCCTCCTCTCCAACGGTAAATGGATTGTTTGGGATCACCTACGATCAGCAAAGATCCAGAAGCTCCATCCTCATCTAAGCCTTCTAGTGGCTGACTGATTAGTGGAATTAAATTGGACCACTGCAGACTCGAAGTGTCTTGAAATTCATCTAAGTAATAATGACGGTAATGCTCTCCTAAGCGCTCGTATATATAAGGAGCTGGTTGATGAAGGATTTCTTTTGAAATCCGATCGTTAAAAGTTCCAAGAAGAACTTTATTGTTTTCTCGTTGATATAGCTCAAGTTCTTCATCCAGTATCTTAATCAGACTTAAAGGAATCCATTGTTTTGAAATGTCACTAGCGAGTGAAAATTGATGATAGTATTGTTTAGCTTTATGAAATGAGCTTCTGAGTTCAGGCAAAATTTCATCAATACGACTTGCTTTATCGGAGTCTAAACTTTTATTGTAAATATTTTTTTCTGCTTCTAAATTTTCATTCAGCTTATTCTCGTACAGACGAGTAAAATCTAGCTGTTTTAATTTCTGAAAGTGCTTGTATAAGGTTCCTCTACTGAAATCCGCCTGGGTGAGCTGCTTACTTTCAATCAGTCCTAAAACCTCTATACCAATTAAACTGATGTTTTCTTTGCAGGTATTGCTGTACGTTTTCAAAAAATTATGTTGGCGTCCAAAAGCAACTCTCGATTGTGACAGAACGTACTGTAACGGAATTCGATCATTTTCTTTTAAAAGTAACTTCGCAATCTCGAACAAATTTGCACTGATATCCCAACTGAGTTGATCGTCCATTTTCTGCAAAGTAAATTGTTCTAAAAGCGGAGTGATTTCTTTATCCGAACCTGCCTTATCAATAATTCGCTCAACAACCTGCATAAGCATTTGTTCTTGCTGAATTTCAACTTCAAAAGAAAGAGAAAGCCCGAGGTCTCTTGCAAAGCTTCGAATAATTCTGTGAGTAAAGCGATCTAAAGTGACAACTTCAAAAGCTGCATAATCTTGTAAGATAAGTTTCAAAGCTTGTCTAGAGCGGAAAGCAAGTTCGGCAGTAGATAATTCCAATGCTTCACATAAGTCGACAACCATTTGCGGAGTTTTATCTATTTCTGCTTCGGAGGAATATTCTTTTAAGCTTTTCAGAATACGAGATTTCATCTCAAATACGGCCTTATTCGTAAAAGTTAAAGCTATCATTTTACGGAAGGTATCGGCCGTAGGCTTGGAAAGTAAGGTTTTTAAAAAATGAAAAACTAGGGTGTAGGTTTTGCCTGAGCCTGCGGAGGCACTAATAATTTCTATAGATGTGAGATTCTGCTTCATAAGATTATGGTATAAATGTAAAGATTCTTTAAGTTTGTATACTAATCTTAAAAAAATAATTATGGCTTTCGAATTACCTAAATTACCCTATGCATATGATGCATTGGAGCCTCATATTGATGCTAGGACTATGGAGATTCATCATGGTAAACACCATAATGGATATACAACAAACCTCAACAATGCTATTGCTGGCACAGACTTAGAAGGACAAACTATCGAGTCTATTCTTACATCTCTCGATGCAAACAATGGTGCTGTTCGAAATAATGGAGGTGGATTTTACAACCACAGATTGTTTTGGAACGTAATGAGTCCGAATGGCGGAGGCACTCCAACTGGAGCACTTGCTGACGCAATCAACACTGCTTTTGGTTCATTCGACGGATTTAAAGATGCTTTTGCTAAAGCTGCTGCTACTCGATTTGGATCTGGATGGGCATGGCTTTGTGTTCACAAAGGAGGAACTGTAGAGGTTTGCTCAACAGCAAATCAAGACAATCCACTCATGCCGGGTATCGGTTGTGGCGGATTTCCAATTCTAGGTATTGATGTTTGGGAACATGCTTACTACTTAAACTACCAAAACAGAAGACCCGATTACATTCAGGCATTCTTCAATGTTGTTGACTGGAAAAAAGTGAGTGAAATGTATGCTGAAAACGCATAATTCAAGAAACAATATTCAAATAAATTAAGAGGGCTTCGGCTCTCTTTTTTTTGCGATAAACTGAATGGAATTCGTAGTTGAGAATGATGTAAAATAAAAAAGGAGGAATAAATTCCTCCTTTTTTGCCCCAAATCTTACCATGAACTTAACCTACTTATGTTCTGGTGATGTAAAAATGCAATATTCTTTCAGACCGTTGCAATAAAATAGACCAAATACTTATTTATCGGTCAAACGGTTAATATGCTCGTTCTGATTTACCTTCGTAGAAATTCATAAATGCTCGATTCACTACCCGATTACCTCCTGGTGTTGGATAATTCCCTGTGAAATACCAATCCCCTAAGTTTTCTGGGCAGGCTGCATGTAAACTTTCTATTCCTTGGTATATGATTTTGACCTCAGCCTTTAGATGTGGAGCTGACAACAGAAAGGCAATCTTATCAGAAATCTCTTCAACACTGAACGGCTGGTACAATGCTCGAACATGATTAGACACTTCTTCTCCGTATGCTTCTTTCGAAGCGATACAGTTTTCATAGATTGCATCTAGAGTTTGTTTCAAGGTTCCACGATCTTCGTGGATTGCTAAAGCTGCTTGGAAGGCTATGAAGTCCTCCAATTTTGCCATATCGATTCCATAGCAATCTGGATAACGAATTTGAGGAGCGCTAGAAACCACAATGATCTTTTTGGGCCCAAGTCGGTCAAGCATTGTCAAAATACTTTGTTTTAGCGTTGTTCCCCGTACAATACTATCATCAATAATAACCAAGTTGTCGGTTGGTTTTACGATACCATACGTTATATCATAAATATGAGCTACCAAATCATTTCTACTCGAATCAGAAGTAATGAATGTTCTTAGTTTCGCATCTTTTATTGCGATTTTTTCTATCCTAGGATTCAACTTCAACAACTCCATTATACGATCGCGATCGATAGGTGTCTTATCAATCTCTTTGGATATTTGACTTTTTAAGTGATTTTGCGCTTCACCAACTAAACCATAAAAGGAAGTTTCAGCTGTATTGGGTATATAAGAAAATACGGTATTCTCAATATCGTGATTGATGTTTTCTAAAATCTTAGGGAAAAGCAATTTCCCTAATTCTTTTCTTTCTTTGTAAATAGAAGCATCGCTCCCTCTAGAAAAATAAATACGTTCAAATGAACACGCTCTTTTCTCCAAAGGCTCTAAAACCTCTTGGATGGATGTTTCACCAGACTTTTTGACGATAATAGCGCTCCCTGGGGTTAATTCGTGAATTTCCTCCAAAGGAACATTAAACACTGTTTGAATCACGGGGCGCTCTGAAGCCACCACAACGATTTCATCATCTTCATAAAAGAAAGCTGGGCGAATACCTGCAGGATCCCTTAAAACAAAAGCATCACCATGTCCGAGCATTCCTGCCATTGCATAGCCTCCATCCCAGTTTTTGGCAGCTTTACGTAAGAATTTTGCGATATTCAAACGTTCTGCTATTAAAGGGGAAGCTTGTAATTTATTGTATCCTTCTTTTTTTAATTTCTTGTAAATTTTTGCAACCGCATCATCTAAAAAATGTCCGATTTTCTCCATTACTGTAATGGTGTCTGCTCGTTCTTTTGGATGTTGTCCTAACGAAATAAGATTGTCAAAAAGCTCATTTACGTTGGTCATATTGAAATTTCCGGCAACGATTAAGTTTCTGTGCATCCAATTATTCTGTCTTAGAAAAGGATGAACACTCTCGATACCGTTGTTTCCAAAAGTTCCGTAACGCACATGCCCCAACATCAACTCTCCGAGATAAGGTGCATGTTGTTTCAATAAGTCGGTATCATTCTCAATCTCAGGTTTCTCATCAATTGTGTTTTGAATACGCGAGCTGATCTGATTAAAAATATCTTGAATGGGTTGCTTTTCACAAGAACGAACACGGCTAATGTATCGTTCTCCTGGTTCCATGTCGAATTTAATACTCGCAAACCCTGCGCCATCTTGACCTCGATTGTGCTGCTTTTCCATCATCAAATACATCTTGTTGATACCAAACAAAGCAGTACCGTACTTTTCTTGATAATAAGATAATGGCTTTTTGAGACGTAATAAGGCTATTCCGCACTCGTGTTTGATAGCATCACTCATATGTTTTTTTGTTTTTCATTCCACTCAAAACTAGTCAAGGTTCTGAATTGTTCGATTCGGTCATTTATTGAATCAGAAGTTACGTCTAATAGTGCTTTTACTCCGAATTGTTCAACGGTAAAAGAAGCCAAAACCGAACCGTATATAATTCCCATTTTCAAGGTTTCGAAGTCTATTTTATCTGCATTGGAAAGAATTCCTGAAATACCGCCTGCAAAACTATCACCTGCACCGGTAGGATCTACTACTTGTTCTATTGGAAATGCTGGAGCAATGAATATTTTTCCTTCTCCGAAAAGCATAGCACCATGTTCTCCTTTTTTGATAATTACATACTTAGGACCCATAGCATGGATCTTCTCTGCTGCTTTCACAAGAGAATGTTCTCCAGAGAGTTGTCGCGCTTCCTCGTCGTTTATCGTAATCAAATCTACTTTAGCAATCACCTCATTCAGCGTTTCCAAAAAATGGTCCATCCAAAAATTCATGGTGTCTAGAATTACAAACTCAGATTTACCACTCATCTGGTTCAGAGCAGTAAGCTGAACTCCAGGATGTAAATTTCCAATCATCATTACTTCCGCATCGCGGTAGTGATTGGGAACATTTGGAGTGAAGTTTTCAAGAACATTTAGTTGCGTATCGAGCGTGGTTCGGCTGTTCATATTATCATGATAACGACCACTCCAAAAAAATGATTTTCCACCTACTACCTGTTCTACTCCTGAGGTATTGACATCTAAATCTTGTAAAATTTTGAGATCACTATCTTCAAAGTCATCTCCGATAACCGAAACTAAACCGCAATCAATATCAAACTTTGAACTTGCAAGAGCAATATAGGTTGCAGCTCCGCCTAAAATTCGATCAACCTTGTCAAAAGGAGTCTCGATTGCATCGTAGGCCATGGTACCTACAACTAGTAATTTGTTCTTCATAAGGCAAAGATAAAACTTCTTTTGGGCTTCTCTAGTGCAAAAAAGATTTTAGTGCTATTTCTTAGATTCTTTTTCAAAGAAAACATCCTTCTCTTTACTTCCTGTCTTTGCAGCATTTACAGCAAGTCGGTCACAGCGCTCGTTTTGAGGGTGATCGTTATGCCCTTTTACCCATTGAAAACGAACATTGTGTAAGGCGTATATTGTTAAGAACCGTTTCCATAAGTCTGGATTTTTCTTGCCTTTAAAGTTTTTTGCCTTCCACCCAAATACCCATTTTTTTTCAACAGAATCAATCACATATTTAGAATCGGAAAAAACAACTACATCCATCGGCTGTTTCTTAAGGGTCTCTAGGCCTACAATCACAGCTAAAAGTTCCATGCGGTTATTCGTTGTATAAGCAAAGCCTTTGGCATATTCTTTAAAATACTGCTTCCCTACCAGCTCGATGATAATGCCGTAGCCACCAGGACCAGGATTACCTAATGCCGAACCGTCGGTGTAAATATGTATTTGAGCAGTCGCCATAATTTTTACTAGGTTAAGAGTTGCTCGATAATTAGGGGAAAGTGTTTGTGTTCTAATTGATGTACTTTTTGGGCAATCGTATCAGGTGTGTCCGCTGGCACAACGTCAACCTTAGTTTGAAAGATAACTCCGCCTTCATCGTAATGCTCGTTTACATAATGAATCGTAATTCCGGTATGAGCATCACCAGATTCTTTAACAGCACGATGAACATGTGCTCCATACATTCCCTTACCTCCGTATTTTGGAAGCAATGCTGGGTGTATGTTTATAATTTTATTTGGGAACGTTTGAACAAGTGACGCAGGAATTTTCCATAAAAAACCAGCTAAAACGATCAAATCGGGCTGTTCTGTTAACAAAAAGTCTAAAACTACATCGGATTCAAAAGATTTTTTGTCCATCCACAAGCATGGAACACGAAACCGCTTTGCACGGTCAAAAACACCTGCTTGACGGTTATTAGAAATGATACTAGAAACTTCTATTTTAGTAGAAGAATCGAAGTGATGCATGATTGCTTCTGCGTTAGAACCATTTCCAGAAGCTAGAATTACAATTTTTTTTGACATGATTTTAAAAAAACAAAATAACGGATAATCCCCTAATCATAAAAGGAAATTGACCGCTACCTGAAAAAAAGAGTTAAAAAAAAATCAATTTACTAGAGTTAAGTGATGTTATCCTCTAAAGTTTTTTATTTTTGCCTGTAAAACAAAATTAAAACCATTTTATTATGTCAGACATTTCATCAAGAGTTAAAGCTATAATTGTAGACAAATTAGGCGTTGACGAAAACGAAGTAGTTACTGAAGCAAGCTTTACGAATGATTTAGGCGCAGATTCTTTAGATACTGTAGAGCTAATTATGGAATTTGAAAAGGAATTTGATATCCAAATTCCAGATGATCAAGCAGAAAACATCGCTACTGTTGGTCAAGCTATTCAATACATCGAACAGGCAAGCTAAAACTAAAACATATGACTCCAAGACGAGTAGTTGTTACCGGACTGGGGGCATTAACACCTATTGGAAACACCCTTCCTGAATTTTGGGAAGGTCTTGTTTCTGGTAAAAGCGGTGCAGCCCCGATCACCTATTTTGACTCGACAGAATTTAAAACTAAATTCGCCTGTGAACTGAAGAACTTCAATGTTCTTGATTTCATGGATCGTAAAGAAGCACGAAAACAAGATCGGTTTACGCAATATGCACTTGTGGCAACACAAGAAGCTATTGAAGATTCTGCTTTACCCTTAGATGCCATTGACAAAGACCGTGTTGGCGTTATTTGGGGCGCTGGGATTGGTGGACTAGAAACCTTTCAAAATGAGGTTTTAAATTTCGCTGAAAACGATAAGAAACCACGTTTCAATCCGTTTTTTATTCCAAAAATGATTGCGGATATAGCTCCAGGATTAATTTCAATTAAATACGGGTTTAGAGGTCCTAACTTTGCAACAGTATCTGCATGTGCTTCATCAGCAAATGCAATGATTGATGCATTAAATTATATCCGACTAAACCATGCCGATATTATTGTTGCTGGTGGCTCAGAAGCTTGTGTTACTTATGCTGGAATCGGTGGTTTCAATGCAATGCATGCGCTGTCTACTCGTAACGATGATCCACAAACTGCTTCTCGTCCTTTCGATAAGAATCGAGACGGTTTTGTACTCGGAGAAGGCGCTGGCTCCCTTATTCTTGAAGAATATGAACACGCCAAAGCACGAGGTGCTAAAATTTATGCAGAACTAGTTGGAGGTGGCCTTTCGGCAGATGCTCATCACATGACAGCACCACATCCAGAAGGAATTGGTGCGATCAATGTAATGAAGAACTGTTTACGAGATGCAAACCTAAAACCTGAAGATGTTGATATAATCAATATGCACGGAACGTCAACTGGACTTGGAGATGTTGCAGAATCTAAAGCGATCAAAAAAGTTTTTGGAGAGCATTTATATTCGATGAATATCAATTCGACCAAATCCATGACGGGTCACTTACTCGGAGCAGCTGGTGCGATTGAAGCAATAGCCTCCATTATGAGTATTCAAAAAAATATTGTTCCACCAACCATTAATCATGAGACACCAGATGAAGAAATAGATCCTAAGATCAATTTCACTTTTGGAAAAGCTCAAGAAAGAGAGGTAAAGGTTGCTTTATCGAATACTTTTGGGTTTGGAGGACACAATGCTTGTGTGATATTCAAAGAAATTTCTTAATTTGAAATGTGAAATTCATTCCAAAAATCTGGTCTAAAAAACCTGTAGACCATCTTCTCTTTGTAAGACTAAAAAAAATATTGGGTTATACACCCAACAATAAAGCTGTTTATAGAGCTGCGTTTACACATCGTTCCATGAACATCAAGGACACAAAGGGTATTCCCTTAAACTTTGAACGCTTAGAGTATTTAGGAGATTCTATCTTAAGTACAATTGTTGCACGCTACCTATTCGAAGAATTACCGAGTGCTAACGAAGGAGAATTAACTCGTATGAAATCGAAAATTGTCAGTAGGGACAAACTTAATTTGATTGGGAAAGAAATGGATCTTTTGGATCTTTTGGTTTGCACTGGAAAGAAAGATGGTTTTGGAGATGACATTTACGGCAACATCCTCGAAGCACTCATCGGTGCAATATTCGTGGACAAAGGTTATGAAAAGTGTAAAAAAATTCTAGATATTATTTTTTTCAAACCCTATATCGAACTGAATACTCTTGAAAACGAGGTTGTTTCTTATAAAAGTTTACTGATCGAATGGAGTCAGAAAAATAAAGAGAATTTAGTTTTCGAAACAGAAGCTGACAGCGGTATGGATCCTGACATCAATTTTTACTGTAAAATAGTACACAATGATAAAGTTTTGGCAAAATCACGAGATATCTCTAAGAAAAAATCTGAAGAAAGAGCTGCAAAAAAAGCAGCTCGAATTTTAAAGCTTTAAGCAAAACGATAACGTTTTTATTACAGTTTAACCTTCTATTAACATGGATATTCATTGAGTTTTCAGGAAATGACTATCTTTACTTGTTAATGAACTATAAGAAACATCATCTCGGTAAATCAGTAGAAGAAGATTCTTTTTCATTAATTGCCATCCATACTTCGATAGAAGATTTTCAATTGGCGTATTTCATCAATCAAAGTTGTGCAACTCAATTCAAAAGAGATCATAATCTATATTCTTCTCATTTGAAAAGAAATGTAAACGGAATGGTTTGGGAAAACAGTTGGGATGAAGAAACCTATTGGCATTTATTTCCTAATAAGTATGTGGATGAAAAAAAATCTAGTGAACAACCCAATTTACTATTTGAGGAAAATTACTTCATTGAACAGTATATTTTACCTGAATTCAAGCAGGTAAAATATTTTATTAAAAAACCAGAAGACACGACAAACAGTTTATTTATAAAGAAAATTCAAGAGCTTCCAGAGGTGCAGATTGCTTATAGCATTGCTGAAAAAGCCATAAAATCAACCAAAAACATAATCTTTGACTAATGCCATTACTTAAAAAAACAAAAATAGTTGCTACACTAGGACCAGCATCGGAAAGCGAAGAAGTTATCAGAAAAATGATGCTCGCTGGAACGAATGTCTTTAGAATAAATTTTTCTCACGCAGATCATGATGATGTTGCAGTCCGCATCAAAATCATCAGAAAACTAAGTGACGAATTAAAACTTCATGTCTCTATATTAGGAGATTTACAAGGCCCAAAACTAAGAGTAGGTGTCATAGAAGAAGGTGCCGTAGTTCATCCTGGAGATCTAGTTGAATTCAACACTGCTGCTCCTTTCGAAGGAAATGCGAAGTCTGCTTATATGACCTATCAACGTTTTCCTTTGGATGTAAACCCAGGAGAACGCGTTTTGTTAGATGATGGGAAATTGATTTTTGAAGTTGTTTCTACAGACAGAAAAGAAATTGTTACTGCCAAAGTAATTCAAGGTGGACCTTTCAAATCTAAAAAAGGAGTAAACCTTCCCAATACAAATGTGTCTCTTCCAGCTTTAACAGAAAAAGACATCGAAGATGCTATTTTTGCAATTGAGCAGCAAGTCGATTGGATGGCACTTTCGTTTGTTCGAAACAGTGAAGATTTAATTGAACTTCAAGACCTTATTAAGAAACATTCGGATTATAAAATCCCAATCATTGCTAAAATAGAAAAACCAGAAGCTATCGAAAACATAGATAAAATCATTGCTTATTGTGATGGTCTTATGGTAGCTCGTGGTGATCTTGGTGTAGAAGTTCCTGCTGCTGAAGTTCCTTTAATTCAAAAGAACTTAGTACTTAAAGCTAAAAAGGCACGTATCCCAGTAATCATTGCTACACAAATGATGGAGACAATGATCGACAGTCTAACGCCTACAAGAGCTGAAGTAAACGATGTTGCAAACTCGGTTATGGATGGTGCAGATGCCGTTATGCTCTCTGGAGAAACGTCTGTAGGTGACTACCCGGTTCAAGTAATTGAAACAATGACTTCGATTCTAAAAAGTGTTGAAGATTCTTCTTTGATCAATGTTCCACAAACCCCTCCGAACATTCGTACCCCTCGATTCATCACAAAATCAGTTTGCTATCATGCCGCACTTATGGCAAATGAAATAAACGCTAAAGCGATTTGTACACTAACGAATAGTGGTTACACTGCTTTTCAAATTTCGGCTTGGAGACCTTCAGCTGCTGTCCTGGTTTTTACTTCTAACAAACGCATTCTTTCACAACTCAATTTACTTTGGGGAGTAAAAGCATTCTATTACGATCGTTTTGAAAGTACCGATAATACGGTAGAAGAAGTTAATAAAATTGTTGAAGCAGAAGGCTTTGTGAAGAAAGGTGATATGCTAATCAACCTAGCGGCTATGCCTATTATAGACAAAGGAATGGTTAATACATTACGAGTTTCTCTGATTTAAAAAGGCAAACTTAACTGTACCTCTATTTTTTCTTTTGGGAGTTCTGATTTTTTCTTGTCCGACGTATTGAGATTTGAGATCGTGATTCCCAAAAGACGAACGGAGTTTTGCAGTTTTTCCTGATATAAAAGCTGCATTGCATGCTCAACAATCATGCTTTTATCTGAAATAAAAAAAGGCAGGGTCTTACTTCTTGTTTGTTGTACAAAATCAGAATACTTAATCTTAAGGGTAATTGTCCTTCCAGAATGTTGATAACGCTGAATACGCTTATCCAACTCTTCTGCTATGGTTATGATTTTATCTGAAAGATAGACTTCACTGGTCAGGTTTTCGTGGAAGGTACGTTCTGCGCCAATTGATTTTGGAGAACGAGTAGGGACAACTGGACTGTTATGTATACCTCGGATCGCATTAAAGTAATAACGACCAGATTTACCGAAATGCTCTGTTAAGAAAGCTTCTGTTTTGTCTTTTAAATCTGCTCCAGTAAAAATCCCTAAATGATACATCCGCTTGGCTGTAACCTTACCAACACCATGAAACTTTCGGATCTCCAACAACTCTAAAAAGGAAAGCACCTCTTCCGGTGGAACTGTCTTTTGTCCATTTGGTTTGTTGTGATCACTAGCGATCTTAGCTACAAACTTATTTACAGAAATTCCTGCCGAAGCATTTAAACCTGTAGACTCTAGAATACGCTCGCGAATTTCAGTTGCTAAAACACTAGCAGAAAAAGCGTTTTTTTTATTTTGAGTAACGTCCAGGTACGCTTCATCTAAAGAAAGTGGTTCGACCAAATCAGTATACTCAAAAAAAATAGCCCGAATTTGAGCAGAGATCTCTTTGTACCGATCAAACCTTGGTTTAACAAAAATAAGATGGGGACAATTTCGTTTTGCCACTACTCCACTCATAGCGCTCCTAACGCCAAACTTCCGAGCTTCATAGCTTGCTGCAGCAACTACACCTCGATCGCCTCCTCCACCTACGGCAACAGGTTTATTGCGTAGTTCAGGATTGTCCAGTTGCTCAACCGATGCGTAAAAAGCATCCATATCAACATGAATAATCTTTCGAATGGGGTTTTCCTGATCCATATGCTAAATTACATATCTTTAATGGGAATAAAACTATGATCGAAATGATTGAAATAGAACGAAAATTCTTAGTTAAAGCATATGATTACAGAAAAGAAGCACATCGGAAAACAAAAATCATTCAAGGTTATTTGACAAAAGACCCAAAAAGAACAGTTCGTGTGCGAATTCGAGAAGATCAAGGCTTTTTGACGATTAAAGGCATGTCATCTGAAAACGGTCTGAGTCGTTTTGAATGGGAAAAAGAAATTTCATTAAACGAAGCACAAGAATTGATTACACTTTGTTTACCTACTGTCATAGAAAAAACAAGATATGAAGTTACTTATAAAGGGGTTTTATTTGAAATTGATGAGTTCGAGGGAGCCCATAACGGATTGGTCCTTGTAGAAGTAGAATTGAACTCTACTAAGGACATTTTTGAAATACCCAAATGGGTGGATAAAGAAGTTACTGGAGATAAAAAGTATTATAATTCTTACTTATCAAATTCAAGATAAAGAATTGAAAAAAGTATCCATGCGTACATCATGGATATCAAGAACTCTTTTTAAACTTTTTAATGTGCAGTTAGTACCCCTCTCCATCTTCCAATATTGAATGCGACTAATTTTATTGTCCCATGCAAAAACTTCATAACTTTTGTAACCTGCATTTACCCTCAGCCTCTTTAATTTACTACCGATGTTGGTTTTTAGAATTTCAAATTCATCAAATTTTTCGACCTTTTCCATTTTAATTATGTTATGTTTATTAAAAGCTAATAACACGATAAACTTAAAGAAGGTTTACGCAACTAAATATGTTTATTAAATTAAACATATTAATGTATTTAAACATCATAAGTTACGAACCAGCGATTAATTACGTCTAAGTAGTTTACTCGATATAATATATAAATTTACATAATTAATTTTCAATCACTCATACTAATTTTTATTTTACAATTTTAAACTCCAAAAAACCAGACTGACTCTTTGCCAAATCATATATTTCCTGAGCTGTGTCCTCATATCCTAAAATGTTGTCATAAAGTTTCGAAATGAAAACTACAGCACATAAAAAAATTTAATTTTATTCCGTTTTGTAAATTTTCACATTCAACTCACCTAAAGCGTTCATATGGGCTCTGTACATTCCGGGTGTATTGAATTCCATTGCTACATTTCCACGAGTATCTAGAACAACTACACCTCCATCTCCACCTAAATCTTTAACCTTTTGCAGTACAATTTTGGAGGCTTCTTGAATACTTAGATTTTTATACTCAACCAATGCTGCAATATCATGAGCAACTACTGAACGAATAAAAAATTCACCCCAACCTGTTGCAGAAACACCACAACTAGCATTATTAGCATAGGTTCCGGCGCCAATAATTGGAGCATCTCCTATACGATCCCATTTCTTATTAGTCATTCCACCAGTAGATGTACCAGCTGCTAAGTTACCCTGTAGATCCAATGCTACACAGCCCACAGTTCCAATGCGTTGGTTTTTAAAATATTGTTCCTCTAGTGCGTTTAAACTGAGTTTTTGATTGGCTTCTTTTTCTTGTACTCGCTTCAGTGCATCAAAGCGTCTTTCGGTTATAAAATAGGATTCAGGCACTGTATCGAGACCTTGTTCAACTGCAAATTGATCAGCTCCAGCTCCTGCAAGCATTACGTGAGGTGAATTATTCATAACCATAATTGCTGCACTAATTGGATTTTTAATATGCTTTACTCCAGCTATTGCACCTGCGTCGAGTGTTTTTCCATTCATAAAAGAGGCATCGAGTGCGATGGACTCGTCTGCAGTAAGAACAGCTCCTTTCCCAGAATTAAAAAGAGGAGAATTTTCCATCACATGAATAGTTTGCTCAACAGCATCTTGGCTTGTACCTCCCGCTTTAAGGATTGCATGCCCAGTTGCAACTGCTTCAGCTAGTTTTTCTCGGTAGGCTTGCTCCATTTCAGCAGACATATTTTCTTTAAGAATTGTACCTGCACCACCATGAATGACAATTCCAAAAGTGGGTTCTTGATTTTCTTTCACTGGTGTACAACCAACAACAAATAAAAGTACTAGGATGCTTAAAACATGTTTCATAGACTGGTTTTCAAATTAATATAATTGAACTAAGATAGAAAATCCTTTTATTATAAACATTATTGACCGTGATTTTAGAATAAGTTTTACATTTAAAGAATAATATTAAAACACTAAGTTCATGTCTGAAAACATTGAAACGCTTTTAAAGAAATTAGATATTACTGAAAATCAGCTTGGTTGCTCTACTGGTTCTAGCTGGTTTGCAAATGGAGATGAGATTACAGCCAAATCTCCAGTAGATGGCTCAGATTTAGGAACTGTGTGTGCGGCATCCTTTGAAGACTATGAAAAAGTTTTACAAACTGCGGAAGGGGCTTTCATCAGTTTTAGAAAAATTCCAGCTCCTATTCGCGGTGATATGGTGCGTCAGTTTGGGAACGCTTTACGAGATAAAAAAGAACTTTTAGGACAACTTGTTTCTTGGGAAATGGGGAAATCTCTACAAGAAGGCTATGGAGAAGTTCAAGAAATGATTGACATCTGTGACTTTGCTGTAGGCCTTTCAAGACAACTACAAGGAACTACCATGCACTCTGAACGTCCAAACCACAGAATGTATGAACAATATCATCCTTTGGGAGTTGTGGGGGTTATATCGGCCTTTAATTTTCCAGTAGCTGTCTGGGCATGGAATACGGCCTTGGCTTGGATTTGTGGGGATGTTGCCGTTTGGAAACCCAGCGAAAAAACACCGCTATGTTCAATAGCCTGTCAAAAAATAATTGGAACAATTTTAAAAGAAAATAATTTGCCAGAAGGCATTTCGTGCCTGCTAAACGGTGGAGCTGAAGTAGGTCAATGGCTCAGTGAAGACAGAAGAGTTCCTTTGCTCTCAGCTACAGGATCTACTGCAATGGGTAAAAAAGTAGCGCAGAAAGTTGGGGCTAGACTTGGAAAATCTTTGTTAGAATTAGGCGGAAACAACGCACTGATCATCAGTCCAAACGCAGACCTCAAGACTACATTATTGGCTACTGTTTTTGGGGCTGTTGGAACAGCAGGACAACGTTGTACTTCAACCAGAAGACTCATTGTACATGAGTCGATCTTTGCACAAGTTGAAGAAAAACTTACAAATGCGTACAAGCAATTACGCATTGGAAATCCGCTGAATGCTGAAAACCATGTAGGTCCGCTAATCGATCAGGATGCAGTGTTTCAATATGAAACTGCGTTAAAAAATATTACCCTCGAGGGAGGCGAATGGATTGTTGAAGGTGGAACGCTTACTGGAAAAGGATACGAAAGTGGATGTTATGTGAAACCTGCTATTGCAAAAGTATCGGTTGATAGCGAGATGGCTCAACAAGAAACCTTTGCGCCTATCCTCTATCTTATGAAATATTCAGGTGCTGTTGAGAATGCAATTGATATTCAAAACGATGTAAACCAAGGCCTATCGTCAGCAATCATGACACAAAACCTACAAGAAGCAGAAGCATTTTTGGCACATTGGGGAAGTGACTGTGGAATTGCAAACGTTAATATTGGTACCTCTGGAGCTGAAATTGGCGGTGCCTTTGGAGGAGAAAAAGATACAGGTGGCGGAAGAGAAAGTGGATCAGATGCATGGAAAGTGTATATGAGAAGGCAAACGAATACCATTAATTATTCTGATGATTTACCTTTAGCGCAAGGCATTAAATTCGATTTCTAAACTTTAGTTTCATTATCTTTACTTAATAAAAAAAACAGCATGTATACTTTTATAAAAACAGCACATTCCTATTGGGCATTTATTGTTCTTATCCTTTTAGTTTTAGCAATTGCAAACGCTTTTATGGGAATCGCAAGAAAGAAAACATTTAATTCAACGGATTTTAGACGTTCGTTATTTGTACTCATTTCCTCCCACATTCAATTCTTAATTGGTTTAATTCTATACTTTGTTTCTCCATGGTTTGGGAAATGGAGTGAATTAGGCATGGGCGTGATGAAAGACAGTCAGGCACGTTTATACCTTGTTGAACATCCAATCGTAAACCTTATTGCACTTGTTCTGATTACCATGGGATGGTCCATGCATAAACGTCAGTCATTAGATGCAAAGAAATTTTCTCGTATTGGTATTTTTTACACCATAGGTCTCCTCTTACTTCTTTCAAGAATTCCGTGGAATACTTGGATCTAAAAATAAACTAACCCCTGTATCGTCCTGAATCTATGATTACTAGCAAAAAGCCAGAATTCAAACACATACTGCTGAAGAATAAACTAAAAATTGCTGTTCTTGGTGGGGGAAGCTGGGCTACTGCTTTAATTAAGATTCTTACTGAGAATAAACGTAAGGTCGGTTGGTACATTCGAAGTGAGAAAAACAAAGATTTCATTGAAAAACACCATCACAATCCAAGTTACTTAACTTCAACTACGCTTAAGACTAAACGTCTTAAAATCAGTACAGACATCAACACAGTTGTCGAGCAAGCCGATATTATCATCGTAGCGATTCCGTCTGCCTTTATTATGAATGAGTTTGCGAAACTCCATATCCCTTTGAAGGATAAAATAATCGTATCTGCAGTTAAAGGAGTCATTCCGGAGAACATGAAAATCCCTGGGAACCATTTCCATGAAGACTATGGCGTTCCTCTCGATCGGATTGGAGTTATCTGTGGTCCATGCCATGCAGAGGAAGTGGCTATGGAAAAACTATCCTATTTAACGATTGCTTGTCAGGATCAAACCTATGCAAAGTGTATTGCCTCTATGCTTAAGACAAAATACATACGCGTAAAAGTTTCAGATGATATCATAGGAACTGAATACGCGGCTATGCTTAAAAACATCTATGCAATTGCCGCTGGAATAGCGCATGGTCTAGGCTATGGTGACAATTTCCAAAGTGTATTGATGAGTAATGCAATTCGAGAAACAAAGCGTTTTATTAAAGATGTGCATAAAATGAAACGAAACATCAACAACTCAGCCTATCTAGGGGATTTATTGGTTACCGGATACTCTGTATTCAGTCGCAATAGAAACTTTGGAAATATGATTGGAAAAGGATATACGGTCAATGCAGCACAAATGGAGATGAATATGATTGCAGAGGGCTACTACGCCACAAAATCAGCGCGCTATATCAATTCGCAATACAGAACCCAAGCACCTATTATTGAAGCGGTTTATCTTATTCTCTACGAAGGGAAAAGACCAGAAAAGGTGTTCGAAAAATTAACAAAAAAACTCGACTAAAGTGTCGGTTTGAATTGTTGAAGAAAACGCACATCGTTTTCAAAGAACATACGGATATCGCTTACTTGATACAAAAGCATTGCGATACGCTCTATTCCCATTCCAAATGCATAGCCCGAATATCCTTCTGGGTCAATCCCACAATTTTTCAACACATTAGGGTCGATCATTCCACAGCCCATAATCTCTAGCCAGCCAGTACCTTTGGTGATTCGATAATCAACTTCTGTTTCAAGTCCCCAATAAATGTCAACTTCAGCACTAGGTTCAGTAAAAGGAAAATAAGAAGGTCGCAAACGAATCTTCGATTTGCCAAATAAGGCTTGAGTAAAGTAGCTAAGCGTTTGTTTCAAGTCAGCAAAAGAAACGTTTTTATCAATATACAAACCTTCTACTTGATGAAAAATACAGTGCGCACGAGCAGAAATAGCTTCGTTTCTAAAAACACGTCCAGGAGAAATTGTACGAATAGGAGGTTTATTGTTTTCCATATAGCGCACTTGTACAGATGATGTATGTGTACGCAACAGTATATCGGGATCGGTTTGAATGAAAAAGGTGTCCTGCATATCACGAGCTGGATGATATTCAGGTAGGTTTAACGCAGTGAAATTATGCCAATCGTCTTCAATTTCTGGACCTTCTGAAATATTAAAACCAATTTGAGAAAATATATCTACAATTCGATTTCGTACAACCGTTAACGGGTGTTGACTACCTAAAGCCGAAGGGAAAGCCGGGCGAGACAAATCGCCATATACTCCAGTCGCTATTGTTGAACTCTGAGTAGCTTTTAGTGTTTCAATTTTATCAGAAACCGCAGTTTTCAATTGATTCAAAACCTGACCAAATTCTTTTTTCTCTTCATTAGGCACAGCTCTAAATGCAGCAAACAGATCATTTAAAATCCCTTTCTTACCAGCATAAGAAATTCTAAATTGCTCTATTGCTTCTTGATCCGTAGCTTCGAATTGAGCTACTTTTTGAAGATGTTCTTTAACCGTTTCAATCATGCTATAAAAATACGTGTTATACTATTGAATTAATCCTTTTTGAATGAAGTAATGCACTACTGCTTCTTTCATCAAGATGCTTTGTTCACCTGGTTTCAGCGGCGGAAGTTCCTCTATCAACTTAAAATGTGGCCAACGTTCGTCGTCAAAATAATCAAAAGCATAATAGCCGAAAGGCTCCAAAACCGAACAGATTCCGATGTGGATGATGTCCACATTATCATCTTTCTTAAAACGCTTGTGTACTTGCCCTAATTCCTGAAGACCTACCAAATACAAAATCCCTTCTATGTCGATCGACTCTGTTTCAGAAAAACGTTCCGTCAGTACTGAAACTAATGTTTCCCATTGTACTTTTAACTCTTCGTTACGCACAGACGCTTTTTGCATCCGACAAAGATATGGCATTCCTAAAAAGAGGGAGCAGATAGAACAAAAAATCTTTATATTCGTCCTATGAATTATATTGATATAGCAATTATTGGCTTGGTTCTTTTTGGAGCCGTAAAAGGATTCTCAAAAGGCTTCGTCATTGAAGCTGCATCTCTAATAGCATTAATTCTAGGACTCATTGGTGCTTTGTTATTTTCGACTACAGTTGGAACACTCCTAGAAAGCTTTTTCGATGCTGATCGCATCCCTCCTTCTGGAGTTTTATTCATACTAACCTTTATAGCAATCATCATTGGAATTAATCTCTTAGCCAAATTCCTAACGCGGGTTCTCAAAATGGCAGCTCTAGGCGGACTTAATCGTATTCTAGGGGCGATTTTTGGAGGGCTGAAATTTGTTTTAATTCTCAGTGCCGTTATCTTGATTATGGATCAGTTTGAATTCTTATTCACCTTTATGGAAGATGATGTGATTGAAGAGTCGCAATTCTACGAGCCTGTTAAATCGATCGGGAGTGTTGTTTTGGAATGGTTACTTGATAAAAAAGATTTACTGCCCAAAGATCTAGTTTAACATTCTCAAAGAAGAAGCGGTTACCCATCCTTCGGATCCGTTGGCAATTTTAATTTTTCTCCAAGATTCAAGCGAATCTGTGACAGACACTTTAGTTCCTTCGTGCAGCTCAAACAAAACTTCAGAGCGTTCATTCGGTTCTCCCCAAATATTAATTTGTGCCTCAAAAATGATCCCTGAACGTTCAACTTGTAGTTGCTTATCCTTAGAGTAAGTAAGCGTAAATAATGCTAGAAAAACAACAGTGATGAGCCAGAAAACAGAAAAATAGAGCCGCTTCCAAACGGTATTCGAATTGAACAAATACAATACGAATAGAAACGACAAAAGCCAAGCTATCCCGATTAGTATTATAGCCCAATTCACAATTGAAAATCCAGAAGTTATCGTTTCTATTACCTGATCGAAAAAGCTTTTAGGGAGGACTTCAATCGCATCGAGCGACATGTTCTGGGCAAACTGTAAATTGGTTAGAATCTCTTTATTCTCTGGATCTAACAATTTTGCTTTTTCAAAATAAAAAACACTTTCACCTACTTCACCCAAACGATAATAAGCATTGGCTAAATTAAAATACAATTCTGAACTGTGAACCTCAGCTTTTAAAACAAGTTCATAACTTGTTATGGCTTCCTGATAGGCGCCAAGATTATACGCTTTATTACCTTGATCAAAAAGAGTGTCTGGTGTTTGAGCCATCATCGTTGTACTCAAAAAAAGAAATGCAATAAAAGAATTTATCCGCTTCATAATTGTTTATCCATTTTTGAAATTAATCCAGAAGCTCGATCAAAATCTTCTTGCATACGAACTGAAGTTGCTGGTGCATATCGGGCAGCTTCACAATCTTCGAGCAGCCCAACAAAATCTTTAATTACTGCTGAGTTCACTTCCTTGTCTTGTAATAAACTTGAAATTCTAGCCTTGCTAAATTCTGCAGTGACTATGTGAAGTTTCGCTTTTAAATAATTGTGCAACGCCCGTTCGAGTGCATTGTAAAATACTTCTTTTTCCCCTAGCGCTTTCTTTGCAGAACTCAAATATTTCTTGGCTAATCGATTCGCCGCTTTTTGTCGAAGAGTCATTGGATCATTAGTCCGTCCAATTTGGGTTTTCAACCAAATTGCAATTAGGAGCAGCAACGAAAAGGGTAAAAGCAGCATCAAATAAAACATACGCCCTCCAAAGAAAGAATCTGTTGATTTAATGGGTATCAATTGAGTCTCTAAAGCGATGAAATTGAATTGATCTTCGTTTAATTTTGGTCGTAAGAGATTAGAAGCTGACTGTCCTGTAGAAGAAGTTCCAGCAACGGGTCCTTCGTTTACATTAACCATTTGTTCCTCTGAGTTAAGAGTAACATAGCGTTTTTTGTTGGGGTCAAAATATGAAAACGACACGCCCGGTATTGGATAGTTTCCTTGGAATTCTGGTACAATAGTATAGGTGTCTTGAATACTCCCCTGCATCCCCAGCAAGTTTGTTTTTATGTTTTCTGTGTGTTCCGGCTCATAGACTTCAAGTGCCGCTGGAACATTAATTTTTGGCAGATTAAATAATTTTAAATTCCCTCTCCCAGAAACTTTTATCGTTCCTTGAAAAGATTCAGACGCTTTCAAGACATCCTTATTTAAACTGAAATTCAAATCAAAATTTCCTACCGCTCCTGTAAAACCGACTGGTTTCCCTTCTTGTGGAAGTGGCTTTACTTTTATGGTGCGTTTTCCAGCTATGATTACTTTTGGAACTTGTCTGTTGACTAAATTCCCCCAGATGTCTCGTCGGTTTGAAGGCACTTGAACCGTAACGTTAAGAGTTAAGGGCTCCAAAATCAACTCCCCTGTTTTTTGTGGATAAAGAACGGCTTTTCGCCAAGTAACGTAGTTGTATGTCGCACCCTTGTATGTCCCTTGCTTCATCTCCAATTTCTTGATTGGGATCAAATGACTCCAAAAATCAGCGTAACCAGGACTCTCTACTTCATTTACATTGGATATGCCGATTTCAGAAGTGTAATATAATTTATAAACTACCGTAAACGCCTCATTTAAATAAGGGCTTCCATTCGACACCTCAGCAACCAAATGCACATTTTGATCTGCAATATAATCTGCATTACCAGCTTGGTTGGGGGTTTTTACGGCCTCTGTAACTTCTACAGAAACGGGAGATGTTTTATAAATCGCTCCATCAATTTTAACGGTTGCTTGTCCGATGCTAAGTTTCCCTTTTCTAGTGGGGTTAAGAAAGTAGGTAAATGATCTCGAAAAAGATCGCTTTCCATTGATCCAGCTGTTACTTGTCGATTGGTTGGGACCTCCAACAACACGAAAGCCTTCGAATTGGGGTGGCGTAAAATTATCACCATTCTTATTCATTTCAAAGCTAACCTTCAATCGTTCATTAATACCCAAACGGTTCTTACTCACCTTTGTTTGAAAGGTGACCTGAGCTCCTAATTGGAATCCTACCGTAAGTAGGAAGGTTGCTAAAAGTATTTTTTTTAACATAAAAACTTACCAGTCTTTTTTAGTTTTAACAGGAACGCCTTTTACTTTTTGAGCATTTACTTTTTCCTGTACTCCTTTTTCTTGATTGTTCATTGCCTCTAAGAGGCTCTTAACTTGTTCGGGGGATATTTGTCCAGGTTTGGGTTGTGGTGGGGGTTGCTTCTTTTCATCTCCTTCCCCCTCTTTTTCAGGATTCTTAGGTTTATCCTCTTCTGGTTTTTCTTTCGAATCATCTTCAGGCTCACCGTCTTCTCCTTCTTTTTTGTCTTTGTCTTCTCCTTCATCTTTAGGATCTTCTTGATCCCCTTTTTCGTCTTTCTTTTCTTGATCTCCCTCTTTATCCTGATCTTCCTTATCCTTATCCTGATCCTGATCTTTGTTATCTTGTTCGTCTTGCTGATCCTGTTGTTGCTCTTTTTCTAAAAGCTCCTTTGCAAGCGCATAATTGTATCGAGTTTCTTCATCTGTAGGATTATTTCTCAATCCATTTTTAAAAGCTTCGACTGCCTGAGCATAATCTTTTTGCTGCATATACACATTCCCTAGGTTATGAAAGGCTGCGTGTTTTTCATCTTTAGACGTTGTATTCTTTTGAGTTTGATAGAAACGTTGAGAAGCTGCAGAATAGTCTTCTATTCGGTAATTTGTGTTTCCCAAATTATGCAGGGCTTCGGATTTATCAGGAGTCAAAGAAACTGCTTTGCGGTATTGAGCTTCAGCATCAATATACTCGGCCTGCTCGTGGGCTTCATTTCCATCCACGATTAGGTTATTGGCCACTTCGTTTTGACTCCAAGCCAAAGCCGAAACGAATACTAAAAACAAGAAGGGAAGGCCTTTAAGATTCATAGCATTAATTTTTTTTGTTCTCGTTAAATAAGTTCATTCGCAACACCCATTTAGTTTGGGTTTCGAATAATAATATTTCTATCAAAAGTAACAGAAATCCTGCAATCAAAAAAGGTTGAAATCGGTCTTTATAACTCACAAACTTTTTTGCTTCAAATTCTTTTTTCTCCATTTGCTTCAGAGTCTCCGAAACAAATTCTAAAACTGCTTGCGTATCATTTCCCTCTATGTAATTTCCATCGGTCGCATCGGCTATAGAAGTAAGCACTTCTGGGTTACGTTTGGTCATTACAACTTCGCCGTTTTCGTCTTTCTTATACGATTCTACTATTCCGTTGCGCTTGATTGGGATGGGAGCTCCTTTTTCGGTTCCGACGCCAAAGGTAAATATTTTAATTCCCAACTCTTTTGCTCTTTCAGCTGCAGCCATTGCCTTTTCTGAATGATCTTCTCCGTCTGACAAAATAAAAATAACCCGATTGGTTTGGTCTTCATCATCAAAATACGTTGCCGCTAAATCAATTGCGGCATCTATAGCCGTTCCCTGTGAAGAGAGCATATCGGTATTGAGTGCTTGTAAAAACATTTTGGCGGCGCCATAATCTGTTGTAATGGGCAATTGAGGTACCGCTTGAGCTGCATATGCTATAATGCCAACACGATCGCTTGCCAATTGGTTCAAGAGTGCAGAAACGAGTCGTTTTGCTTTTTCGATACGATTTGGAGCAATATCTTCTGCTAACATACTCTTGGAGACATCGATAGCAAAAACAATGTCAACACCTTCTCTTTTTACAGTCTCTAACTGAGTTCCTATTTTAGGGTTTACCAATGCCAGAATCAAACAACTAACTCCTAAACTAATCAAAATCAGCTTAAGTAAGGGTTTTAATCGCGAACGTTCTGGACTTAAAACTTCCATTAATCGAGAAGAAGCAAATTGTTCTTGTGCTTTTCTTTTCCAAGCAGAAATCCAAATATAGCCAAGCCACAATACGGGTAGCATTGTAAAAACATAAAAATAAATCGGCGCGTCTAATTGATACATTGTTATATAAAACTTCTAAAAATTGTGTTCTTCAAAATCCACTCCATAAAGAGTAAGCCTAAGGCAATTAGGATGAGTATTCTGTATTTTTCTTCGTAATTATAATACTTAAACTCTTCAACTTCTGTCTTTTCTAATTTATTGATTTCATCGTAAATATCTTTTAACTTTTTAGTGTCTGTTGCTCTAAAATACAAACCTCCTGTGTCGTCTGCAATCGACTGCAAAAGCTCTTCATCGATCTCAACCTTGGTTAGCCCGTATTGGAATTTTCCGTTTGGTAAAACTCCAATTGGAGCTTTGGCGGTTCCATTACTACCTAGGCCAATGGTGTAGGTTTTAATTTGAAATTCTACTGCCAACTCAGCTGCAATTTTTGGTTCAATAAAGCCTGAATTGTTGACTCCATCGGTAAGTAAAATAATGACTTTGCTTTTAGCTCTACTATCTTTCAATCGGTTTACGGCCGTAGCCAAGCCCATTCCAATTGCGGTTCCATCGTTGATTACTCCATCGTATCGAATACTGCGTAAGGCATTTTTAACGATGCGCTTATCACTTGTTATTGGCGTTTTGGTATAACTTTCACCAGCATAAACGACTAAACCAATCCTGTCGTTTTGCCGATCATCAATAAAATCTGCAGCTACTTCTTTGAGTGCATTCAACCGACTGGGTTTTAAATCCTGCGCCAACATACTCGAAGAGACATCTATGGCCATGACAATATCAATCCCTTTATTGGTTTTGGTTCGTGAAGAAACATCCACGGTTTGTGGGCGAGCAAGAGCAAGAACAACAAGTGCCAAAGCACAGATTCTAAACACAAACAATAGTGGCTGAAAGCGAGCCAAATTGGAACGTACGCCTTCAAAACCTTTTGTTGACGAAATGGTGAGGCGCGCTTGCTGTAGCTTACGTTTGTAAACAAACCATACGATGACCAAGGGGAGTGCTATTAATCCCCACAGATATTCTGGATTCGCTAATTCTATTCCTTCAAACACGTTTATAATTCTTTTAATACTTCTAGTGATTCTATAATTCGAGCTTCGATTTCATCTCCGTATCGATCGTCTTTGGCATACAACATGCGTAATTCAACTTGTACTTGTTCAAATGGTAAAATAATGGATCGCAAACGGCAACGTGTACGTTCCTTCCCTTCAGGATTTAAAAGGTCGAGTGTTCCAGAAAGCTGAATCACTTCTGAGCCATCCTTTGTTTTAAAAGGATCTGGATTAATCAGCATATTGGCAGCACCGTCCACTTCTAAACCTGCAATTATTTTATTGATCATTTCCTGGGCTTCTTGCTGCTGCACCTCTTCAGACTTTTCTTCTCCTTGCTCGGGAGGAGCCTGTTGTATAAAACTCAATTGTACGTAAACCGAGTTTAGAGGATCACCCGCTGAAAAAAGGATTGTTCCTTTAGGAGTTTCTGCTGCTCGCACCAAAACCTCTGGCGTAGCAAGTAATAAAGCAGGTGTTCCGTATTGACTTTGGATCCATTTATTATTCATCATAACCTTGGTAGGGTATTGAATGAGGGTATCTTTTACATTGCCAAAACCATAGACATAAACAGTAATAAGACCTACAAGGAGAAACAATCCTAGCGCCCCAAGTCCAGCAATCTTGAATTGCTTTTGGCGTTTTTGCTTTTTCAAAACCTTTTGATAAGCAGCTGTAGCTTCAATTTCTTCTTGCGTAGGTTCAGGAAGAGCTTCTTGTGTTTTTATAACAACATCTTCTACCAAATTACGATCGCTGGTTGCAACTTCAAATTCAGGAGCAGAACGAGCAAATTTAACCAAATCAGCATGTTCTAGAACGCGTTTTAAGGAACGTAAAGTTTCTCCGTCTAAATCAAGTTTCCCAGAATCTTTGAGTAATTCTAATTTCTTTAACAATTCTCTAGAAGTACTTTCTAGTGCCGTTATGTTTGCTTCTTCTTCTAAGTAACGACGTACAACATCGGTTAACTTAGAATAGTAGCTCTTATACTCTTCTTGTAACCGAGGGCGCTCTTCTTCAAGTGCTTTGAGCTCTAGTAAAGCACGATCAAATGGAGGGAGTTCTTTTCTTTTCTCTATGAGTTTTTTCTGAACTCTTAGAATTAAAAAAACAGCCAAAATCAAAAGAATCAGTCCAAAAACAGTAATTAAAATCTGTTGTGTTAGTTTTTTATAACCACGCTTGACAGCTACTAATGGTTTAATGTCAAACAACGGTTGCTTGAGCGTATCGACGACAACAGTATTTACTCGTATCGAAATAGAGTCGGTTATCATTCCAACACCATTGATGAGTATTTTTTGTTTTGGAATCCAATACGTACCAGAATCGAACTGAATTAAAGCATATTTTTTGGTAAACAAATAATGCGCTTGAGAACGGAGGGTGTCCAATGGAAAATCTTCTAAAAGTTCGAAAGGCGCAAAATTGGGTTGCTCCGCAAATTGAATTTGTGACAAGCTGTCCCCTTTGATTTGATAGCGAATATTGATTTGTTCTCCGATTCTGAGCTTAGTAGAGTCGACAGCCACGAGCAATTCCTCATAGGATTGTGCAATTCCCTTTGTAAAAGAGAAAAGAACTGAAAAACACAATAAAAAAATAATCTGTCGCATGTTTATATTCTAGCTTTAAAATAGCCTAATAATTTTTTAACATAGCTCTCTTCCAAGCTACAGTGTAATGTTCCCGCTCCGTTTTTTCTAAATAAGGTTTCAAAAGCATCTACATGTTTTTGATGTGCTTTTTGATATTGACTCCGAACTGCTTTGGAGGCCGTATTGACCCATTGAGTTTTCTGAGTCTCACTATCTAGCATCGGAACAAGTCCTATGTTAGGCATCTCTACTTCTCTTTTGTCGTATACTCTAATTCCTGTGAGATCGTGTTTTTTTGCTGCAATTCGTAATGTCTTTTCATAGGAATCATCCATAAAATCGGAAAGCAAAAAGACAATCGCTTTCTTTTTTAAGATTCCAGATAAAAATTCCAAAGCTACACGAATATCCGTTTGCTTACTTTTCGGTTGATATTCCAAAAGCTCTCGAATGATACGCAAAACATGGGTTCTCCCTTTTTTGGGTGGAATAAATAATTCTACTTGGTCTGAAAACAGAAGCAAGCCAACCTTATCGTTATTTTGTAGTGCAGAAAAAGAAAGTGTCGCTGCTATTTCAGTCAATACTTCTCTTTTAAATTGTTGTCCAGAACCAAAAAACTCCGAGCCACTAACATCGACAACCAACATCAAGGTCAGTTCTCGTTCTTCTTCAAAAACTTTTACGAAAGGTTCGTTATAGCGTGCAGTAACATTCCAATCAATGGCGCGAACATCGTCTCCAAATTGATATTGACGCACCTCGCTAAAGGTCATCCCTCTCCCTTTGAATGTACTGTGATATTCGCCACCAAACACACTGTCGCTTAAGCGACGTGTTTTGATTTCAATCTTCCTTACTTTTTTTAAAAGCTCTTTCGTATCCATTACTCTAAATGTTCCTTCTTAAAATGTTTTTAGGACCATTTACGGTACTTCAACCTCATTAATGATCTGACTGATTAAATCTTCGGTAGTTACATTTTCAGCTTCCGCTTCGTACGTAAGACCAATTCTGTGTCGTAACACATCAAATACAATTGCCCGAACATCTTCTGGTATTACATATCCTCTGTGCTTAAGAAACGCATGGCATTTTGCGGCAGTGGCCAAATTGATACTTCCCCTTGGAGATGCTCCAAAACTAATCAGTGGTTTTATTTTACTTAGACCATAGCGTTCCGGATATCGGGTAGCAAAAACAAGGTCTAAGATATACTTTTCAATTTTTTCGTCCATATAAACAGAACGCACCGTTTCTTGAGCCGTAATAATTTGTTTGGTTGTGACAACCGGATTGACCTTAGCTTGGGTTGCACTCAAATTAGAGCGAACAATCAGTTGTTCGTCTTCGAGAGTTGGATAGTCAATTACTGTTTTCAGCATGAATCGATCTACCTGTGCTTCTGGAAGTGGGTAGGTTCCTTCTTGTTCCACTGGATTTTGTGTTGCCATTACTAAAAAAGGCTGTTTCAAAGGAAAGGTTGTGTCGCCAATGGTTACTTGTTTTTCTTGCATGGCTTCCAATAAAGCCGATTGGACCTTGGCTGGAGCACGATTAATCTCATCTGCCAAAACAAAGTTGGCGAAAATAGGACCTTTCTTGATAGAAAAATCATTCTCTTTAATATTATAGATCATGGTACCAACAACATCTGCTGGAAGTAAATCTGGCGTAAACTGTATACGACTAAAGTCGGCTTTCACAGCCTTACTCAAGGTGTTAATGGCTAGCGTTTTTGCTAAACCTGGCACTCCTTCCAATAAGATATGCCCACGACCCAAAAGACCGATCAACAAACGCTCAACCATATGCTTTTGACCAACGATTACTTTATTTATCTCTAGAGTAAGTAAGTCGATGAAAGCACTTTCTTTTTCAATTTTTTCGTTAATAGCACTGATGTCTACATTGGTATTATTATCCATAAGCTTATATAAATGTTTTAGGAATACAAAAATGGAGAAATTATAACGTATCTCTTGTTAATAATTGGTTAAAAATAGTAAGAAAAAACACTCCCTTGAATTCACTATTAAGTATAAATTTATAAGGAATTTTTTAATTACAAAACCAATGAGTCCATTTTCTAAAATAATTGCAGGAACCATGACCTGGGGAGCATGGGGTAAAAACTTTTCTCCATCCAAAATGAGTGCATTAATTGAAAGCGCTTTGTCTCTTGGAATCAGCACATTTGATCATGCCGATATCTATGGAGGATATACAACCGAAGCTGCATTTGGCACTGCTTTTAAAGATAGCAAAGTTGATCGTTCACAGGTTCAATACATAAGTAAATGCGGTATCCAATACCCAAGTGAAGCACGCCCGTTGAACGTAAAACACTATGATTACTCAGCAGAGCACATCACTTGGTCTGTAGAGCAATCACTTCAAAACCTCAATACCGAATATCTTGACGTTCTTTTACTTCACCGTCCCAGCCCTCTTATGGATCCGCAAGAGATCGCTAAAGCTTTTGAACAACTCAAAAGCCAAGGGAAAGTAAAAAGCTACGGTGTATCTAATTTTACACCTGCGCAAATGAGTCTTTTGAGTACTGAGAATTTAATTGAATGGAATCAATTGGAATGCTCTTTAACACAATCGAAAGCCATGTTCGACGGAACAACAAACCACTTGATGCAGCATCAAATTGGCGCAATGGCTTGGAGTCCTTTAGGGAGTTATTTTAAAGAAGATAACGAACAATCGCAGCGACTTAGACCTATAGTCCAAAAAATGTGTACAACGTACAATGCTACAGAAGATCAGATATTATTGGCTTGGTTACATCAGCATCCAGCTCAAATTCGTCCTGTTGTAGGAACAACACAAGAAGCAAGACTTAAAGATGCTATGGATGCCTTAGCAATTACATTAACGATTCAAGACTGGTTTCTACTTTTGGAAACAAGTTTGGGACATAGAATGCCTTAAAGATGAACAAAACCATTCTCATTACTGGAGCTACAAGCGGTATTGGTAAAGCAACTGCCGAATTCTTAGCTTCTCAAGGTGCTCGTCTGATTTTATGCGGAAGAAGACAGGAACGACTCGATGCTTTAAAAGAAGAACTTCCGACAGAGGTTCATACCTTGAACTTTGATGTTCGCGATCGAGTTGCTGTTTTTGAAGCTATTGATAGTCTTCCAGATGCCTTAACGCCTATCGATGTTTTGATTAATAATGCTGGAAATGCACACGGCCTAGACGATGTTGTTGGCGCAGACTTAGACGATTGGGATTCCATGATTGATGGCAATGTTAAAGGCGTTATGTATGTAACCAAAGCCATTTTACCTCAAATGACCGAGCGAAAAAAAGGCCACATAATCAATATTGGATCCATAGCTGGATTTGAGGTTTATCCAAAGGGGAATGTGTATTGTGCGAGTAAGTTTGCAATTGATGCATTTACCAAAGGACTTCGAATTGATCTGAATCCTTATGGAATTCGAGTAGGAGCTATTAACCCGGGTTTAGTTGAAACAGAATTTTCTGAAGTTCGATTTAAAGGTGATGAAGACCGAGCTGCTTCTGTTTACAGCAAGCTAGATGCTCTACAAGCAGAAGATATTGCGAATACCATTTTGTTTATGATTCATGCCCCCGAGCATGTTACTCTTGCAGACATCACTATTCTACCAACAGCTCAAGCCAGTGCTACCGTTCTCAACAAACGCGTATGATCAACAAACGACTTTTAGTTAAAGCACTACTTGCTCACAATGATGAGAATAGTTTTTTTGACAAAAAGTTGAAAGTAAATTTGGGCGGTAAAGAAGGGAAAGCAAAATTCCTAAAGCACGTATGCGCGCTTTCGAATTCCAATCCGAGTAATAATTCGTATATCGTTATTGGGGTTGAAGACGAAAATAATGACATTGTTGGGGTTGATTTTTTTGATGACAGTAAAATTCAAAACCTCATCAATGCATATCTAGATCCTGCACCCATAGTCCTCTATGAAAACATCCCCTTTCCACATTTGAGTGAAGGGAAAGTAGTGGGTTTGGTTACCATTCGCCCCAACAACAAACCGGCAACCCTCCAGAAAAACATTTGGAAGTATAAAAAAGGGATGCAGTTTTTGAGAGAAGGGAGTATGTCCGTCCCCCATTCCAAAACGATTAGTTTTTTAGAAGACAATAATGCTGTAGTTAATGCTTTAGAGAATCATGCGCAAAACAACATCAAACTAACTTTAGATGGCGTAATGGATTTCATCAACAGGCATCAAGGAGGGTTGATGGCCCAATACAAAGTGTTTAAAGAACTCTTTGTGGTATGCTGGTCTGGTCTTGAGAAACAAGTTAAAGGCACTACTTTTTATTCCCGAGTTGATATTGAATTAATCAACGAGCAAGTCAAATTATTTTATTCTAATCTTGATGAAGTTGAAATTTCATTTTCTGAAAATGAGTTCATCATTACCGAATATATTGAGCTTGGAGTCAATGGTGCATTTAAATTTTACCCTTTAGAAGAAGTTCGTATTTGCTTTGAAGAAAACGGAAACTACGCTATTCATTCAAAGTTGTTATTTAAACTTCCAAACTGGGATAAAAAAACACTCCACCACTTAATGAATTCCAGCCTAGTTTTGGTTGATAAAATCAAAAATGAAAAACAATTGAATGAAAAGGAGGAACAAGAACAATATCAGCTGTGTTCCCTTTACATGATTTGTCTACTATTTGGAATTCCTAACGCAAAAGAAGAATTAGAAAGCATACGGGTTCTATTTAAAAGCAAGAGCGCCAAACTCTACCAAACCTATAAAGACACGCAAAGAGTTTTAAGAAAAATTAAGTACAATTAGGTTGATCAATTCTACAATAACCGTTAATACTTTTTTAATAATGTAAGACATAGTGATATAAATTTTGGCGCTTATTTTTCAAAAGTACGAAAATCATCTAATTCAAAGGTACCGTCTTGAGCAGTTTTTCCGCTTCCCACGTATTTAAAGGCTAAATACAAGGCATTCCCGTAAAAATTTAAGTTCAAATCTCCAGAGTCTACAAATATTTGAGCATCATCATCTTTGGTTGCAATTCGAGCCAACAAGGGGAGCCATGTTGCTGATTTGATTGTTTGAATTTGCCCGTCCCAGTCGGAACTTACTAAGGCTTCCAGGGAACTGTCATCTGCAAAACTGGTTGACGTTCGAAAAGCAACTCGAGGGTTATTCAGCGATTGTAAATCAATTTTTGGGGAAATTAGCCAGCTAATTGACGCTGCATCTCCAGATCGAAAGGAGCCTATTTCAAGGGATTGTCCCAAGGAATTTTCGTCTTCATAGACCTCCCAAAACCGAGAGCCCGCTTCGGCGTAGTTGGTCCATCCTTCTTTCTCAAACAAGCCCAATGGGTTCGATTCAAAATTTTCTTCAAAGAAAGGATCGCAGCGACTATCTTGAAATGCTATGTCCGTTGGGTTGTTAATTTTTAGAATATATTTTGAGTCAAAAAAATCATTTTACTCCTAGCAACCACAAAGCCTATAAACTCGACTTGGTAGACTCAAAAAATCAAGCACCAAGAACTACTCGCGATCAACTGGTCGTTAGCGGATATTTGGGAAATGAAGAGCTTTATTTTATAATAAACCATTGGCCTTCGAGGCGAGGTGGCGCCAAGAGGAGTGCCCCAAGTCGCATGAAAGCTACCCGCTTACATCAAAAAATAAGCGATTCTCTTTTTCGGTTACAAGATGAAGTACGGGTTGTTTCTATGGGAGACTGTAACGATAATCCCACTAACAAAAGCATACGTTATCTTTCGAAAGAACACCAATACCATAAAATCAGGTTCTACAATCAAATGACACCTTTATTCAAAAAAGGAATTGGTTCTTTGGCTTATAATGATCAGTGGTCTTTATTCGATCAAATATTGACTAGTCCCGATTGGAAAAAAGATTCAAACTTGAGTATTGTAGGTGTAAACGTTTATAGTCCCTCTTTTCTTCGTAATCCAGAAGGGAAATATAAAGGATACCCGTACCAGGTTCAGATTAAAGGAGATCAATTGAAAGGTTATTCCGATCACTTCCCGGTATATCTTTTATTGGCGGAAAAATTGAACGAATAATCTATTGTCCCAATATTCGCAAGACGAAAGCATCGGGAGTTTCTTGATAGGCTCCGCTGTTTTCTAATCCTTCTACTATCGCTTTCCCACGCAAAGTGTCTGTATGAACTCTGCTATGATATAAAACGTTTAAATCGACTGTACCATCTGCTTTCAAGAATGTATTCCCTGCTGTGTTAAAAAGGTACAAATCTGGATCTGTGGAATCAATGAAATTGATAAAATCAACCGCATCTAACTGTTCTTGAGTTGGAACTACACCTCCATAGAAAAGAGAAAAGAGCATTTGAAATTCCGTACTACTTTGGGCAATTATATCAATGCTTAAATCCGTGAATAAGGACTCCCATTTGTAGAGATTATAAGTACTCTGTGTTTCTATTGCAACAACACCTAAAACTCCAGTATTATGTTCCGCTTGTAATCCGTTCCACAGCGCTATTCCTGCGCCAGAAGAAGCACCTCCAAGGATTATTTTATTAGCATCAATATTAATACTTGAAGCGATCGATCGGATATGATTCAACAGAAGTGTTCCATCCGAAAGAGACGTTATCACACCTTCACTGTTGGGGCTATTCAAATAACTGTAATTGACATTTACAACAGCTACATTTCGGATTAGAAGAATTTTAATAAAACTTTCATAAGGAGCCTCATAGGCATCGCTCTTATCGTTAAACAAAAAACTTCCTCCGTGAAAAAAGACGACTACTCCAATTGGTTTTCCATCTTCAGGCAAAAGAATATCATAGGTGTTTCGTTCTGCAGACCCGTATGAAAGGTTACTGAAAAATAGGGACGAATCTTCTAAAGGATTCGCTTCTGGACTCTGATTTAATATGGCTGTAACTCGTTCCTGATAGGTTTCAGGAATAACTACGGGAGTATTGTTGTCATCCGATCCACAACTAAGAATCATGAATAATAAGAAAATGGGGAATACTTTTTTCATGATGGGGTTCTTTTCAGTAAAGTTACAAAAACACTCTATTCTTCTAATCCTTCGGGATATAGAAAGTTATTATACGGAAAACGGGTTACATGTATATCGCGAATTGCGGCGTAGACTTGTTTCCTGAAATGTACAATATTTTCTTTTTTGGTTGCAGAAATAAAGAGGGCGTTCCCGTTCATCTGTGCCATCCAAGTTTGTTCCCACTCGGCTAGCGTGTTGTGTCGTTTTGTTCTTTCGGTAACCAAATCATCCGGCTCTATAACTAGTGGTTCGTAGGCGTCAATTTTATTGAAAACCATAATTGTAGGCTTGTCTTGACTTTTAATTTCAGTAAGAATCAAATTTACGGAGGCAATATGCTCTTCAAAATTGGCATGTGAGATATCTACAACATGAAGAAGCAAGTCAGCCTCTTGAACCTCATCCAATGTGCTTTTAAAGGACTCGACCAATTGGGTGGGGAGTTTACGAATAAACCCTACCGTATCACTCAACAGAAAAGGGAGATTTCCAATCACCACTTTACGAACGGTAGTATCTAAGGTGGCAAATAATTTATTTTCGGCAAAGACCTCACTTTTTGCGATCGCATTCATCAAGGTCGATTTACCTACATTGGTATAACCAACTAAAGCAACTCGAACAAGTGCACCACGGTTTCCTCTTTGAGTCGACATTTGTTTATCGATAATCAATAATTTCTTTTTGAGTAAAGCAATCTTGTCTCGAACAATACGTCTATCGGTTTCAATCTCAGTTTCTCCGGGTCCGCGCATACCTATTCCCCCTTTTTGACGCTCCAAATGCGTCCAAAGTCCTTTTAGGCGGGGTAACAAATACTGATATTGTGCTAATTCTACCTGATTACGAGCATAGCTCGTTTGAGCACGCTGTGCGAAAATATCAAGGATTAAACCGGTACGATCTAGTATTTTACACTTCAGAACTTCTTCAACATTCCGCTGTTGTGCTGGCGATAATTCATCATCAAAAACTACAGTCGTAACATCGTTTTCAGAAACAAAAAGTTGGATTTCGTTGAGTTTCCCACTTCCAATAAAAGTTTTAGGATTGGGAAGTGTCACCTTTTGAGTGAACTGTTTTATGACTTCTCCTCCAGCCGTATGTGCCAAAAAAGCTAATTCTGCTAAATATTCTAAAGCTTGATCTTCGTCTTGTCTTGCAGTTATAACTCCAATCAAAACTGTTTTTTCGAAATCAAGTGTTTTCTTTTCTATCATTATTTTAGGAGTCCCATTTTTTTAATTCTAATTGTGTTCCATCAAACTCAGCAAAGGTGAAATGGGTAATCCAATCCCCAAGGTTTACATAACGTGCTTCTGGTCCGATTGGAAGATCAAGTGGTAAGTGTCGGTGTCCGAAGATAAAAAAGTCGCGCTTCTCTTCAGCTAGTTTTCTATGACAATACTGAACCAACCACTCCTCTTTTTCGCCCAAGAAGGTAACGTCTTCGTCTCCAGAGATCGTTTTATTTTTCACGGACAAATATTGTCCTAAGCGCATTCCAATATCAGGATGAACCCAACGGAAAAGCCATTGAAAAAAGGGAGCTTTAAACACTTTTTTCATGCGCTTATACCCTTTGTCTTTGGGTCCTAATCCATCGCCATGCGCAATGAAAAACTTTTTATCATTAATCACAAATTCTTGAGCTTGATGATGTACAATAAACCCCAATTCTTTTTGAAAATAATCCCGAACCCAAAGGTCGTGATTCCCTGCAAAAAAATGAATTTCTACACCTTGATCTGCTAGCTCTGCCAATTTACCTAACACTCGAACAAAGCCTTTAGGAACAACCGTTTTATACTCAAACCAAAAATCAAAGAGGTCTCCTAATAAAAATAAGACCTCCACATCCTTCTGAATATGGTTCAACCAAGCAACAAAAATACGTTCTCTTGGAGCGCTCTTTTCTGCAGTGGGAGCGCCCAAATGGTTGTCCGAGGCAAAGTATATTTTTTTTCCCTGAGGAAGTTTCATAAACACTTGTTAGTATATAAAGATACAGAAAAGGGATTATCCAATCGCCTGTTCTAAATCATCAATTAAATCTTGAGCATCTTCAATGCCAACACTGAGTCGGATTAATGAATCTACTACACCACTTTTCTCACGTTCTACCTTCGGAATTGAAGCATGTGTCATGCTTGCCGGATGACCCGCCAAACTCTCTACACCTCCCAAAGATTCTGCAAGAGTAAAAACTTTTAAATTTTCAATAATTTTTATGGCAGCATCAAAGTCTGCTCCTTTGGGAACAAACGAAAGCATTCCGCCGAAATCTTTCATCTGTGCATTAGCAACCTTATGATTAGGATGGTTTTCAAAACCAGGCCAATACACGTTCTGAATTTTGGGATGATTATTTAAATATTCTGCTACTGCTCTCCCATTTTCGGAATGACGCTGCATCCGAACATGAAGGGTTTTAATCCCACGAAGGGTTAAAAAACTATCCATCGGGCCACAAATTGCTCCACTTGCATTTTGAATGAAGGATAAGCGCTTGGCAAGATCATCGTCGTTTACAATGAGAGCGCCCAGAACAACATCACTATGGCCGCCAATATATTTGGTAGCAGAATGCATTACAATATCTGCGCCAAAATCCAAAGGTTGTTGGAGGTAAGGAGAAGCAAAAGTATTGTCGACTGCTAAAATAATTTTATGTTTTTGTGTGATTTTTGCAACTGCCTTGATATCGATAACATTCATCATTGGGTTGGTTGGTGTCTCAACCCAAACTAAGCGTGTGTTCGCATTGATGGTGTCTTCAACTGCCTGAACATTATCCATCCCTACAAAGTGAAATTTAATTCCAAACCCTTCAAATATCTTGGTAAACAAACGATAAGATCCACCGTACAAATCGTTGGTAGAAATTACCTCATCACCTGGTTTTAATAATTTCAAAACAGCATCGATCGCTGCCAATCCAGAACCAAAAGCCAAACCGTATTTCCCATTTTCAATACTAGCCAACGCTTTTTCTAAAGCTTGTCGGGTTGGATTATGGGTTCTGCTATATTCAAAACCTTTGTGACCGCCTGGGGTAGTTTGAGCGTAGGTAGTGGTTTGATATATGGGAGGCATGACTGCACCATAAGCCGGATCAGGCGCCTGTCCCCCATGAATGGTTTTGGTGTTAAAACGTAATTTCTTTTTCATAAATAAAAAGGATAATCAGCAGTTCAAAGGTAGGGGATTCAAAGGATTTCTCCATAATATTAATGCTTTTAACAAAAATTGATTTTCTTTGTTCATAGAACTTTAAGCATGGATATTTTTTACTATTTAAAAAGCTGTGATACGTGTAGACGGATCCTAAAAACATTAAATCTTCCAGATTCCGTTACTCTGATCAACATCAAAGAAAATCCGATCTGTAAAGACCAACTTGCGGCTTTATTTTCACAAACGAATTCCTATGCTGCTCTATTCAACAGTAGAGCCCAATTGTTACGGAAACGCGGATTAAAAGCGAGTGAGCTTTCAGAAGAAACTATGCGCGATCTTTTACTTGAACATTATTCTTTTTTAAAGCGTCCGGTATTGATATACCAAGATCAATTTTTCATTGGAAATGCTCCAGCAACAATAGCAGCTGCAGAAAAAGCGCTCCATGAATAAAAGAATTTTAGCCCTTTTAGCCGCATTTGGCGCAACTACGATTTACGGATTAAACCATACCATTGCCAAGGTTATTATGCCCGAATATATTGGAGCATTTGGTTTGGTAATGCTTCGTGTGGTGGGAGCTACCGTTTTGTTCTGGATCATTAGTTTTGCCTTTCCTAACGAAAAAATCGATCGAAAAGATCTCTTTCGAATCGGGATTGCAACTCTTTTTGGGATGTGCATCAACATGCTGATGTTCATTAAAGGACTTAGTCTTTCAACCCCAATCAACAGTTCAGTTATTGTTACCCTAACACCCATTATGGTAATGATTCTGTCGGCTATATTCTTGAAAGAAAAAATCACTACAAAAAAAGGTTTTGGAATTTTAATGGGTTTTGGCGGTGCAATATTACTCATACTACAAGGAAGTGATTACACTCTAAATGCGCCCAATATCCTCCTAGGGAATATCATGATGTTTGTAAATGCAATGTGCTACGGAACCTATTTGGTGCTTATCAAACCAATGACACAGAAATACACTACCATCACCTTAATGAAATGGATGTTCCTTGGTGGTGTGATCCTCAACCTCCCCTTAACCTTTTCCGAATTCACAGCGGTAGAATGGACTAGTCTCCCCTTTGAAGCTATTTGGCGCATGGCTTTTGTGGTAGTGGGAACAACTTTTTTTGCTTATCTATTCAATGTATACGCATTGCGAACGCTTTCGCCTACAACTGTG
>Ga0209712_10000120_pt1 | contig 66583 bp, 80 predicted proteins | sample ArcOceMetagenome_FD_187443 | JGI IMG/M metagenome (GOLD analysis project Ga0209712, IMG submission 187443) | Marine eukaryotic phytoplankton communities from Arctic Ocean - Arctic Ocean - Greenland ARC118M Metagenome (SPAdes) (version 2) | ecosystem: Environmental > Aquatic > Marine > Oceanic...
CGGCAGATCATCGAATAGTCTGCGTCTGCATCTGTGGCCGTGGGCTTGGCGGCAGCAATCCGGTCAGAATCTGCGAATGCTTTTAGTCGCGATGAAACCGATTTATCACTGGGCTGCTGCATTAGCGAGAGACCTCATAGAACGTACCCAATAATTGATGCCGAGTTTTTTAGCTGCAACGTCGGCAGCGGCACGGTTTTGATAATGGCCCAAGAAAACAACCCAAAAGGCTGTGCCCTGGGAGGTAATCTCTGTGACCTGGACGTCTGAGCCCAAGTTTAATTCCTGCGCGATCTGCTGTGCTTGCTGCTCAGCTACCTGAAGGGCGCTAAAAGCGCCTAGTTGCACTAGGTAGCCGGATAATGGGTGGGGGGTTTTAATCGGCGCCGCGGGGACTTTATTCGACGCCGCAGGCGCTGTTAGTTTGGCCGCAGGCGCTTTTGATTTAGCCGCGAGCGCTTTTGATCGGGCCGCGGGCGCTGTTAATTTGGCCGCGGGCGCTTTTAGTTGAGCGGCCGGCACTTTAACAACAGGTGCATTAACGGCTGCTGGCTGGCCATCGTTGACTGGGTTTTTGCTGCACAGCCAAAGCTCATCTGAGCTGGCATTGTCTGCGCAGTACCAAGATCGACTTGCCGTCTCTGGAGCCTTATTAATAGGGCCTGTCGTAGAGGAGCAGCCACTGAGGACGACTGCTAAAAGTGCTGCTGCACCAAAGAGTTTAAACAAAGGAATACACCGAATCTTTTATATTATTTTAGGAATTGCACTGGGCGTATTAAGTGCCTATTTTGGCTAATATGTCCAGCACTTGACGCACTAGATAGGCGATTTCTGGATGATCAACCTCGTAGGCAGATCTCTTTTGCTCTAGCTGCTCTCGAAAGCTGCTTTGCAGTTGCCCTTGTTCCAATTGGTGAGTCCCTGATTGGTGGGTCTCTGATTGGGCTGCTTCATTCAGCTTCACCATCTCGTTAATTAACGTGGACCAAAGATCGCGCTCTGAGGGGCTTACTGTGCTGGCCTTTTGTAGCCTGTCCCGGAGGGCTTCAAGCTTTTCTTTTAACTCGCTGTTATCTTCCATGATTGTTGCCTCTTCTCTTTATTAATATCCATATTCATATTCATCCCTGTGCTCTTCAGTTTAAGTATAGACAGATACTTGGGCCCTGTATTAGGGCGCTTTTGAGCACCTAACTGGTGCGTAACAGGGTGAATGAAACAAAATAGTGCAGCTGTATTAGTTACTGGCATAAATATTGCTCCCTCCAGACTATAAGTAGGCGTTAAAAGCCTACAGCAGGATATATGGTCGATTATGGTGCGCTTTTAATCGTCCGATTGTTATTTCGCACTTTTATAGTGCTTATTTTTAGGGGGAACAGCATGTTAGGCAACAATAAATATCTCAGTCGGGGGATTCTCGCGATTGTTTTATCGGCTCTATCAACTCAGGTTTTTGCCGACGAATTAAACGGCGCCAATACAGCTTGGATTTTGACGTCAACGGCGCTGGTGCTATTTATGACGATTCCCGGTCTGTCCCTTTTTTATGGTGGTCTGGTTCGCTCTAAGAATGTCCTGTCGGTATTAATGCAGTGTTTTGCCATTACTTGCATGGCCTCGTTAATCTGGTTTGCCTTTGGCTACAGCCTCGCCTTTGGTGATGGCGGCTCTATGAACGCGTGGATTGGTAATCTGGATAATCTATTGATGGGCAACATCAAAGAAGACTCCATGGCCGGCGATATCCCCGAGTCTGTATTTGCCATGTTCCAAATGACCTTTGCCGTCATTACCCCAGCACTTATTGTGGGTGCCTTTGCCGAGCGTATGCGCTTTAGCGCGATGCTACTGTTTAGTGCCCTGTGGCTAATTGTTGTCTATGCACCCATCACCCACTGGGTTTGGGGCGGTGGCTGGCTCGCAGAGATGGGTCTGCTGGACTTTGCAGGTGGTACGGTTGTGCATATTACTGCTGGTGTTGCCGCTCTTGTGGCTGCATTGGTTCTGGGCAATCGTAAAGGCTTCCCGACTCAGGCGATGCCCCCCCACAACCTAACCATGACCGTCACCGGTGCTGGCATGCTGTGGGTTGGCTGGTTTGGCTTTAATGCTGGCTCTGCCCTTGCCGCTAACGGCGATGCAGGTATGGCGATGCTAGTGACCCATATTTCTGCCGCAGCGGGCTCTATGGCCTGGATGATGATGGAATGGATTAAGTACGGTAAGCCCTCTGTACTAGGCATTGTGACCGGTATGGTTGCTGGTCTGGGCACAATTACCCCGGCCTCAGGCTTTGTTGGCCCTGGTGGCGCACTGGTGATCGGCTTTAGTGCTGGCATTATCTGTTACTACGCCACTCAGGCAATTAAGCAGCGCTGGAAAATCGATGATTCTTTAGATGTATTCCCCGTACACGGCGTTGGCGGCATATTAGGTACTTTTTATGCTGGTATTTTTGCGTCCGATGCTCTGGGTGTGTTCAGTGGGCAGGGTTACAACGAAGGTATGAACATGGCCTCTCAGGTGCAGGTGCAAATTGTGGGTATTGCCGCAACGTTCGTCTATACAGGTATAGCAACATTTATTCTGTTGAAACTGGTCGATAAGCTGTTAGTATTACGTATCGACGAAGAAGACGAAACAAGTGGTCTCGATCTCACAGAGCATAATGAGAGGGGGTATGACCTATAATAAGAAGAGAAGGGGAAAATAAAAAATCGTCCGAACGCTACAGACATACTTGAGATGACTGAGTGAAAAAAAGGGACACTTAAAGCCGCTAACATTGTTAGCGGCTTTTTTATTTGTGCCAATAAAAGGCTGTTGAATTAACAGTACTAGCCTTCGCGGGCCCTATCTAAATAGCCACACATCATTTCAGCCCCTTCAAGAATACGCACCGAGTGGCGCTGCATTAGGTCTGCTGGGATCAGGTAAATCTGCTTATTGATGACCGCTGACAGCGCGTCCCACTTCTGCCAACTTTTAAACCAATTAGGCTGCTCTTCTTTACTGCCCCCAGCAATAATAAGCTGAGGGTCTGCGGCAACAACAGATTCAATATTGACGTAAGGCACCAAGGGAATAGCATCGGCAAAGATATTCACTCCACCGCAAAGAGCAATTACATCGCTGACCATATGTTTACCGTTTAGGGTAATCAGTGGCTCATTCCAAATTTGATAGAAGGTTCTAACCTGGGGCTTGCCCACCTGGTCTCGACGCAACCTATCTAGGCGCTCAGTGAATTCTAGCGCCCGCCTGTCAGCCTGCTGAGTAAAACCGCTCAGCTTCCCAAAACGGTGAAACAGATTGGGGATATCCTCAATTTTGCGGGTCTCGACAACAAAGACTGGAATACCCAGCTTACGTAATGGGTGGATAATCTTATCGCCATTACCCGACTGCCAAGCAATGACGAGGTCTGGCTGCAGAGACAGTATCAACTCATAATTGGCGGCAGCATGGTTGTTCACCCGCTGAATCTTTTTTGCTACCTCTGGGTAGTTACTGTATTCGTCAGCGCCAACGACAAGCCCACCAGCACCTATATGAAACAACACTTCGGTGATATTTGGCGCAAGACTAATAATACGTTTTGCCGGGGCAGCCAAACGCACCTCATCGCCATTGTCGTCGATAACCACAATCTCACTGGCATCAGATGATGGCAGTTGCAGTGTGAGTGCGAGCGGCTGTGCTACTGATACTGATACTGATACTGATACTGATACTGAGGGCAGCAGTAAAAATGGCAGGCCGACAATTAAAATAGCGAGCCAGCGCATTAGGTAATCACCAACGGTCGTTTAGTCACAGGGTGCTGGGCAATAATAGATTTAACGCCAAACACCTTATCAATTAACCTTTCGGTAAGAACTTCTTCTGGAGTACCTTGGGCAGCAATAACACCGCCATCAAAAACCACCAGATTATCGGCACAGCGAGCGGCTAAATTAAGGTCATGCAACACCATCACAACCCCCACACCTTTTTCTGCAAGCTGGCGCACAATGTCTAGGGTCAGTTTTTGATGAGACAGATCAAAGGCAGAAGTTGGCTCGTCCAACACTAAAAACTGTTCGCCTATGGCGCTGGGCTGCCAAATTTGTGCCAGTACTCGAGCCAGCTGTACCCGCTGTTTTTCACCCCCAGACATCTGGGTATAAAAGCGTTTTTGCAGATAGCTGCCATCAACCAGATCCAGCGCATCGCTAACAATCTGCCTGTCTTTTACTAGGCCAGTTTGATGGGGAATACGGCCTAGGCCTACCACCTCGTTGGCCGTGAAAGGGAAATTAAGCATTGTGTGCTGGGGCAGCACCCCAAGCATCTGGGCTTTTTCTAACAGCGGCCATTCGTCTAATAACCTATGATTGAGGCGCACCTCACCTTTGGTTGGCGCCATCTCACCGGTTAATACTTTTAACAGGCTCGATTTGCCGGCACCGTTGGGGCCCACTATGGCGGTCACCTTACCTGCTTGCACCTCGAGACTGATATTGCGCAGCAAATCAAAGCCCGATAAATGCAGAGAGATATTGTCAGCTAGCATAGTCATGGCTTACACATCCTTGCGCTGCTGCAATAGCAGTGCGACAAAGAATGGAGCGCCTAACAACGCAGTGAGAATGCCCGTGGGCAACTCGGCAGGAATAACCACTATGCGTGCCAAGCTATCGGCAATTACTAATAATGTAGCCCCAGCCAATGCAGAGGCAGGAATCAGCCAGCGATGGTCTGGACCTATAACGAGGCGCACCATATGGGGGATAATCAATCCCACAAAGCCCACTAAACCGGCTAGAGCAACAGACACTCCGACACCTAGCGCAGTGAGCACGATTAGTCGGCGCTTAACTCTCTGCACATCAATACCCAGATGACGAGCTTCAGATTCCCCCAGCAGCAGCGCATTTAACGCCTTGCTCTCGCGGGGGAACGACACCAGCAATAGCACTGTAACCACACCCATGATGCTGACTTTGGCCCAGCTGGCACCACTGAGGTTACCCATTTGCCAAAGGCTAATTTGCCGCAACATGTCGTTGTCAGAAAAGTAACTGAGCAGGCTATTTAAGGCCCCAGCCAATGCGCCTATAGCAATACCCGCCAGCAGCATAGTGGTAACCGAGGTACCAATATTTGAAGTAGCCAGGCGATAAACCAATAAGGTCGCAGCAAAGCCACCCAGAAAAGCACCCAGCGCTACCAGCGACAGCCCCATCAAAGCACCCACCTGAATAAAGCCACCGGTAGTCACAATCATCAGGCTGGCACCCACTGAGGCACCACTGGAAACACCAATTAAAGAGGGGTCGGCCAAAGGGTTGCGAAACAAGCCCTGCATCACGGCACCGGTGCTGGCCAGTACAGCGCCGACAGAAATAGCCAACAGAATACGGGGCAGGCGAATATCAAAAAGAATGGTGTTAATTTGCGCACTCGAGGAGTTGCCGACGATGGCGTTAAGGCCATCCGCCAAACTAATATCGACAGTACCCAGGGTCAGGGAGACCATTGCCGCCAGAGGCAGCAAAATAATCAATCCAAAAATTAAACTAGGCGCAGCAATTCGACGCAAATTAGTAGTCCACGCCCTTGCGAGCCATAACGCCAGAATTGTAGGCGTGTTTCACTTCTTTAATTTCTGAAACCGTATCTGCCATGTCGGCCAGTGTTGAACCACCACCACGGCCAGTAACAACGACTGACTGGTTGGCTGGTCGGTTCTTTAGGGCTTCAAAAATTTTATTTTCATCGAGGTATTTAAAGCTCAGCATGTAGGTCAACTCATCTAACACAACCAGATGATAGCTTTCGTCTTTGAGCATTTTCTCGGCTACTGCCCAGCTGACTTCTGCGGCGGCTATGTCTGCCGAGCGATCCTGAGTATCCCAAGTAAAGCCCGTACCCATCTGCTGAAAGGTCACCTGAGGGCATTGGTCGCGAACGTATATTTCTTCGCCAGACAACATGGCCCCTTTAATAAACTGCACCACGCCAACTTTGTAGCCATAGCCCAGAGCCCGCATGACCATACCAAAGGCAGAGCTTGATTTGCCCTTGCCATTGCCCGTCAACAGAATAAAAACCCCACGCTCTGTATCCGCAGCAGCAACGGTAGAGTCAATGTTGTCTTTCATTTTTTTCATCTTGGTTTTATGGCTACTGTCTTTTTTCGCCTGATCGTCTGTCATTTTATTAAAACCTTATTCGATAATTTTTATGGCAGCGGGAAGTCCCGCTGGCAATGAATGAATACTGGGGTGTAGAGCGTTGGCCATAATTTCCATCGCGTCTACGAGTCTTGGACCAGGGCGGCTAAAGTAAGCGTTACCGTCCACTAAAAAAACTATGGTGTTGGCCGCCGCCTGCAGTTCAATAAAGCCGTCGCAAGCGATAAATGCCTCGACGTCCTGCATGGATCGCTGCACATTAAAACCACAGAGGGCGATAAAAATATAGTCTGGCCGAGCCGCAATTAACTGATCCCATTCGCGGCGTTGCGAGGGCTCTTGTTTGGCACCAAAACAGGGCTCACCGCCAGCTAGATCAATAATTTCTGGGCTCCAGTGCCCACCGTCAAATAATGGTTCTAACCAATCTAACAGAGCCACTCTCGGTTTGTCACCAATGGTTTGAGAGCGCTCTGCCACTGTATCTATGCGAGCCTGTAACTCTGCCCTATAACGGTGCCCAGATTCCTCACAGTTAGCCGCCTTGGCCAGCAGGTTAATGGTGTCCAGTACATCGCCGAGGCAAATAGGCTCTAGGTTAACAACCTGTGGATCACCAGGCAGACGGCCAATGGCCTTAGCCACATCGTTGCCCGACACCGCACAAACATCACAGAGTGCCTGAGTCACAATAAGTTGTGGCTCAAGTTCTATAAGGGGAGTCATCACTAGATCGTAAAGCGCCTCATCATTTTTTAACTGGTCGGTGACCAGGCGATCGATCTCGCCGCTATCAAGGCCTTCGGGGATTCGTGAACTGGTGAGTATGGGCAAACCAACCACAGAAGGTGGGTAATCACATTCATGGGACACACCCACAAGCTGATCACGCAGGCCTAGGCCGCAGACCAATTCTGTGGCACTGGGTAGAAGCGATACAATTTTCATTTCGATCCCTCTAAGCGAGAAAGCGACTTATTAAAGAGCGAAAGCGATCCACTAAAGGGCGAAAGCGACTTATTAACGGCCGAAGGCGACTCATCTAAGCGAGAAAGCGACTTATTAAAGAGCGAAAGCGACCCACCAAAAACCAAATCAGCATAGACAAAACCATCTCTACTAACCACCTCACCAGCCACCACAGGAATGGGCTGTTTAAACATGGGGCCATCCCAGGCAAAGGTATGGAATTCACCATTTTCGCCACAGGGATCGACTGAGTCTGGGAGTTGCTTAAGCAGCTCATGGGAGAATGCATGGCCGGCTAAATGCTCTGGCATCACACGGGGATCAAGGCAGGTGATCGCGGCTTTGAGCCCACCGACAATCATCTGTTGGGCTAATTGTTCTGTGGGAATTTGCCACAGAGGAAACAACAGTTCGAGACCGGTGTCGGCCATCTGCTGTTCTCGATATGCACGGATATCTTCTAAGTAGAGATCGCCAAAAGCAACGGCATCCATTGCAAACTGACTGCGAGCGTCTTCCAACGCCTCACCCATAATAGTTTCGTACTGCTCGTTGCTACAGGGCCACGGCAAGGCAATTTCAAATAGGGGCAAGCCTGCCGCCTGGGCCTGAAGTTGCAATAGTTGCTGGCGCACCCCATGGATTGCAGAGCGATTAAACTGACTGTTAAAGGTGGTGAGTAAACCCACCACCTCAACAGAAGGGTCCTGCTGCAGCTGATACAAAGTCCAAGCCGAGTCTTTGCCACTGCTCCAAGAAAGCAGTACTCGTTTGGGACCTGTGTCAACTGGCTGAGTCATGCTGGACGCCTACAATTACAGGTCAAAGCGAAAACCGAGGTTCGCGCCAAATCCAAGAGTCTGAAAACCAAAGACTTCTTCGTAGTCATCATCCAATAAATTGTCCAGACGTACATAAATATCTAACCGCTCCGTCGCACTGTAATTAGCAGTAACATTTACTAGGGTGTATGTGTCCAAAGTGACTGTCTGAGATGGCGTTGGAAACGGCGGAAAGTACAGGTCAGTCTGGCTACCATTGAACTGAGTATTGGCATTGATATGCAGATTTTCTGTGGCCTGCCAGGCTACATTTAAGCTGCCTGTGTGACGTGCACGACGCACCTCATCTATGTATCCACCGGCACCATCAGACTCAACAGAATCTGTGTAGGTGTAGGCAGAGTTAATAGAAAGATCATCGGTCAGAGTAGCCGAGGCGGTTAATTCGATGCCCTGGCGCTTACTGACACCATCTTTATTTGCAGAGGTAAAGCCAAAAGTAGCTGGGTCGTAGACAAAGCCATTAATTTCATTCTCTAGCTCTGAATCAAATAACGTCGCAGATAAGATAAGTGCAGCTGGCGCTAACTCCATATCGACACCCAACTCCCAGCTTGTTGACTCTTCTGGGTCAAGATTAGGGTTGCCAATGAAGTTGGTGTAAAACCCAAAACGCTCAGAAAAAGTAGGGTTTTTAACTGCTGTGCCGTAAGCACTGCGCAGACGAGTGTTATCGCTTATTTGATAAACTGCTTCCACTCTCATGGTATTGGCACTCTCAAATTCAGAGTTATCGTCGTAACGGCCACTGGCGGCTAAGGTTAGCGCATCAGATATATCGGTGCGGTATTCAATGGCAAAGCTATCGGTATTTCGCTCACGATCCTGATTGGGATTCAAGCCCCAGTTCAGGGGTCCACGCTGCTGGTAGTCCTCTTCTTCACGCTCGGCCAAAACCGAAATACGCTGAGTAGCCTGGGCCCAAAACATTGAACCAATATACTGATACTGGTCTTTGGTAGACGCTGTTACATTGCCTAAGATGCCATCGGCAAAGGCTTCGTTATCATTGCTTGATTGGGCAATAACTAGCTTGTGCTGCCAACGACCATTGGCAGAGGCATAGTCGCCCTGGACGCGCATAGTGCTGTTACGAAATTCTGAAACACGATCCTGGTCTTCTACAAAACCGTCAAAATCGCTGTCGGCATCAAACTCATTGAAACCGTCAGACTGGCGAGCGGCAAAAGACACATTCAACTCTTCGCTGACTTTATAGCCTGCCTTGAAGTTGATACTGGTATTTTCGTAACCATCTTTCTCGTTACCCGTGCGTGAGACATTATCGCCTTCGGTGTCTGTGGTGCTAACACCCAAGCGAACATTTAAGTCGCCCTTGATTCCGCCAACGCTAAAACCACTGCGTTGGGTAGAAAAACTACCGGTTTCGGTAAACAGCTTGGCGCTGTAAGGCTCGTCGGCACTGCGAGTAATGATATTCACTACACCAGCCATGGCATCGCTGCCGCGCATAGAACTCTGGGGGCCGCGAATCACTTCGATACGCTCGATATCGTCTGCAGACAAAGTGCCCCAATTAAGCTCATCTCCCTGAGAGGGATCATTGGCTTCAACGCCGTCGATAAGAACCAATAGGTGGTTAGCTTCGGCGCCACGGGCGCGAATTTGGGTCTGCGAACCCTGCACACCGCTGCGGCTCACCGCAAGGCCAGGTACATCGCGTAACAGATCGCTGACGCTAAGAGCGGCACGATTGCTTAACTGCTCTCGATCAATAACGGTAATAGCATTAGCCGATCGCTTGGCCGCAATAGGCACAAGGGATGCACTAACAAGTACTTCTTGGATTTCTGTTTCAGCAGCGGTCACTGCTTGGGTAAATAGGGATGTGGCAGACAGCGTTAAAACTGCGCCAAATAAAGATGATTTTTTCATGATTTCCTCTAACACACTCACACCCGAGCGATTATTTAAATAAACGGGGGCGTACAGGCAGAGGGACAGAGACTGTCAATCAGCACAAGACCGCACCCCGCGGTTTGTCTGCATAGCGATAGGCCGGTCTCCGGACTCATAAGCGAGTTGCCTGTTAGGGCCTCTCTATTTAGCTACCTTCCCATGCCAAAAATCGCACAGTGGTCATACAGCTAAACATTCTTATTTACCGTTGCGGGGGCAGTGTCGGGATGGCTAGCAGACCAAGCGTTAAATCACTCAGGCTGTGCGCACCGACTTCCCATTTCACTCTTTCTCTACCAACCCGAAGGCGGGTGAAGAAACAGAACCTATTGCCGAAGCAAGAGCGGGCAATCTACCCTCGCACGCTTTTGTTGTCAATCTGGATCACTAACAAATCAATAATTGCCATGGTAACCTAGCGCCCTTAAAGTTCAGGTCGAACTACATTTAGAACCAAAAGGTTGAGGGATTATGCTGGCTGTATTGATAAAACGAGTATTGGCATCGGAAATGGAAGCCACCTATGAAGAATTTTCAAGCAAGATTATTCAAGCCGCTGTGCCAGCCAAAGGCTTTATCTCTAGCAAGTCATTTAAAGATTTAAACGACACCAAGGTTCGCTACACCATGATCCAGATGGAGAGCCTTGCAGATTGGAAGGCTTGGTATCAGTCAGATGAACGCAAGAAAGCTCTGGGGCAGATTCAGCCACTGCTGCGAGAGCCAGAAGATATCTCTATTTTGACGACGGCTTAATCAAAACCATTTAGGTATTAGGAACAGGCATCTAGCGCCTCTGTAACCTTGCGCACCGAGATAACCTCCATGCCCTTAATGGGTTGTTTGGGCGCATTGCCCGCCGGCACAATCGCCCGGGTAAAGCCATGTTTAGCCGCTTCTCGCAACCGTTCCTGACCATTGGCCACTGGCCGAATTTCCCCTGAAAGCCCCACCTCACCAAACACTACCAAATCCTGAGGCAATGCTTTGTCCCGGAAGCTGGAGATCACCGACAGAATAAGTGCCAAATCAGCGCTGGTCTCTAGCACCTTGACGCCACCCACCACATTGACGAAAACATCTTGGTCACCCACCGCAATACCGCCATGACGATGTAATACCGCCAGCAGCATAGACAGCCGATTATGGTCCAGACCCACTGTCACACGCCGCGGATTGCCAAGATGGCTGTCATCAACCAACGCCTGCAATTCTACTAATAAGGGCCTTGTGCCCTCCCAGATCACCATCACCACACTGCCCGAAGAGACCTCTTCGCCCCGCTGCAAAAAAATTGCCGAAGGGTTGGCCACTTCTTTTAGGCCTTTATCGGTCATGGCAAAAACACCCAGCTCATTAATCGCTCCAAAGCGGTTTTTGTTGCTGCGCAGAGTGCGGAAATGGCTATCACTGGAACCTTCGAGCATCAGCGAGCAATCAATCATATGCTCTAGCACCTTGGGGCCTGCCAGCGAGCCGTCTTTGGTCACATGGCCCACCAGAATTAATACTGTGCCAGTCTGCTTGGCAAAGCGCACCAGCATAGAGGCACTCTCGCGCACCTGAGATACACTGCCCGGTGCCGAGGTCACCTCTTCCAAATGCATAACTTGAATTGAATCGATAACCAGTATTTTAGGGCGCTTCTGCTCGGCAATAGCGCAGACCACTTCCACTGAAGTCTCCGCCATAATCTCGAGTTTATCGGTGGGCAGATCTAAACGATGTGCTCGCATAGCAAGCTGCTGTGGTGATTCCTCACCAGTGACATAGAGAGCGGTATTATTTTCGGCTAGCTTACAGAGAGTCTGTAATAGCAGAGTACTTTTGCCCGCCCCGGGTTCGCCGCCAACCAAAATCGCTGAGCCAGGCACCAAGCCACCACCCAACACCAGATCAAACTCACCTGTGCCAGTGGTAATACGGGGTATTTCATCTAGAGCAATGTCGGCCAATGTCTTTACGGCACCATCAACCACCCCCGCAAAACCAGGACGCGATATCTTGCCGCCTCGGGATGCTGGCCCTAGACGCACCTCAGATAGAGTATTCCACGCCTTGCACTCGCCGCACTGCCCCTGCCATTTGCGATAGTCGGCGCCGCAGTCATTGCAGACGTAGGCTGATTTCTGTTTGAGCGCCAAGGGCTTTCTCCAATCGTTGAGCGGTTTTTACAATTGCTTATTTTAAGTCTATAGCTGTTATTATGTACAGTAATAATAATTACTGCTCAAGGCTAAGATAAGAGCACTTCAAAATAACAACAAAAATAATCCTTATGCCTGTTAATAAGCCTACGAATAAGCCCGCGAACAAGTCTGTGAATAAGCCTAACTCATTATCCATCCGTCAGGCCCGCATCGAAGACTGCCCGCTGATACTCAGATTTATTCGAGAGCTGGCAGACTACGAAAAACTGCTTCACGAAGTGGTGGCCGATGTGCCCGCACTAGAGGCATCATTATTTGGCGACAAGCAGCATGCCGAGGTAGTTATTGCCGAGCATGAGGGCCAGCCCGTCGGCTTTGCCCTGTTCTTTCACAACTACTCTACCTTTCTCGCGCGACCCGGCCTCTATTTAGAAGACCTGTATATTCAGCCCGAGATGCGCGGTAAAGGGTTTGGCAAAACCCTGCTTGGCTATCTAGCCGCCCTAGCCCTAGAACAAAACTGCGGCAGGCTGGAATGGTGGGTGCTGGACTGGAACCAGCCCGCCAAAGATTTTTACCAATCCCTGGGAGCAGAGCCTATGGATGACTGGACGGTTAACCGAGTAACCGGTGACGCCCTAACAAAACTCGCCAATCACTTTTCATCTCAGGAGTCGTTATGAGTACTACAGATTTAGCGGGCAAACGCATTTTAGTCACCCAAGCCGACACCTTTATGGGGCCAACTCTGTGCCAGGTATTTGCGACGATGGGCGCCGAGGTCATCGCCGACAACCAGCTACTCACAGACCCCACATTGCCCGGACAAATTATTCAGGCCGCAGGCCATATTGATGTGCTTGTCATTAACCTCGCCATCCCCGCCCCTTTTAGTAAGGTGGAGGCCGTTGGCGAAGACGAATGGTCGTCCTGTTTTAGTGCCATAGTTGACCCTCTACCGAGACTGGTCACCGCCGTTCTGCCACAGATGATTGCCCGCCAAGCTGGCAAAATTCTCGTCATGGGCAGCGCCTCTGCACTGCGCGGCATGAAGCGAGCATCCACCTATAGCGCAGCCCGCGGCGCGCAGCTGGCTTACGTACAGGCGGCCGGTGTTGAGATGGCGCCCCAGGGTATTCAAATTAATGCCATTGCCCAAAACTTTGTTGATAACCCCACCTATTTCCCAGAAGAGACCAAGGCTAATCCAGCCTTCCAAGAACGCATTAAACGCGAAGTTCCCTTGGGGCGACTGGTGTCCATGGAGGAAGATGCTCAGTTTGCTGCCTACCTCTGCTCAGATGCGGCAGATTGTTTTGTGGGTCAGGTGTTTCCGGTTAGTGGCGGCTGGGCAAGCTAATGATGCCCAGCGACTCATGATTATCTCGTTCATTAGTTAGCTTTCTGATAAAGTATTGCCATGTCTTTAATCCCCGAAAAACCGATTGTTATCTCCCCTACTCTGGCCGCTACACTTGGTCTGGAAGAGGCTGTGTTGCTGCAATTATTGCAAGAATGCGTTGCCCATGGCGATGGGGTGCACAGCAGTGGTTTTAACTGGGTGACGGTGTCTGGAGAAAGGTTACTTGGTCTTACGCCCTTTTGGCGTGAGGGCGACATTCGCCGGCTATCGGCAAGTCTCCATGAAAAGGGCCTGCTGTTAATTGGCGGTGGTGGGTTTTCTGGGGAGCAAGATTTTCGCTTTGCCTTTAACGAGGGCGCCAGTCATGAACAGTCGGCAGCCCAGCCTGCTAGACAATCAAATCAAGCCGATAATCATTCTCAGCAGAACACCAATAACAATTCTCAACAAAACACCAATAATAACTTTCAGCAGAGCAGTAGCCCCCATTCCGCTAAGACTATCGGTGGCAGCTGGCAGCCAAGCGATGATGCGCTGCGTCAGTTAGCTCAGCTGGGAGTGACCCGCGAGTTTGCCCAGCAGCAAATCCCGCAGTTTGTGGCCTATTGGCGGGAACGCAATGTGCCTCGACACAGCTGGGAGTCAAAATATATTAAAGAGGTTTGGCGCCAATGGCAGCAAGCGGCCAGTACCAACCACAGGCGCAGCCGTGAGGTCTCTGTGACCGGCGAATGGCGCCCCTCTGCGGATGCTCTGGATATACTGATTCAGCAAGGCGGCATTAACCCCAACTTTATCGATGATGCTGTACCAGAATTTATTCTGTATTGGCGTGATCGCGGTGATGTGTCTAGCACCTGGGACTCAAAATTTATCCAACATGTGCGCCGCCAGTGGCAGTTTTATACTGGTATGATGGATCAAGACAGTATGCCTCGGGCTATTCCAGCCCAGTGGCAACCAAAAGAAACGGTCTATGATGTTTTGCAGATGGCCAATATAGACCGCCAGTTTGCGCAGCAGATTATTCCAGAGTTTGTGCTCTACTGGCAGGAGAATGGGACGCCCCATGGCTCTTGGAGCACCAAGTTTTTGCAGTACGTAAAGCGCCAGTGGGCGCGACATAATCAACCTCAGTCAGCGAGTGGTAGTCATGGCAAGCAAGGATCTAATTCAGAAGGTCGCATCCGAGATCGCAGCATCATCGACGCGCTCTCCGACCGCAGCTGGGCAAGCTAAGCCCAAGCCAGCCAGCCCTGAGCTGATTGATGGTATCAATCAGATCTTTGCGCTATTCCAAGTGAATTATCACAATCAGTACTTCGCCGCCTTTGGGGACAATCGCAAGTCAGAAAACTTAGCCAAAAAGTTATGGCTATCTAAGCTCGGTGATTTTAGCCCGGCGATTATTCTTGCCGCTGCGGAAAGAATTATTGCCGATAGCGAGTATTTGCCAACCCTACATAAGATGCTAGTGGCCTGCCGTGCCGCTGGTATGCCAACGGGCCTACCCAATGCTCGTAAAGCCTATCAAGAAGCCTGTAATAAGCGCAGCCCCAAAGCGGCCCAGAAATGGTCCCATCCAGTGGTCTACTTAGCGGGCCGAGACTGTGGCTGGCATTTATTGGCCAATGAAATCGAGTCCAAGGCACTACCCGCCTTTACGGAGCTTTTTAACCAGTACTGCGACCGCGTGGTGACTGGCGAAGAATTTACCATTGAGCCCCCTGCGGCTCTACCGGAAACCTCTCAGGTTCCTGCTAGCGCCGAGCATAATCGCGAGCAGCTAGACCAACTTAAACAGCTACTGGGTTAGGCATTTAAATGGCAGGACAACTCCTTACCCACAACTCCACTGCACGGCGCATGGCCAAAACTATTCTCAATGGTTTTCGCAGCTATTTTGCCGATTACCTGAACAGCACCCTAAGTGCCAAAGCTCGTTTTGAAAAAGCTGATTGGCATGGTGTGCAGCAGGCCAATGTCGATCGTCTAGAGCTCTACAAAACTAAGGTAGCCCAGACTGTTCAATATTTGGGCATGGTGACTAATAAAGATATTGCTAACCTCAATCTGTGGAGCGAAGCCAAGCTGGCCTATACCCAGCTGGTATTTAATTTTCCAAACTTTGAAATTGCCGAGACTTTCTTTAACTCGGTATTTAGTGATATCCATGATCACGATAAGATCAACGACGATATTATCTATGTGCTCTCGTCACAACGTATTGAAGCCCCAGAGGCCGAGTACAGTATTTTTGTGCGCTACGAAGGTGAAGGCTTTCGTGACACTTTTTATCGCATCCTTAAAGAATCAGAATTTAGCCTACCCGGCGAGAATATCGAGATCGATCTCGACTGTATTATGGAAGTCTTTGAACAGGAGGTTATGCCCCAACTTAAAGGCGCACCAGAACAGATTAAGTTCGATATTTTGGAATCTACTTTTTATCGCAGCAAGGCGGCTTATATGGTTGGCCGCGTCATTGATGGTGATCAGAGCTTCCCCATGGCCCTTGTATTTCTCAACACCGAGCAGGGTAACCTGTATGTGGATACGGCGCTGTTTAATGACGATGACCTGAGTGTAGTGTTTAGCTTTACCCGCAACCATTTTATGGTAGATGCACCACTGCCCTACCAGTACGCTCACTTTCTAAAAACCCTGATGCCCCGTAAGTTGGACTACGAAGTCTACAACTCGCTCGGCTTCCCCAAGCATGCCAAAACCGAATTTTATCGGCAGCTTGTTGGCCATTTGGAAACCTCCAGTGACCAATTTATTGTCGCCCCAGGTATTAAAGGCATGGTCATGACGGTGTTTACACTACCGTCTTACAATATTGTGTTTAAGATTATTAAAGACAAGTTTGCGCCGCCTAAAGAAGTGACTCACCAAACCGTGCGTGATAAATATCGTTTGGTATCTCGCCACGACCGTATTGGCCGTATGGCAGATACTCAGGAATTTGATAACTTAGTGTTTCCCCTGGCCCGCTTTTCAGACGAGTTAATTGAAGAGCTAAAAAAAGTTGCTCTGTCTTCCATTGAGATACGCGACGACAAGCTAGTCATTAAGCACCTGTATACCGAACGCTATATGACGCCGCTCAATATTTACCTAGAGCATGCCGACGATATCGAAATGCGCAGTGCTATGGAAGAGTATGGCAACTGCATTAAGCAGCTGGCGGCGGCTAATATTTTCCCCGGCGACATGCCCTTGAAAAACTTTGGTGTGACCCGTCATGGCCGCGTGGTGTTTTATGACTACGACGAAATCGCCATGCTCACAGACTGTAACTTTCGCGTGATCCCCCAGCCCCGCACCGAGCAGGAAGAGATGCAGGCTGGAACCTGGTACACGGTAGGGCCCGATGATATTTTTCCTGAAGAATTTCGGCTATTTTTCTCGGGTAATATTAAGGCGAGAAAGATGTTTGAGGAGATTCATAGCGAACTCTACGAGGTCAGTTTTTGGACTGATCTACAAGAAAAAATCCGCAATGGTTATGTTATCGATGTATTCCCCTATCGCCGCGCTAAACGCTTTGACCGTGGCAAAGACTCTTTACTGGAAGTCTTTTCAGACTGAAGCTTCTTTTTTTACTAACGGTAGGGCGCGTTAACGGTAGGGCAAAAACTCTCGGCGTTCCCCGGCACTCACTTCGATGCCATTAATACCAATGGCATCTAGGGTCCAGTTGGCATCAATTTTTTCCCCTTGACGAAAGCTTCCATCATCGGCAAAAAGGCGATTCGACGGAGAACCTTCGGCCATATACATATGGCCTGAGATTTGTAGCTCTGGCAATGGCAGAAGCTTTTGGGCTGGCTCCATTTGATTGTTCTGTTGTGCGGGCTCGAAAGCTTTTTGTGAAACTGCTCTCTCTGAAACTGCCTCATCCACTGCAGCTCTTTCCCCGACAGCACTCTTAATAAATTCTTGCTCGGATAATATCTGAGGAGTGGCAACAGGATTTAATAATCCAGAATAAATCACCAGCCCTGCTAGCACTACAATCATGCAGGCCAGTGCAATAATGGTTTTGGATGAGTTAGATTTTGGTGCCTGTTGGTAAGGGTCCCAATTAGAACTGGCAAAATCGTCAAGCTCCTTTGGGTCTTCTCGCAGACGATCCCGCTCTGCTTTTTTTAGGGCATCAAGAATATAGGACATTAGTTGCTGCCCTTTATTAGTAATGGAATATTAGTCTGGGTCAGCTGATTTATGCGCAGTAATGTCTCTCGCCCAACCACTGCATCAACGGCAATATCTTGATCTCGCTGAAACGCCAACACCTGATCGGCGATCGCCTGAGTGTAGCGACCACCGGTAATAATAATTTCAGCGCTGTCATCAACTGCAGCCAATTGCTGTTGCAACCAGGCTACTGCGATAGCATTTGTATCCCCGAGGGACAGGCGCTGAATCTGTTGCGGGGGTCGCCACAGGTATACAAAGCTGCGGGACCAGCTATCGCGGAAGGACTGGTCGTCTAACAGCAGGACATCGTCTTTATGCTGTAGATGAAAGCCCGAGGCATCAATACGGGTCAGCAGGTAACTTTTTACATAACCTGCCTGAGTCTTTAAACGCACTATGCCTGGACGATTAATTATCTCTAGGTCCACAACTTCGCCATTGGACATTTGCTCTGCCTGCAGGCCCTGATACTTGGCTAGAGACATAAAATCTTCTTGGGAGTAAACCTCGGTTGCCGACACTGACCAGAGTTTAAACAACTCAGCAAATGGATTTAGTGTTGGGACTTTTATAGGCTGCGCTGTCGGTCCCGTAGTTGAAGATGAAGGTGAAGTTGAAGATAGCGCTTTGGTTAAAGCTTGATTTTTAATAGCGAATTCGTCAACACCTAGCGCATTATCAAGCGCTTTTTTATTAGCCGAGGTAAGTTGGTCATTACCTGTTGATCCCATGGTTAAAAACCAGCCTACCACCAGTATCAAGGCAATCCCTAAAACGCCCTGCTGCCAATATTTTGCCAGGGGATGCACTGTGTTCTGATTACCCAAAATTTCTGCTGCCGCCTGCTTTACTAGCTTTGGAGTGACTGTGCTGGTCTCGGTGGAATAAGCCGCCAACAGGGAATGCTGACAGACTAAATTAATTAGCCTGGGTACTCCGTTAGTTAACTTATATAGGGTGGCCATGCAGGCTCGATCAAATATCGGCCGCTTGGCACCGGCACGATGCAGTCGATGATTCACGTAGTTGGCGAGATCATCTTTTTCTAGGGGCAATAAATGGAATCTTGAGACGACCCGCTGATTAAGCTGGCGCAACTCTTTTTGTGCCAATATCTCCAGCAACTCTGGCTGCCCAACCAATAATATATGCAGCAGTTTGTGGGTGTGGGTTTCTAGGTTGCTTAGTAGCCTGAGTGTCTCTAACACTTCTGCCGTGAGGTTTTGTGCCTCTTCAATAACGATGAGGGTTTTCTTACCTTCGGCATGGGCCTTGAGCAAATCCTGATTCAGCGCATCGGTACAGATTTTTGAGAATGATAGGCCGTTGGTATTAGGCAGTTCGATCGCGAGTTCATGGCAGATGCTGGCCAGTGCGTCGCTGACCTCGAGCTTGCTATTAAGTACATAGGCTACCCTCACATGGGCTGGCAAACGCTTAAGCATGGTGCGGGTTAATGTGGTTTTACCTGTGCCAACCTCACCTGTGAGTAGAATAAAACCGCCCTCTCGGTCTAGACCATACTTTAGATGGGCAACAGCCTGACGATGGTGATTACTGGGATACAAAAACCCAGGATCGGGAACAATCGAGAAGGGTTCTCTGGTGAGGCCGAAATGCTTGAGGTAAATACTCATGGCGCAAGGTTACTCTTATTCTAGCTCAGCCGCAGTTGCTTTCTTTCTTCGCCGCAGGCGCTTTTAAATCCTTCGCCGCAGGCGCTTTCTTACTCCGCCGCGGATGCTTTTAATCTTCCGCCGCGGGCGCTTTCTTACTTCGCCGCGGGCGCTTCTGACTCAGGCTCTGATTCAGTTTTGTTGTCACCCAAAAACTCTTGCAGCCGCTTGGTGAGAGGCCCTTCTTTTTCACCGTTTAAATCTCTGGTGATCAGATGCTCAAACTTGTCTTTGGAGAGCTTTCTGGCGTCTTCGGCGGTACGAATAATGGTGGGGCGGATAAACATCATCAGCACCTTCTTTTCACCGGTCTTAACCGACGACCTAAACAGTCGGCCCAGCAGGGGAATATCACCTAACAATGGCACCTTAGAGACGCTGTCTGTGGTCTGGTCTTCAATAAGGCCACCCAACACCAGTAGCTCGCCATCCTGAATCATCACATTGGTTTGCATGGTGCTTTTAGAGGTCGTTTGTAGCCCCGGCTCACCGCCTTTAACCTTGGACGACTCCTGTTCAATCTCCAAACGCACGCCGTTGCCTTTACTGATTTGCGGCTTGACCTTGAGCATCACACCCACCTCTTCACGATTGACCGTGGTAAAGGGGTTGCCGCTTGAGGTGTTGCTGCTGATACTCGAAAAACTGCCGGTCACAAAGGGGACTTCTTCGCCCACGCTTAGTATCGCCTCTTCATTATCTAAGGTGACCACCGAGGGCGTCGACAGGATATTGGTGGCGCCGTCTTTCTTTAAGGCTTGAATGAGTATGCCCATGCCTTTGCCCGTGTCGGGATCAAAGTCACCGGCCACTGCAAGGGCTGACGATGGCAGAGCGCTAACAGCACTACCCAAACTGTCAGAGTCGAGACCACCACTAAGGCCCGCGCCTAAAAGCGTCGATAAGAGCTGATCAAAATTGGTTAGGTAACCACCACGACGCTTGCTGGTATAGGCTAACTCTGTGCCCAATATTTTTGCTTGGTCTTCTGATAACTCGGCAATCACCGCCTCAATTAAAACCTGAGGTCTAGAGAGATCAAGTTTGCTCACCACGTTTTTAATTTCGCGGATCACTGCAGAAGGTGCGGCAACAACTAACGCATTATTAAGCTCGTCGATTTCAATTTTATAGGCCGCCTTGGCTTTATCTTTAGAGCCAGCTTCACCGGCGAGGCGCAAGAATATGTCTGACTGCAACATGCCCTCTACAATGGGCTTCATCTCGGATGCTCTGGAATAATCGAGATAGATTACTTCTACACTGCCTTTTTTGGTGGAGGGCAGATCTAGGGATTTAAGCATGGTTTTAAAAGAGGCCCGGGCAATGCTTGGCCCGCTAACGATTACGCGATTATTGAGGCCGTCTTCAACGAGGGACAGATCCTGCTTCTGCAGCTGCTTAAGCTGGCCGGCAATATGCACGGCTTCTGCGGCGGAAATATATTCCAGATTAATCACTTCGACAGCGCTCTGATCTGGGTCATCTAGCTGGGCTAATAGCCGCTTTACCTGATCGACATTGGTGCGGATATCTGAGATCACCAGATAGTTACTCTGGCTAAAGGCCTGCAAGCGTGCCCCGCTGCTCATCATGGGTTTGAGCACTGGCACCAGAGTGGCTGCCTGCACATATTTAATTTTTAGCACTTCGGTTTGCAGCTGGTTATTGCCACTGCCCCCGGCAAAATTAAACGCTTGGTTAAAGGGGACAACGCGAATAACCGCACCGTCTTCTATGGCCTGAAAACCCTGTACTTGAATGGCAGAGAGCACGGCCTGATAAAGCAGAGATGAATCTATGGGCTCTGGAGCAATAATGGTGACCTTGCCCTTAACTCTAGGGTCTAGCACAAAGGACTTGCCGGTAATTTCTGCAACACTTTCGATAACACTGCGAATATCTGCATCGCGGAAATTAATACGCACCTGCTCGTCGGCAATGGCCTCTGCCATAAGGCAAAGGGCAAAAATCAGGGAGCCTAGACATGCTATAAGACTGCGCCCTTTACGCTGAGAACCGGCTGCCATAATGTTTATCCGCTGAGTTGTGATGATTTTCATTTTATCGGGTTAATCCAAGGTTCGGTAATATTTTCGCCGACAGGCTCGCGGCATTAACATAAATTATCTCTTCTTGGCCCTGCCGCATTACTGTGACGGGCAGGCTGTTATTGGCACTATAGCTTATCCACTGGGCTGGGTTGGCCATTAAATCTTGCACGGATTTGCCGTCTATCTGCACCACCACGTCGCCGTCTTGAAGGTCAGCTAAGGCGGTGACCTCTGGGGAAAGGTTATTTAGTTTAAGCCCGGACCCAGACCCTGTATTAACAGGCACTGCACCAAACATATTGGCTAGGGCGAAACCCTCTTGGGGCTCTTGCTGTAACTGTCCCTGAGACGCTTGATCAGCTGAAGAAACCTGCTGAGTTTCTATTATGGTCTCTGGCTTTTTCATCAGTACCTGTTGAGTCACCCCATTTTTGCGTACCACAATGCGGTAGGTTTCAATATCAACCAGCTTGTAGCCAGAGGGCAGCTCGTCGCCAACGCGATAAACAGCCTCGGGCTTACCATTAAACTTTAGAGTCGCTAGTGAATTATCTCCGGCCATCATAACGCCTAGTAGTAAGGCACTGATATTGGCTTCGGGTAACTCACCATGCTGATCACTGGATGGCGCTTGGGCCACCGAGCCATCACTGCGAAACCAGCTCCAATAGAGAACTTTTGTGGGCTTAGCTTGGGCTAGATTGCTGAAGCCCTTATCCTCAGAGGGGATAAATTGCAGGACAATTAATATTACCAGATAGGCGCAGATGGCCAACAGAGCACCTAAGACAGCGAGCCGGCCAAGTTCAGTGGCTGGTCGGTTCAGAATTTCACGGTTAATTAGCAAGCTGCACCTCCATTGACCCATCCCAAGTATTGGTGGCGGTCGAGGATTTGGAGACCTCTAATGCCTGCACTATAAAACCGGCGCAGGCAATTTGATGGGTTAGGCGCACAATGCGGTTGGCATCGCTAGCGGTAAAAGCCAGCATAAAACTGAGGCCGCTCTCGCGCAGGCTGTCTAGTTGCAGCTGGTTGCGTCTAACTAGGCGTGTCAGGCTGTCGCTGGGAGCCAAAGCTGATGGGTTGGTTGACGGGCAGGTGTTCGCTAGCCGCGACACGGTCGCCCCCTGGTCTTGTAACCACAGCATATCGGCATAAAGACTAGCCTGCTCATCAACCAATTGCCCATGCCTATCCAGCTGTGGCAACAGTGCCAGATAGATTATTGCCGCCATAATTAATAGCGCACCCCCAGCTACAACGCGTTTTTCACGCTCTTGCAGACCGGCAAATTGGTCCTTTAATTTGTTCAGCAGAGCATTCATGGGCGACGCCCTAAGCTTTGATCAGCGCTTAACTTAGGGGCAGGCTTGAGGGTCAAAATAATCCCATCCCCAGCGCTAGAACTGTTTGGTCGCTGAGTAATCGATGTTTGATAACCTTCAACATTAAGGGCCTGAGTCTTGAGTTTGGTCCCACCATCGAGGCTGAGAGTGAGAGTGCCGGAATCTTCTTGAAGTGCCACCAGTTCACAGTCACAGCCAGCCATTAAACTATCGAGAGCGGTTAGCCCCGCCACTGGGCCAGACTGCAGAGCCTGCTGCTGCTTAAACAGGAAACTAACCTGCCTTTCAGCGGAATCTCTAACATCAGTGGCTTGAATATTACCAGTGCCAAAGAGCTTTGAATGCCCAGACACCAGCTGCTTTTCAAGCTGCTGCACCTGATTACTTAATAGGTTATTGGATATCTGTAGGTAGGCAAATAATAGCACTAGTGCCAAAGCGCCCAAACCAGCGACCGATTGCCAGCGAGTTTGACTGAGTTTGGCGCTACTGGGCTTGAAGTCACCTTGCAATAAATTGGGTGTGGCGGGTATATCGGCAAATGACCAATCGATACTCGCATCGTTAATGTCGGCAAGCTGTCGAAGCTGCTCTGGCACCATAGACCTGTCTGGTATTGAAATAGATAGCCTTGGAGCTACCTCAGCCTGCTGGATCAAACCTTCAATCCGTGCCCAGGCGATATCTGGACTGGCGGCAAAACCCTCATCGGCACCGCAACGAACCAAGCAGGTACCTTCGCGCCAGCCTACATTAATTCTTCCTGCTTCCCAGGGCAAAGCCAAGAAGTCAGGCACCATGTATATGGCGGTCACACCGGCATTTTGTGCCACTCGGCACCAGTGCTGCATATCCTCGCGACTAACGGCCAGTACCTGCAGTTGATTATCAGCCCCGCGCGCCCCAATCACAAAGTGCATGTCCTCAACCGGCTGTAAAATTCTATCTTCCAGCAGCCAAGGCATCAGCTGAGACCATTTACGCTCTGGTGCATTGGGCGCATCGACTCGATGAAAGCCAATGCGCTCTGATGGCACCCAGATTGCCATGGGCACCTCACTAGCGCCTACATTGGAGCTGCCAACAGAACTCAGCCCATCACCCTTATTGGTGATGCGGCGGTCAAGATTGTGGATATGGTCAACCGTCAGGCTCATGCGCTGGCTTCCCCAATCATTAAACAGGCTGATTGCACGTTGTTAATCTCCATAGACTGATCTTCATCTGAGTCATCATCAAACAAGTCTTGCACGGCGGACGAAGTTGGTTTGGGCAAACTCGCGGGCACCATGGTGATTTCGCGAGACATAATTACCGGCTCCGAGCGACCATCACGATCCATTATACTTTTTACTTCGATGCGTGCCTCCCCCAATGTCACTTCTAAATAGAGCTCAAAGTAACTGGAGGTAACCCCAATAACCGTGGCAGGCCAGCGAGTGGCAACCTGTGCCAAAGGGAGCTGCCTGTTCTGGGCAATCAGCTGATGAAACTCATCGATCGACTGAAAAGGCCGTCGCTCTAATACTATGTCTTTAAAGTCGATGCCAAAACCACTCCCCAGTGCTACTAGAAGCTGCTCAGAGGCGGTATTGATGTTGATTGGCGTACTGCTAGGCAAGGCGCTTAGCCAGGGCATAAGCCGCTGCACCTCGGCAACCTGATAACCGCCAACGGCCGCCAATTCTGTCGTATCGGTGATCGGGCTGTTGGCCGGCACGCGCGGTGGGTTCAGACCATCATAATCGGTTTGCTCTGCTCCCCAACTGTTAATAAGGTCAGAATCTGCATCAATCCAGTCAATCAGCTTGGCTAGCCTGGAGGGATCTGCAGGGATTTCCAGTGCTACTAATAAGCTGTTCCAGATGCGCCCATAGCCCAGAATATTACCGCTCATTTCAGTTTTTAAAGTCTGGCTGTTGTAAGCACCAAAGTTATTTAGGTTCACACGCCCCTGCAAGTCGGCAATGCAACCGGTTAATGTGCCACCCTCTACGGGCAGTATTGGCATTGCCTGGGCCCAAGTCTCTTCAAGGTGATCGACGCTGCGATCGTCTTCTGTGTCGGACAGCAGTTGCCGCGCCCAATTTTCGCCACTGATCGCCAACAATATTGCTTGGTCCCCATGGAGAGAGGCCGTGGCCTGAGAGACGTCGATCTGGTGGCGGTAAAAGATATTTGCCAGGGTGATCACCACCGCTAGCATCAAAATAAGTGCAGCCAAAAGGGCTACACCAGTTTGGTGTTTGGGGAGCTTGCTGCCAATTCCGGCTTTGATCTTAAATTCCGGGCTCATTCTGCAACCACCCCCGGAAGTAGTCGGGAAGTCTCGCCCAGCCCATCGACAGTCATAGTCACGCGAATCATTTTTGGCAGACTGCGCATACTGTGGATTTCGTTGATCGGCGGCCAATCGGGGCTGTAGAAATAATTTTTGGTGAGGTGTTCAAAGACAACCTCTTCGACATTTTCCATCAATACAAAGGTGCTGCCATCGGTCTGCCGGGGCGACGCGGTGATCGGCCAAGACTGTCGCTGAAGCTGTCGGTCTTGGTTAATGCTGTATTCAACTCGACGCAAGCCACTGGGATTGGAGCGCACCATGGGCCCGCCACCGCGGCTAAAGCGAACGCCAAATTCACTTCTATCAGTCACATAGGCCCGCTCTGGAGTGCCGAGACCGTCTACAAAGAGGCGTGGACGCAGGTGCATAATATCTCGGCCAATAATATGCCAGGCCCGCTGTAACATAGCTTCGTCGGCTAGGTCTTGCTGACTGCGCTGGTTGGTCGCCAGCACGGCGTCCACGGCCTGATAAGACAACACCGACATTACCGCCAGCAACAGCATAGAGACTACTGTTTCAATTAGAGTAAAACCCACCTGCCGCCGAATATTCATTTGCCTGCCTTACCTATAAGGTAAATCGACAGGGAGCCGCTAAACTTCTCGCTCTCTTCAAGGCCAGACTGCACCTCATAGCGATAGAGATCTTGGCCCATGGCCGATTCAATTTTGATCTCCCAGCGCCAATTTTGGTCAAGCTGCTCGTCTATTCCAGTTTTTTGCCGGGCACGACGATCTGAATCTGGCACCCAACCCTGAGAGTCTTGGTAGCGCTCGAGTAACCTATTCCAAGACACCTGAGTCGAAAAGAACCGTTCCCGCAACTTTAACCGTTCATCTGCGTACTGGTGCACCACATAAAGTGCACTGCCCAGCACCCAACTTAAAATAGCCAGTGCGACAGCAACTTCTATGAGGGTAAACCCAGAGGACGACTTTATTTTTGGGTGGCTATTCAAGGTTGCAAGCGCTCCATGAGCACAGTCGACCCCGCCTCACCCCAGTGATAACTAAACTGCATATCGGTAGATTTAAAGCTCAGTCGCATTTCACCTTGGGGCTCGATATAACCATCGGGCAAAAAAGCAATTTCGGGTAGTAATAACTCGTCTGCTGAACTGTTGCCAGATCCCAGCCCCACCAAATCTGAATCCTCTTGTTGCTGGGGTAATAAGGCCTCGTCTTCAGGCGGGGTTTGCACTAACCAATCGAGCTCTGCTTCGTCGGACAGTTCAAAGGGCGCCGGCGCGGTCACCGCCACCCAGCGATTGCGGTAATAGATAACGGCACGCAATTTCGAGAGTTTGGAAACTTCATCAGCTTCAGTAACCACCCCATAGGCAGCACCTTGCAACGCGGAGTTTTCGGCCAGCTGCTGCATCCAGATATGAAGCTTCTCTGCTTCGCTAGAGTAGCGACGATTGAACGCCTGGTTAATCGACAGCACGGCCATGCCAGAGATTGTGGCGACAATCATGACCACGACCACTAGCTCGATAAGCGTAAAACCCTGCTGTCGTTCTGTCGCAACCATGCTTATACCTGTAGTTCTTATAGCCGAAGTAATGACTTACTTTATATTCCAGTTTCCCCAGTCTTTATTGGAGCCTTCGCCCCCCTGCTGGCCGTCAACGCCCAGGGTAAAGATTTCAATTTCTTTGCCGTGGGTGCCTGGGTTTTGGTACTGGTAAGCGATGCCCCAGGGGTCTTTTGGCAAGTCCTCAAGGTAGGGACCATTCCATTTTCCGGCACCAGCAGAGGGTGCTGTCACCAAAGATTCGAGCCCCTGGGCCTGGCTGGGGTAGCGGTAGTTGTCGAGGCGATAAAACTTCAGTGCGCTCTCGATCACTCTGATATCTTGGGCCACTCGAGTTTCCTCGGCCTGCTGAATCTTGTTGAATAAGGTTGGCCCAATCATCGCGCCCAACAGGGCAATAACCACGACCACAACCATCATTTCGATCAGGGTAAAACCCGCTTGCCTGTTTCTATTCGCCATTTTTAACACCTAAAAACCTATTTAAAAAAATTCTAAAAATCATCTATTTGCCGAGAGTGTTTTGAGAGACAACCGCTCTCTACCTTTATTAATCTCTCCCAACCTTCTCTCTCAATGTATCTAAACCATATTGTTCATATCCATGATGGGCAGCATGACTGCGGCAACCACCGAGAGAATTATCATGCCCATAAAAATAATAAGCAGGGGATTAACCAGCTTTAAAAATACTTCGATCGCATTGGTTAGCCGCAGAGAATAATAGTCTGCCACTCGCATTAACATTTTATCCAGCTCACTGGACGCTTCACCACTGCCTACCATGTGAATTAAAAACCCACTGCCCACTTTATTGTCTTCGAGAGCTTTATGCAGGCTGCTACCCCGGCGCATGCTTTCGGTGACCGATTCCATTTTGCCGCGCAAATGGAGGTTGTTCACCACAGCCGAAGAGATCTTTAAGGCCGCAAGGGCGGGAACACCATTACTCAAGAGCACTCCCAGGCTACGGGACCAGTCAGCAATATTGGCCATTCGCGTCCAGCGGCCTAACCCCGGCATGTTTAATATAATTTCGTGCCAGCGCTCTTTGCGTACCGGGTCACGCATCAGTCGAGAGAAGCCAATCGCACCCGCTATGGCCATTACTAGTAGATAAAGGCCGTACTGCTGGGTAAATTCGCTGAAGCCAATAACAATTTGGGTGATAAACGGCAGCTCTCGATTGGAACTAGTAAAAATAGCGGTGATTTTGGGCACTACCCAGACCATCATGATCGCCACAACAATAATTGAGGTAGCCACCAACGTGGCGGGGTAAATTAAGGCTCTGGTGACGGTTTTGCGGTTTTCTTCGCTGGTCTCCAAGTCTTCGGCGAGGCGCATCAGCACTCGATCCAGCAGGCCGCTCTCTTCGCCGACACCTATACCAGCAATCACTGCTTCGGGAATCTTGTAGGGCGATCGCCGCAAGGCCTCAGAAAAGCTGCGGCCCTCAATAATTTCACTACGCCAGCTCTCAACCATGCGCCGCTGCTTGTCTGTCTCAGCCTGTTCTATGGTCATGCGCAGCGCATCTTCTAGGGGAAGCCCCGACTGAATAAGAATGGCTTGCTGCTGCAACAGCAGTGATAAATCAAAATTATTAACCCGAGCTTGGCGGACACGACGGCGGCCTAAAATACGTCGGCCTGAATTATGTTCACTTGTAGCGCTTGTCGTCTGGTTAACTTCGGCCATAGTCGCGGGAAGCAGGTTTTTTTCTTTGAGCAGGCGCCGAGCATGACGCTCTGAATCTGCCGTCACCACTCCCTCCACCAGCTTGCCAGCATTGTCGTAGGCAGAATAATCAAAGGTGGCCATGGCGGTTAAACGCTCGTGACGCGAAGGACTTCTTCGACGGTGGTAACGCCCTGACGCACTAGGTCAAAGCCGGCCTCACGAATACTGGGTACACGCTGGCGAATGGACTCTTCTAGCTGTATTTCACCCGCATTTTCGTGGATCAATGACTGCAGTGGCGCATCAACGGTCACCAGTTCAAATAGCGCCTGACGGCCCGCAAAACCTGTGTTATTACACTCAGCACAGCCGTTAGAATGAAATATTTTTGCCCCTGATTTAAGGCTTAATAGGCCGCGATTAAACTCGTCGGCAACCACTTCCTCGCGGCAATGGCTGCAAAGCTTGCGCAGCAAACGCTGGGAGACGATGCCACGCACCGTAGAGGCCATCAAAAAGCTATCGACCCCGAGGTCTTGCAGCCTAGTTATGGCGCCAGCTGCGGTGTTGGTGTGCAAGGTGGATAGCACAAGATGTCCGGTCAAACTGGCTTGGGTGGCAATTTCGGCGGTCTCACCATCGCGAATCTCACCGATCAAAATCACATCTGGATCCTGTCGCAAAATAGCTCTTAGGCCCCGGGCAAACGTCATGCCGGCGCGCAAATTAATCTGGGTCTGGCTAATACCGGGCAAATCGTATTCCACCGGGTCTTCCACGGTCATGATATTGCGCTCTTGGCGATCCATCTGCTGTAACGCGGCATAAAGAGTTGTGGTCTTACCGGAACCCGTCGGGCCCGTCACCAAGATAATGCCATGGGGCCGAGATACCAAATCTACTAGCTCTGCCTTGGTACTTGCGGGCATACCCAGATCATCGGTCTGTAATTTGCCTGCATCTTTGTCTAGCAGACGCATCACTACACGCTCACCATGACTTGAAGGCATGGTCGAAATACGTAGATCAATACTGCGGCCTCCCAGCCGCACGCTCATGCGACCATCCTGAGGTAGACGTCTTTCGGCGATATCCAATTTGGACATCACTTTTATGCGGGAAATAAGCAGGGGGGCAATCTGAATGGAGGGGCTTAAGACTGTTCTTAAAACGCCGTCGAGACGAAAACGCACGAGGGCTTCTTTTTCGTAGGGTTCTATATGAATATCTGAGGCGTTTTCTTTGAGGGACTCGGCCAATATGGCATTAAGCAGCCGTATGATGGGCGCGTCGTTTTCAGCATCCAGCAGGTCGCCAACTTCTTCTAACTCTGCAGCCGCTGATTCAAGGTCAACAAAGTCTTTAATATCTTCCATGACCGCTTCAGAGGAGCCCTGTTTACCGGCGTAAACCTGGCTTAATAACGCATCAAACTCTTCGTCAGCCACGCGGCTAACCGACAATTTTAATCCGGTGGCACGACTGACTTCGGCAATGGCCCAGTCCTGAGCATCTGGTGCCAGCAGCAGATTTCCCTTGTCGCTTTGCAACAATACTCGATTAGATCGAGCAAACTCATAGGGAAGTAACTCCAATGTATTCTGCGTCATTCACAACCTCCGTTTAACCTGCTGCCAAACTCAAAAAAATGTAGAGTTAATGCTAGATCCAGACTTTACCACAATCAGATATTAGTCTGGCGTTGTTAAGGCTTTATTACAGCGCAAATTTAGCCCATCTGAACTCGCGTCAGACGGCAAAAAAGAAAGCAATTTGGCAACCATACTGGCAATTGAACAAAACCTGAACCAGACTCAGCTATCAACTAATCACTTGAAGACGCCTCATGGAATACACCGCCATTATTATTTTAGTCGCTTTAATGCAGTTTACTTTCTTTACTATACGAACAGGACTGGCGCGAATCACATATGGCGTTAAAGCCCCTAGCACAGCGGGCCATGAAACCTGGGAAAGACTCTATCGCATCCAGCAGAACACCATGGAACAGCTGATTGTTTTTATCCCGGGAATGGTGATATTTGCAATGTACGTCAGCGAAACCTGGGCACTGCTGCCAGGCATTGTGTTTATTGTAGGGCGGGGGCTTTATTCTTTTAAGTACTTAAAAGATCCAGCGAGCAGAGTGTCAGGAATGGCGCTGACATTTTTAAGTACTATTGGCTTGGGTGTTGCCGGCTTGATTGGGCTTGGTTTAAGCCTCGCTGCCTGACCTTTAATTTGCCAATTCTCCAAGTCACTCACTAACTCACTAATTCGTGTTTAAGCCTTTCAGCCAGCCGTTTGTTTGGCGCTTTTCTAGTCTTTGGCTGGCTTGCCGCTGGCCATACTAGGAAAGGGAAAGGGGCTGACATTGCTGCCAGCGGGGGCTTCTGTAATCTTGCAGGCGCCCTCTTTTTCAACTTCATCGATGCGCACAATTGACTGCATTGGAATAAAGCTGCGCTTAATGCCAGAGAATTCGTTTTTTAGCTTCTCTTCAGCAGGGTCGACAATCATCTGTGAGCGCTCACCAAAGATAAATTCCTCAACCTCAAGAAAGCCCCATAGATCGCTCTGAAACACATGCCGAGCATAGATTTCGTAGACCTGTCCCTGATTGAAAAAAGTGATGCGGTAAATAGGTTCGCTTGCCATGAATAGCCTGCACAATACAGTAGTAATTTGTCGACGGCATGATACCACAACCGCCTTTTAGAACACTGCATAATTGTTGCGCATTGGCCCCGCAGGGCTATAATGCCAGCCCTTTATAGCGCCACAAAGAATGACCTATTAGATGACTGCAAAAACGGTTAAAAAGCTTCATATCGTGACCCATGGCTGCCAGATGAATGAGTATGATTCGGCGCGCATGCAAGATCTGCTTGGCGATAGCCACGACATGGTGCCCACCGACAATGCCCAGGAAGCTGATGTTATTCTGCTCAACACCTGCTCGATTCGCGAAAAGGCCCAAGAAAAAGTCTTTCACCAGTTAGGCCGCTGGAAGCACCTTAAAGAAGCTAACCCTGATCTAGTGATCGGTGTGGGCGGCTGTGTTGCCAGCCAAGAGGGCGCAGCTATCGCCAAAAGGGCCCCGTTTGTAGATGTAATCTTTGGGCCCCAAACATTGCATCGTCTGCCAGAGATGATGGAGACCCGTAAAAATAACGGTACGGTTGTTGTCGATATCAGCTTTCCAGAAATTGAGAAGTTTGACCGCCTGCCGACCCCAGAAGCCCAAGGTGCAAGCGCCTTTGTTTCGATTATGGAAGGCTGCTCCAAATACTGTACTTTTTGCGTAGTGCCCTACACCAGGGGCGAAGAAGTGAGCCGGCCTATGGCTGATGTACTCACAGAAATTGCCGAGCTGGCTGCCCAAGGTGTTCGCGAAGTGAACCTGCTAGGCCAGAACGTTAACGCCTTTCGCGGTGACATGCCCGACGGCTCTATCTGCGACTTTGCCGAATTATTGCCCTATGTGGCTGATATCGAAGGTATAGACCGCATTCGCTACACCACTAGCCATCCCGTGGAATTCTCTGACGCATTGATTGATGTCTACGACCGCGTGCCAGAGCTGGTGAGTCACCTGCACCTGCCCGTACAGAGCGGGTCTGACCGCATTTTGATGGCAATGAAACGCGGCCATACAGCGATTGAGTACAAGTCTAAAATTCGGCGCCTGCGTGCCCGTCGGCCAGATATTAGTATTTCATCTGACTTTATTATTGGTTTCCCCGGTGAAAGCGAAGACGATTTTGCGGCGACCATGAAACTCATTGAAGAGATCGGTTTTGACACCTCATTTAGCTTTATTTATAGCGCTCGCCCCGGCACCCCCGCTGCAGAGTTAGAGGACAACACCAGCGAAGAGACTAAAAAGCAGCGTCTTAAGATTCTTCAGGACCGTATTAGTCAAAATGCTTCGGAAATCAGCCGCCGCATGGTGGGGACCCGTGCCAAACTTTTGGTCACTGGTATCAGCAAGAAGGACCCTGGGCAGCTACAGGGCCGCACAGAGAATAACCGCGTGGTTAACTTTCGTTGCGATGACCACAGCCTAATTGGCCAGTTTGCTGAGGCCGAGATCACTGAAGCCCTGCCAAACAGCCTGCGTGGCAACCTTATTTAGTCTCAAAATCTGTCCTTAAAGGGCTGTTTCTCGCGCCATGTCGGGTATAAAAAAGTTTACCCTTTTCCATAGTTCGCGCTATGCTACAAATATAACTATTACGAAAAGGCTTTAAAGCACCTATTGAAACGATTGGATAATCAACCATCAGCCTACAGCATCACTCTCGAGCCAAACGATGCTCGTCGTCTCGCCCTTCTATGCGGTCAATTTGATGAAAACCTTCGCCTAATCGAACAGCGGTTAAACGTTGAAATTCGCTCGCGCGATAATTTCTTTGCTGTTTACGGTGATACTGATGTTTCCCAGCGTGCTGCCAACGTCATCTACAACCTCTATCAAGACACCGCCCACTGCGTGGACCTATCCCCTGAAGAAGTCCACCTACACCTTCGCCAACACGAGAGAGCGACGCCTATGACTCAACCTGCCAGCAATCTGCAGTCTGCCGATAATGTTGAAAACTTCTCGGTGATACGCACCAAAAAAGGCAACATTAAGCCACGAGGCTTGAACCAGCAGCGCTATGTGCGCTCGATTCAAACCCATGATATTAACTTTGGTATTGGCCCGGCCGGTACGGGTAAAACCTATTTGGCGGTTGCCTGTGCAGTGGAAGCGCTACTGAGAGACGAAGTTGAGCGTATTCTACTGGTGAGACCTGCGGTTGAAGCTGGCGAGAGACTTGGGTTTTTGCCTGGTGATCTGGCACAAAAAGTGGATCCCTACCTGCGGCCTCTCTATGACGCCCTGCACGAGATGCTTGGCTTTGAAGCGGTAGCAAAATTTCAGGAACGCAATGTTATCGAGATAGCACCCCTCGCCTACATGCGCGGCCGCACTCTAAATGGTGCCTATATTATTCTCGACGAGAGTCAAAACACTACTAGGGAGCAAATGAAAATGTTCCTGACGCGTATTGGCTTTGGCTCAACAGCGGTTATCACTGGCGATATGTCACAGATCGACCTGCCTCGAGGCGTTAGCTCGGGTCTGGTACACGCCTGTGAAGTACTGAAAGACGTCGAAGAAATTAGCTTTACCCACTTCGAATCACGGGACGTAGTTCGCCACCCCATTGTGCAGAGCATTGTCGACGCTTACGAAAGCTATGAAAAAGGCGCTGAACAGTAACCCATGACTATTTCAATCGACATTCAGATGGCTTGTAGCTCTCAAGAAGGGCTTGAAGAAGCCCCTGAAGAAGACAGTATGCGGCGCTGGGTTCGCGCAGCACTTCGCAACGAGCGAGAGACTGTCGAGCTCAGTGTACGAATTGTCGATGAACAAGAAAGCGCGACGCTAAACCAACAGTATCGCGGTAAAACAGGGCCCACTAACGTCCTCTCCTTTCCCTTTGACGCTGTTACGCCAGAGCCACTGCCAATATTAGGCGATCTGGTTATCTGTGCGCCTGTAGTTGCCCGGGAAGCCTCTGAACAACATAAAACTCTCGATGCCCACTGGGCCCATATGTGCGTCCATGGTGTTCTGCACCTGCTGGGCTATGATCATATGGGAGACCGAGATGCTGAGGTCATGGAAGCTCTGGAAACCACTATTTTATTGGGCTTGGGTTATCCCGCGCCCTACTCTTATGACGAGTGCTCTTCTTTAAAACAGTCTTTACAAGAGCCTGAAACCTATTCTGACAGCGAAGAACAATAATAATGAACGAAGAAATACCCAGTAACGGCCAAGATCGCTCCCTGCTCAAAAAAATCGGCAGAGCTTTTTCGGCTAACCCCAGCAGCACTGACGAAGTAGCAGACATACTGCGCAGCGCTGAAAACGAATCCATTATTGATGCCAGTGCGCTACAGATAATGGAGGGTGCTCTAAAAGTCGCCGATATGCAGGCCCGAGAAATTATGATTCCTCGGTCACAGATCAATGTGATCGAAGAAGACTTTACCCTCGAGCATATTTTGGAACTGGTGATTCAGTCTCAGCACTCTCGCTTTCCTGTCGTAGGCGAGTCGTCCGATGATGTTCTAGGTATTTTGCTGGCCAAGGAGCTTTTGCCTCTGCTGCTGTCAGGCAAAGAGTCCTTTGACCTAAAAAGCCTACTGCGCCCTGCGACTATTATCCCCGAGAGTAAGCGCCTAAATATTTTGCTCCAGGAATTTCGTGAGCAACGCTACCATATGGCCATCGTTGTAGATGAGTACGGCGGCGTTTCTGGCCTGCTCACTATTGAAGACGTACTGGAAGAGATTGTCGGAGAAATTGAAGACGAAACCGACGAGCACGAAGCTGAGCAAATTCGTAAGATCGACGACAACCTCTACAGCGTTGAAGCGATTACCGAAATTGACGATTTTAATGAATTTTTTGATCTGGGTTTTTCTGACGACGAATTTGATACGGTCGGTGGGCTTGTGGTTCATGCCTTTGGGCACCTGCCAAAGATAGGCGAAAGTACCAGCATTGAGAATTTTGACTTTAAAGTGATTGATGGCGACAACCGCAAGATCAACCTCCTTGAAGTCAGCAAAAAAGCCTTATGACAAAGCTGCTCTAATGACTTTAAACCGAGGACAGATGTTTCTGGCGCTGTTTGCGTCTGGTGCATTAATGCCCCTGGCTTTGGCGCCCTTCTCTATCTGGCCCATTGCAGCTCTCAGCATCGCCGCACTGTTTTGGGCCCTAGAAGATCAAACCCGCAAACAAGCATTTATCAAAGCCAGTATCTTTGGTTTTGGTTTGTTTTTTGCTGGGGTTAGCTGGGTCTATGTGAGCATTCATGACCATGGCTATATCGCTGCCCCCCTGGCCTTTTTCGGCACCACATTATTCTGTTTGTTTCTGGCCCTTATCTTTGCCCTACCCTTTATTCTTAGTGCCCTGATACCCAGAACCCCTAGTGCATTTATACTAGGGCTACCCGCTATCTGGGTACTTAGCGAATGGCTACGAGGCTGGATATTTACCGGGTTTCCTTGGCTATATGCCGGCTATAGCCATACCGATACCTGGCTCAATGGCTGGGCTCCCGTAGGCGGCGTGCTGTTACTGAGTTATGTCACCGCTCTCGCCGGTGCCGTGATCGCCCAACTCATGTTGGGTCGACGAAGTGAACGTAGTACTGTTGCGGCCGCTAGCCTAGTTATCGTGCTGACAGTCGGCGGCTATGGCATGCAAAAAATCGACTGGACTGTGCCTACAGGCAATGAGCTGTCAGTGGTTCTAATACAGCCCAATATACAACAGGAAGATAGATGGTCCCTGGTGGAACAGGACAGCATTCTCGATAAACTCGCCCAACAGACCAAACCCCATTGGGGCGCCGATATTATTATTTGGCCCGAGGGCGCTATTCCTGCGCTGCCAAGGCAAATCATGGACTACCTATTAGAAATCGATGCCCAGGCTAAAGTGAACCAAACCGCCCTATTAACCGGTATACCTACGCAGGATGCACAGAATAGGCGCTACTACAATTCGATGCTGGCGCTGGGCGATTCTAGGGGCCAATACGATAAAACCAGACTTGTGCCTTTTGGCGAATATGTTCCTCTAGAAAATGTATTGCGGGGTGTGAATCAATTTTTTGATCTGCCTATGTCTTCTTTTTCACTGGGAGCCTCAGAGCAGCCACTGCTGTCAGCCAAGGGTGAATCAATCGCCACGGCCATTTGCTACGAAATCGCCTACCCGAATCTGGTCGCCAATACTGCAGCCAACGCGACTATGATTTTAACGGTCAGTAATGATGCATGGTTTGGCCGTTCCATTGCACCGCAGCAACATATGCAAATGGCACGTATGCGCGCTATTGAAAATGCTAAACCATTGATGCGAGGCACCAACAATGGGGTAACCGCGCTGGTGGATCACCAGGGGCGAATTTACCAACAGCTAGAGCAGTTTACTGTTGGCGAGTTAAGCGGCACTATTGCTCCTAGAGCGGGCAAGACGATATTTACACAGCTGGGCAGTTGGCCCACTGTGATTGTTTGTTTAATAATATGTTTTGGCCTAGTAATTATGCCTAGTGCCTTGATGCGTCGTCGGGGCTTTAAATCTAAGACAGCCGCAGGCGCTTAAGCAAGGCCGCTGCAGGTGATCTTAAGTAAGGGCAGCCGCAGGCGCTTAACCTAGAGCAACCGTAGGTGTTCTCGATTTCAAGCAGGCGCAATAAAAATAACTAAAAAGGAAACCACCATGAAAACAACAACATTATTCATAAAATTAATGCTTTCGATGACCTTGGCTCTGTCGGCAACGGTTGGCGCTCTAGAAGTTGGCGATCAGGCCCCTGCCTTTTCATTGCAAGCAACAGACGGCAAAACCTATAGCTTGGAGCAGTTCCATGACAAGCAAGCCATTGTTATTGCTTGGTACCCACAGGCATTTACCAGTGGCTGTACCATTGAATGTAAATCTCTGGCGCAAAATGGGCATCTTTTAAAGCGTCTCGATGTTACCTACTTTATGGCCAGCGTCGATGCCCTAGAAAAAAATAAAGCCTTCGCTGAAGAGAATGAAGCGGACTTCCCACTGCTGAGTGACCCGAGCAAAGAAGTTGCCACTGCCTACGATGTACTGGCTTTTTATGGCATGCCAAAGCGCCATACCTTTTACATTGGCAAAGACGGTAAAATCCTATTTATCGACCGTAAAATCAATGCCGCTACCTCGGCAGAAGATATGGCCGCTAAACTAGAAGAGCTGGGTATTCCCGAAAGACAGGCCAGCTAAAAACAACAGGCTGCCATGGCCACTCTAACTGCTGTTAGAGTGGCTCCACTTCCCCTATAATTCACGGCTATTCAGCAAACCCTATAAGCAGTGAATTTTCATGACCGAAGAACAGCATTACAATCCCGCCGAAATCGAGCGAGATGCGCAAAAATATTGGACCGACCACAAGACCTTTGAGGTTACTGAGGATCCCAATAAAGAAAAATTCTACTGCCTAGCTATGTTCCCATACCCCAGCGGCAAGCTGCATATGGGCCATGTGCGCAACTACACCATTACCGATGTAATTTCTCGCTACCAGCGAATGCAGGGCAAAAATGTTCTGCAGCCGATGGGCTGGGATGCCTTTGGTTTGCCTGCTGAAAATGCTGCGATCCAAAATAAAACCGCCCCGGCAAAATGGACCGAGGAAAATATCGCCTACATGAAGGCCCAGCTCAAGTCTCTGGGCTTTGGTATCGACTGGACCCGAGAGTTAGCAACCTGCCAGCCCAGCTACTACAAATGGGAGCAGTGGTTCTTTACCAAACTCTACGAAAAAGGCTTGGTATACAAAAAGACCAGCGCCGTTAACTGGTGCCCTGTAGATGCCACCGTACTGGCCAACGAACAGGTTATTGATGGTTGCTGCTGGCGCTGTGACAGCCCAGTCGAGCGCAAAGAAATTCCCCAGTGGTTTATTCGTATCACCGACTATGCCGAGCAATTACTCGACGACTTGGACGAGCTGGAACATTGGCCAGAACAGGTCAAAACCATGCAGCGTAACTGGATTGGTAAGAGTCGCGGTGTCAGTATGACCTTTGACCTGGCCACAGCCGTTGGCGAGCACAGTAGCTTCGACGTCTACACCACCAGACCAGATACCTTGATGGGTGTGACCTATCTCACCCTGGCCACTCAGCACCCCATTGCCCTACAAGTTGCTGCCTCAAACCCTGAGCTATTGGCGTTTATTCAGCAGTGCCAAACTCAGCAAGTCTCTGAAGCAGAGATGGCGACCATGGAAAAACTCGGCATGGATACCGGCATCACAGCTGTGCACCCTCTAACGGGCGAAAGCGTCCCGGTATGGGTCGGCAACTATGTGCTGATGGACTATGGTTCGGGCGCTGTGATGGCAGTCCCAGGCCACGACCAGCGGGACTATGAATTCGCCAAAAAGTACCAGCTAGAGATTAAACAGGTGGTTGCCCCTGCAGGTGATGAACCCTGCGATATTGCCAACGAAGCATTTGTCGCCAAAGGCATTCTTGTTAACTCTGGCCAGTACGATGGCATGGACTTTACTACTGCATTTGATGCGATTGCCGCTGCCCTTGAAGCAAAAGATCATGGCTCGATAACCACTAACTACCGCCTCCGTGACTGGGGCGTCAGCCGCCAGCGCTACTGGGGCTCACCCATTCCAATGTACAACTTGGCTGAGGGTGGCGAGATACCGGTGCCATTAGAAAAATTGCCCGTTCTACTGCCCACCGATGTGGAGATGGACGGCATTCAGTCGCCAATCAAAGCCGACCTAGAATGGAAAAAAGCTGAGTTTAATGGTCAGGCGGTCGAGCATGAAACAGACACCTTTGACACCTTTATGGAGTCCTCTTGGTATCACGCTCGCTTTACCTGTTCCGATTTAGATAGCGCCATGCTCGACCCGGAGCGCGCCAATTACTGGCTGCCCGTGGATCAATATGTAGGCGGTATCGAACATGCGATTTTGCACCTGCTTTATGCGCGGTTCTACCACAAACTTTTGCGCGATGAAGGCTTGGTTGAAAGCAGCGAGCCCTTTAAGAGCCTGCTATGTCAGGGCATGGTATTGGCTGAATCTTTTTATCTCGATAACGATGGCCGCAAGCAGTGGTTAGCCCCCTCTGAGGTGACTGTAGAGCGGGATGAAAAAGGTCGCACGATCAAGGCTACAGAAACCGCCACGGGTAATATGGTCCACAGCGGTGGCGTCACTAAGATGTCCAAATCGAAAAACAATGGTATCGACCCCCAGACCACCATCGATAAGCACGGCGCCGATACCGTGCGCCTGTTTACCATGTTTGCAGCACCCCCAGAGCAGACTCTGGAGTGGAGCAATGAAGGCGTTTCTGGTGCCCATAGATTCTTGCGTAAGCTTTGGACCATGGTCCACAGCCATATTGAGACCAATAACAATAATAGTGACAACGTCACGTTGAATATTGCCAAGCACAATGATGGCCAAAAAGATTTGCGCCGCAAAACCCATGAGACTATCAATAAGGTCAACGATGACTACGGCCGTCGCAACACCTTTAATACGGCTATCGCCGCGGTGATGGAGCTGCTCAATGAAGTTGGCAAGCTTACTGACAACGAATCTCAAACCATCGCCGTGCGCCACGAAGCCCTCAACAGTGCCGTGTTGTTGCTATCACCAATCGCGCCTCATATCTGCCATAGCTTATGGAATATGCTGGGCAATCAGGGTGCTATTGCTAACGCCCCCTGGCCAACCCTGGACGAATCCGCGCTGGTGCGCAGCTCTATTGAGATGGTGATTCAGGTAAATGGCAAGGTGCGCGGTAAGATTCAGGTCGCTGCCGATGCCTCCAAAGAAGCGGTTGAAAAGCTGGCGCTGGAAGATAGCAATGTGCAACGCTTCACTGACGGAGTTACTATCCGTAAAGTGATTGTGGTTCCGGGCCGGTTGGTTAATATAGTGGCCAACTAAATAGTAGCCAACTAAACAGATGCTGTTTTAGAGTACTGATTATGACGATCAAGACAATACTGCTTTCGACCTTGCTGGTGCTGCTATCTGCCTGTGGCTGGCAGCTGCGGGACGCCCAAATAGTACCTGCCAACTTAGGCAGCCTGCACCTGTCATCGAACGACCCCCACAGCGAGCTGATAACAGAACTGACTCGCGCACTCAACCTGTACGGTGTCGATGTTGTCGCCAGTGCAGCGGACGCACAGTACTCGGTAGTGATTGTTAACTTTAGGCGCGATCGCCGTACCGGCACCATTAACCCCAGTGCCCGTGTCGCCGAATACCAGCTAAACGAAGACGTAGATTTTTTGATTGTTAGCGCCGATGGGTCCCAGCTAGTGCCTCTTTCAACGGCCTCTGTAGAGCGGGTCTATGAGTTTAATGAGCAGGATGTTTTGGCCTCAGACAATGAAGAGAGATTAGTGAGAGACGGCATGCGCGAAGAAATTGTCCGTCAGATTCTTAACCGTTTGCGCCTAGTACCTAAAGATCTGGCTCCAACTCCAGACCAGACTCCCCAGTGAAAATAAAAGCAGAACAGCTGCAAAGCCATCTGCAAAAGCAGCTTTTGCCAGTCTATGTGATTAGCGGTGATGAACCATTACTCGCGCAAGAGTCTGCTGACGCCCTGCGTATTGCCGCTCGTTCGGCTGGCTATACAGGTCGTGAACTATTCCATTTTGAAGGCAATCATCAGAGCTATGACTGGAACCCCCTGATCAATGAAGCCAATTCTCTGTCGCTATTTGCCGACAAAAAAATTCTTGAGATTCGAATTCCTAGCGGTAAGCCGGGGGACAAAGGTAGCAAGGCGCTCTGTGAAATGTGTGCCAATCTCAACCCCGACAATCTGCTGCTGGTTATTCTGCCCAAGCTCGAGAAAGGCGCACAAAACAGCAAATGGCTAAAGACTCTCGAGTCTGCCGGCGCCCATATTCAGGTGTGGCCTATTACCGGCAACCAGTTACCGCGATGGATTCAGCAGCGACTGCAGCAGGCCAATATTCAGGCCAATGAAGAAGCTGTACAGATTCTCGCTGATCGAGTCGAAGGTAATTTATTAGCCGCCGTACAAGAAATAGAAAAGCTTAAGTTACTGGCGCTCGATGGCAAAGTCGATGCCAGCCGCATGTCGTCCGTCGTCGCCGATAGCGCTCGATATAATTTGTTTGAGTTTATCGACAAGGTGCTTATGGGCGACGCTCAGTCTGCCGCTCGGTCCCTGCGTGGTCTGCAAAATGAAGGCACCGAACCTATTCCATTGCTATGGTCGATAACCCGCGAGTTGCGCATCTTGCTCAAAGCCAGCGAACAGGTCAGCCAAGGTGCTCACAGCGACTCGGCACTCAAATCTGCTGGCGTCTGGGATAAACGTATCCCGCTATTTCGAAATGCACTGCGTCGCTTGAGCCCAGCCCATTTGCGTATGCTATTGCACCAAGCCGGCGCAATTGATCGAGGTATTAAAGGGCAGCGCAGAGCGGATGTTTGGGATGAGCTAACCACCTTAGTACTGTCCCTGGCCGGCAGCCAGACATTACAGCCTAAAAATATTAAGGTTCTTCTCGATAGCTAGCCCAACCAAAAATACACCACCCCAGTAATCACCGCAGCACCAATCAAATTCAGACTAAAACCTTCGCGGACCATCTGCTGCACACTGATTTTGCCTGTGCCAAACACAATCGCATTAGGCGCTGTAGCCACAGGTAACATGAAGGCACAGCTAGCTGACAGTGCGGCGGGTAGCATTAACAATGCGGGCTCGATACCTGCACCCAATGAAGCCGCAGCCAAAATAGGCATCAACAACGTAGTGGTTGCAGTGTTGCTGGTGATCTCTGTTAAGAAGGTTACCGACAGCGCCACGATAGCGACAATGGCAATAATAGAAAGCCGCGTGACCCCCGATAATGATTGACCAATGGCCTCACTGATACCGGTCACAGCGAAGGCTTTGGCGATGGCAATACCACCGGCAAAAAGCAGTAGTACACCCCAGTGAATAGTCGATGCAGATTCCCAGTCTAGTAGCTTGCCACCACTGCCATTGGGCAATACAAACATAAGCACTACCGAGGTCAGGGCAACAGCCGCATAGTTGGCGCTGGGAACATTAAACAAAATACTCCAGCCACCAAAGGGTTCTCGCAAGGTAATCCAAGCTAGGGCTGTGAGACCAAAGATGGCCAGTACCCGAACCTCTTCTGTGCGCCAGCTGCCGACCTTGGGGATCTCCAGTGGCTCGCCTTTGTCCAGATTACGGGTCATCCAAAGACCAGCCATGGGAATCATGAGCACCACCACCGGAATTGCCCAGAGCATCCATTGGCCGAACCCTATAGAAGTGCCTGTGGCTTCTGCGTAAATTTTGAGGAATACCACATTGGGTGGTGAACCTATGGGCGTTCCCAGCCCACCAATACTGGCGGCGTAGGCAATACCCAAAAATAGCGGTACAGCTAGCTTATTGGCAGCCTTATCTGAGCTGGCGCTGTCGAGCACCGCATAGGCCACGGGCAACAGCATTAATGTTGTCGCAGTATTGGAAACCCACATGCTTAACATCGCCGAGGCGACCATAAAGCCAAACACCAGTCGGCGCTGATCATGGCCACCAAAAAGGTTAACCATGTAGAGTGCAAGACGGCGATGAGCGCCACTCTTTTCCATGGCTTTAGACAGCATAGCCCCGCCCATAAGCAGTAATATCAGAGGATCGCCGTAGGCCTGAGCCACTTGCTTGCCGTCAAGAATACCCAGCAGAGGGAAAACACCTAAGGGGATCATTGATGTGGCTGGAATAGGAATGGGTTCAAATATCCACCACAGAGCGCAGAGTACGGTCAGCCCTGCCGTTAATGCACCTTCTCTAGCCCAACCCAACTTCATCATAATGAAGGTAACTAGGGCTGCGATTAAAGGGGCTATCCAGAGCGACAGGCGCTTTAGTTTAGGTGTCATAGGTCATACCCTTCTAATCATCCGTTTCGTCCAGGCTGTAATCGCCGTTTTCATAGGCGGAAATAATCTCTTCCGCACGCTGCTGGTCAGCATCGTTAACGGTAATAGATAGATGCCCCATTGCGGGTAAATCTCCCAGCCCACCCTGGAGTGCAGCGCCCTGCAAAAATACCTGCAGCCCTTCCTGCTCCATTAAACCGGTCAGTAATTGTGCTTCAAAGTAGTCACCACTGCGATAGACCGAAATCATTGTCCTTTTACCTTGCGGCTCAAAATAACCAGCAGCCACATAATTAAAATCCCTGAGCCATTAGCAATCATGTCTAGAGGGTCTGCATGGCGATAACCCGTATAGGACTGGGCCCATTCCATTAGCATGCCAAACACCATGGTGCCCGCCGCTAACAGCCATAACTCAAACCGTGCATTGTAGGATTTAACCGCTAGTGCAAAGAGCAGTGCATAGGAAATAGCATGGCCAATTTTGTCACCATTTTTAATGACTGGAACGCCCGTCACTGGTGATAGAGACAGATATAGCACCCCCGCTAGAAACAGCCAGAATGATATTTGGAAATATTTTTTTGACATCATAGGTTGTGCTGACCTTTGTCCATTGAATCGGTTAGTTGTTGATTAATTTTTTGGTAACGCTCAACGGTACCCACATCGCACCAGTCTCCAGTATAGAGGTCTGCCAGCAAACGCTGCGAGGTAATCACTGGGCGCAAAACATCTCGCAAGGCAAAACAGGAGCCAGCTTTAGAGCTCGAGGCAGAATAGTCAGAAAATATCTGCGGACGCAGCAGACTAATACCGCTAAAGGTATATTTTTGGCTGCCTTCATAGGCAACTAAGTCTTGGCTCAAGGCAAAATCACCCTCGGGATTATGCTCTGGATTCTCAACCAGTAGCAACCAGCCATCCTGATCTGGCGCTAGCTGTTTGTCGCAGACTGCCGCAAGGGGAAAGTCTGTCCATATATCCCCATTAATCACCAAAAAAGGTTCGCTTCCAAGGAGCGGTAATGCATTGGCAATACCTCCTCCAGTTTCAAGGGGCTGCTCTTCTCGCGACCAGGTTATGGATACCCCAAATTGACGACCATCACCAAAATAGTCCTCGATTTGCTCAGCTAACCAGCTTGTGTTGATCACTAACTCAGTAATACCAACCGCCGCTAGAGCTTCAATATGGTGCTGTAATAAGGGTTTGCCTGCGACCGGCAAAAGAGGCTTAGGAGTCGTGTCTGTGAGTGGCCGCAGGCGCTTACCAAAACCTGCGGCGAGGATCATCGCTTTCATAACCCAGCCTCGGCACCATTTTGGTACCAATCCTGTGCGGCTAACGATGGCCTAATACGCTGCTCGAACCAGTCACAAAATGCGCTTGCTTGAGGGTACTGTCGGGCGGCCTCGAGACTATAGTCAATGACCAGTGGCAGATCCCTAAGGTAACCCTGTTTGCCATCACGCAGTGCTAAGCGGGCAAAAATACCCATGACTTTGATATGTCGCTGTAAGCCCATTAAGTCGAACCAGCGCAAAAACTGCTGGTCATCCACCTCTGGCTCTAGTGTTTTCTCGAATGTTAGCTGCGCCTTGAATGCCAGCGCCCGCTGCCTTGTCTGCTGCAACGGCCAGCGGACATAACAGTCTTTTAACAGGGACACCAAATCATAGGTAATAGGCCCCCAAACAGCGTCCTGAAAATCGATTATGCCCAGTTCTTTTTTGGCTGATGGGTTAGCGCCTAGCACCATGAGATTGCGCGAATGATAGTCCCGGTGCACTAGCACCTGGGGCTGCTCCTCGGCACTCCGAATCAGCTGTTCATAGAGGCTATCGAGCATGGCTGTCTCTTCTGAGCCTAAACTGATACCCAATAATTCAGTCACAAACCATTGATTAAAAAGGCCCATTTCGTCACGTAATAGCTGGGCGTCGTAGCGTGGAAAAAGCTCGCGATTATCGGGCAGCTGCTGAAGCTCTAACAGCGCAGTTTCGGCACTGTTATATAGCTCAGCGACCGTCTGATCATTAAGTAATGGCTGCAACAACTGGTCGCCAAAATCTTCTAGCAACATATACCCCTGTTCAAAATTCACAGCGTGGATAACGGGAGTACGAACCCCATTAGATTGCAGTGCCATGGCAATATTTACGTAGGCGGGATTGTTCTCTTTGGTGGGGGGAGAATCTACTGCGATCAGGCTGGGCTGACTGTTTAGACGGTAGTAGCGGCGAAAGCCGGCATCCCCAGTGAGTGCATCAACATGCAGGGGGCCTAGCAAACTGCTGGCTTTGGGAAGAGAGGCTTTTATCCACTCATGGAAGTGCTGTTGATGCTGATTTGGCAACGCTTGAAAACCTCTTAAAACCAATAATGGTGCTTTGTATTATCTATTATCGAGTCGCCTACGCCATCTTATATTTGGACTTTAACTTTGGCCTGGGGCAAAAAAAATCCATTCTAGCCTATTTGGGGCAATTAGAGGTCTCTACTCTCGGTCGATATCAGGTAAAATGTCGGCCCCGATATGATTCTCTGGATGACAGTTTTGCAGCGAGCAGTTTTAAAGCTCTACCGAATGATTCACCGCGACCTGTGCGCCCTAGCATTGGTCGTTTTGACCGCAGCTTTTTTTGCCCCAGCTTTTTTTGCCCCAGCTTCTTTTGCCGCAGCACCTTTTGCCGCAGCAGCTGTTGGTGAAGCAGCTGTTGGTGAAGCAGCTGTTGGTGAAGAGGCGCCGCCAACATGGAACTGTCGTGCAGATGCCAGCGGCGAGTGGGTATGCAAAGAAGAATCTATCACTGAGGGTCAGAGAACAGTACCTAGACCTCCCCATAGCTCCAAAACAAAAGTAGCCAATCCCGATGAACCCCGCTTGGCCGCGGTGCGCAATCTCGACTGGGTTGAAGAACCCAACATGTCTCCAGAGCAAAAAGCGGCACTAGAAATAAACTGCTGTGGTGCCTACATAGAGCCCAAAAGAGACTACCCCGATGCCGATTTGGAGCCAGAAGAAGCCTCTCTGCGGGTAAATGCCAACAGCACCGAAGCCTTAGAGGGAGATATAGCACTGCTAGAAGGCGATGTTCAAATATCTCAGGGTCATCGCCAGATCCGCAGTGACACCGCCACGGTTAATCAAAGCAACCGGCAAGTCGTATTAGAGGGTAATGTACGATTCCGTGAGCCCGGCATGTTGCTGCTGGGAGACAGCGCCAACATCGATATTGATAGTAAAGAGGTGCATATTGATAATGCGACCTATGTACTTCATGAAGCCTCAGTAAGAGGCAACGCTAAAACCCTCTCCCGCAACAAAGACGGCATTATTCTTATTGATGAAGCTACCTATTCTGCTTGCGAGCCCGGAGATAACACCTGGCAGTTAGTGACCAGTGAAATAAGTATTGATCAGAACACTGGCTTTGCTACGGTCAAAAATGCGCGACTAGAAGTGAAAGACGTGCCAATCTTCTATTTGCCCTATATTAAATTTCCCGTTGATGATCGCCGCTCGTCGGGGCTGTTGTTTCCAACCATTAGCGCCAACCAAGAAAATGGTCTGGATTTTGCTCAGCCTATCTATTGGAATATTGCTCCCAATTATGACGCCACCATTACCCCCCGCTACATTCAGGAGCGCGGCCTAGGGCTGCAAGTAGACTTTCGCCATCTGAATGACTGGTCAGAGAACCAAATCATCGCTAGCTACTTGGATAGTGATAAAGGCGGCGCCGATGATGACAAGATTGACCCTATTACAGGCCTGCGTCCCAATCAAAATGAAGACCGCTACCTCACGGGCCTAAACCACAGTGGCGGCGTCGGACGACCCTGGTCTACGTTTTTGGACATCAATCATGTTAGCGACGTCGATTACTTTCGCGACTTGGGCAACCTGACTCTTGATGAAAACAGTACGACCCACCTGCAGCGCCGTGCCTCGGCAGGCTATAAAACCAAGCACTGGGATTATTCCGTTGTGGCTCAAGACTATCAGGTGATTACCGAGGGGCTAGAGGACCAATACTCTGTTCTGCCGCAGGTTTCAGCTAACGGCTACTACCGGTTACCCAACTCCCTGGTGATTGACCTCAACAATCGCCACTCAGTATTTAATCATGATGACGACAATGTAGTCACTGGTAGCCGCAGCAGCATTGACTACGGTATTAGCTGGGACAAACGCTGGAGCTGGGGATACTTTAAACCGCAGATCAGAGCTCGGCACCTGTCTTATAACCTAGATGCAGGTCAGGGGGCTGATCTGCTAGATGCCAACCCTTCCGTGTCGGTGCCCGTCTATTCCATTGATACTGGCATTTTTCTTGAGCGGGATGTTTTTTGGCTCAATGATTACAAACAATTTTTTGAACCACGCCTGTATTATTTGAAGGCTGACTTTAAAGATCAGTCCAGCTTGCCCGATTTTGATACCAGAGAATTCACCCCTTCCTACGGTTCATTATTTCGCGAGAACCGCTTTAACGGTGGCGACAGAATTTCTGATGAAGACCGGGTGACCATCGCGTTCACTAGTCGGTTTATTGACCAGAAAACTGGCCAAGAAAGATTCCGCGCCAGCGTCGCACAATCTATTTATTACTCTGACCGCCAAGTAACTCTGTCTGCCGACCCCAGTGCTGAAGAGCTTAATGAACTGACCCGCAACCAGTCGCCCCTAGCTATTGAATGGGCCGCCCGGGTATCCAAAGACTGGCGTGTGACCAGCGATATCATTTATGACAGCCATGATAATGAGCTCGAAAAAACTAGCCTTGGCGTGCGCTACAATGACGGCCAAAATCGCCTGTTTAATTTCACCTATAGATACACTCGGCGACCTGCACGCTTATTTTCGAGCATGGATGTGGACCAGGATATTGAACAGGCTGATGTCTCCGCCTTTGTTCCTGTGGCCGGCAATTTTAATTGGGTAGGCCGCTGGAACCATGACTTTACCAACAAGAGGGAACTGGAACTCTTTGCTGGTTTCGAATACAACAGTTGCTGCTGGCGTGCTAGTCTAGTTGCTCGTCGCTGGCTCGATCGCGAAGATGAAAAATTATTCCCGGAAGAAGATCTCAGTGCTAAAAATGGCATCTTTTTCCAAATCCAATTTAAAGGTCTGGCTGGCACTGGCGGTCGGGTAGATACAATGCTTAACAATGGTATTTATGGTTATGAACCTCTGGAAAACTTCTAAATTTTTATTGAGTACTGCGCTCTCCGCTATGGTGCTATCTATTTCATTAGCGGCAACGGCTCAGATTCAACTATTGGACAAGGTCATCGCTATTGTGGACGACGATGTTGTTCTGCAAAGCGAGCTCGACCTGCGAATGACCGCCGTATATGGCCAGATTCAGCAATCGGGTACCCAGCCGCCTCCCCAAGAAATACTATTGCAGCAAGTGCTTGATCGACTTATATCGGAACGTCTGCAACTCAATATGGCCTACAGTGCCGGTGTGCGTATTGGTGATGAGGAACTCAACTTGGCCCTGGCGCGTATCGCAGCGGGCAACAAAATCACCATGGAACAATATGTAGAACAGATCCATGCTCAGGGCCAAACCATTGCCAATGTCCGTGAGGAGATTCGTAATGAAATGACTCTGATGCGTGTGCAGCAGGGCAAGGTCATGCGTCGCATACGCATTAGCGAACAAGAGTTAGATAACTTTCTCAATTCCGAAGAAGGTCGCTTTCTCACCTCCCCAGATGTCAACGTCGGGCAGATTCTTCTCACCGTACCCAGCTCATTGAGCTCCGCTGAAACCGATCAGGTTTTAGACAGGGCTAATGACTTGCGGGTCCAAGCGGTTGCAGGCACAGACTTTCGCCAACTGGCGATTGCCAATTCTGCCGATCAGTCCGCCTTGCAAGGTGGCGATCTAGGCTGGCGTAAAATGGCGCAACTGCCAGGTGTGTTTATTGAAGCCGTTGAGAAAATGTCTCCAGGAGAGGTTTCACAGCCCATTCGTAGTGGTGCCGGATATCACCTTCTCAAGCTCTACGAAACTCGCGGTGGTGGTGAGCAGCTTATCGAACAACACTTTGCTCGACATATTCTCATCAAACCCAACCAAATTCGCGATCAGGCGACGACCATAGAGCAGTTAAGTGGTCTCCGTGAGCGCACCATTGCTGGGGAAGATTTTGCCGACCTAGCTAAAGAGTTTTCTGAAGACCCAGGCTCAGGCCTTAAAGGCGGTGAATTGGGCTGGTCCACGCCAGGCATGTTTGTTCCAGAATTTGAAGAGACTATGGGCACCATTGCGGTCGGTGAAATTAGCTTACCGTTTAGCTCACAGTTTGGCTGGCATATTCTGCAAGTGACTGAGCGTCGCAAGCAGGACTTCAGTGACAATATTTTACGCAACCGCGCAGAGAACATGCTGCGTCAGCGCAAGTACGAGGAAGAGCTACAGGTGTGGCTGCAAGAAATTCGCGACGAAGCCTTTATTGAGATCAAAGAGTCCGGTAAGTCATGACATTAAGACTGGCCCTGACACCGGGGGAGCCCTCTGGTGTCGGGCCTGATCTGTTAATTCAAACGGTTCAACAGCAGCAGGATGTAGAGATAGTCGCCTTTGCGGATGCCAATATGCTGGCTAAAAGGGCTGAGCTTCTCGGGCTACCTTTAAAAATCCTGCCCTTCGATAAAACCCAGACCCCAACACCAACAGCTGCTGGCACAGTCACAGTGGCTGAAGTATCTCTTACCGAGACCGCGGTACCGGGACAGCTGAACCTAAACAATGCTCCCTATGTATTAAAGACATTAGATGCCGCCATCGCTGCCTGCCAATCTGGCGCCTGCCAGGGCATGGTAACGGGGCCGGTGCAAAAATCTATTATCAATGATGCGGGCATTAGCTTTTCTGGACACACGGAATATTTGGCGGAAAAGACCAGTACGGCCACCGTGGTCATGATGCTGGCCACCACAGAGCTGCGAGTGGCTCTGGCCACCACCCATCTGCCTCTGCGAGATGTGGCTGATGAAATTACTGCCGAACTACTGGGCAACGTTATAAATGTGCTGCACCAAGACCTGACAACAAAATTTAACATTGCCGCACCGAGAATTTTAGTCTGCGGACTAAACCCTCACTCAGGCGAAGGCGGCCATCTTGGTCGAGAGGAGATTGAAATTATTGAACCTGTGCTGGATCAGTTTCGGGAGCAGGGCCTAGACATTATCGGCCCCCTGCCGGCGGATACGCTTTTCACGGCAAAACATCTACAAACGGCTGATGCTGTACTGGCCATGTACCATGATCAGGGGCTGCCCGTTTTGAAATACCAAGGTTTCGGCAAGGCTACCAATATTACCCTGGGGCTGCCTATTGTTCGCACCTCGGTGGACCACGGTACTGCGCTAGATCTGGCGGGAACCGGCGCGGCAGATAATGGTAGTTTGATTGCTGCTATTCAGGTTGCTTCTCACATGGCTCAGCAGATGGCTCAAAAAATGGCTCTTCAATCAACAACTACCAATGCAGGTGCCCTTTGAGTATTAAGCATCAAGCCCGAAAACGCTTTGGCCAGAACTTCTTGGTTGACCAGCAGATCATTGCCCAGATTGTCTCGGCAGTAGGGCCGAAACCAGACCATAACCTTATCGAGATTGGCCCGGGTATGGCGGCCATTACTGAACACCTGATCAAGCTATGCCCGAATATGTCGGTTTTAGAGCTCGATAGGGATCTGGTGACGTTTCTTGGGGAAAAATTTGCGGATTATCCGGATTTTACCATTCATAGTGGTGACGCATTAAAGGTCGATTTTGCTGATTTTCATGACGGCCGTGACCTGCGCCTAGTGGGCAATCTGCCCTACAATATTTCGACACCTTTGCTGTTTCACCTGTTAAAGATTCGCCACCTGATTGCGGATATGCACTTTATGTTGCAGCGCGAAGTAGTGGATCGCCTGAGCGCTTCGCCTGGCACTAAGGCCTATGGTCGCCTGTCAGTGATGATCCAATATCATTGTCGTGTCATGCCGTTAATCCCGGTACCGCCGGAATCATTTCGCCCTGCACCTAAGGTGCAGTCGGCCGTGGTTCGCCTTAAACCCCATACCAAGATGCCCTGTGTTGCAGAGAACGAAACCCTGCTTCGGCAGATTGTTGCCCAGAGCTTTCAACAGCGTCGTAAAACTTTACGTAATTGCCTGCGCAGCTATCTTGAGCACCTTGAACCAGAGACCGGCGAAGGTACTGTTGTCGATCTGACCAGGCGTCCGGAGCAATTGTCGGTCGCTGAGTTTGTGGCTCTGTCTAACCATATCAATCAAAGTATTAACAAAGGTAGTAAGTAGTCCTTACGATAAATATCCCTTATGAATAGCACCAGCACCAACGACCCACAGATTACCGTAAGCGTGACCACGGAATATCTGTCAATGCAGTCTCAGCCAGAAGACAACCGCTTTGCGTTTGCCTACCATATTCGTATTGAGAACAATGGGGACGAAGCTGCGCAATTACTGCGCCGTCATTGGATAATTGTCGATGCTAACGAAGAACGGCAAGAGGTGCGCGGTGAAGGTGTTATCGGAGAGCAGCCGCTTATACAGCCCGGCGCGGTCTACCAATACAGCAGCGGTGTTGTGATTGAAACTCCTGTGGGCACCATGCAGGGCTCCTACCATTTAGTAGATCTGAGCGGCCTGGCCTTTGATGCGCCCATAGAGCCCTTTTTACTCTCAACCCCCCTAGCTGTGCACTAACAATGACTATGTACGCGGTAGGGGATGTTCAGGGCTGCCTGGACCCTCTGCTAGGGTTGCTTGAGCAAGTATCATTTGATCCAAGCCAAGATCAACTTATCTCTGTGGGTGACCTGGTCAATCGCGGCCCTAAGTCTCTTGAAACTATGCGCTTCTGCAAAGGCTTAGGCTCTGCCTTTAAGATGGTATTGGGCAATCACGACTTACATCTTTTGGCGATCGCTCATGGTGTCAGAGGCCCCACTATTAAAGACACCCTCGATGACATTTTAAGGGCTCCCGATAAAGGCGACCTACTCAATTGGTTACAGCACCAACCGTTGCTTTTAGAGGCGAGTGGCTACCACTTTGTGCACGCAGGAATACCCCCTATATGGAGCTTAGAGCTGGCTCACCAGCTTGCCGCAGAAGTTAGCGGCGCCTTGCAGTCAGAGCAGAGTGGCGCTTACTTTGAGTCCATGTATGGCAATCTGCCTGCTATTTGGTCAGACAGCCTGGAGGGGCCGGAACGATGGAGAGTTATCACCAATTACCTATGCCGAATGAGATTGTGCACTGCCGAAGGTGAGCTGGAACTCGAATCCCGAAATGCCGTAGAGGGTGCAGAGGCAGCAGCGCCCTTTTTGCCTTGGTTTACCCACACAAATCGTCAATCTGCCGATCAAAAGATAGTCTTTGGTCACTGGGCTGCGCTAGAGGGCCGCGACTGTGGCGAAAATGTGTTTGCGTTGGATACTGGCTGTGTCTGGGGTGGCCCTATGCGGCTAATGAACCTAGAGACACAGGAATACTTTCACCAGCCTGCATAAAGAGCATTGAAGACTTGTTAGGCGCTTTAACACCTTGTTTTACACCGCTACCCTATACTAAACATTACTAAACACTTCTGCATACTAAGACACCCCGTTATTACGGGCACAAAAAAGCCGAGCAATGCTCGGCTTTTTTACTAGACTGAAACTTCTAACCGAGGGAGCGCTTATTCAGCAACTACTTCCAATGCTTCTGTCTCAATCTCAGCCATTGCGCGACCCACTAGCTCAACATAAGCCATAGGTGCGTTATCACCGGTACGCGGCGCGCACTTAAGCACTCGCAAGTAACCACCAGGACGCTCTAAATAACGAGGACCTAGATCGGTAAACAGCTTACCAACGGTTGCCTTGTTACGCAGACGGTCAAAAGCCAGTCGACGATTAGCAACACTGTCTTCTTTAGCCAGAGTAATTAAAGGCTCAGCAAAACGACGTAGCTCTTTCGCTTTGGGCAGAGTGGTACGAATCAATTCGTGCTCAACCAAAGACGCAGTCATATTGCGAAACATGGCTCTACGGTGAGGGCCCGATTTGTTCAGTTTGCGGCCACTATAGCGATGACGCATGATTAATATTCCTTAATTCGTTGCTGCTTTAGCAATAATCTATGTCAACAAGCCTTAGGCTAGTTCACGTTCACTTTTCAAACTTGCTGGTGGCCAGTTCTCAAGGCGCATCCCTAGAGACAGTCCTCGAGAAGCCAACACATCCTTGATCTCGGTAAGAGACTTCTTACCCAGGTTAGGAGTCTTCAGCAACTCAACTTCGGTGCGCTGAATCAGGTCACCAATGTAATAAATGCTCTCTGCTTTCAAACAGTTTGCAGAACGAACAGTCAGCTCAAGATCATCGACTGGACGTAACAAGATCGGATCGATCTCTTCTTCTTTTTCTTCTGGCTCTGCAGCAGTCTCGCCTTGAAGATCAACAAATACTGCCATCTGCTGTTGCAGAATAGTTGCTGCGCGACGAATCGACTCTTCAGGGTCCATAGTCCCGTTAGTCTCAAGCTCAAGTACCAGCTTATCGAGGTCAGTGCGGTTTTCTACACGAGCACTCTCTACGCTATAAGATACTTTGAAGATTGGGCTAAAAGTAGCATCTAACTGCAGACGACCAATAGTGCGGGTCTCTTCATCATTAATGCGCGAAGTAGATGGCTGGTAGCCACGACCGCGTACAATACGAAGCTGCATGTTTAAGTTCGTCTTGCCAGAGATGTTGGCAATAACGTGCTCAGGATTAATTACTTCAATGTGACCGTCACTCTCAATGTCACCGGCAGTTACTGGGCCTGGGCCTTTCACATTCAAGGTAACAGTTGTGTCGTCACGACCTTCCATGACAATAGCAACGCCCTTCAGATTCAGAAGGATCTCCATCACGTCTTCTTGAACACCCTCAATAGAGGAATACTCGTGCTCAACGCCGTCGATCTCTACTTCTATGATGGCGCAGCCAGACATAGAGGAAAGAAGAATACGACGCAGCGCATTACCTAGAGTATGCCCAAATCCACGCTCTAATGGCTCAAGGACAACCTTGGCATGCGTTGAATTGTATGACGTTACATCTATATTACGTGGTGTTAGAAATTCAGTAGCAGAATTTTGCATAGTATTACCTGTAAGAGCTAAACAGCGATTACTTGGAGTACAGTTCGACGATCAAATTTTCGTTGATCTCAGCCGGCAAGTCAGAACGATCTGGATTGCGTGTATAAACGCCTTCCATCTTGTTCGTATCAACCGTTAGCCATTCAACTTCACCGCGCTGTGCTGACAACTGCAATGCAGTTTGAACACGAAGCTGCTTCTTAGACTTCTCACGAAGACCGACAGTGTCGCCTTCCTGAACTCTAAAAGAGGCAATGTTGACTTTCTGGCCATTGACCAAGATCGAATTGTGAGCAACTAACTGACGTGATTCAGCGCGTGTAGCACCGAAACCCATACGATAAACAACGTTATCGAGACGCTTCTCAAGAAGGGTCAACAGATTTTCACCTGTGTTACCTTTTTGACGGGCAGCATCTTTATAGTAGTTACTAAATTGCTTTTCCAAAACACCGTACATACGACGTACTTTCTGCTTCTCGCGAAGCTGTACACCATAGTCAGACAGACGACCACGACGCTGACCGTGCTGGCCAGGTGCGCTATCTGCTTTACATTTTGATTCTAATGGGCGAACGCCACTCTTGAGGAACAAATCTGTTCCTTCGCGACGTGAGAGCTTACAAGTTGGTCCGAGATACCTAGCCATTTTCTATCTCCCTTACACGCGACGTTTTTTGGGTGGACGGCAGCCGTTATGCGGTACTGGCGTCACATCCGTAATATTAGTAATTTTGTAACCAGCGTTATTGAGTGCGCGAACAGCGGACTCACGACCGGGGCCAGGACCTTTGACTTGTACATCAAGGTTCTTCAAACCATAGTCTTTCGCTGCTTCACCGGCGCGCTCTGCAGCGACCTGGGCGGCAAACGGGGTGCTCTTACGAGAACCGCGGAAACCAGACCCGCCTGACGTAGCCCAAGAGAGTGTATTCCCTTGGCGATCAGTGATAGTAACAATCGTATTGTTAAAAGAAGCATAGATGTGAGCTACACCATCTATAACTGTCTTTTTGACCTTTTTACGGGCCGGCTTAGTTGCTGCTTTTGCCATTAGAAATGATCCTAATTATCTTTTTATGGGACGACGTGGACCCTTACGGGTGCGCGCATTCGTCTTAGTACGCTGTCCACGTACGGGCAAACTACGACGATGACGAAGGCCGCGATAGCAACCTAAATCCATCAATCGCTTGATATTCATGCTGTTTTCTCTACGAAGATCACCTTCAACGTCGTTTTGCCCTACGGCAGCACGCAGTTGATCTAACTGGGACTCGTCTAGTGCAGAAATTTTTGTGTCCTCTGCAATACCCGTCGATGCACAGATTTTTCTGGCAGATGGGCGACCAATACCAAACACATAAGTCAGTGAAATCACTGTGTGCTTGTTATCTGGAATGTTGACACCGGCAATACGGGCCATTCAATTACTCCACTATCACTATGGGTTTAAGCAGTATTCTTGCACTAAATTCCTCTAAAAAGCAGTCTTTAAGACCTACTAAAAAGGCGCGGTAGAATACCGATAGATCTATCAAAAATCAACCAGATTATCCCTGGCGCTGCTTATGACGAGGCTCGACACTACAAATAACTCGAACTACACCTTTGCGGCGGACAATCTTACAATTACGACAAATCGTTTTAACCGATGCGCGTACTTTCACAGCATCACCTCTTTATTTACGGCCAGCATTTTTAAGGTTGGCCTTCTTCATTAGCGAATCATATTGTTGAGACATTAGATGCGACTGCACTTGAGCCATAAAATCCATTGTCACAACAACCGCGATTAACAGTGACGTGCCACCTAGGTAGAACGGTACGTTAAAGTACACATTCAAGAACTGGGGCATCAAACAAATCAGGGTAATATAAATACCACCAATCAATGTCAGACGCGTGGTCACACTGTCAATGTATTTGGCGGTCTGGTCACCAGGACGTATCCCAGGTAAATAAGCACCACCTTTTTTCAGGTTATCAGCCACTTCTTTAGGGTTATACATCAACGCCGTATAGAAGAAGCTGAAGAAAATAATCAAGGCACTGAACAGCAATACATATAAAGGCTGTCCTGGACCAATCAATAACGAAACATCTTGCAACCATGCCGGCGCGTTAACACCTGAGCCAAACCACTGACTAATAGAGGCTGGAAACAATAGTAAGCTACTGGCAAAAATAGCAGGGATAACACCGGCCATGTTCACTTTAAGCGGCAGATGCGATGTTTGAGCGTTATAGGCTTGACGGCCTTGACGCTGTGCGTAGTTAACAGTCAAACGACGCTGACCACGCTCAATAAACACTACAAAGTAAACAACTGCTACAGCAATAATAAGTACTACGATCAACATCAGCGGGTTGAGATCACCCTGCCTTGCTGACTCTAATGCCTGACCAATCGCACCGGGGATACCGGCAACAATGCCCGCAAAGATCAACATGGAGATACCGTTGCCAATACCGCGCTCGGTAATCTGCTCACCTAACCACATAAGGAACACTGCCCCTGCGACTAGCGAAGATACAGCTACTGGCAAAAAGAACTCAAAACCTTCATAGGCCATGCCCTGGGCTCTGAAACCTACGGCCATTGCCATACCCTGAATAAGGGCCAAAATCACAGTACCGTAACGGGTGTACTGGTTAATCTTGCGACGACCACTGTCGCCTTCTTTCTTTAACTGCTCTAAAGCAGGCACTGTCGCTGACAGCAGCTGCATAATAATCGAGGCCGAAATATAAGGCATAACGCCTAGTGCCAAAATGCTCATTCTCTCTAGCGCGCCGCCAGAGAACATATTGAACAGACCTAGATAAGTCCCTTGGTTCTGGGAAAACATATCGGCCAAACGGTCCGGATCAAAACCCGGAACCGGTATATGGGTACCAATGCGGTAGATAATAATCGCCGCAAACAAAAAGCGAAGACGAGCCCAAAGCTCGCCCAATCCCTTCTGGTTGCCTACCGGCATAGCACCTGGAGTAGCCATTAAGCTGTCTCTTCTACCTTACCGCCAGCTGCCACAATGGCTGCTGCAGCACCTTTACTAGCGCCGATACCCTGAAGAGTAACCGCTGTGGTTACTACACCAGAATCAAAAACTTTGGCTCTAGAAATGCTGTTGTTAATAAGACCAGCTGCACGGAGAGAATCAATAGTGATGATTCCGCCTTCAACTTTGTCCAACTCAGACAGACGAATCTCAGCAGTCACTGCCGCAAGACGTGAACTAAAGCCAAACTTAGGTAGACGCTTCTGCAAAGGCATCTGACCGCCTTCAAAACCTGGACGTATTGAACCGCCCGAGCGTGCTTTCTGACCTTTGTGACCACGGCCACCAGTCTTACCAATGCCACTGCCGATACCACGACCGCAACGCTTGCCTTCTTTGATTCGACCCGGTGCCGGGCTAAGGGTGTTTAGACGCATCTTAAGCTTCCTCAACCTGCAACATATAGTGAACTTTATTGATCATGCCGCGAACTGATGGAGTATCTTCTACTTCCACAGTGTGGCCGATACGACGCAAACCTAGACCAGTCAGACAGGCTTTATGATTCTTTAACCGTCCAATTGAACTCTTAGTCTGAGTTACTTTTACTTTTTTCAATTTAGCTTTTGCCATGATCCGTTTCCAATAACTGACGTGCTGTTAAGCCGTCACTTAGTTCAGAATTTCTTCTACTGATAAACCACGTTTTGCTGCAACATCGTCCGGTGACTTCATATCTCGCAGCGCCTTAAAAGTCGCGCGAACTACGTTTACCGGGTTAGTTGAGCCGTAGCACTTTGCCAGTACATTTTGTACACCGGCCAATTCAAGCACAGAGCGCATTGCGCCACCGGCGATTACACCAGTACCTTCTGAGGCCGGCTGAATGTAAATCTTAGATGCAGCATGAATGCCTGTAGTCGGATACTGAATCGTTGTGCCATCTAGCGACACATCAATCATGTTACGACGAGCAGCTTCCATTGCTTTCTGGATAGCCATAGGCACTTCGCGAGCTTTACCGCGACCGAAGCCTACTTTTCCGTTACCGTCACCAACAACAGTCAGCGCAGTGAAAGCGAAGATACGTCCACCTTTAACCGTCTTTGCAACACGGTTAACTTGAACCAGCTTCTCCATCATGCCTTCAGCTGCAGAATCTTTGTGATCTGAATGAGCCATATTGTCTACCTATTAAAATTCGAGGCCGGCTTCACGCGCGGCGTCTGCCAGTGCTTTTACACGGCCGTGATATTTAAAACCGCTGCGATCAAAAGCAACTGCGGTTACGCCAGCAGCTACTGCACGTTCGGCAACTAACTTGCCAACTGCTGCTGCGGCATCAACATTGCCGGTGCTGCCACTGCGTAAATCTTTGTCTAATGTAGACGCGCTAGCCAAAACTCGATCACCCTCTGCAGCAATAACTTGCGCATAGATATGACGCGGAGTCCGGTTGATACACAAACGTGTAACACCCTGCTCGCGGATCTTCATACGTACGCGCTTTGCTCGGCGCTGACGTGAAACTTTTTTATCACTCATCGTTTTACCCTGTTACTTCTTCTTGGCTTCTTTACGTCTTACATATTCACCAGTGATGCGAACGCCCTTACCTTTGTAGGGCTCTGGTGGACGGAAGGCGCGAATTTCTGCTGCGGCCTGGCCCAGCTTCTGCTTATCCGAAGACTTCAATAAAACTTCAGTCTGACTAGGAGTCTCAGCGGTTACGCCAGCTGGTAGTGCGTACACTACCGGGTGGGAGAAACCCAGTGTCAGGTTGATGTTGCTACCCTGAACCTGCGCTCTGTAACCAACACCGACTAACTCTAACTTCTTCTCAAAGCCTTGCGAAACACCAGTCACCATATTGTTGACCAATGATCTTGTAGTACCAGACATGGCGCGCGAAAACTGATCACCAGAGCGGGCAGCAAACCTAAGAACATTGTCTTCGTGTTTGATTTCCACCTTGGCATTGATCGGCATCGCCAATGTACCTTTTGAGCCCTTGATAGAAATCTCAGCTTCACTCAGTGTTACTTCAACACCTTTGGGCAGTTCTATTGGACTATTTGCAACTCTAGACATTTTTGTTTCCTATCAGAATACGGTGCAGAGCACTTCGCCACCGATACCGGCAGCTCGAGCAGCGCGATCTGTCATCACACCTTTACTGGTGGAGACAACTGCAATTCCAAGACCACTACGTACCTTAGGTAAATCGTTACTACCTACATACTTGCGTAAGCTTGGCTTGCTGATGCGCGTAATTTCTTCAATAACTGGCTGACCTTCAAAATACTTCAACGTGATAGTCAAGCTAGGCTTAACCTCTGCGCTGACGCTAAAGCCGCCAATATAACCTTCGTCTTGAAGCACCTGGGCAACTGAGGCCTTGAGCTTCGACGCAGGCATCGTTACTTCTGGGTGACTACGGTGATGCGCATTACGAATGCGTGTCAACATGTCTGAAACTGGATCTTGCATACTCATATCGTTTGGCTCCTCAACTTACCAACTGGCTTTAACCAGTCCCGGAACTTCACCACGCATTGCTGATTCGCGTAGCTTGTTTCGGCACAGGCCAAACTTACTATAAACACCGTGAGGACGACCAGTAATTCTGCAGCGGTTACGCTGCCGAGCTGGACTCGCATCACGAGGTAGCTTTTGTAACTTCTGCTGCGCTTCCCAACGCTCTTCTTCGGAAGCCTCAACATTGTGAATTATACCCTTTAACTCTGCACGCTTTGCGGCGAACTTAGCTACTGTCTTGGTGCGCTTTAACTCGCGCTGAACCATCGATACTTTTGCCATTTATCTACAACCTCAACTTTTCAGCGGGAAGTTAAAGGCACGTAGTAAAGCGCGGCCTTCATCATCGTTACGTGCAGTCGTGGTAATGGTAATGTCCATACCACGCAACTTATCAATCTTTTCGTAATCGATCTCAGGGAAGATGATCTGCTCGGTCACACCCATTGAGAAATTACCGCGGCCATCGAACTGCTTGGGGCTAATACCACGGAAGTCACGTATACGTGGAATAGCGATACCCACTAAACGCTCTAAAAACTCATACATGCGGTCGCTGCGCAAAGTCACCTTAGTGCCAATGGGCCAGCCCTGACGAACCTTAAAGCCTGCAATGGACTTGCGTGCATTGTTGATTACTGGCTTCTGAGCCGCGATCAACGTCAAATCTGCTACTGCATTTTCCAGAGACTTCTTGTCACCAATCGCTTCACCAACACCCATATTCAGAGTGATCTTTGTAATGCGAGGAACTTCCATCACATTAGCAAGACCTAGCTCTTCTTTAAGCTTGGGTGCCAATTCGTTTTTATATACTTCTTTCAGCCTAGCCATTTCGATTACCTGTTTACTTAAGCGTCTACGGCTTCGCCGTTGGACTTAAAGATACGAATCTTCTTGTTATCTTCCTGAACCTTAAAGCCAACTCGATCTGCTTTATTGGTTGCGCTATTAAAGATAGCGACATTGGAAACCTGTATAGGTGCTTCTTTTTCAATAATCCCGCCTGGAATACCAGCCTGAGGATTGGGCTTCTGATGCTTCTTAATCATCTGAATACCCGACACCAACAAACGATCGTTTTCTAGTACCTTAAGTACCTTCCCGCGCTTGCCCTTGTCTTTACCGGCGATAATAACGACTTCGTCATCTCGCTTAATTTTCAGCATTGCCATTTCTTAATCCTCGCTTACAGCACTTCAGGTGCTAGGGAGATAATGCGCATGAACTTCTCAGTGCGAAGCTCGCGTGTTACCGGCCCAAAAATACGTGTGCCAATAGGTGCGTTGTTAGCGTTAAGCAGTACTGCAGCATTGTCATCAAACTTGATCAAGCTACCGTCTTGACGACGTAAACCTTTCCTAGTGCGAACAACCACTGCACTCATCACCTGGCCTTTCTTTACCTTGCCGCGGGGAATCGCTTCTTTAACGGTAACCTTGATAATGTCACCAACCCGAGCATAGCGACGGTGCGAACCGCCCAACACTTTAATACACATCACACGACGTGCACCGCTGTTGTCTGCTACATCAAGATAACTTTCTGTTTGAATCATTTTCTACTCCGAAACCTTCGCTATACGCAGACTTATTCTGCAGCAGCGCGTTCGTCAATATTCACCAGTTTCCACGACTTGTCTTTAGAGACAGGACGGCACTCTGCGATCGTTACTAGATCACCTGTATTCGCATCATTTGTTTCATCATGCGCTTTAATCTTTGACGACTTAGTCAGGATCTTCCCGTATACCGGGTGCTTGACTCGACGCTCGACCAACACGGTGACGGTTTTATCCATCTTGTCACTGACGATACGGCCAGTGAGGGTACGTGAGCTCGTTTGTAATTCAGACATACTTATTCCCCTGCCTTCTGGTTAATAACAGTCTTGATACGCGCGATATTACGACGCGTTTCTTTAACCTTGTGGCTCTCGTTCAACTGGCCAGTAGCATGCTGCATACGCAACTTGAACTGAGACTTAAGCTCATCGCCCAAGGCTGCCTTCAACTCGTCTACTGACTTTTCACGCAATTCGTTTGATTTCATCTTCACATCACCGTGCGTCTAACGAAGGTAGTTTTGATTGGAAGCTTAGCCGCCGCTAAAGCAAACGCTTCGCGAGCCAATTCTTCACTAACACCTTCCATTTCATAAAGTACCTTGCCTGGCTGGATAAGTGCTACCCAGTACTCGACATTACCCTTACCTTTACCCATACGCACTTCAAGTGGCTTGTTAGTAATCGGCTTATCTGGAAACACTCGAATCCAAATTTTACCACCACGTTTAATGTGTCGAGTCATGGCACGACGAGCCGCCTCTATCTGACGAGCAGTCAAACGACCACGCCCAGATGCTTTGAGGCCAAACTCACCAAAGCTGACTTTGCTACCGCGCTGAGCCAGGCCACGGTTACGGCCTTTGTGCATTTTGCGGAATTTCGTACGTTTCGGTTGCAGCATTTCGCTTTACCCTTATCGCTTGTGTCTTGTGTCTTGTTTCTTGGCGGGCGCTTTCTCAGCTTCCTCACCACCCAGAACTTCGCCTTTGAAGATCCAGACCTTCACGCCGATAATGCCATATGTGGTATTACCTTCGGCTGTTGCGTAATCAATATCTGCACGCAATGTGTGCAGTGGTACACGACCTTCTCTGTACCATTCAGATCGAGCAATTTCTGCCCCACCCAATCGACCGCCAACTTGGATCTTTACGCCTAAAGCCCCACCACGCATAGCATTTTGCACTGCTCGCTTCATGGCACGGCGGAACATCACTCGACGTTCCAGCTGCTGCGCTACGTTCTGCGCAACAAGGTTCGCATCTAAATCAGGCTTGCGAATCTCTTCAATATTTATATGAACCGCGCAACCCATTACCTTAGCAATTTCGTTGCGCAGCTTCTCAACATCCTCGCCCTTTTTACCGATAACGATGCCTGGGCGGGCTGTGTGAATAGTAATGCGCGCACTATCTGAAGGGCGCTCGATGTCTACACGGCTCACTGACGCATGGTCGAGCTTTTTCTTAATAAACGCTCGAACTGCCAGATCCTGATTGAGCTTGTCCGCATAGTCCTTATTACCGGCATACCACGTTGAGGTATGCTTTTTAACAATACCTAAACGGATGCCAATTGGATGTACTTTTTGACCCATTGATGGTCTCCCGAACCTAAATTCTACTAATCAGCAACTTTTACTGTGATGTGACAGCTGCGCTTTAATATTCTATCTGCGCGACCCTTTGCTCTCGGCTTGATTCTTTTCATCGTCATGCCTTCGTCAACAAAGATCGTTGACACTCTGAGCTCATCTACATCAGCACCGTCGTTGTGCTCGGCGTTGGCAATTGCCGACTCGAGCACCTTCTTAATGATGTCCGCGCCCTTTTTGCCGCTGAACTGCAGAACTTCTAATGCAGACTCAACTGACTTACCGCGAATTTGATCAGCTACCAGGCGCGCCTTCTGCGCTGACAATCTGGCACCTTTTAATTTTGCTGCTACTTCCACAATCAGACCCTCTTTTAGCGCTTGGCTTTCTTGTCTGCAACGTGACCTTTATAGGTACGCGTTGGAGCAAATTCACCCAGCTTGTGACCAACCATTTCTTCGTTGATCACTACAGGAATATGTTGACGACCATTGTGGATAGCGATTGTTAATCCAACCATATCCGGAAGGATCATAGAACGACGCGACCAAGTCTTGATGGGTCGACGCTCATTGGCGGCTACCGCTGCCTCTACCTTTTTAGCTAGGTGGAGGTCAATAAATGGTCCTTTTTTTAGAGAGCGTGGCACGTTTGCTATCCTCTTTTAATAGTCTAATCGACGCTTATTTGCGGCGACGAACAATGTATTTATCGGTGCGCTTATTCTTGCGCGTCTTATAACCTTTGGTTGGCATTCCCCAAGGAGATACTGGGTGACGACCACCAGAAGTACGTCCTTCACCACCACCATGCGGGTGATCGACCGGGTTCATCGCCACACCACGAACGGTTGGGCGAACACCACGCCAGCGAGCTGCGCCAGCCTTACCCAATGAGCGCAAGCTGTGCTCACTGTTACAAACTTCACCAAGAGTCGCTCGACAATCAACTGCAATCTTGCGCATCTCGCCACTGCGAAGACGCAATGTTGCGTACGTACCTTCACGAGCAACCAGCTGTACAGAAGCGGCAGCACTACGAGCGATTTGAGCGCCCTTGCCTGGCTTCATCTCAACACAGTGAATTGTTGAACCCACTGGAATGTTACGAATTGGCAAGCTGTTACCAACTTTGATCGGCGCATCTTCGCCTGAAACCAAAGTGTCTCCAGCTGAAATACCCTTGGGAGCGATAATGTAACGACGCTCACCGTCGGCATAACATAACAATGCAATATGTGCTGTGCGGTTTGGATCGTATTCCAAACGCTCAACCTTTGCAGGAATACCATCTTTATTGCGTTTGAAGTCAATAATGCGGTAATGCTGCTTGTGACCACCACCAATGTGACGCACGGTAATGCGACCACTGCTGTTACGACCACCAGTTCTTTTCTTTGGTGCTAAAAGTGGCGCGTATGGCGCACCTTTATGCAAGTCAGGGTTTACAACGCTGACAACAAAGCGACGGCCTGGGGAGGTTGGTTTTCTCTTAATAACTGCCATGATTAACCCCTTACTCCGCTACTGAAAAGTCAATGTCTTGACCTTCCGCCAGACGTACATAGGCTTTCTTCCAATCGCTACGGTGACCGAGTCCGGTCTTAGTGCGACGAGTCTTGCCCTTCATATTAACTACCCGAACACTATCAACTGTCACTTCGAAAAGCTGCTGTACAGCCTTCTTCACTTCGAGCTTGCTAGCATCAGTAGCTACCTTAAACACTACTTGTGTTGCTGTGCCTGATGTCATCGACGTTTTTTCTGTGATGTGCGGCCCTAACAACACTTTGAAGAGTCTTTCCTGGTTCATACCAAAATCTCCTCAAGCTTTTTAAGCGCGGCAACAGTCACCAGCACCTTATCAAAATTAATTAAGCTAACCGGATCAACCGCTGCAGCGTCGCGCACATCAACCTTATGTAGGTTGCGTGATGACAGATACAGATTTTGGCTAACTTCTTCGGTTACGATCAACGCTTCCGTTAATTTGTACTCACCCAACTTAGCAATTAATGCCTTCGTTTTAGGTTCGGCCAAATCAAAGCTTTCAACAATGATCAGTCGCTCTTGACGAGCCAGCTCAGAAACAATCGAACGCATCGCTGAACGATACATCTTACGGTTTAGCTTTTGAGTGTGATCCTGTGGTTGAGCAGCAAATGTAACACCGCCCCCGCGCCATAGTGGGCTACGGATAGTACCAGCACGTGCTCGACCAGTACCTTTCTGTGCGTGTGGCTTGCGCCCTCCGCCAGAAACGGCTGAACGATTCTTCTGAGCGCGAGTGCCTTGACGGCCACCGGCCAAAAAAGCCACAACGGTCTGATGAATCAGATCCTGATTATATTCTGTTCCAAAAGCAGCTTCTGAAACCTGAACGGTTCCTTGATTACCCTTGGGTGTCGCAATAGCAAGTTCCATGGACACTCCCCTTAACCTTTCACTGCCGGGCGAACGACAACATTACCACCAGGTGCGCCAGGTACGGCTCCCTTGATAAGTAACAAGTTGCGCTCTGCGTCGACGCGTACAATTTGTAGATTCTGTGTAGTAACTTGCTCTGCACCCATGTGGCCAGCCATCTTCTTGCCTTTAAATACTCGGCCAGGAGTCTGGTTTTGACCAATCGAGCCAGGGGCTCTGTGAGAGATTGAGTTACCGTGAGTAGCGTCCTGCATAGCGAAGTTCCAACGCTTAACGCCACCTTGAAAGCCTTTACCCTTAGAAGTACCGGTAACGTCAACCATCTGACCTTCTTCAAAGCGACCTACAGTCAATGCTGAGCCTACTTCAAATGCTTCATCGGTACCTTCTGAACGGAATTCCCACTGACCGCGACCCGCTTCAACACCCGCCTTGGCGAAATGTCCTGCTTGGGATTTAGTTACTCGGGAAGCTTTACGTGATCCGGTAGTGACCTGAATAGCTGAATAGCCGTCAGTATCTGCGGATTTAATCTGGGTAATGTGATTCGGCGTCGCTTCTACCACTGTCACAGGGATAGATGCACCGTCTTCGGTAAACACACGAGTCATTCCGCATTTGCGGCCGACAATACCTATACTCATTTTATAACCTCTTAAGTGTACGGGGCTCTTACCCGCTACGGCTGTCTATTTCAAGACATTACACTTTAGTGTTTGCCCGGCATTACTGCCGAACCGCTACAGTCGTTATCAGCTCAGGCTGATTTGTACTTCAACGCCAGCAGCAAGATTCAATTTCATAAGCGCATCAACAGTCTTTTCTGTTGGCTCGACAATGTCGATCAAACGCTTGTGCGTGCGAATTTCATACTGATCGCGCGCATCTTTGTTTACGTGAGGAGAAACCAAAATGGTGAATCTCTCTTTACGTGTTGGCAACGGTATAGGGCCGCGAATTTGCGCACCTGTACGTCTTGCAGTCTCGACAATTTCTTGCGTCGAAGTATCGATCAACTTGTGATCGAAGGCTTTAAGACGAATCCTAATACTTTGGTTTTGCATCTTAGCGAAGCTCCGCTATCTCTACTTTAAGTTCCACAGCATGCTCAAATATTGTTGAGCTAGCCCCGAAAAAGGAGCGCGAATTCTAGAGCCGCACCCCGGGACTGTCAAGCAGTTTAATGCTTGTAGCCATTCTTTTTTCTAACAGCAGCCAAAATACTGACTGATAAACACTAGAGGTCAAAAAAGGGGCTCCGAGAGCCCCTTTTCTTCGTTCTTACCGATTACTCGATGATTTTGGCTACAACACCAGCACCAACAGTACGGCCGCCTTCACGGATAGCAAAACGCAGACCTTCTTCCATCGCAATCGGATGAATCAAAGTAACTTCCATCTGCACGTTGTCACCTGGCATTACCATCTCAG
>Ga0209712_10000122_pt1 | contig 66174 bp, 61 predicted proteins | sample ArcOceMetagenome_FD_187443 | JGI IMG/M metagenome (GOLD analysis project Ga0209712, IMG submission 187443) | Marine eukaryotic phytoplankton communities from Arctic Ocean - Arctic Ocean - Greenland ARC118M Metagenome (SPAdes) (version 2) | ecosystem: Environmental > Aquatic > Marine > Oceanic...
AATGAACCCGTAGACTCGATTCCTTCAGGGTTAAAACAATTAGCAAAAGCAGAATTATTATCTTATCAAAATAAAAATAAAGAAGCTTTAATTGTATTAGAAAACTTGTTTACATCTAAAGATATTCTTGCAAATGGTTTGGTTCCCGGAGAAGTAATTTATGATGATGTACTATTTTTTCAAGCAAAATTATTCGTCAAACAAAAAAAATATAAAGAGGCTCTTTTAAGTTTAAAAAAAATAATTACTGCTGATAATCAAGGTTTTTTAACGGATGATGTATATTATAAAATGGCAGAATTATATAACTACTATTTAAATAATCCAGAAAAGGCTAAAGAATACTACCAAAAGATTATTTTTGATTATTCTTCTAGTATTTATTTAGTGGAAGCTAGACAAAAATTTAGAGAATTAAGAGGAGATACTATTAATTAATATCATAATTTTATTGGAATATATGTACATATACAACGTAACTATAAATATTGATAACCTTGTTTATAATGAGTGGTTAACTTGGGTGGAAACTCATATTCTTGAGGTTTTAAACACAGGTAAATTTACGGCCGCAAAACTTACCGAAGTTCTGGTTGAAGAAGAAATGGGAGGCAAAACCTATTCTATACAATACAGTGCAAACACAAGAGAAGATTTAGATAATTATTACAAAGAAGATGCTAATAGATTACGTTCAGAAACTCTCAAAAAATTCGGAGATAAAATGTTAGCTTTTAGAACTGAATTAAAATTGATAAAAGAGTTCTATCCAACGCATAGGAATGCCTAAAATAAATCCATTTCTTTATAAAAATCGTTCTAGATTATTGGCTATAGGAGTTTTATTAATTCTTTCTGGACTTATTCTTGCATTTAAAAAATGGAGAATAGAACCGGAAGAAACGATTGCTGGCTTTCTGTGTGGTGCAGGAATGGGACTTGTTGTGGTTTCTTTGGGCTTAAAAAGTCCGAATGGATTTAAAAACTAGCGCCAACACCAACAGAAAAAGCATTAATCTTAGAAACCCCTATTTTAAAATGTTCATATCCAGATGAAATATGGTACTTTTTGATGTGGTATTTTAAAAGCATTTTTGTGTTATGTACTTCTTCATTATTTATATTAGTCCATTTATGAGAAAACAATATGCTAATTGGCTTTTTTACAAATAATTCACCTCCTAAGCCAACACCAAAACTAGTTTTATTCACATCGCACCCAATATACATAATCCCTAAACCAAACCATGCATCAAAATTTTGTGTTCTTATTCTATGATACTTTAATAAAGCTGAGTATAAAGAAAAGTAATCTCTTTTTAAATTGCTTTTTTCAGTTACATACAGATAACCAAAATCAACGCTAAACCGCTTTAAAAAACGAAAATCAAGACCAAAATTATTTCCATATAAATTTCTGTTTTCCATCACAAAATTATTAGTAAAATCAAATCTTACGTTACTATAGTTTATGAAATCTGTATAAATAAAGTTTCCGTGGGTGCTATTTTCATATGCAAAATGAGCAATTTCTGCGTCATGCATTCTTCCTTTAAATTCAAACGGAGTCTCTACTAGCACTCCATAAGCAGTATATGCAAAGAGTTTAATAAATAATTCACCAAAAAATGAACCAAAAGTTGAATCTTCATCAGTATAATTTGAGCTTTTTGAGCTTCTTTTTGAGTTGGGGGATGAAGTAGATGAGGACGCTGAAGAAGAGGAGTTTTTTAAACTTTCTTTTCCTTTCTCTAATTTTCCTGATTGTGCAAATGATGTAAAACTGATTGTAAAAAGCAAAAGGACAATTCGTGAATTTCTTAGCATTTGGTTGGTTTTAAAACTCAGTACAAATCAAAAGTAATGCCAATTTTTAGCTGTACATTTGTTTTTAAGTCTTAAAAATATCATAGTGTCTGTAAAAGCAAAAAAACATTTAGGTCAGCATTTTTTAACGGATGAAAGCATTGCCAAAAACATTGCGGACGCCTTAATAGGGTCGGGATACAACCATGTGTTAGAAATTGGCCCAGGAATGGGTGTTTTAACTAAATACTTGTTACAAAAAAAGCCTAAAGTTACTGCCATAGAATTAGATAGAGCTTCAGTTGCATATTTGAATGAAACATTTCCTTTAGAGCATATTAAACTTGATACAACAAAGAAACATTTTGAAATCATTGAAGGTGACTTTTTGAAGAAAGACATTCAAGAAATGTTCAATAAAGAACAAGTAGCAATTATTGGTAATTTTCCCTATAACATATCTACTCAAATTGTTTTTAAAGCTATTGAAAATAGAGAATTTGTACCTGAATTTGCGGGTATGTTTCAAAAGGAAGTAGCCATGAGAATCGCAGAAAAAGAAGGTAGTAAAGTCTACGGAATTCTTTCTGTATTAACACAAGCGTTTTTTGATGTAGAGTATTTATTTACTGTGCCACCAAATGTATTTAATCCACCTCCAAAAGTGGATTCTGGCGTAATAAGGTTTACAAGAAAAGAAAATTACACACTCCCAGTTGATGAAAAATTATTCTTTAGAGTCGTAAAAACTGCATTTAATCAACGAAGAAAAATGTTGCGTTCAAGTTTAAAATCTTTTAATCTTTCGGACGCTTTAAAAGAAGACCCTATCTTTACGAAAAGACCAGAACAATTATCTGTTCCTGCCTTTATTTCACTCACGCAAAAAATAGCAAATCATGGCATTTGAGATTACAACGGAACTTTTAGAAAAATTAGTTGGTTTTATTTACGAAAACAACGATTCTAAAATTAAAAATCTATTCTCAGAAGTTCATTATGCTGATATCGCTGAGGTTTTAGACGAGGTAAATTTTGATGAAGCTATCTATATCATTAAACTTTTAGATAGTGAAAAGACATCAGAAATTCTTACAGAATTAGATGAAGATACTCGTGAAAAAATTCTTGAAAACTTATCCGCAAAAGAAATAGCAGAAGAAATTGAAGAAATGGACTCTGATGATGCTGCAGATATCATTGGTGAACTTTCTGAAGAACGACAAAGCCGCGTAATAAGCGCTATAGAAGACGATGAACTTGCTGCAGATATAAAAGAGTTACTATCTTATAACGATGACTCTGCAGGTTCTTTAATGGCAAAAGAATTAGTGAAAGTTTATGAAACCTGGACTGTTGCTGGGTGTTTACGTAGAATTAGAGGCCAAGCTAAAGAAGTAACTAGAGTACATTCTATATATGTTGTCGATAAACAAGAAAAATTAATTGGTCGTCTATCTTTAAAAGATTTAATTGTTGCTAAAAACGAACAAAAAATATCAGAAATTTATATTGATAAGGTAGATTCTGTTCACGTAAATGAAGACGACGAAGAGGTTGCAAAAATTATGGTAAAATATGATTTAGAAGCAATACCTGTTGTAGATGACGCCAATGTTTTATTAGGTAGAATTACAATTGATGATATTGTAGATCTTTTAAAAGAAGAAGCAGATAAAGATTATCAATTAGCCGCTGGTTTAACGCAAGATGTAGATTCTGATGACAGTATTTTGGAGTTAACAAGAGCACGTTTACCTTGGCTATTCCTAGGTTTAGTTGGTGGTGTTGGCGCTTTTATAATTATGGAAGGATTTCAAAGTGTATTTACTAAATACGCAACCTTATTCTTTTTTACCCCTTTAATTGCCGCAATGGCAGGAAATGTTGGTGTACAATCTTCTGCAATTATTGTACAAGGTTTAGCGAATGATGATGTAAAAGGTAGTATAAATAGTAGGCTTTTTAAAGAAACGCTTTTAGCAGCTTTAAATGGTATTATTTTAGCGCTATTTTTATTCCTTTTTGTCTGGATTTATGAAGGCAAAATAGACCTTGCTTTGGCTATTTCTGTTTCTCTTGTAATAGTTATTATTATTGCCGGTTTAATCGGTACGTTTGTTCCGTTATTTTTAAACAAAAGAGGCGTGGACCCAGCAATTGCAACTGGTCCTTTTATTACTACAAGCAATGATATTTTTGGAATTTTAATTTATTTTTTAATTGCAAAATTTATTTTAGGGATATAAAAACCTTTCTGATTTAACAGAAAGGTTTTATACTTTTTCTTCTTAATATTAGAAAGAAGTCCCCCGACTTATTTCCGCAATTAGTTCTATTCTCGTATAGAGTCTTAATCAAAACTCTACAGTGTGAAATTAACTGAAATAAAAAGAATAATTATGCGGGAAACCGCAATTTTAATTGTGGATTTCCGCAAAACTAGGGTTAATCCATAAATCCTAATTCTTTTACCTTTAAAATTAAATCTGTGTTATTATTAGCGTTTAAATCTGTTCTTAAATTGGCTAATTTTGTTTCGATAGAACGAAGTTTAACTTTCGTTCCATCCTTTTTTTTAATAACTCCTTCTAAATTACGGATTTTAGCATGATTAGGAAGCTCTTTTAATATCTGTATAGCAATATCATCCATTTGTATCTGAACAATGTTTCTACGCATTATTTTTTGATGTATTTCGTGCGTATAATAATATTCGTTGGCCAACATTCTTTGAACAGCAAAACCTATTTCTGAAGCATCACACTTACTTTTTAATAAATATGAATTTGGATTTAAGTTGCTAATTACATTATAAACTCTATTGGTTTCTGCATGACCTGTAATTACTCCTATTTTAATATCGAATTGATTATGTTTAATCGCTTTAATCAAGTCTTCACCTCCATCTAAATTAGATTCTTCTGTAGTATTATCGAAACTTAAATCGGTGAACAACAGTTGAAAAGGATTGCTATTTACATGCGCTTTTATCAAATTAAAAGCATCATCGCAATTATTGGTTGTAACCACATCAAAATCTCCAACTTCCTTTAAAGAAAACGAAATTCCTTGGAGTATTAATTTGTGATCATCTGCAACTAAGATTCTTATTCTATTCGCCATTTTTTGATATTTCAATTGTTATTTTCGTTCCTTTTTCAATTTCACTTTCAATAGAAAAGGAGCCATTAATCTCTTCAACCCTTTCCTTTAGATTCTTTAACCCAATTCCGTTTTTCTTAGCGTTAACATTAAAACCCTTTCCATTATCAGAAATAATTAAAACAATTGCTTTTTTAGTTTCATTAAAACTTAAAATTAAAACCGAAGCTTCTGCATATTTTTTAGCATTTTGAATAGTTTCTCTTATTGTTAAAAACAGGGTTCTTTTAATGGAGTTATTAATAATTTCCCATTTAATATGATCAATTTCTTCGACTTTAATTCTGAAACTAATTTCAAAATATTCTGATATTAAATTAATTATTTGATCTTTAAAAGAAACTTCATTAAAGCTTTCACTGCTTAATTGATGTGATAAATTTCGTACATTTTCATTAATAATATCTAAACTTTTTGCTTCTTCTAATTGATTGGTTTTCGCCAATTTTAAATGCAACATTCTAATATCTCCGGCAACTTCATCGTGTAAAGATTTTGCAATTTGCTGTCGTTCTTTTTCTCTCACTTCTACCTGTTGTAATTGAGCTTTAAAAAGCATTTTTTTTCTTCTGCTTGAGACAATACTTATTCCAAAACCAATAACCAAAATACTAACACCTGCAATTAACCAGCCAATTATTTTATATTGTTTCTCTGTTTCTAACTCTAACTGTTTTCTCGTATTTTCTTGCTTTAAACTAGCATTTTCTATTTCTTTCTTTTCGGTCTCATACTGCACATTGGCAAACTGATTTTTTAAAGATCTTTCTCTGTTATAAAGACTATCGCTTAATATAAAATGCTCTTTTAGCAATAACCTTCCTTTTTCTCCCCTTACTAATTTAGACAACAAAAGAAGGTTTCCTAAAGTATGATGGTTGTACTGCATTTTCTTTGCCTTTTCTAATCCAATCTTACTATGAAATATTGCTTTTTTAGTCTGATTATTAGCGAAATAGCTGTCAGCTAAACGCGAATGAGTAACGACTAAACCTCTTTCATAATTTCTATTTTGTCTAGATTTTAAAACTTCTAAATACTGTTTAATCGCCAGTTTTATGTTTCCCAACATAAAGTTATTGTAAGCAACGCCTCCAAGCGCTACCTCATACCTCCTAATACTATTCAACTTAATACTATCAGTCGACAAACTTTTCTTAAAGTATTCTAACGCTTTTATATAATTACCTTCAGATTCATAGGTGTCTGCTAAATGAGAATAGAGTCTAGCCTTTTGATATTTAATTTTTGTGTCTGCAAAATTAGCATATCCTCGAGCTTTTTGAAGTTCAATTTTTTCTAAGGAACTTATCTTTTGAAGTTTAAAAAATTTTAGATATTTTTCTCTAGCTTCTTTTGGTCTATCCGACCTGAATAAGGCGTTCCCTAATCTTTCATATAAGAAACCCGTATAAAAAACCTCTTCAAGAGGTTCTACAAAACGTAATCCTTCAATAATAGAAATTTCACTACCCAAATAATCTCTTTCGTTGTACTGAATGGCTGCCATAGAAAGCAATCTTCTTGTTACTTCTAGAGAATCTTTTAACTGAGCAGAAATGTTTTTAGATTTGTTGTAATAATAAAAAGCACTGTCTGGTTTAAATTGAACCTTAAAAATAAGTCCTTTGCAATAATACTGTTTCGCTAAAGCCGAAGAATCTTTCGTTTTAATATAAAATTCATGTAGTTTTCTTTCACTTAAAGACAAGTTCGCAAGGTCTTTATTAAGAAAACTTTTGACAGCAAAAGAGCTATATGTCTGTTTTAATAAAGAATCTCCTTTAATTTTTTCCGCTAATAAGAATGCTTTTTCAGGTAAATGAGGTTGTTTTGTTTTTGTATATTCTTTTAATATGATAGCAAGAGAATCAATATTATTATCAAAATCATTCTCTTGAGAAAAAACAGAAAAACTTACTAAAAAAACAAGAATCTTGGTTTGTGAAAAAATAAAATACTTGGTTTTATTATACAGTTTCTTTTTACTCAAAATCCTTAAAGGATTAGAGTTTATTAATAATTCTTCTAACTTCATTCAAATAGCTTTTTCCCTTTGAGTTTAAAAGTAGAGTTTTAGAATTAGAAACCTAGTATTTTATTGCATTTTCTCAAATAAATCCCACAAAACAATACCCGTGGTTACAGATATATTTAGTGAGTGTTTTGTGCCTATTTGTGGAATTTCAATACATAAGTCAGCAGCATTAACCACTTCTTGTTGCACGCCCTTAACTTCATTTCCCATCACAATTGCATACTTTTCATCTTTTACTGGATAAAAAACATTCAGTTTTGTACTGTTTTCTGCTTGCTCAATGGCTAAGACTTTAACTTTGTCTTTCTTTAATTTTTCAATCAAAGTCAGTGTATCTTCAACATATTCCCAAGCGACAGACTCTGTTGCGCCTAAAGCTGTTTTATGAATGTCTTTGTTTGGTGGTGTTGCACAAATACCACACAGGTATATTTTTTCTATCAAAAAAGCGTCAGAAGTTCTAAACACCGAGCCAATGTTATTTAAACTTCTAATATTATCTAAAATCACAATTAAAGGCGTTTTTTTTGTGGTTTTAAACTCATCAACTGAAATTCTACCTAATTCCTTATTTTTAAGTTTTCTCATATTTTGTGGATAATTCACTAACAACTAAAAATGAACAACTAATCACTTTTTTCTATCTTAGCAAAACTAATTGAAAATTTCCAAAAACTTGGCAAAATCCAACCCTAAAAAGGTAACTCCTTTAATGAAACAATACAATGCTATCAAGACAAAATATCCAGATGCAATGTTGCTTTTTCGCGTAGGAGATTTCTATGAAACTTTTGGTGAAGATGCTAAAAAAGCTGCCCGAGTTTTAGGTATTACATTAACAAAACGTGGTGCAGGAAGTGAAACAGAAACTGCTTTGGCAGGCTTTCCGCATCATTCTCTAAACACCTATTTACCTAAATTGGTAAAAGCAGGAATGCGTGTTGCCATTTGTGATCAGTTAGAAGATCCTAAAATGACCAAAACCATTGTAAAGCGTGGTGTCACAGAATTAATTACTCCTGGGGTTTCTTTAAATGATGAAGTTTTACAAAGCAAAACCAATAATTTTCTAGCGGCTATTCATTTTAATAAGAAGCAACTCGGAATTTCTTTTCTTGATGTTTCTACCGGTGAATATTTAGTAGCACAGGGAAATGCAGAATATATTGATAAATTATTGCAGAATTTTAATCCTAGCGAAGTTTTAGTTCAAAAACAAAACAAGCAACAATTTTTAGAGATTTTTGAAAACAGATATTATACCTTTTACTTAGATGATTGGGTTTTTCAGCCTGAATATGCAAACGAAACGTTACAAAATCATTTTGAAGTTAAAAGCTTAAAAGGTTTTGGAATTCAGGATCTTAAAAACGGAATTATTGCTGCTGGTGCCGTGATGTACTATTTATCTGAAACCCAACACAATCAGTTAAAACACATTCAATCTATCAGTAGAATTGCAGAGGATAATTATGTTTGGATGGATCGTTTTACCGTTCGAAATTTAGAGCTTTACAACCCGAATTCTATAAATGCAGTCACCCTTTTAGATGTTATTGACAAAACTATTTCACCAATGGGCGGAAGATTACTAAAACGTTGGCTTGCACTTCCTTTAAAAAACATAGATGAAATTAAAAATCGTCATGAATTGGTCAAATTTTTTATAGATTCAGATGATTTTTCGCAGACAGTAACGTATCAGTTAAAACAAATATCCGACTTAGAAAGATTAGTTTCTAAAGTAGCCACCGGTAAAGCGTCCCCGCGAGAAATTGTCTTGCTAAAAGACTCTTTAAAAGCAATTTTACCAATAAAAGCTTCCGCAGAAAAAAGCACGAATAAGACAGTAAAAAAACTGGGAAATCAATTACATACTTGTACTGATTTAATTACTAAAATTTCTGAAACTTTATTTAATAATGCACCTGTAAACATTAATAAAGGAAGTGCAATTGCAACTGGCGTTCATCAGGAATTAGACGATTTACGAGCCATTTCGTCTACAGGAAAACAGTATTTAGATGAAATGTTAGCGCGTGAAACTGAAAGAACAGGAATCTCAAGTTTAAAAATTTCGTTCAACAATGTTTTTGGATATTATATAGAAGTTAGAAACACCCATAAAGACAAAGTTCCAGAAGAATGGATTCGTAAACAAACTTTGGTAAATGCAGAACGTTATATTACGGAAGAATTAAAAGAATACGAAACGAAGATTTTAGGTGCTGAAGAGAAAATTCAGAAATTAGAGCAAGAAGTTTTTTCTAAATTATTGCAATACATCATTCAGTTTGTACCAATAGTGCAAGAAAACGCCCAAATTATTGCAAAAATTGACTGTTTACTCTCTTTTTCTGTTTTAGCGATTGACAATAATTATGTGCGCCCAATGATGGATGAAAGCACCCATTTAGAGATTAAAAATGGACGACATCCTGTAATTGAAAAACAGCTTCCAATAGATCAAACATATATTGCAAATGATGTTGTTTTAAATAGAAATCAGCAACAAATAATTATGATTACCGGACCAAATATGTCTGGTAAATCTGCTATTTTACGTCAAACTGCATTGATTGTTCTGCTGGCACAAATGGGTAGCTATGTGCCAGCTCAAAACGCAAAAATCGGAATGGTAGATAAAATTTTTACCCGAGTTGGTGCAAGTGACAATATTTCTATGGGAGAATCTACTTTTATGGTAGAAATGAACGAAACGGCATCTATTCTAAATAATCTTTCTGAACGTAGCTTGGTACTTTTAGATGAAATTGGCCGTGGAACCTCGACTTATGACGGAATTTCGATCGCTTGGGCAATTTCAGAGTTTTTACACGAGCATCCCTCGAAAGCAAAAACATTGTTTGCTACACATTATCACGAATTAAATGAAATGACCACAACTTTTGAGCGCATTAAAAACTTTAATGTATCTGTAAAAGAACTAGAAGATAATATTATTTTCTTACGTAAACTAGTTTCTGGAGGATCTAATCATAGTTTTGGTATTCATGTAGCAAAACTTGCTGGAATGCCAAATATGGTCATCCATAGAGCGAATAAAATATTAGCAAAGCTAGAGAAAAATAATAAAAGCACGGAAGTAAAAGACGTTTTAAAACAAGCGCAGCATGAAGAAATGCAACTCAGCTTTTTTCAATTAGACGACCCTTTATTAGAAAATATTAAAGAAGAAATTTTAGCCACTAATATTGACACGTTAACACCTATTGAAGCACTCATGAAATTGAATGAGATTAAGCGGATGTTGGTGAAAAAATATTGATCATTTAAAGACCGATGAAACTAATTTTCTATATAATTCTTTTCAAACGGAATCTCTTTTTGACAACACTGATATAGCTACTATAAATAGATTAAAATTGAATCAACGCTCCAAAAGTATAGAGTACTTTTTGTCAGCTTCCAATAATTTTGTCGCCCTTTGAGAGCTACATTGTCTTTTAAAAAAATATGATAGTGAAATCTCTTAGTTCTTAAATGTTAATTATATATTTATTTTAAAGTCAGGAATAGAATCTAAAAATAGGATAATTAACGAACTGTAATTGCTCCATTTTTAAAATTAAACTACTTTTTTAAGTTCTAATTTACATATTACAAAAAAATAAAATTGTAAGTTTATATCACATATAATATTTACCTTTGTAAAAGAATGAATACAACTTTTTTGTTTATTAGTGGTCCAGAAATTATGGTTATCATGCTAATCGTGGTAATGGTTTTTGGTGCAGATAAGATTCCTGAAATCGCTAGAGGTTTAGGTAAAGGGATCCGTCAAGTTAAAGATGCAACAAATGATATTAAAAGAGAAATTAATGATAGTGCAAAGTCTCCAGATTTAAACACAAACATTGGCAAAGACATTCATAAAGAAATTAATAAAGCGAAAGACAGTATTGATGATTTAATGGGGCCTATTAAAAGAAACTTATAAAAGCAACCTTTATTTAAAATATAGAATAAACAACTCCTTACCTAGCTTAAAATCTCATTACTCTTTCTAATCTATTTTACTCTACTAATTGTTAAACCATCTCTTATTGGTAATAAAATAGTTTCAATTCTATCATCTGAGTTTAATAATTTATTGTATTCTAAAAGGACTTTTGTGTCTAGATCTTTAGGACTCAATTCTTCCACAACTTTACCACTCCAAAGCACATTGTCAGACAATATAATTCCTCCAGAATTCATTTTATCAATTATTAAATGAAAGTAATTTACGTAGTTTGATTTATCTGCGTCAATGAATACCAGGTCAAATTTTTCATTAATTTCTGGAATAATTTTAAGGGCATTACCAACCTTTTGTTCAATTTGATTTCTAAAACCAGATTTTTCAAAATATTTATTTTGTAAAGTTTCTAGTTCTTCGTTTTTATCAATGGTTATAATTTTTCCTTCAGATGAGATTCCTTCCACTAAGCAAAGTGCCGAATAACCGGTATACGTGCCAATTTCTAAAATATTTACAGGATGAATTAACTTAGAAATCATCGACAAAACCCTGCCTTGAAAAGCACCACTTAACATTCTTGGGTTTAATACTTTTTGCCAAGTTTCTTTGCTTAATTCTTGTAGAATTTTTGGTTCTTGTTGTGAGTGATTTACAACATAATTGTCTATTATTTCTGGTAAAAAATGCATCTTTTTAAAGGTTTAAAACGGTCTATTGATTTGTATTCCAAAAATACAAAAAACGCAACCTATATCTCTATAAATCAGTTTCTATATAAGAACGAAAAAATGATTTATACTTTAAATTGTTTTATTTTATTTTTTAAACCGTCTTTATCTGCCTTTGAAAGGTGATTAATTCTGCCTTTGCAATCTAGAGATTGTAGTTTAAATAAATCGGACATTCTTTTATTTTGCCTTGTATAAAGTCTACAAATTTTACAGGTTAAAAAGTGCACGTTTAACTTAATTTTCTCAAAAAAAGAAGCTTCTTTGTACTGACTTTTGTCACAAATCGTTGTTGCTTCGTTGCAAGTTATGTGTAGTTTTTTAAACATTTCTTAATTATTAAACCAATTATCTTCCATGCATTTTCTTAGCTGAGTTCTCGCTCTATGGATTATAACCCATAAGTTTGACGCTGTAATCTCCAGCTCCTTACAAATTTCTTCAGTTTCAAATTCTTGAATGGTTTTCATTCTAAAAACCAAACCATATTTTTCGGGTAAATTATCGATGCAAATTTCCAATTGAGTTTTTAATTCTTGATTTTCTATTGCTTTTTCAGATGCATTGTCCCAGCTTTGTGGCACGCGTTCTTCAATCCAACTTCCTTCATTTTCTCCATCATCATAAAAACTCATTCTAACTTCTGCTCGTCCTTTTTTAGAATTAATTTTCCTGTAATGATCTATTACTTTTCTTTTTAAAATAGATACCAACCAAGTTCTTTCCGTAGATTTTCCTTGAAAATTCTTAGCTGATTTTAGTCCGGCAAAAAAAGTTTCTTGCACTAAATCTTTAGCTAAATCACTATCATTAATACGCACAACAGCATAATTAAAGAGGTAATCTGCATAATTATCTATCCATCTATCAGGGTTTAAAGTGATTTTTTCTTGAAGCATTTTTTGATTTAGAATCCAAATATAAACTATTTTTTATCTTTTAAAGCCTTGCTATTATCTCTTATTCTAATATCAATGAAATAAATATCTTTATAAAATGTTTTCCTATAATTGTGTCATTTGTTTGATCTTAGTCTTCAAAAAAAATATTAAATATTTTTTTTATTGCTTTTTGTGTTGATACTTTATTGGAAACAGTGAAGCAAATAAAATCATGGTTACTATTAATATAATTGATTGGTTTTAAAAATATAATTAGCATTTATATTCAAATCAACCTAACGAAATATTAACTAGTAAAATATCTCTTGATATTTATTACTTTTACCGTACTCAAAAAATTAAAATATGTCTGTAGCAAAAAAACAGTACAAAAGAATTACTGTAAAATCTTTGGTAGAAATGAAAGCAAATGGAGAGAAAATTTCCATGTTAACTGCTTATGATTATACAATGGCAAAAATTCTAGACAAAGCTGGCTTAGATGTACTTTTGGTAGGTGATTCAGCCTCTAATGTTATGGCTGGTCATGAAACTACTTTGCCGATTACCCTAGATCAAATGATTTATCATGCAAGCTCTGTTGTAAGAGCAATTGAGCGCTGTTTAGTTGTAGTAGATTTGCCTTTTGGAAGCTACCAATCTGATCCAAAAGAAGCTTTACGATCTGCCATTAGAATAATGAAAGAATCTGGTGGACATTCTATAAAGCTAGAGGGCGGTAGAGAGGTTAAAGAATCTATTAAACGTATTTTAAATGCAGGAATCCCTGTAATGGGTCATTTAGGGTTAACACCACAATCTATTTATAAATTCGGAACATATACGGTAAGAGCAAAAGAAGAAGAAGAAGCAGAACAATTAATGGAAGATGCATTAATGCTTGAAAGAATTGGTTGTTTTGCCATTGTTCTAGAAAAGGTTCCTGCTGAGTTGGCTAAAAAAGTCGCAGAAGCTATATCGATTCCTGTAATAGGAATTGGTGCAGGAAATGGAGTTGACGGACAAGTTTTAGTAACCCATGATATGTTGGGAATGACGCATGAATTTAATCCGCGTTTTTTACGAAGATATTTAGATTTATTTGTTGATATGACTGGTGCTTTTGAACAATATGTAACGGATGTAAAAAGCAAAGACTTTCCTAGTGATAAAGAGCAGTATTAAATTAACCTTAGAAAAAATATATTTTTCTTACTTACGCATTTGTTTATAAAGGCTTATTCCTTTTGTTTTTTTAAGACATCCACAAGTCTTTAGATTACACTATAAACCACTAACAAACAACATCTTGCATACTTACTTTAAAACTTAATTCAATAACCACCATAAGTTATCTTCCATGAATTAAGTAAATTTTAAAAGTTGCATTTATAGGAGTATTATCTTTTACCGAAATTGGTGGAATTATAAAATTCAAGAAATATTAAATACCTAATTTCGATTATGAAAATCTTACACTTAGACACTAATCATCCTCTTTTACTAGATCAACTAAATGGTTTAGGGTTTACAAATGAGGAAGATTATACCTCATCCAAAAAGGAAATTGAAACTAAAATTCATTTGTATCATGGCTTAATCATCAGAAGTCGTTTTTCTATTGATAAAGCTTTCTTAGACAAAGCAAAAAATTTAAAATTTATTGGTAGGGTTGGTGCTGGTTTAGAAAATATAGCTTGTAATTATGCTGCTTCTAAAAACATCCATTTAATTGCAGCTCCTGAAGGAAATAGAAGTGCTGTAGGTGAACATTCTTTAGCAATGCTTTTATCTCTTTTTAATAAATTAATCAAGGCAGATAAAGAAGTTAGAATCGGAAAGTGGTTGCGTGAAGAAAACAGAGGAATTGAACTTGAGGGAAAAATTATTGGATTAATTGGTTACGGAAATATGGCAAAGTCATTTGCCAAAAAACTACGTGGTTTTGATGTTGAAGTGCTTTGTTATGATATAAAATCAGGTCTTTCTGATGAAAATTGCAAACAAGTTTCATTACTAGAATTGCAAGAAAAAGCAGATGTTTTAAGTTTGCACACTCCACAAACTGAACTTACAAAAAACATGATAAACACTGATTTCATAAACGCTTTTAAAAAAGAGTTTTGGCTTATAAATACTGCTCGTGGGTCCTCAGTAGTTACTGACGATCTTGTTGATTCGTTAAAATCAGGCAAAATATTAGGTGCTGCCTTAGATGTTTTAGAATACGAAAAATCGTCTTTTGAAAACCTTTTTTCTGATAATAATGTGCCTGATGCTTTCAAGTATTTAATCAATTCAGAAAATGTAATCTTATCTCCGCATGTTGCAGGTTGGACTCTGGAAAGCAAAAAAAAATTGGCACAAACTATTGTAAATAAAATTAAATCAAAATTTTGTTAACTTGTGGTCATTAGCCGTAATAAATCAAAAAAGATAACTTATAAAGCAAATACATCTGAAAACTAAAAAAGCCATCTAAAAAATTAAAGCAGTAATCAAAAAAATATCCCAAACCACTCATTTAAAAAGTAAAAAAATAAAACAAAAAATTTAAATTAATGAAACTACTCTCCAATTACCCAACAGAAGTTTTAATACTTCTTTTTTTAATCGTCACTTTTTTACAATCTGGAATTGACAAATTACTAGACTGGAAAGGAAATCTTTCTTTTATCACAACGCATTTTCAAAATTCGCCTTTAAAAAATAGTGTGCCCTTACTATTAGCTGTTATTTTAATTTTAGAAATAGTCGCAGCATTTTTAATGTCATTTGGTATTTATCAATTGTACACATCCGGAATAAAAGAGATTGCCTTATTCGGAACCGAGCTTTGTGCTATCGTTTTAATTTTTTTATTAATTGGACAGCGGCTTGCAAAAGATTATGCAGGAGCAATGTCTTTAGCCGTATATTTCATCATAACACTTTCAGGTGTTTACTTACTTAATAGCTAAATCTTATTACTATTTACAATTACAATAAGTAAACTCTATAAGAAAAGCTCCTAAAACTCTCGTTTTAAGAGCTTTTCTTTTTCTTCTAAGGTAATTCTATTATTTACAGGCAATGCTTAAGAGCAGCCCTTTTTAAAATCGTTTTTTATTGCTTTTTAAGTACGTACATTAAAGAAGAGTATTCTTTAGTTCTTCTTGCCTTAAAGTTTGACACAAAACCTCTGTAAAAAGATTTGATAAGATTCATTTTTCCTGATTTATATTTCTCGCTTAAAAGAGAAACATAATATGCATCGAATTTCATTGGAAGTGTTTTTTCAACAACCATATGAACATTAGAAAATAATTTATAAATTGTAGTTTGGGAAAAATGCCACAAATGTCTAGGCACGTCAAAAGCAGCCCAAAACTCTTTGTAATAATTTGCATCATCACTCTTAAAATTAGGAACTGCAATTATTAATCTTCCGTCATCAGAAAGTAAATTATTTAAAATTGAAGTATATTCTGATAAGTTTTCTATATGTTCTAAAACATGCCAAAGTGTAATTACGTCAAACTTTATATTTTTAAATTCTGACAAATTTTCTTTTAAGGTAATTCCTTTTTTTTCTGCAAAACATCTTGCTTCTTCACTAGGCTCAGTTCCTGAAATTTTCCAAGAATCATTTTGACATACTTTTAAAAAATCTCCTGTACCTGCACCAATATCTAAAATATTTTTTGAGGGTGTTTGAAAAGAATTAATTAGTTTTAACTTTCTTTTTAAAGTGATATTTTTCACTGATTGGTACACTTTATCGAGTAGACTTTTCTTGCTATCTGTATGAGAAATATAATCTTCGCTTTTATAATAATCTGCTAAGTTTTCTGGAACAGGATTTGTAACCAGCATATCATATTTGGTATTTATCATAACCTGATAAACTTCTCCAGAAACAGTATGATCTTTACAGTTTAAAAAAGGGTTTAAGGTTTGATAAAAATCTTTTTCTTTTGCCATTTATTTCGAATTGTTCCACGAGGAACATCATAAAAAATTATTGCTATTTATCTACCCATATAAACTAATAGAACTGAAATATCACTTGGTGACACCCCACTGATTCTACTCGCTTGTGAGATAGATGTTGGCTGTATTTTACCTAATTTCTCTCTAGCTTCATAAGACAATGATTGTAGTTTCTGATAATTAAAAGTAGCTGGTATTTTTACATTTTCTAACCTATTTAATTTATCAGCATTGTTCTTTTCTTTATCTATATACCCTGAATACTTTAAGTGTATTTCAGCTTGTTCTATAACCTCCTTGTCAATATTGTGATCTTCTAAAAAACTACTTAATTTCTTTATGTTTTTAAAATCAGAAAAATCCAATTGTGGTCTTGCTGCAATCTTAAATAACTTCATTGATTGATTAATCAATGCTAGATTCTTAGCTTGTAAAATCGGATTTATTTCCTCTTGACGAACACTTGTCTCATTTAAAAACTTGATCAATAAGTCTGTTTTACGTTGCTTCTCGAGAACCCTATCCATGCGTTCTTTTGACGCCAAACCAAGTTCATAACCTTTTGGAGTTAAACGTAAATCTGCATTATCTTGTCGCAGCAGAGTTCTGTACTCTGCTCTAGAAGTAAACATTCTATAAGGCTCTTCTGTGCCTTTAGTAATTAAATCATCAATTAAAACCGCGATATATGCTTCGTTTCTTTTCAAAATAAAAGGCTCTTTACCTTGTGTTTTTAATGCTGCATTCACTCCTGCCATTAATCCTTGAGCAGCGGCTTCTTCATACCCCGTTGTTCCATTTATTTGACCCGCAAAAAACAAGTTTTCAATTAGTTTTGTTTCAAGCGAATGCTTTAATTGTGTTGGCTGGAAAAAATCATATTCAATTGCATATCCATATCTTAAAAATTTTACATTTTCAAAACCCTCTACCGCTCTTATTGCTTTATCTTGAATATCTTCTGGAAGTGATGTTGAAAAACCGTTTACATACATTTCTACAGTTGTCCAGCCTTCTGGTTCTACAAAAATTTGATGCCTCTCTTTGGTGGCAAAACGATCTACCTTATCTTCAACTGAAGGGCAATATCTTGGACCTGTAGACTTTATTCTACCATTAAACATTGGCGACCTGTCAAACCCTTCTCGCAACAAATCATGTACCTTCGGGTTTGTATAAGTTAACCAGCAAGAACGTTGTTTTTTCAAGGCACTTGTAGTTGGTAAATAGGAAAATTTTTCTGTAATTTCATCCCCAGGCTGCTCGGTCATTTTAGAATAATCTAAAGATCTACCATCCACTCTTGGAGGTGTTCCCGTTTTCATTCTTCCTGACTCAAAACCCTTAGCAACTAATTCTTCAGTAATCCCAGTAGAAGCTCCTTCACCCGCTCTTCCTCCTCCAAAACTTTTATCACCAATATGGATCAGTCCATTTAAGAAAGTTCCTGCAGTTATAATAACAGTCTTAGATTTAATTTCTAATCCCAGAGCCGTTTTTACACCGATTATTTTATTACCATCAAACAACAAACCATTTACAGAATCTTGATAAAAATCTACATTTTCTGTTTGCTCTAATACAGTTCTCCAACACTCTGCAAACTGCATTCTATCGGACTGCACTCTTGGACTCCACATAGCAGGGCCTTTTGATTTGTTAAGCATCTTAAATTGTATCGCTGTCTTATCTGTTACAATTCCGCTGTACCCTCCTAATGCATCAATCTCTCTTACAATTTGACCTTTTGCAATACCACCCATTGCTGGATTACAACTCATTTGTGCAATATTTTGCAAATTCATTGTAATTAATAAAGTATGTGCACCCATATTTGCAGCAGAAGCAGCAGCCTCACTTCCTGCATGACCTCCGCCCACTACAATTACATCGTATGTTGTTGAAAATAAACTCATTATCTTATAGTTCCACGTGAAACTCTTATTTTATTTAACTGACTATCAGTTGTTTATTAATGATAATGCTGTGTTCTCCGCATTTCTCATTATACTTTTATCCTCCACAGATTTATCTTTATAACCCATGTAATGCAAAACTCCATGAATCATAACCCTATGGACCTCTTCTTCAAAGGCAACCTTAAAATCAGCGGCATTATCTTCTACTCTTTCTACAGAAATGAAAATATCACCAGAGATTAATTTCCCTAAAGAATTATCGAAACTAATAACATCTGTTAGCGTATCATGTTGCAAAAACTCTACGTTTAATTTATGCAAATAGGCATCATCACAAAAAATATAGTTAATTTCATCAATATCAAAACCTTTTTCTGAAACAACTTTTTTGATCCAATTATCTAAAAGAGTTTCATCTTTTAATTGAAATGGCGTTTCGTAATTAAATGCAATCATATTACTCTTTTTTTGTGTCAGAAAAATATGCTCTAACCTTCTTTTTATAATTCTGCTGCAAAGGTAATGATTGTCTATTTAATATCTCTGTTTGATTGTAAAACTGCTTTTTAAAACTTATTGCTTTAATTCTATTCTTTTCATAGTCCTTTTGATTCGCTGTAGATTTTCGCTTTTTATCCTTTCCTTGCTCAAGAGCAGCCTTCTCTAGCTTAAGTAGTTCATAGTTTAATTGCTCCATTTTTTGAAGTGTACTGGCATTAAATCCTTTTTCAAGAATTTCATTCTCTAATTGCTCCATCGTTTTTAATGTATTCTTAGCAGCAGCATTTCCTCCTGTTTTTCCATTTCCACCTTCTTTAATTGCATTTTGAAGCTCTTGTCTTAATTGAGATTGCTGCTTAAAAATTTCATACAACTCACCATCTAAATCATCATTAACACTTCCTTCTCCCTTGCCTTTTCCTTGACCATCCTTCTTTCCTTTTTCTCCTTTTCCTCCTTTTCCTCCAGACTTTCCACCTTCTTTTCCCTTGCCTTTTTGTTGTCCTTTTTTCATGCCTTCCTGCATTTTTTTTGACAAATCACCCTGTTTTTTAATCAAATCTGGCAAACTAAAACCTTGACCCTTTCCTTTCTTACCTTTCCCGATTTTCATAGACATGCTATTTTGCATGTTATTTAAAATATTACTTAAATAATCTGCTAAATTATTGGCAGCAGTAATCACGTAGCGTTGATTCGATATTCCTTGATAAAACCTATTCTCAGAAAAGTTTTCCAAAGATTGATTTAAGTTGTAATGAGCAGAAGATAAGTCATCTTGAATTTTGATTGATATTTTTGGAAGACGCATAGAAAGCACATATAAACTGTCATCTATATGCTCAAAATAGGTTTTAATCTGATTTTGCTTTTTTAAATCATTTCCAAAATCTGGATGAGCGGTTGAAGTCTCATTAAATTTGGTCATTATTTGTTCTTGTTCCAAAGAAAAAATAACCAAATTTTCTAAAATCTTCCGCAGATCATCAATGTTCTCCTCCATAGAATCTCCTTCCATCTCGATCATTGCTTTTTGCATTTTCGCACTCATCTCTTTCATTTTTTTAGCCGATAGTTTCTGGCTTTTCTTAACTGCTGTTTTATTTTTGTTTTTTAATTCTTCCTCTGATCTCTTTAGACCGTTATCAATATCTTCCTTCTCATCCTCAACATCCGGCATCTCCATAGGTTCCTTTAAATTGTCATTGTCTTTTAGAAGTTCTTCCAATTCTTTCTTTATTTCATTAAACTCTGTTTTAATTTCCTCTTGAACCTCTAAAGTACTTTCTATTTTCTTTACTAATACCTCTTGCTTTTTCGCTAATTCTTCAATCTTACTGGCAATCTGCATCGCCTTTTGTTCGACATAAAAACGCTTTACAAGCTCCAATATTTTTTCTAAACTACGCTGTTGTTGCTTATTTTGTTGTGCTAATTCTTTTGCTTTCTTAACTAATTCATCTTTATTTAGCTTGTCCGCTATTTTACGAATTTCGTCCAACAACCTCTGTTGTTTATCTAGCTTTTTTAATTCTTTTATGCGTTCTTTTAAATTTTCTTTTTTCTTTTCAAGACCAATTTTTCCAGAATTCTTTTCTTCGAGATTTTCTTGCAACTTGTCCGTTTGACGCTGCATCATTTTTTTGTACTTCTCTTGACGCTCTAAAAAGCTGTTTATTTTATTTTTATCATTCCAATTAATACTTTTTTTGTTTTGTAAATCCTGCTGAATAGCCTCTAACTGTTCTTGCTGTTTTTTCTGTTTATGAATGGAATTCTCTAAATCATTAATCGTATTTCTTTGCTCCTGTAAAATTTCCTCATCTACCTCTTTTTCTGTTTTTTGTCTATAGTTAAAGATTTTACTTTTAGTGCTCTTATCTCCATTTACAGCGTCATTATCAAATACCTGAAAAAACATTTCATAATTCTTACCTTTTAGCAAGTTTAATCCTTCAGGGAATTGATAAAAAAATGTTTGAATATTTTGATTCGTTATTTGTATTTCAAAAACTTGTGTCTGTGTTGCATGTTCTTCATCATAATAAATCAATTGGAGTTTTCTCAATCCATAATCATCAGAAATCTGACCTGCAAATTGTGCCGTTCCACGTGAAATACTATCAATATTTGAGTTTATAGAAATCAAAGGATATTCATCCTTTAAAACATCCACTGAAAATTGTAAATTTTCATAATCACGTAACTTTTTGTTAGATGATGAAATTTCATAATTAAATGCATTTTGAATTTCTTTAGTGTATTCAAAATTATTATCAGAAAACTTTTTAAAATATGCTCTTTTTTTATCAGTGATAAATGCCAATGAATCCGTTTTTAATGTTTGCACTTGCCATCTAATTTTCGCGCCTTCAGGCACTCTTAAATTTCCTGAATTTTTAATAGTTTCGTCTCTCCTTCCAACATAATTAGGATACATGATTTCTAAAGAAATATTATGTATTACAGGTGTTCCAATAACATTCATTTGATAATTTTGAGACTGAACTCCGTTTGCCACTATAAAAAAACTTAAAGATTCTTGCACATCGGAAAACAGGTAAGAAAAAGAAGCATTTCCATTATTTTCTAAATAATATTGCTGCTGATTAAAAATAATTTTCGCCTCTTTCGGGACCTTAGTCCCTATTGTTTTTATAGAAATTTTAATTGACTTGCCTTGAACAACCTCCAAATCTGTATTGACTAAATAAAATAAAAATGGCGCCGGTGGATTGTATGATGTTCTATGATGTACCACACGATTTAAACTATGTGTAAGCGACTTATTGATACCGGTAAATATGGTAATTAAAAAAATTAAAAAAGGGATGCCTGCATATTTTAAATATTTTTTATTTTGTTTGAAATCAATAGCCTTTACAAACGAAATTGGTGCTAATTCAGTAGACTTTTGGCCGATACTCGCCAATATTAAATCAGACTCGCCGGCATTCTCCTTTAATTGTAAAACATTTAGTAATTTGTCTTGAACTTCAGGAAAATGATTTCCGATAATTCTAGATGATTCCTGTAAAGAAATACCTTTTCTGAAACCAATTAGTTTAGAAATTGGAAAGGCTATAAATTTGATTAATAAAAAAGCTTCAACCAAAATAAACAACCAAAATAAAAGAGTTCTTGATGGTGGTTTTAACCATAAAAAATACTCTAAAAATAAGGTGAAAAATAAATATAGAAACCCTAAAGAGAGAAATAAAATTCCTCCTTTTATCAATTCATTTGTATAATATTTACGTGTAAATTGATGTAACTTCTTCTCTATTTCCTTGAATCCTTCCATAATTAACTAATAAAAGTAATATTTTTACATAGAAACACAATCAAATAACTGTTAAAACGATTCGAATTAGTTTTGAATAAGGAAAACAACTGCAGGTTTATAAAGAATAAACACATGACAAACATCTTAAAAATAGTCATATTATTAATTAGTATTTCATCTTTTGCACAAGGCCCTTGGACCAAAGAAAAAGGAAAATTTTATACACAACTTTCCTTTACAACAATACCAAGTTATACTGCTTTATTTGGAAACCCAGATTATGAAATACCTGGAGAAATTTCTGATAGAACTTTACAAATTTATGGAGAATATGGGGTTACAAACTCCACAACACTAATATTAAATCTACCTTATAAATTAGTAAATAATAGTGGTTTAGTAAATCCATGTTTAATAGCGCCTTGTAATGAACATTCAAATAAAGAAGCATCTATAGGAAACATAGAAATTGGACTAAAACATAACTTTTATAAAAAAGATTGGTTGCTTTCTGGGCAATTTTCTGTAGAAGCAAATACAGGAAATTATGACAATGCTACAGGAATAAGAACAGGTTATAAAGCATTTACATTTACACCGCTTTTTTTAGCAGGAAAAAGTTTTGGGAAATCTTATTTACAAACATTTATAGGAACAAAAATAAGAACAAACAACTATAGTTCTAATTTTAAAATTGGTGGAGAATATGGTTGTAAAATTAGTGAAAATATTTGGTTGATTGGTTTTTTAGATATTTCAAAATCTTTTAAAAATGGTGATATTGTTTTGCCTGCTTCAAACTTAGCGACAGGTTTATATGTAAATGATCAAGAATATGGCGTTGTTGGCGTAAAAGTAATTGGAGGCTTTTCTAATAATTTAGGAATAAGCGCTAGTTTACCAGCTGCATTTTTTGGTAATAATGTTCCAAAACAAGTAGCTTTATCCATTGGGATTTATAAGAAGTTTTAAAGAAATGATAATATAAATGAAAACTAAAAAGCCTTTAATTAAAGGCTTTTTTTTATGATTTTAGAAAAGTATCTTTGCAACTTTAAAACAAGAAAAAATGGAATCTAATGTTCGCGTTCGTTTTGCACCAAGTCCTACAGGACCATTACATATTGGTGGTGTAAGAACCGCTTTATACAATTATTTATTTGCTAAAAAATACAACGGAACTTTCGTCTTAAGAATAGAAGACACAGACCAAACCCGCTATGTAGCAAATGCAGAACAATATATTATAGACTCGTTAGAATGGAGTAAGATTCCTTTTGATGAAGGACCTGGAAAGAATGAAAAATTTGGCCCTTACAGACAATCTGAACGTAAAGAATTATACAAAAACTATGCAGATACTTTAATAAATACAGGTTGGGCATATTATGCTTTTGATACTTCAGAGCAATTAGATGCACATAGAAAAGGGCATGAAGCAGAAGGAAAAACCTTTATCTATAATTGGCACAACAGAGAAAAAGGGCGTTTAGTAAATTCTTTAATTTTAACGGCTGATGAAGTAAAAGCGAAGATAAATGATGGAGAAAATTATGTAATCCGTTTTAAAACTCCACAAGATGAAATTTTACGAATGGAAGATGAAATTCGTGGAAATATTACCATAGATACCAATACGTTAGATGATAAAATTTTATTTAAAAGTGATGGACTACCAACCTATCATTTAGCCAATATTGTTGACGATCATTTAATGGAAATTAGTCACGTAATTCGTGGGGAAGAATGGTTACCGTCGATGCCTTTACATGTTTTATTATACCGAGCTTTTGACTGGGATTCTCCTAAATTTGCACATTTACCATTGATTTTAAAACCTATTGGTAAAGGAAAATTAAGTAAAAGAGATGGAGATAAGTTAGGGTTTCCTGTATTTCCTTTAGCCTACACAAATCAGCAAACCAGTGATATCTCTAGCGGGTATAAAGAAGATGGTTATTTTGCTGACAGCTTTATAAATATGTTGGCTTTTTTGGGATGGAATCCTGGAACAGAAAAAGAAATATTCTCTTTAGAGGAATTAATACAATCTTTTGATTTAAAAAGAGTTAGTAAATCAGGGGCAAAATTTAGCCCTGATAAAGCAAGTTGGTTTAATCAACAATATATGCAAACGAAAGAAGATACAGAGTTGACTGACTTATACCTTCCAATACTCAAAGAAAAAGGAATTGATAAAGACAAAAGTTTTGTTTTAAAAGTAGTTTCTTCAATAAAAGAAAGAGCGGTTTTTGTGACTGATTTTTGGGATTTATCTTCATTCTTTTTTGAAGCTCCACAAGAATATGATGTGAAAGCTGCAAAGAAAAACTGGAAAGAAGGAACCACTGAATTAATGACTGAATTAATCGAAATAATAAAAAGTATTCAAGATTTTTCATCAGAACATACAGAGAAAGAGATTAAAAAATGGATTACCAGTAAAGAGATTGGTTTTGGTAAAGTAATGCAGCCTTTAAGATTATCTTTGGTAGGCGCTTTAAAAGGACCGCATTTATTTGATATTATAGAAATGATTGGTAAAGCAGCAACTATAAAAAGAATAGAAAACGCAATTTTAACATTATAATTATTATGAAAAAAATAGTCTTACTTTTAATTTTGGGTTGTGCATTTAGCGCTCAAGCTCAATACGGAAATGGTCAAAGAAATGGTCAAAGACAGCAGCGTCAAAGACCAATGAATCAAACTACTCAAAAAGCTCCAAAACCTAAATTTAAAGTAGAAAAATATTTAGGAATTGTAATTTATGATATTAAAAAGGCAGCAAAAAAATCGAATATAAAATTATCTTCTAAAAAAGGCGAAGAATTTTCAACAGTGTTAACAAAGTACAATAAAGATATTAAGGATATTACTAGAATTAATAGTTTTTTACTTCGAAGCACTAAAGAAATGGTTGAAAATTATCAAAAAAATGCTATAAAAAGTGGTGATTTCTCGAACCAAATTAAGGTTCAAAAAAAAATGAATGAAAGTTTAAAACCAATCAGTAATACAATCAAAGAAGAGGATAAAAAATTAGATAAAACCATGAACTTTTTACTCTCTGAAAAACAATATAAAAAGTGGATTAGGTACAATAAAAAAAAATACAAAATTTTTCCTAAAGGAAAATAAGAAGAATAGGCTTTAGAAGACTACTAAGAAAACCTGTGAAATTAAATTTTCTCAGGTTTTCTTTTTTAAAAAATGTAACATGTTTGGAAAACCCGTCTACTAAATAACTGCTAAAATTCAGTATCTTTACATAAATCAATTATTAATTTTTTTAAAAAATAACTATGTTTTCAATAATTCCTATTCTTATTGTACTTGCTCTATTTCTTGTTTTCACCTCAGTATACACGGTAAAACAACAAACAGCAGCAGTTTTAGAGCGCTTCGGTAGATTTAATACTATTAGCCAATCTGGTTTACGTTTTAAAATCCCGTTGATTGATAAAGTTGCAGGAAGATTGAGTTTAAAAATTCAACAATTAGACGTTATCATTGAAACAAAAACCTTAGATGATGTTTTTGTAAAACTCAAAGTTTCTGTGCAATATAAAGTGATTTCAAAGAAAGTATACGATGCTTTTTATAAATTAGATTATCCTCATGATCAAATAACTTCTTATGTTTTTGATGTCGTAAGAGCGGAAGTTCCTAAGATGAAATTAGATGACGTTTTTGTAAAAAAGGATGATATTGCATTAGCTGTAAAAGCTGAATTAAACGATGCCATGATGGATTACGGTTTTGATATCATTAGAACCTTGGTTACCGATATTGACCCAGACCCTCAAGTAAAGATAGCAATGAATAGAATTAATGCTTCTGAAAGAGAAAAAGTAGCTGCTCAATACGAAGGAGATGCTCAACGTATTTTAATTGTAGAGCGTGCAAAAGCAGAGGCAGAAAGCAAGCGTTTACAGGGACAAGGTATTGCAGATCAAAGACGTGAGATTGCACGTGGTTTAGAAGAGTCTGTAGAGGTTTTAAATAAGGTGGGCATTAATAGTCAAGAAGCATCTGCTTTGATTGTTGTAACACAGCATTATGACACTTTACAATCTATTGGTCAACAAACAAATAGTAATTTAATCTTATTACCAAACTCACCTCAAGCAGGAAGCACTATGTTAAATGATATGGTTGCAAGTTTTACGGCAAGTAATCAAATTGGTGAAGCAATGAAAAACCAAAAACCTAAAGAGAAAAAATAGTTTTCAATTTTATATAAACTAAAAAAGCTCAATTTACATTGTAAATTGAGCTTTTTTAGTTTACATAAAATTATTTCTTTTCTTCTATTTTCTCTTCTTTTTTTTCTTCTTTAGAGGCTTTTTTAAATTCTTTAATACCACCACCTAAACCTTTCATAAGTTCTGGTATTTTTTTACCTCCAAACATTAACAAAACTAAAGCAACAATAATTGCTATTTGCCAAGGTCCAACCATCCCTAAATATATTGATAAACTGATCATAAGTTTTAAATTTTAATGCTGCAAAGATACAAAAAGGATTTTATTAATCTCTTTTTTGAATAATCCCTCCAATAACTTTTTTATCCTTTACAACTTCTGGATTTCCTTTGTAAAAAATGGATCCACCAAAACTAACTTTTGCATTTAAAATTTCGCCAGCTAACACTTCTGCTTTTGCACCTGTCCCAGCCTTAACAGTAGAGTTTACTTCAGCCTTTAAAGCAAACCCATTATAAATACCATATAAATCTACATCAACATTCTGATTTTTTGTAGACCCTGTTAACTTAATAATTCCTCCAGAAGAAGCTCTAACCTCCAAATATTTTACTTTTACAACTAAGTTTATAAAAGCTCTTTCTTGCGAATTTACTTCTAATTTGTCCTGAAAAAATTCTTTTCCAGTAATAGTAGAGCCTTCATTCGCATCAATAACAGCAATGTTATTATTATAAAACAACTTTATTAAAACCTTTCCATCTGCAGAATTATTTTCAGGTTTCAAAGAAAAAGGCAGTGATAGTTTTAAGGTGTTATTTACGTTCTTCACCTTAACCATTTCAGACTTTTCCCCTGTAATTTCAAGTTTTTGTTTTTCAGATTTAATCAACTCTACCTCTATACCATTGTAAACTTTTAAAGTAGAATAATCTCCTAAATTCTTCGTTATTGTTATTTGTGCAGATGCTGTATAGCTTAACATCATAACACATAAAAATGCTATTCTTTTTATCATTTTTTAAATTTTATCACGATACTTAAATTAATAAGCACACTAGTATAAAGGTTTTTTGTTTTGTTTATTGTATTTAAATAGCTAAATTTTATTCTTCTATTAAATTAAAATCTAAATGTTTGCGTTCTAAATCCGTATGTTTTACTTTTACTTTAACGTCATCTCCTAGTTGATAAAGGTGTTTGGTTGATTGACCAACAATCGCGTATTGCTTTTCATCAAAAATATAATAATCACTTTTTATATCTCTAATTCTAACCATTCCTTCGCATTTATTCGATTTAATTTCTACATAAATTCCCCATTCTGTAACCCCTGTAATTACACCTTCAAAAACTTCATCTTTATGATCTTGCATGTATTTTACCTGCATATATTTAATAGATGATCTCTCTGCTTTAGAGGCTAATTCTTCTCTGTTTGATGAGTGTTTACACTTTTCTTCATATAAATGCGCTTTAGGTGTATCTCCTCCGTCTAAATAGTGCTGTAATAATCGATGTGTCATTACATCTGGATAACGTCTAATTGGTGATGTAAAATGACTATAATAATCAAAAGCTAAACCATAGTGACCAATATTTTGGGTTGTATAAACAGCCTTAGACATTGTTCTAATGGTTAATGTTTCAATCATGTTAGATTCTGCTTTACCTTGAACATCACTTAACAACTGATTTAAGGAGTCTGAAGTAGTTTCTTTTGTATCTGTATTTATTTTGTAGCCAAATTTACGAATCATGTTTTGTAAAGAAGCTAATTTTTCTACATTGGGTTCATCATGAACTCTGTAGATAAAAGTTTTATTCGTCGCTTTTCCTTTAGAAAAACCAATAAACTCTGCAACTTTTCGATTTGCTAATAACATAAATTCTTCAATTAATTTATTAGCATCTTTAGATTGTTTAAAAAAGACGCCAACAGGATTTGCTTCTTCATCTAAATTAAACTTAACCTCTACTCTATCAAAAGAAATGGCCCCTTCTTTCATTCTTTTTTTACGAAGAATTTTCGCTAATTCATCCAGTTTTAAAGTAGCTTCCACAATTTCTGGAGTTACCTCATATTCCTTATCAATAATAGAAATATCGGATGGCATTGTATATCCATTAATATCATCAGATATTTTACAATCTTCTATAATAGATTGTGCCTCTTCATAAGCAAAACGTTGATCTGAATAAGTCACGGTTCTTCCAAACCATTCGTTTACAATTTGTGCTTTTTTATTCACTTCAAAAACAGCAGAAAAAGTTAATTTTTCTTCATTTGGTCTTAAAGAACACACACCGTTACTTAACATTTCTGGTAACATTGGTACAACCCTATCCACTAAATAAACAGATGTTGCTCTTTTATAAGCCTCATCATCTAAAATAGTTTTTGGTTCTAAATAATGTGAAACATCTGCAATATGAATTCCTATTTCATAATTACCATTTTCTAGTTTTGTAAATGACAATGCATCATCAAAATCTTTTGCATCCTTAGGGTCTATCGTAAAAGTTAAATCTTTACGCATGTCTCTACGTTTAGAAATCTCTTCTTTGGTAATTTCTATCGTTAAATTTTCTGCTTCTTTTTCTACTTCAGGTTCAAATTCAAAAGGTAAATCGTATTCTAATAAAATGGAATGCATCTCCGTATTATGGTCTCCTGGTTTACCAAGAACTGTCGTAATTTTCCCAAACGGATTTTTAGAATTCTTCGGCCAATCAGAAATTGTCGCTTGTACTTTATCACCATCTTCTGCGCCATTCATTTTACTTTCTGAAATAAAAATATCTGCGTACATTTTATGGTTATCTGGTATTACAAAACCAAAGTTTTTATTCTTATTCTTTTGTAAAACTCCTACAAATTCAGTTTTTGCACGTTCTAATATTTCAACAACTTCACCTTCTAATTTCTTTCCACTACGTCTCTTATAGACATATGCTTTTACCGTATCTTGATGTAAACCCTTTCCAAGATTTATATTTGGTATAAAAATATCGTCTTCATAGTCATCTGTAATAAAATAACCATTTCCGTTAGATGTTACATCTAATGTACCTATAGAATACTTTCTATCAACATTAACTTGAAACTTACCTCTTTCTACTTCTTTAATCTGTTTACTAGTCGCTAATTCTGCTAATTTCTTGATTATTTGGGTTTTACCGTCTGTATCAGAAACCTTTAATTTTGCAGCAATTTGCTTATGATTATAACTCTTTTCGTTGTCTTCGTTTAAAACTTTAAATATATTTCTAGTGAGATCTTTTACAACATTCCCTTTCTTTTTAAATATACTTTTCTTCTTTTTTGTCATTAATTCTTACTTCTTATTATGTGATCCCAAATTACAATTATTTACTGTGATTGTTTATTAAAAAAAAGTTATCAATCTATTATTGTATTTTGGCTTCTTAAAAATTATTATTTATGTCTAATTCCTGGTTTATAATTGCAAATCCTATCGCTGGAAATCGGAAATTTTCTATACAGTGGAAGGAAATTCAGCAATTACTTAACAACAAGAATATAGACTATTCTTTTGCTTTTACACAATTTTCGAAACACGAAATTGAATTGGCACAAAACGCTATTCAACAAGGTTTTAGAAAAATTATTTCGATTGGTGGAGATGGAACCCTACACCATGTAGTTAACGGAATAATGACGCAAAGGTATGTAAAAACTTCTGATATAACTATTGGAGTGATTCCTTTAGGAACTGGAAACGATTGGATTAAAACGTATAACATACCTATTAATGTAGAAAAAGCGATAGAGATTATTCATCATAAAAAAACAATTTTACAAGATATTGGTGTTATAGAAACCGAAAATAAAAGTATTTCTTACTTTAATAATGTTGCTGGTCTAGGCTATGATGGATACATTGTTCATAAACTAAAAACGCTAAAGCATTTTGGATCTATTGCTTATTTATTAAGTGGATTGGCTGGTTTATTCTTTTATAAAAAAGCTATTTTTAAAATTAATTTTAATAATAAAATTATAGAAACAACCTGTTTAATGACATTAATTGGAATTTGTAAATTTTCTGGAGGAGGAATGCAGTTTACAAAAAATGTAAATACTGCCGATGGTTTATTTGATGTCACCATTGCTAAAAATTTAAATATTTTTGATTTAATTTTTAATATTAAAAAACTATACAACGGAAATATTGTGCATCATAAAAAAGTAGAAACCTATAAAACCAAACAAATAAGTATTATTCCGGAAGCTTCAAAACCTTTTATTCAAGCAGATGGAGAGTTAATTGGCGCAGGAAAGGTCACTGTAACAATTATAGAAAAAGCAATTAATTTTGTAATATTTTGAATTTACTTAGATTTGTGCTATCAACATAATCATATTTATTTTAAAAAGCAGGCTTCTTTTACATGAAAAAAAGAAAAAAACAAGATGAAGAAATTTTAAAATTTGTTAACTTTAAAAAAGGAAATGAAGATGCCTATGAGTACTTTTTTTTGAAATTCTACAACCATATTGTTGGTTTTTGTGTGCAGTTTATTTATAATGAAAATGATGCTAAAGGGCTGGCTCAAGAGGCTTTTTTAAATCTTTGGAATCAGAGAGAAAAAATAAAAAATATAAACGGAATTTCATCTTTTTTGTATACGTATTCAAAGTCTAAATGTTTAAATATTATAAGACATCGAAAAGTAAAAGAAAAATATATAAATAACACCCTTAATAAAAAAGAAGCTTTTTTAAACCAAGAGGTATTGCAGTCCTTACAATTTGATTCTTTAACTTTTATAGAATTAGAAGAACTTGTTTTTAGTTCTATAGAAGAATTACCTGCAAAAACTAAAGAAATTTTTAAACAAAAACGGTTTGAAAATAAAAAAAATCGAGAAATCGCAGACGAAATGAACATTTCTATAAAAACAGTAGAACTACATTTTTCTAATGCTATCAAGGTTTTAAAAACAAAATTATCAGATTATTTGCCTATAATATTAATTTATTTAGTTTTAAATTAATATTCTTTAGGGTTTTCTCAAAGTAAAGTGTACAAACTCACGTAAAGCTATAGAACACTTTCCTTAAAGAAGATAGAATGATTCAAAATTTAATATATAAATACTTAAACAACCAAGCTTCAGAAAAAGAGGTTTCAGAGGTTTTTAGTTGGATTGAAAAATCAGAGAAAAATAAAATAGCTTTCATAAAATTAAAAATATTATGGGCTTTATCCGCATCAAATTCCGAAACAAAAAACTTGTATGATTGGAATCAAATAAAACAACAAATTCCGCAAACAAGAAAGATATTTACTGCTAGAACTTTTAAATACATAGCAAGTATTGCAATACTGCTTGCTGGCTTAGGGTATATAACAAAACTATCTTTTAAAACTGAAGAAAAGCAAAAAATCGAAGTAAAAAACTATGTTGTTTTAGAAAAAAGTTCTGGTAAAATTGAATATATGTCAGATAAAAATGACAAAATTATAAAAGATACCTTAGGGAACATTGTTTCAAAACAGAATAATAAAGAGCTTATTTATTATAAAAATCTATCAACTAAAACAGCAACTTACAACACTATTAAAGTTCCTTTTTCTAAAACATTTAAAGTTAAACTTTCTGACGGAACTATTGTTCATTTAAATGCTGGAACTTCTTTTACGTATCCAGAACAATTTAATACTAGTAATACTAGAAAGGTAATATTAAAAGGTGAAGCTTATTTTGAGGTTTTTAAAGATAAAGCAAAACCTTTTATTGTAGAAGTAAATGATGTAAATATTGAGGTTTTAGGGACTACTTTTAATGTAAACAATTACCAAGAAGATACTTTTATTAATTGTGTTTTAATAGAGGGGTCTGTTCGTTTATCAGAAAAAGAAAACCAAGAAAATAATATGGTTTTAAAACCAAACTATAAAGCAATTTGGCAAAAAGATGGTAAAAGTTTTTTAACCGAAAAAGTAAATCCCAACAACTACTCTGCATGGATTAATGGTGAATTGATTTTTAATAAGGATTCTTTTACCGATATCGCTAAGAAAATAGAGCGCTATTATGATGTTAAGATTTTAAATAATTATCCTTTTTTAGCTTCTCAAGAATTTACTGGAACTATAAGAGTTAAAGAATCTAACGTAGAAAATATTTTAGAAATTTTTAAATTAGATACACCTTTTAATTACACGAAAAAGAATAATGTTATAGAAATCTATAATCCTTAGTTTTTATATAAATGATAGATAAAACAATAACTTATTCATCCTTCGTAATGAAAACATCTTTTTTTATTATCTGTTTTCTATTACTAATGGTTGCAAACTCGTTTTCGCAAACTGTTACCATTAATAAAAAATACAAACCTTTAAGAGAAGTTATAAAAACACTAGAAAAACAAACATCTTATAGAGTTTTATTCAATACTAAAAAGGTAAATAGTTCTAAAATTATTTCTATCGAGGTAAATAATGTAAGCCTACAAGAAGTACTAAATCAGCTAGCTAAAAAACTAAAGATTAACTACGTTATAAGAAATCAACAAATAATATTTATTGATAAAAAAAAAGCAATTCAAACTAGAAAAATTTATGGTATTGTAAGAAGCAAAGCCGATAACCTAGAGTTATTAGGCGCAAGTATACGTGTAAAAGGAACAAAAAAAGGGGCTATTTCTAACTTTAATGGAAGGTTTAAGTATAGCGTAACAGCTGAAAACTTAAACGTAGTTATCTTAGAAATTTCTTTTTTAGGTTTTAAAACTCAATTAATTCCACTTGAAAACAAAACTTATTTTGAAATTTATTTAGATGAAGACACCAACAGTTTAGATGAAATTGTAATTACATCTTCTTATGGAACAACAAAATTAAAAGAAGAAGTGGTAGGTAGTATTGTTTCTGTAAAAGCAGCAGATTTAGGGATAGAACAAGCTGTTGTTTCTTTTGACGAGCTGCTAGAAGGGCAAGTTTCTGGAGTTTTTATTGAAACAAATCCGCAATTAGGGGAGGCAATCAAAATTAATATTCGCGGACAAGGTTCTATTACACCGTTAAGTGGAAACGTTGTTGGAACATCTACACAACCTCTAATAATTGTAGATGGTATTATTTTAGCAGAAGAAGTTGGTTTAGATGGAAATTTAATTTTTGATAATGAAGGTGGAAATCTAGCAGAGAATTTTTTAAATCCATTATCAAAAATTGGTATTAATGACATTGAAACTTTCAATATTTTAAAAGATGCTGCTGCTGTTGGTTTATATGGTGCAGATGCGGCAAACGGTGTTATTCTTATTACAACAAAAAAAGGTAAAAAAGGAAAACTACAATTTTCAGCCTCTACTCAAACTGGAGTAACTGCTGCATATAATGGTTTAAAATATTTAAATGGAGAACAATATCAAACTGTAATAAATGCATACAATAACAATAGTGGAAACTTACAAAATGTGCAATCTTGGAATGGTATAAACACAAATTGGTTTGATTTATTAAACACAAATGGTATTTTCAATAGAGTGAATTTTAGTGCTTCTGGAGGTTCTGGAAATTTCACCTACAGAGCAAGTTTAGGTTTTCAAAAAACAAGTGAAGCACAAATAAATAACTCATTTCAAAAATTAAATTCTTCGTTTTCTTTAGTATATACAAAAGATAAATTCAATATTTCTCTAGGGTTTTCTCCAGCAATTACATTAAAAAAAGACCCTAATAAATTATATTCTTTTGCACTACCTCCTAATATTTCTGCTTTTGATGAAAATGGTAATTATACCCCTTTTGATACTTTTGGAAATCCTTTAGCTGTTGCAGAACAAAATATATCTGAATCACAAACTTTAGCTTTTTTAACAAATTTAAGAGCAAGTTATAATTTTAATAAGTTTTTAAAAATTTCAAGCTTATTTGGTTTAGACTTGTCTAATAAAGATGAAGATAGATTCTTTTCTGGTTTAAATGGTTCTGGTGATTTTGGCACAGATGGTGATGCACCAAATGGAATCGTAAAAGGGAGGCGTGTTTTAAGGGATAGAAATACCATGCGTTGGAACTGGAATTCTAATATTTCTTACAAGAAAAAATTTGGAAAAAACAATAGTTTCGATGGTATCTTAGGAATAGAGTTACGACAAGAAAAAGTGGATTTTGCCTATGCTCGAGGAGATGGTTTTAATAATTTTACAAAACTAGAGCCAATTAACACTGCTTTTAAACAAGATTATAGAAAAGATAGTTCAGAAAACACAGCAAGATCTTTATTTAGTCAGTTTAATTATAATTTTAAGAGTAAATATTTCTTTTTATTAAATTTAAGATTAGACCAAAGTTCTGCTTTTGGTAATGATAAAAACACCGCTTTTAATGGTGGAATTGGTGCTAGTTGGAATATAAGCAAAGAAGATTTTTTAAAGGACAATAACTTTGTAGATTTTTTAAGAGTAAGAGTTAGTTATGGGACAACTGGTAATTCTAGAATCGGTTCCTACAGAGCTTTAGGCCTATATACAACCAATACAAATATTGGTTATAATGATTATAATTATGCTAATTTAACCTCTGCACCAAACCCAAACTTAACATGGGAAACCAATAAGAAATTTAATATTGGTATCGATTTAAATTTTTTATCAAGATTTAAATTTACCACTGATTTTTTTAGAGATAATATTATAAATCAAATTGTGAATAGGAACGTTATCGTAGAATCTGGTTTTACCTCTGCCGAAATTAATGGAGCAGCCATGATTAATCAAGGTATTGAATTTGCCTTGAGTGCTAAAATTGTTAAAAAAGAGAATTTTTCTTGGAATACAAATATCAATTTTACTACGATTAAAAATGAAGTAACATCCCTTGTTGGTTTAGGCTCAGATTTTTCTGCGGCAGCGGTTGCAAGAGCTCAAACTGTTGGCTTCTCTACTTCAACTTTATGGGGTTTCGATTTTATAGGAATAGATACTGCAACTGGTAGAGAATTATTTAAAGTTGACGGACAAATATACGATGGCGCTCAAGTAAGAAACTTATTTGACGCTACAGATTGGAAACCAATAGGAAATTCTCAAAATGATTTTTATGGGGGATTACGAAATAGTATTAAGTATAAAAACTTTAACCTTAACATTATAATGTCTTATACTTATGGAGGAGATCAATTGGTTGATAGAGTGTTGTATGATAATTATAGAGTGTTGACTAATAGAAATATTAACGTCAATATTTTTGAAGACGCTTGGTATAACCCTGGCGATATTGGCGAAAATCCAATAATTATTAATGATAATCCACTAATTACGAACTCGACAAAATATTTGTTTGACAGTTCTCATATTAAACTAAAATCGATAAGTTTTAGGTATAATTTTCCTGTTCAAAAATACAACACTCCTTTAAAAACATTGTCATTTACTTTTAACGGCTCTAACTTGTATTATTGGTTTAAAGATACTTCACCAAAAGGGAAGAATGGAATTGCAGAATTTCGAAATCAATATCCAGAATCTAGAACTTTTACCTTAGGTATAAGCACAACATTTTAATATGAATATATATAAAATACTTATAGTTTGTTTTTTATTTACATTTTTTTCTTGTGATGATTTTTTAAATCAAGAACCAGATCAACAAATTTCTATTAATGAACAATTATCAACAACAAATGGAGTCTTAGAGGCCTTAGTTGGAATTTATAGAGATATTGAAGCAATACAATCTGATGTAAGATTGCTATATGCAGATGTACAGGGCGGTAATTTAACCTTTACACCAGGGGTCAGTAATAAAATTATTTCAGTACCAACAGTAATTGAAAATAGTTACTCTTTTAATGATTTTGAACAAGAATCTGATTATGAAAATTACTATGCTGCTTTCTATGAAATTATAAACCAAGCAAATGTAATTTTAGATCGTTTTGATACGTATACTTTTTTATCTGTTGATGAAAAAACTCAATTACAAGCAGAATTATTAGTTTGTAGAGCATTTGCGCATTATCAAATAAGTTTATTATATGCTCAAAATTATAATTTTACCTCAGTCGCTTCTCATTTAGGTATTGTTTATAATACTCAACCTTTAGAAATTGGTGTAGATTTTCCTGCTAGAAAAACAATGAAAGAGACCTATAAATTATTACAATCTGATTTAGATACAGCACTTTCTTTATTTACGAATACTTCCTTCTTTTCGGTTCCTAATTATGCGTTATTCAATAAAATAACAACTAAAGCTTTGTATGCAAGAATTGCTTTACAAATGAATGATTGGGAAAAAGCTTTTAACTTATCTGATGAAGTAATAAGAACGTCTGGAATTACACTTACCTCCAAAGAAAATTATGTTTCTGAATGGGAAAAAGAAGAAGTGCCAATATCAGAAGTTATTTTAGAATTTTCTTCACCTAGAGATAGTGATGGTTCGGTTTCTTCTTCTGTTTCAGAATATTTTAAATATGAATCTAACATAAATTATGGAAAGTTTGTGGCTTCAGAAGATTTATTAGATTTATACGAAAATAATGATTTACGTTTTAATTTATTTATTACAGAAAATTTAACAACAAACATAACAGGTTTGGAAATGTCTTTACCATATTATTTTACTAAAAAATTTCAAGATGATGCTGGTACAATGTGTATAAGGCTGTCTGAAATATATTTAATAAGAGCTGAATCAAATGCTAGAATAAATAAAGAGAGTGATGCTTTAGTTGATTTAAACACAATTAGAGAGAGAGCTAATTTAACGGCATTAACGAACACAATAAATATTCTAGAAGAAATATTTTTAGAGAGAAGAAGAGAATTAGCTTTTGAATCTCATTTATTTTTTGATATTGCTCGCTACAAAAAAAAGCTTGTTAGAAATAAAGGTTGTTTAGCAAGTGTTTGTAACTTAAACTATCCTTCTAGCTTTTTTATATTACCTATACCTGATTCTAGCATAGATTTAAACGAAAACATTCAACAAAATGAAGGATATTAAAAACATATTTTTAGTACTTCTTACTGTATTTATTTTCTCATGTGAAAATGAAGACTCAAAAAAATTCAATCCAGAAAATCAATCTTTTGTTCGCTTTTTTTTATTGGTAGACAGCAACAATAATGTGTTAGAATTTCCAGAAAAAGATGGTGATCTTTTAGCTAAAACAACTTATTATAAAGATAATTTAAAAATATTAAAAGTTCCGGTTGCTATTACGTCGGGAATTATAGAAAACACAGTTACTGTTTCTTTTTCAATCTTTGTAAATGGTTTGTCTAATTATACCATTATTCCCGAAAACGCTTTGTCTTTTACAAATAAAAAAAGAGTCGATACTATTTATATAGAACTTAATGAGCGTTGGGATTTAAGTAAAAACCCACAAATTAAAATAGAATTAACAAATAGTAGTGATCCTAGCGTATCACTTGGTTTTCAAAACGAGCAAATTTCTAATAAAGAACTAACGATTGGTTTTAAAGAAACAGAGTTCAATTATCTTTTTAATATCAATAGAAAAGAAATAGAAGGTATTAATGAAGAAGTTTTCACTTTTAAAGTATTATTTCCTAATGGGTTTATTCCTAAAGACATCGAGAATATTGTATTATTTAGTGAGCCAGCGACATTTGATTACACTGTAGAAAGAAAATCGATTACAAAAGACGATGAGGTTGAGTTTAAGTTAACAGTAGACGAAAATTTAGCAGAGGATGCTTCTTTAGATACTTTTTTAACGTTAGTTGATATCCCTAATTATATAAAAGGCGTAAATGATTGTTTACAAGTTAGTAAGCCTATAAAAGTTGATAGAGAAGGAAATCCCTCTATAAATTTTTATGACTTTTATAAAACAAGTCCATATTATAGATTGTTTGGAAAATATTGGAGATATGATTATAATGATTTAATTTGTGAATGGAGAAATACATCTGTTTTTCCTAAACCTGTTGTGGTTAATAAGGATGATAAAAATGGTTTTCTTTATTCAGATAATGGAACTCCAAATAATGAATTGGATGATATTTATCATCATAGATTTAAAGTAGGTTTTGTTGGTAATTTTGCGCCTATTGGTACCAATCCATTTGCTCTTCAAAATCTTTTTGAAGGAGAAAGAAACGATTCTCCAGGTTTAACATTAATAGAAGCAATTGAATTTTTCCCTAAAGATGGAAATAGCACAACAGAAGGAATAGTTAATGTAATTTCACAAAAAATTATTTTAATTAGAAGGTCAGATTTAAAGCCTTTTACGCTTCCAATTAGTGGATCAGGTACTTATAAATTAGTAGATGTAGCTTCTAATTTATGGAAAATAGATTTAGAGGTACTTATAGATGCTACTTCTGTTAATGGAGAAATTATAAAAAGAAATTATCTTCTTTATAATAATAGAAATTTTCCTGAGCCTGTTCCTTTAAATGGACCTTGCCCTAGAATAATTAATCTTTAAAAATAAAATTATGAAAAACTATGTATATATTCTTTTTGTTTTTTTATTTATTACATCTTGTCAAAAAAATAAGGATGAAAAATATAAAGATATTTCTTATTTAAGAGCAATTTACTCGCAACCAGATGCAAATAAATGGCCAAAACCACATTTAGATTCTCTGATAGATAAAACTACTTTTAAAGATATTGGTGTATTACCAAAAATAGAATATCCAGAAGATAATAAATATTCAAAGGAAAAAAAACAATTAGGAAAAACCTTATTTTTTGACCCAAGACTTTCTAAAAGCGGACAAATTGCTTGTGCTTCTTGTCATAATCCAGAACTGGGGTGGACAGATAATTCTACCCGTTCTTTTGGTCATAATAGACAAACTGGTGGCAGAAATTCTATGACTATTTTAAATGTTGGTCATGTAAAAGATCTTTTTTGGGACGGACGCGCAAAAAGTTTAGAAGACCAAGCACGTTTTCCTATACCTGATAAGGTAGAAATGAATATGGATTTAAAATATGCCGTAGATAACATAAAAAAAATAGAAGGTTATAAAGCCATGTTTAAAAAAGCCTTTGATAGTGAAGAGGTAACCATGAAAAAAATTCAATATGCAATTGCTACTTTCGAAAGAACTGTAAAAAGCCTAAAATCTAAATTTGATAAGTTTGTTACCGGAAAATCCGATAGATTTACTGATCAAGAAGTTTTAGGTTTACACTTATTTAGAACCAAAGCAAGATGTATAAATTGTCATAATACAGGGTATTTTAGTGATAATCAATTTCACAATGATGGTCAAACTTTATTTGGTGCGAAAGATGAAGATTTTGGAAGATATAATGTTACTGGCAAAATTGAAGATATTGGCAAATTTAGAACTCCAACTATAAGAGAAGTTGCAAACACTAGGCCTTGGATGCATCATGGTCATTTTCCATCTTTATTAGATGTTGTTGAGTTTTATAATTTAGGAAATCCTGCTCCAATTCAGAGAAAATACTTAGGAACCCTAAGAGATTCTTTATTACCAACAACCTCACCATTATTAAAAAAATTACAACTAGATAAAAAAGAAATAGATGCGCTTTTAGCATTTATAAACACATTAAGTACACCAATAAGAAGAACATTAATACCCAAATTACCAAAATAAATAATTAAATTAAAATTAAAATTATGAGACAAAAATTACTATTAGCAATTACATTAATTGCATTTTTAACGTCAAATGCCCAAGTTACTATCCTTAAAGAAATTAATGATTCTGGTAGTTCTAGTTCTAGCCCAGCAAATTTATTTGTTTTTAATAACAAAATTTACTTTGCAGCAGATGATTCAAGCGGATCAAACTCACCTGGAGCTGTAGATTTAGGAAAAGAACTTTGGGTTACAGATGGTACAGAAACAGGAACAACATTTGTAAAAGATTTAAGAGCAGAATCTGCTAGTTCTTCTCCGAGTTTCTTTTTCGAATTTAATAGTACCATGTATTTCAGTGCAAATACGGGTTCTGGAAACGTATTATTTTCTTCAGACGGAACAGAAGGTGGAACAACTGCAACTGGTGGTACTTTTATTTTTAGTCCCCTAGAAATGGGAGGAATTGTATATTATATCCTGTCAACAGATTCCAATTCTTTATATGAATTTAACGGAACAACTCAAGTAAAAGTAGCAAATTCTGGTACAGAAGATGTTCAGTTTTCAGGTGGACAATTTACTTCACTTAATAATAAAATTATTGGATATGGAAAAACTACTACAGATGATCCAACAATAGGTATAGAATTATATGAATACGATCCTGCAACAGACGCATATACTTTAATTAAAGATATTACTGGAGATGATGGGAATGCTGGTATTAGTAATTTTGTTACCATAGGTTCTGAAGTTTATTTTGAAGCACAAGGTAAAGTATGGAAAACAGATGGAACCACTGCAGGAACTAGTGCTGTAGATAAAGCTAGTGCAATAAATAGCACAAATAACTATTTTGTATGGAATGGTAGTTTGTATTTTGAAGGTGATGACGGTTCTAACGATCAATTATGGAAATATGACCCAGCTGCAGACTCAGTATTAAACGTAAGTAATATTACAGAAGGAGATGCGGATACCACAGGTTCTAATAATCACGATCCTTCAGACTATGCTGTTTTAGGTGATTATTTGTATTACAGAGGTGAAACTTTTGATAATTCTTCAGGTTATGTGTTTAGAACAAACGGAACAACCTCAGAGCTATTAGATGATACTATTAAAGATATTGATGAAATTACAGTATTAAATGGTAAATTATATTTTGAAGGTGATGATGGCTCAACTGGTAATGAATTATATACTTTAGATACTTCAACTTTAACTATAGAAAAGGTTTTTAAGAACACTTTAAAAGTTTTTCCTAATCCTAGTTCAGATTTTATAAATATTCCTTCAGAGTACTTAAATAATGCGTTTAAAATGTATTCTATTTTAGGTAAAATAGTTAAAGAAGGTAAAATTTCTTCTACTAAAATAAAAATTTCTGATTTAAACCCTGGAAATTATATTTTAAAAATTACAAGTGAAGGTAAAACAGAATCTAAAAAAATACTTATTAAGTAAGTTTACTTAACAAAAATATGTTTTAAGACCACCTAACCAAACTAGGTGGTTTTTTTTATAAAAACATTTAAATTATATGAAAGATAAGTCCTTTTTTAATCATAATTACTGAACATAAATTAAGAGTATTAAAAGATACTTTATAAGGATTAAAAGAGTACTTATACCTTTTAAAAGCTAGTATCTTATACCTAATGCTCGTTAATTTAATTTTTAAATATAAAATAATAGAAATTTTACTTTACTAACAGTTATGAACATTCTATATAATAATCATTTTTCTTTTATAAATTTTTAAAAAACAATGATGTTTATAATAGTATGTGAATAGCTACTATAAATTTTTACTTTTTTATTTTAATATATCAGTTATTAAAAATTATCTACATTTTATAAGTTACTTAAAAGCTTAAAAATCAATTAAATTTAGAGTTATTAACAGCAGTTATAAACAGTAATTAACCTAAAATTATTAATAGTTAACATACCTATCAATGTAAATAAATTGTAAATTTTATGTTGATAAACTTTTATGAAAAACTTATAAAAAAAGTTGTGTATGTGAATCTAGTCTGTGTATTGTAATTTTATTTTAATTAACCTAAAAAACTTGTAAGACTTTACTGATACTTCTTAACATTTAGATAATATAGGTAAATGGTTAAAAACTAAACTTTTATTAAAAAAGCTAAATTTTTGATTGTTTATAACTGTTGATAACCGTTAGTTTCTGTATTTTTGTGCGGACAACTAAATTAAAATCAATCTATTATGACAATTGCCGTTGGTAACGATCACGCAGGAACCCAATATAAGTTCGAAATTATAAAACATTTAGAAGAAAAAGGGTACAAAGTTTTAAATTTTGGAACGGACACGAATGATTCTATGGATTATCCTGATGCAATTCATCCAACAGCAAATGCTGTAGAAACTGGTAATGCGGAACTAGGTATTATTCTTTGTGGAAGTGGAAATGGTGCACAAATGACTGCAAACAAACACCAAGGTATTAGAGCAGCTCTTTGTTGGAATAATGAATTAGTAGCATTAACAAGACAGCATAATAATGCTAATATTCTTACAATTCCTGCACGTTTTGTTTCTTTACAACAAGCGTTAAGTTTTGTAGATATTTTTCTTTCTACAGAATTTGAAGGAGGAAGACACGGAACGAGAGTTAATAAAATTTCTTGTGCTGGGTAAATCTTATTATTCTTTCACAAATACCTTTTAACATAATCAATAAATAATTTGTAATTATTTATGAAATTAGATAATTTTAATCAATTTTAAAAATGAACTTCATTACTAAATCCTTTTCAGAATTAACAACAACAGAACTTTATAAAATACTTCAATTACGATCTGAAGTATTTGTTGTTGAACAAGATTGTGTCTATCAAGATTTAGATTTTAAAGATCAAAAAGCGTTACATGTTTTTGGTGTTAAAAATGATATAATTATTGCCTATACAAGAATTTTTAAGGCAGGTTATTATTTTGATAATGCAAGTATTGGTAGAGTAATTGTGGTTGCTTCAGAGAGAAAATATGGTTATGGCCACGATTTAATGAAGGCATCTATAAAAGCAATAAAAGATAATTTTAAGGTTGATGAAATTACTATTTCTGCACAAGTGTATTTGAAAAAATTCTACGAATCACATCAATTTAAACAAGAAGGAGTAGCGTATTTAGAAGATGGAATACCACATATTGAAATGTTAAGAAACTAAATTTTTAACCTCAATAACTCCACCAACTTCTAAATTATTTAATTTAATATTTCCAATCCTAATGCGTATTAAACGCAAAGTAGGAAAACCAACAGCTGCTGTCATTTTTCTAACTTGTCTAAATTTTCCTTCTGTAATAATGATAGAAACCCAGCTTGTTGGGCCATGTCTTTCATCTCTAATTTTTTGACTTCTTAACGGAAATTTTGGATTTTCTATAATAAAAGCCTTACCAGGTTTTGTAATATATTTTTTTCCATCAAAACCAATTTCCACACCAGTTTTTAATTTTTCTATAGCTTGTTTATTTATGATTCCATCAACTTGCACATAATATTCTTTTTCATATTTACTACTTCTAATTTCTTCGGATATTTTTCCATCAGTAGTTAACAAAAGTAAGCCTTCAGAAGCAACATCTAAGCGTCCAATTGCCATGGTTCCTGTAGGAAAATCATACAATTCTCCTAATAATTTTTTCTTCCGCTTTGCGGGATTTACAAATTGAGAAATACAACCCCAAGGTTTGTGAATTATAAAATGTTGCTGTTTTTTTATCAAATTATAAGATTTTAATTTCTAGAGCAAAATAATTTTTTCCTTCTGATAAATGCATATTTTGTTCTGAAAATTTTTGATTTGTATAAGAGGTATATTGTGTTATCGGTTCTATACAAAGCATATTATCTACTTCTGTCCAAAGCATAAAATTATCAAAACCTTTTGTGGTAATTTCTAAATCTTTTCTTTCGATATTTTTTAATATAATACTATTAGAATTTAAAACTGGAAAAGCATTCGAACCTGCTTTATAAACATCCTCTAACGTAATTTTAGCACCTTTAGATTCTAAAATTTCATTACCAGAGTCAGAAAGTAAAAAAGCTGGATGATATCCTAACATAAAAGGCATTCCTTTTTCTGAATTAATGATAAACTCTATTTTTAAGATATCATTATCAAGTTTAAAATTCTTTTCAAAAGAAAAATCAAAAGGCCAAAATAAATATTCTTCAGTAGATTTTATTGGAAATTTACTATTCTTAATTAACGTGTTTTTTTTATATTTTTTAATGAAACTAGCGCTGTTTTCATCAGTAATTATTAAAGTGTAATTTAGTTCACGTAGCAAACCATGTTGATCTTGAATGGCATCTCCATTTTTGGTATGAACTCTAAAGTTATTTTTAGAAGTTGGACCAATAACAGGAAACATTTCATCATCAGAATTTCGCCAACCTTTACTTCCTTTTTGATGAATGTATTCTTGGTTTTCTTTTAGAAAACTTACGAGCTCACCTGAATCAATTATAACTTGACTATTTGTGTTTTTTAAGAAAACTTTAGAAATCATAATTTTATAAATTTTCACCAAAAATACCATAAAATTGTAATTTAATTTTTAGGAAAAAAGATTTATATTTTCGTAACTTGTCACACTTATTAAAAATAAAATTAGGAAGATTTATGGCAGCAGATAAAGAGAAAGCGGCAAAATTAAAAGCATTACAACTTACTTTAGATAAGTTAGATAAAACTTACGGAAAAGGTGCTGTAATGAAGCTTGGTGATGTAGTTACTGAAGATATCGATGCAATTTCATCTGGTTCTTTAGGATTAGATTTAGCATTAGGTGTTGGTGGGTACCCAAGAGGAAGAGTTATCGAAATTTACGGTCCAGAATCTTCGGGTAAAACAACATTAACACTACATGCAATTGCAGAGGCTCAAAAAGCTGGTGGAATTGCAGCTTTTATAGATGCGGAACATGCGTTTGATAAATTCTACGCTCAAAATTTAGGTGTAGATATAGATAATTTAATTATTTCTCAACCAGATCATGGTGAGCAAGCATTAGAAATTGCAGAAAATTTAATTCGTTCTGGAGCAATAGATATTGTCGTGATAGATTCTGTAGCAGCTTTAACTCCGAAAGCTGAAATTGAAGGTGAAATGGGAGATTCTAAAATGGGTCTTCATGCACGTTTAATGTCACAAGCATTGCGTAAATTAACAGGTACTATTTCCAAAACAAAATGTACCGTTATTTTTATCAACCAATTAAGAGAAAAAATTGGAGTAATGTTTGGTAATCCAGAAACTACAACCGGTGGAAATGCATTAAAATTTTATGCTTCTGTGCGTTTAGATATTAGACGAAGAACACAAATTAAAGATGGAGACAGGGTTATTGGAAACAGTACGAAAGTTAAAGTTGTAAAAAATAAAGTAGCACCACCTTTTCAAATTGCAGAATTTGATATTATGTATGGACAAGGAATATCAAAAGTTGGAGAAATTTTAGATATCGGTGTAGAATTAGGTATTGTAAAGAAAAGTGGTTCTTGGTTTAGTTATGGTGAAACTAAATTAGGGCAAGGTAGAGATGCTGTAAAAGGATTAATTAAAGACAATCCTGAATTAGCAGAAGAACTTGAAGGAAAAATAAAAGATGCTATTGAAAATCAAGAGTAACTTTTAAAAACTATAATTATTATATAAAGCTGCTATAGAAGTAATTAATCTATAGCAGCTTTTTTTATTTTTATACTATGATTAAAGTAACAGAAGATATACAATTAAAAGAGGTTTTAAATTCAGATTCCAAAGCTCTTTTTACATTAATGAGTGAAATTTATCCTTTAGCTTATAGCCATTTTTGGACAGATAAAGGAGATTGGTACGTGAATACCTTTTATGGGAAAGAAAATATTTTAAAAGAATTATCAGAAGAAAATTCAGACAATTATTTTATTTTTTTAAAGAAAAAGATTATTGGTAATTTTCGAATAATTTGGGATGATAAACTCGATGGTTTAAGACAAGAAAAACAAGTAAAACTACACAGATTATACCTACACCAAGAAACACAAGGCAAAGGAATTGGTAAAAAACTTCTGGCCTGGTTAGAAATGAAGGCAAAACAAAAAAGCTATGAAATTATTTGGTTAGATGCAATGAATGAGCAATCGCAAGCTTTTCAGTTTTATAAAAAGCTAGGTTACAAATATCAGTCTCACATTCTTTTACCTTTTAATTTATTACATGATGAGGTTAGAAAAATGAGTCAGGTGTATAAAGAAATTTAAACCCCTGTACTTCCAAAGCCTCCAGAACCACGTTCAGTTTCGCTTAAAATTTCAACTTCTTTCCAATTTACACGTTCATGTTTTGCAATCACTAATTGCGCAACTCTTTCTCCGTCATTAACAATAAATTCTTCATTTGATAAATTAACTAAAATTACGCCAATTTCACCTCTGTAATCAGCGTCTACAGTTCCTGGAGAATTTAAAACAGTAATTCCTTTTTTGGCCGCTAGCCCACTTCTTGGTCTTACTTGTGCTTCGAAGCCAATAGGTAAAGCTATAAATAACCCTGTTTTTACAATAGCTCTTTCTAAAGGTTTAAGGATGATTGATTCACTAATATTTGCTCTTAGATCCATTCCTGCCGCTCCATCTGTTTCGTAATTAGGAGTTGCGTGTGCAGATTTGTTTATGATTTGTATGTTCATATATTTCTAAATTAGATAAAAATGTAATTCCTTTTAAAAGGACTCTGCATATTTTTTTCAGCAGCAGCGGCTAACTTAATATTTTATTCAAAAACCATTACAGCGACTTTTTTTCGAACAATTCATAAATTAGACTTGTTTTTTCACAAATATAATAAATCAGTTAAGGTTTCTTTAGAAGTTAATAGTTTTCTTACATTTGAAATCTAAATTTATAAGTATGAGTGAACATCAGAAGATTGCAGTTTTAGGGGGTGGAAGTTGGGCAACAGCAATTGTAAAAATGTTGATAGAAAATATAGAGACCGTTGGTTGGTATATGAGAAGTGCTCAAGCAATAGAGCATATTAAAGAAAATCATCATAATCCAAAATATTTACGTTCTGCAGAGTTAGACCCAAAACACTTAGATTTATCTGACGACATAAACTATATGATTGCGAATTATGACGTTTTAATTTTTGTAATTCCTTCAGCTTTTTTAACAACTGAATTAGATAAATTAAAAGAACCCTTAACAGACAAAACTATTTTCTCTGCAATTAAAGGTATTGTGCCAGAAACTGGTTTAATTGTTGGCGAACATTTTAATAAAAATTACAATGTTCCTATAGAAAATATAGGTGTAATTTCAGGTCCTTGTCATGCAGAAGAGGTTGCTATGGAGCGTTTATCATATTTAACAATTGCTTGTGTAGATAAAGAAAAGGCAGAATTAATGAGTAATTCTCTAAAAAGTTGGTATATAAAAACTAAAATTTCTGATGATATTATTGGAATTGAATACGCGGCTATGCTAAAGAATATTTATGCAGTTGCGGCAGGAATTGCACATGGATTAGGTTATGGTGATAATTTTCAATCGGTATTAATGAGTAATGCAATTCGTGAAATGAAACGTTTTATAAAGAAAGTACATAAAATGAAACGCGACATTAATAATTCTGCATATTTAGGAGATTTATTAGTAACAGGGTATTCAACATTTAGTAGAAATAGACAATTTGGAAACATGATTGGTAAAGGGTATACCGTGAAATCTGCTCAATTAGAAATGAGTATGGTTGCTGAAGGATATTATGCGACTAAAAGTGCTTTTAAGATTAAAGAAGATAAAAACACAAAAACACCAATTATAGAAGCGGTTTATAATGTTTTGTATAATGATAAAGACCCTAAAAAAGAATTTAAGAAGTTGACAAATAAGTTAGATTAATTGTTTAATTTTGAACAATTAATTATGTTTTTAAACTTTTACTATGAAAACAATACAAGAGGTTGTAGAAAGTACCATCAGGAAAACACCATTTATTGAAGAGGCTTTAAATGAAAAGCTAATTAATGTTTCTTCTTTGGCAAGAATCATTTTACCAGAAGTTTCACAAGCCTTAAAAAAAGAGGTTAAAGTTGGCGCGGTAATGATGGCAATTAATAGGCTTTCGCCTGCTAGTGAATTACGTATTAGAAAAAACATTAAAAAACTAGCGTTAGATTTAGGAGATGTAATTGTGCGCTCTGATTTATGTGATTTTACTTTTAAAAACACACCTTCATTACTAAGGGAAATTGCTAAAATATTAACACAATGTGCAGAAAATTCTGACTATTTTTTAACCGTTTCTCAAGGAATTTTTGAAACAAATATTGTTACTAGTAAAAACTTAAGACCTTTTGTTGAAGAAATTTTTGAACAAGAGTTTTTGATAAATAGTGTTTTAGAATTGGCGTCTATTACTATAAAATTACCAAGAGGAAATTTAGATCAATCAGGTATTTATTACTTTATTTTAAAGCAATTAGCTTGGGCAGATATTCCGTTACAAGAAATTATTTCTACCACGAATGAAATGACAATTGTTGTAAAAGAGTACGACATCAATCAAACATTTGCCATTTTAATGGATATGAAATTAAATTAAAAAATGGCTAAAAACGATCCGTATGCAGCCTTAAAAATAAATGAATTTAATATTTTTTTATTAGTTAGATTTCTACTTGTGTTTGGTTGGTCTATGCAGTTTATTGTAATTGAATGGCAAGTTTATAGCATTACGAAAGATCCTTTATCTTTAGGTATTATAGGCTTAATGGAAATTATTCCTGCATTTTCTATGGCATTATTTGCAGGTCATATTGTCGATCAAAAAGAAAAAAGAAACTTGTTAGCAATCTGTACTGCTGCTTTTTCTTTGATTAGTTTAGGCTTGTTTTTATTAACATCTAATAGTGTTGTGGGTAATTGGTCTACAAATTCAATTCTATATTCAATTTACGGTTTAGTTTTTTTTGGTGGGTTTTTACGTTCATTTTTCGGACCTACAATTTTCTCGTTAGTCGCTTTAATTGTGCCTAAAAATTTATATCACAATGCTGCAACGTGGAGCACAAGTACTTGGAAAACAGCATCCGTTTCTGGGGCGCTTTTTGGTGGTTTTTTAATTAGTTGGATCGGTGTTGATAAAACGCTATGTTTAGTTTTTATTCTTGTAATTCTATCGTTTATTATCCTATTTCAAATTAAAAAGCAACCTATTTTAAACACAAAAATTGGTGAGCCGATTATGCAAAGTTTAAAAGTTGGAGTTCAATTTGTATTTCAAAATAAAGCAATTTTAGGCACGTTAACGTTGGATATGATTGCTGTTTTATTTGGAGGAACAGTCGCAATTTTATCAGTATTTGCGCAAGATATTTTAAAAGTAGGACCTGAAGGTTTTGGAGTTTTAAACGCCTCTATTTCTATGGGAAGTATCCTTACCATGTTTTTAACAACTTACATTCCCATTAATAGAAATACAGGTAGAAAAATGTTGATTTCTGTTTTCATTTTTGGATTAAGCATTATTGCTTTTGGATTGTCATCTATTTTCTGGGTAAGTATTTTAGCCCTATTTATAAGTGGTGCTGCAGACGGAATTTCTATGGTAATTCGTCAAACGATATTGCAATTAAAAACACCGGATGAAATGAGAGGTAGAGTATCTTCTGTAAACTCAATGTTCGTCGGTTCTTCTAACGAATTAGGTGCTTTCGAAAGTGGTTTAGCGGCTAAAATATTAGGTCCAGTTGTAGCAGTCGTTTTTGGTGGATCCATGACTTTAATTACGGTGATTGCTACCGGAGCTTTAAGCCCAACTATAAGAAACTTAGATTTAACTGATGACATTAAAAAACAGGAAAAAGAAGCATAATTTTTCGATTTTGAGGTGTAGTTTAAAGACAACTTTTCACTAATTAAAATATTTAACATTCTTTAATTATAATGGAAAGAACAACTTCTTGATACCTTATATTTATTTAAAAGTTGTTGCAATTTTTAACTGATCTTCTAATTCTTGATGATGTTTATTGGTTGTTTTTTTATCCCAAGAAAAGTAATTTTGGAATTCTTTCAGCACCAAATTTTTAAACAGATTTACACTATGTGAATCAAAAAATAACCGTCCAGTTCTTCGCATAAAGTAATCCGTTGGGGTGCAAGCCATTTCGTAGTTTATAGCAAACCAAACTTCAGCTATTATAAGTTTTTCTTGCATGTCGTCATGAAATAAATCATCAAACTTTTGCAAGATTGTATCTGTTTGTTTTCCGTAATTATAAACAAGGTATTTTGCATCTTTTTCATTAAAATCTACTTCAGCAATTCTGTTATGAATCGCATCGATATAACTTTTTACTTCGGATGAATTTGTAAAAGTTCCTCCAGAAAGTACAATTTCTTCGGTTTTAATATCATCAAATTCTTTTTCAAAACGGCGGCTGTATTTTTTGGTCACTAAATCGACAATACGCTCAGCCATTTTTCTGTAGCCTGTTAATTTCCCTCCAGCAATAGAAATCAGTTCTGTATCTGAAACAAAAATTTCATCTTTTCTGGATAATTCTGACGCTGATTTTCCTTCTTCATGAATTAAAGGACGTAAACCAGCCCAAGAAGACTGCACATCGTCTAAAGTAATATTTATATCAGGAAACATATTATTAACTGCAGATATTAAGTAGGTTGCATCTACTAAACTCGTATCTACATTGTCTTTATCTTTCTGATAATTGGTATCTGTTGTTCCAAAATACGTTACTTTTCCACGCGGAATTGCAAACATCATTCTTCCATCTGGAACATCAAAATAAACAGATTGCTTTACTGGTAATTTATCAAAAGCAACTACTAAATGAACTCCTTTTGTAAGGTGTAAACGCTTCCCAATTTTAGAGTGATTGATTTGTCGTAATTCATCTACCCAAGGTCCGCAAGCATTTACTACATATTTCGATTTTATAGAAAACTCTTCACCAGAAATAGTATCAAAAACTTTTGCACCAACAACTCTTTCATCTTTATAAATAAACTCTTTTGCTTCTATATAGTTGATGATTTTTGCCTCATAATTTAATGCTGTTTTTAAAACCTCTATAGTCAATCTCGCATCATCAGTTCTGTATTCTGCATAATAACCCGCACCGTTTAAAATACTTTCTGGCAATAAGGGTTCTTTTTCTAAAGCTTCTTTTTTGTCCAACATTTTACGTTTGTCCTCACCCTCTACAGAAGCCAAAATATCGTATACTTTTAATCCGATAGAAGTTAACCAAGAACCATAAGTTCCGCCATCAATTAAAGGTAAAATCATCTTTTCTGGTATCACTAAATGTGGAGCTAATTTGTGCACAATTGCACGTTCTGTGCCTACTTCTTTTACCAACCAAAAATCGAATTGTTTTAAATAACGCAAACCACCATGAATTAATTTTGTTGATTTACTAGAAGCTCCAGAAGCAAAATCATTTTTTTCTATCAAAGCTACTCTCATACCTCGAGAGGCAGCGTCGAGAGCTATTCCCGCACCTGTAATTCCACCACCAATTATTAATAAATCATAGTCTATAGATTGTAAATCTTTAGTAATATTTTCTCTATCGAAAAATGAAAATTTGTTCATATTTTTTATTCTAAAATGTGTGTAGGTAAACCATCAATACTTGTTTGATTCTTGTCTTTCCAATAGTTTTTAAGGTTGTCTGTTCCTTGTTCTGTTGCCCATTCATTTAAATCATTTCGTTCTCCCTTAAATTCAAAAAAAGGAATTGACATACCACATGAACTTTGAGTAGATTCAATGGTAATATCAAAAATTTGACGAGTTCCTGGAGTTTCTGGAAACAAAGAAACTACTTCTTTCCAACCTTCATCATTTGATTTAAGTTCTTTTCCTTTACCATATAAACGCAGAATGTTTGGTGCTTTTTCAAAAGAACAAAACATAATAGTAATTCGTCCATTTTCTGATAAATGAGCTGCAGTTTCATTCCCACTTCCTGTAACATTTAGCCACAAAATACGATTTTCATTTATCACTTTAAAAGAATCCATTCCTTTTGGGGATAAATTTATTCTGCCAGCAATTGGCGCTGTAGCTACAAAAAATATTTTCTGTGTTTCTATAAATTTTTGAAGCCTTTTGGTGATTTTTGTAGTAAACTTTGACATAATTAAGTATTAAAAGCGTCTAGAAATGTTTCTTAGCTTTTTACTTAAAGATAATTTATTTTGTGCTGATAATTGCTAAGTTTCCTGCCATATATTCGAGTTTATTTTTATATAAACGATTTATGAGCTTTTATCAAAAGAATCTGTCCAAACTAATTTTCATATTTCTTAAATGAACTTTAAGAGAACCTTACAAACTTGATGTAAAACTTATTTAGAAAATTAATCTACCCAATCTTTAGAACGCTCAATAGCTTTTAACCATCTTTTATACAAGCGTTCTCTTTTCTCCGATGACATGTTTGGTGTAAATTTTTTATCTATTTTCTTGTCTGTTTCAATATCTTGTTGTTTCCATAAACCCACACAAATTCCGGCTAAATAGGCAGCGCCCATTATTGTCGTTTCCGTATTTTTTGGACGCTCTACAACAGTATTTAAAATGTCAGATTGAAATTGCATTAACAAATTATTTGCACATGCACCACCATCAACCTTTAAACAAGTTAACGGAGTTTCTGCGTCATTTTGCATCGCAATTAACAGGTCTTTAGTTTGATAAGCTAAAGACTGCAAAGTTGCTTTTATTAAGTGATTTTTTCCGGTATCACGGGTTAAACCAAAAATGGCACCTCTTGCATACATATCCCAATAAGGAGCTCCTAAACCGGCAAAAGCAGGTACAACTACAACGGGGTTTTCTTCTTCAACTTCTTGCGCAAATAGTTCACTTTCTTCTGCAGAATTTATAATTTCTAAACCATCCCTTAACCACTGAATTGCGGCACCTGCAACAAAAACACTTCCTTCTAAAGCATAATACACTTTATCATTAATTCCCCAAGCAATTGTGGAGAGTAAGCCATTTTTAGAAAATTGGAGTTCAGTTCCTGTGTTCATTAATAAAAAACAACCAGTTCCATACGTGTTTTTTGCTTCTCCTTTATTGAAGCAAGCCTGTCCAAAAAGAGCAGCTTGTTGATCTCCAGCAATTCCTGCAATAGGAATTGTATGACCATTTAGAATAAAATCTCCAAAGTGAAAAGAAGATTGTTTTACTTCTGGTAATATCGATTTTGGAATGTTTAGTGCTGATAATAATTTGTCATCCCAACACAAATTCTTAATATCAAAAAGTAAGGTTCTTGAGGCATTACTATAATCTGTTGCGTGAATTTTTCTATCCGTTAAGTTCCACAATAACCAAGAATCTATGGTTCCAAAAAGTAGATTTCCTTTATCTGCTTCTTCTCTAGCGTTTTCTACATTTTCTAATATCCAATGAATTTTTGTTCCAGAAAAATAGGCATCAACAACTAAACCTGTTGTTTGTCTTATATGGTTTTCTAAGCCTTTCTTCTTTAAATCCTCACAAATATCTGCGGTTCTTTTATCTTGCCAAACAATAGCATTATAAATAGGTTTTCCAGTTTTTTTATTCCAAACAACAGTGGTTTCTCTTTGGTTTGTAATTCCTAACCCAACAATATTAATAAGGTTGATATTCGATTTTTGTATCACCTTTTTTAAGGTGTATAATTGTGTTTCTAAAATGACTAATGCATTGTGTTCTACCCAACCTGATTTTGGAAATATTTGCTGGAACTCTTGTTGTTCCATAGCAATAATAGCTCCGTTTTCATCGATAATTGCAGAGCGTGAACTTGTAGTTCCTTGATCTAACGCTAAAATATATTTTTTGGACATCAGTAATTTAAAATAGGATTTACAATTTACGAAATATCATGTATATAAATTATTACCTTTAGCGAAATAAAAACTCTTTTTATGGAATATGGATTTTTGTCAGTAATACCTCCAATTATAGCTATCATTTTAGCACTAAAAACCAAACAAGTTTATATTGCTTTGTTATTTGGAATTTGGTTTTCTTGGTTGATTATTGAAAGCTGGAACCCATTAACAGGAACTTTAGCAATGATTGAAGGCATGGTAAATGTGTTTCAATCTGAAGGAAATACAAGAACAATTATGTTTAGTGCTTTGGTTGGTGCTTTATTAATTTTTATTCAATATTCTAGAGGAGTAGAAGGTTTTATCAATATTTTAAACAGACAGTTGGTAAAGTTAGAAGACAGAAAAACGGGTTACAGTAGAGTAATGGTTCAAGTTTTAGCAACAGTAACAGGATTGTTGTTGTTTGTAGAAACAAGTATTAGTTCTTTAACCGTAGGAACGTTGTACAGACCAATTTTTGATAAATTAGGAATTCCACGTGAAAAACTAGCTTATATAGCAGATTCAAGCTCTGCTCCTTCATCCATTTTAATTCCTTTTAATGCTTGGGGAGCTTTTATTATGGGGCTTTTATTAACGCAGGGAATAGAAAAGCCATTTTCTGTGATGATTGCTTCTATTCAATATAACTTTTATCCTTTGTTAGCAATTGCGACCGTTTTCATTGTTATTTTGACAAAGAAAGATTGGGGGCCAATGAAAAAAGCCGAGAAAAGGACTAAAGAAACAGGCGAATTGATGAATGCAAATTCTAAGCCAATGGTTTCTGACGAGGTTACTTCATTTCCACCAAAAGAAGGAATAGAGGCAAAAGCGTACAATATGATTGTTCCGCTTTTGGTCATGGTTTGTATGATGCCAATCAACTTAATGTATACAGGTTGGAGCGCTGTAAAAGCATCTACTTCATTTTTAAATCACGCTTCACTGGCAATTGGTGAAGGTTCTGGTTCTTCTTCAGTTTTATATGCAGTAATTACGTCTCTTTTAGTCGCTATGATTATGTATTTTATTCAAGGAATTATGAATCCAAAAGAAGCTGTAAACTTAACTTTAAAAGGAATTAGTGAGTTAATGCCATTAGCTTTATTAATGTTATTGGCATTCGCTATTGGTGATGCTTGTAAAGAATTAGAAACCGGAATTTATGTTGCTAATGCAACTAAAGAATGGTTGTCGCCAGAATTATTGCCAGCTGTGGTTTTTATAATTAGTTCTTTTATTGCTTTTTCGACAGGAACTTCTTGGGGAACATTCGCGATTATGTTGGCAATTTCAATTCCGATGGCAAATATTCATGGAGCAGATGCAACTATTGTGGTTGCAGCTACTTTAGGAGGAGGTATTTTTGGAGATCACTGTTCACCAATTTCTGATACTTCTATAATCTCATCAATGGCGTCTGCAAGTGACCATATAGACCATGTTAAAACACAATTACCTTATGCTTTAATCGGTGGAGCAATTACTGTAATTATGTATTTGATTATTGGTTTTTTTGGGTGATAAATATTCTTACTTTACATAAGAATTACAAACTAATATCAAATCGCTAAAACCCCACGTTTTTTTAACTCAGGAATCATGCGTAAAGCACCTTCTTTAACAGTGTTTTCTTCAAAAATGAAGGTTTTTTCATACAAGGTATTTCCTTCGAAAAAAGTAACTTGAAAACGATTGTTGAGTTTGAATAACTCTGATTGAATAAACTCAATCTTAGCAAAAGAATTAGCAGGTAAAACATCTAATTTTTTACGTATTAAAGATGTTGTTTTTGTTTCAGAAAAACCTTGAGAAACAATCACCATCATCTCTAAATCAATGTTTTTGTTATTGATGATATACACATTCCAATCATCTGTTTTATAAATATCATTAAATTCATAAACAACAGCCATTTCTACATCTGTAACTATAGGTATTTGTATGTCTTTTTTCATGAATTAAGATTACAAAAGCGTATAAAATTCTTCTTTAGAAATCATATCTCCATCACAGTCATCAATAGTTAATGTTCCTTCACATAAACTACCAAATTTATCTTCAAGACAGCTTTCATTATATTTTGTGACTTTTCCGTTTTTATAAACAGTAATTTGTTTTAAAACTTCATCAGCATCATTTGTTTCAAAATACCAGGTTGAGGTTCCCCAATCTGAATGTTCATCATCCCTATTTTCGTCCCAAAATTGTTTGAAATAGTTCATTATATTATAGATTTAAATTGCTCTAAAAAGCGTTTATCATTTTCATAAAACATTCTAATATCAGGAATTTGGTATAACAACATTGCAATTCGTTCTATGCCCATTCCAAAAGCGTAACCAGAGTATTTTGTTGGATCGATATTCGCATTTTTCAACACATTAGGATCGACCATTCCACAACCCATAATTTCTAACCAACCTGTACCTTTGGTAATTCTATAATCTGTTTCTGTTTCTAATCCCCAATAAATATCTACTTCTGCACTTGGCTCTGTAAATGGAAAATAAGAGGGGCGTAAACGTATTTTAGACTTTCCAAACATCTCTTGTGTAAAGTATAAAAGCGTTTGTTTTAAATCAGCAAAAGAAACATCAGTGTCTATATACAAGCCTTCCACTTGATGAAAAATACAATGTGCTCTTGCGGAAATATCTTCGTTTCTAAAGACTCTACCTGGAGAAATTGTTCTAATAGGAGGTTTATTTTCTTCCATGTAGCGAACTTGTACAGAAGAAGTGTGTGTTCTTAATAAAGTATCTGGATTTTTATCAATAAAAAAAGTATCCTGCATGTCTCTTGCAGGGTGATATTCTGGAAGATTTAAGGCGGTAAAGTTGTGCCAGTCATCTTCAATTTCTGGGCCTTCAGAAACCGTAAAACCAATTCGATTAAAAACTTCAATGATTTGATTCTTTACCAATGAAATTGGATGTCGTGAACCAAGTTCAATAGGCTCAGAAGGACGAGTTAAATCGCCATAAATACCTTTTTGCTCCACAGCGTTTTCTAGCATATCATTTAATTCCGCTACTTTTTCTTCTGCGGACGTTTTTAAGCTATTTAATGCTTGCCCAAAATCTTTTCGTAATTCCGAATCCACATTTTTAAATTCAGAAAACAAGTCCTTAAGCAAACCTTTGCTTCCTAAGTATTTTATTCTAAAGGTTTCAACTTCTTCCTTAGTAGTTGCATTAAATGACTTTACATCACCAATAAGTTCTTTTACTTTATCTAACATTTAACTCAAAATTAGGGTGCAAATTTAATCTTTTTTAAATAGTTTTAGATTGTATTCTTTGAGAAAACAACAACCGTAAACGAAATCGATTGAAATAAGGGGGTTTACAAAAATTATTTTGATAATTTTAATTCTGTGACATTGAAAATTTCCTATCTTTGCGCAGTTAAATTTTTATTAATATCACAAAAAAGCATGGATAAAAATATCAAATCGAAAATTGATGGATTCATGGAATTGGTTACGAAGAGAAATAACCATGAGCCAGAATTTTTACAAGCCGTAAAAGAAGTTGCAGAAACTGTAATTCCTTATATCAGTAATCATGATATCTATCTCGGCAAGAACATTCTTTTAAGAATGGTAGAGCCAGAAAGATTAATCTCTTTCAGAGTTTCTTGGGTAGATGATAGTGGAGAGATTCAAGTCAACAGAGGGTATAGAGTTCAAATGAATTCGGCAATAGGACCATATAAAGGAGGTTTGCGCTTTCATCCAACGGTAAACGCAAGTATTTTAAAGTTTTTAGCTTTTGAACAGGTGTTTAAAAACTCCTTAACAACTTTACCTATGGGTGGAGGAAAAGGAGGTTCTGATTTTGATCCAAAAGGAAAATCTGATAATGAAATTATGCGTTTTTGTCATTCTTTTATGACAGAACTATATAGACATATTGGTCATAATACCGATGTTCCTGCAGGAGATATTGGTGTTGGATCAAGAGAAATTGGCTATATGTTTGGAATGTATAAAAAGTTAAATAACACATTTACTGGTGTTCTTACTGGTAAAGGTGCTTCTTGGGGAGGATCTTTAATTAGACCAGAAGCAACAGGTTATGGTACGGTATATTTTGCACAAAACATGTTATTACGCAGAGACGATTCGTTTGATGGAAAAAAAGTAGTTATTTCTGGTTCTGGAAACGTAGCGCAATACGCAGCTGAAAAGTCGATAGAGTTAGGTGCAAAAGTAGTTACTCTTTCGGATTCTGCTGGATACATTCATGATGAAGAAGGTATAAATATAGAAAAATTAAAACACGTTATGTTTATTAAAAACGAAAAACGTGGAAGAATAAGTGAGTATTTAGAGAAATATCCTAACGCAAAATTTGTTGCAGGAAAAAGACCTTGGTCCGTTGCTTGTGATATTGCTTTACCTTGTGCTACTCAAAATGAGTTAAATGGAGAAGAAGCAAAAGAACTTGTTAAAAATGGATGTATGTGTGTTTCTGAAGGTGCAAATATGCCTTCAACTCCAGAAGCAATTCATGAGTTTCAAAAAGCAAAAATGTTATTTGCCCCAGGAAAAGCAAGTAATGCAGGTGGTGTAGCTACTTCTGGTTTAGAAATGAGTCAGAATTCATTACGTTTAAGCTGGTCTCGTAAAGAAGTAGATGACAAATTAAAAGTTATAATGGAAGATATTCATGATTCATGTGTACAATATGGGAAAAATGAAGATGGTTCTATAGACTATATCAAAGGAGCAAATATTGCTGGTTTTGTTAAAGTTGCAGATGCAATGTTAGCACAAGGAGTTGTATAAAAATACAGTAGTAAATTTAAATCCAAAAGGCGCATCAATTTATTTGATGCGTTTTTTTGTATAATTTATTTTTTAAAGTAATCTTTATCATCAGAATTTTTTTATTAATGATACTATTCTCTCTTTTTATTTTTGGTTTTTTTTTCTCTTTCATAGGCTCTATAACGCCAAGCATGTTAAACATGACTGCCTTAAAAATTAGCTTAGAAAAAGGTGAAAAAGCAACAAGTAAATATGCATTAGGTGTTTCACTTGTCGTTATTTTTCAGGTTTATATTGCTGTTCTTTTAACCAAATACATTTCACAAAATCCATCTATTTTAGAGACCTTAGAAAAAGCAGGAATTGTTATTTTTCTACTGTTATCGTACTATTTTTATAAAGAGTCTAAAAAAGGTAAAACTCAAATTGCAACAAGTAAAGTAAAAAAAGAGAATCCTCTGTTAACGGGTCTCACGCTTTCTGTTTTAAACATGTTTGCAATTCCTTTTTTTAGCGGAACGGTTATCACTTTAGAAGCTTTTAATCTTTTTAGCTTTAAGTTTATTCCTATTTTATTTTTTACCTTAGGGGCTGCAATAGGTACATTTTATATCCTTTTTTTATATGGTAGTTTTGCAACATTTATTCAGAAAAAGACGGGGAAGCTAACAAAGGATATTAATATAATGCTATCTATTTTAACGGCACTTGTTGCTGTGTTTACAGTAATTAAATTATTTTTTTAAAAAAAATGAAAATTCTAAAAAACCTAGAAATTCAAGGAAAACATAACAAACCAATTTTAATAGATGTTTTTTTTAAGGAAACCAAGCAACCAAAACCAATCATTATTTTTTGCCATGGTTACAAAGGGTTTAAAGATTGGGGAGCTTGGCACCTAATGGCAAAAGCTTTTGCTAAAGAAGGATTCTTTTTTATTAAATTTAATTTTTCCCATAATGGAGGAACTGCTGAACAACCCATAGATTTTCCAGATTTGGAAGCTTTTGGCAATAATAACTACACCAAAGAACTAGACGACCTAGAATCTGTAATTAATTGGATTTCTAATGATTCTGACTTTAAAAACAAAGTAGAAAAAGAAGCTATTTCTTTAATTGGTCACAGTAGAGGCGGAGGAATTGTGCTTTTAAAATCAAATGAAGATACTCGCGTAAAAAAGGTAATTACATTGGCTGGGGTTTGTGATTTTGAGAAGAGAACCACAACAATTGGCGATTTACAGCAGTGGAAAGATGAAGGTGTTAAATATGTTCTAAACGGAAGAACAAAGCAAGAGATGCCTCATTTCTATCAGTTCTACGAAAATTTCACACAAAATAAAGAAAGATTAGATATTAAAAAAGCGACTAAAAATATAAAAATACCTCATTTAATTATTCATGGAAATAAGGATACTTCTGTTTTGATTGACGAGGCAGAAAACTTAAAAAAATGGAATCCAAATAGTAAATTTAAAATTATTGAAAATGCAAACCATGTCTTTAATGTTTTTCATCCTTGGAAAGAAAATTCACTTTCTGAAGAATTGAAAAATACAACTCAGATTTGTATTGATTTTTTGAAATAAAAGCACCTTAAAATTCCGTATTTTCGAAAGATGGATTTAGAGCCTCCTTTTCGAAAAATTATTCATGTAGATATGGATGCATACTATGCATCTGTAGCACAATTGGATAACCCTGATTTAAGGGGTAAAGCAATCGCTGTTGGCGGAGGAGGAACCAGAGGCGTAATTTCTGCTGCTAGTTATGAAGCTAGAAAATATGGTGTAAAATCAGCTATGAGTGGGGTTTTAGCAAAACAAAAATGCCCAAATTTAATTTTTGTAGAAACAGATTTTGTGCGCTACAAGGAAATATCACTTAAAATTAGGGAAATTTTTTACGAATATACAGATTTGGTAGAGCCACTCTCTTTGGATGAGGCTTATTTAGATGTTACTGAAAATAAAAAAGGAAATCCGTCTGCGAATGCAATTGCTAGAGAAATTAGACAACGTATTTTTGAAGAAACAGGTTTACGAGCTTCTGCCGGAATTTCAATCAACAAATTCATCGCAAAAGTAGCTTCAGACATTAACAAGCCAAATGGACAGAAAACGGTTCATCCAGAAGAAGTTATTCTTTTTTTAGAGGAGCTATCTGTCAATAAATTTTACGGAGTTGGGAAAGTTACTGCCGCAAAAATGTATAATTTAGGACTTTTTGTTGGCAATGACTTAAAGAAAAAATCATTAGAAGAATTGGTCAAACTCTTTGGTAAATCAGGAGCTCATTACTTTAATATCGTTCGTGGTATTCATAATAGCCCAGTAAAACCCAACAGAATTCGTAAATCTATAGCAGCTGAAAGGACTTTTAATGAGAATATTTCTTCAGAAATATTTATGTTAGAAAGATTAGAGACTATTGCTGAGGAATTAGAAAGCCGAATGAAAAAGTCTGAGACAAAAGGAAAAACAATCACTTTAAAGATTAAGTATTCAGATTTTACACAACAAACAAGAAGTAAAACGAAAGCATCTTTTATGCAGACTAAAAAGGAATTTTTGCCAGTCGTAAAAGAATTATTATATCAAGAAAAATTAAAAAATTCTGTACGCTTATTAGGTATTTCTTTCGGAAATTTAAACACCATAAAAAAAGACCCAGTTTGGGTTCAATTGCAGTTTGAATTTTAAGATGCAATCTTATTATGATAAAGAACGAAGAAATAATTGGTTAATGAGCCTTACTTTAGATCTTACCATGACAAAAAAGTTTAAATGAAAACAAAAGAAGTAAGAACAAATTCTAAAAATGAAGATTTCATTAAATTAGTAAAAAAATTAGATGCATATCTAAAAATTACAGATGGAGATGAACACGGTTTTTACAATCAGTTTAATCATATTGATATTTTAAAAAATATTGTGCTAATGTATTCTGATGAAATTGCAATCGGTTGTGGAGCTATTAAAAAGTTTGACAACAATACTGCTGAAGTAAAAAGAATGTTTGTTTGCCCCGAGAATACAGGTTTTGGAGTTGCACAAAAAATACTTCAAGAATTAGAAACGTGGGCAAAAGAATTAGGGTATCAAGAATGTATTTTAGAAACAGGAATAAGACAATTAGAGGCTGTGAGGTTTTATAAAAAGTGTAATTATAAAATCATTCCAAATTATGGACAATATAAAAACATGGAAAATAGCATTTGCTTTAAAAAACGATTATAAATGAATTACAGTTACTGGGAATTAAAAGAATGGTTTACAAATATTGACTTTACCATTGTTGGCAGTGGAATTGTGGGTTTAAGTTGCGCTCTAGAACTGAAGAAAAAGCAGCCTAAAGCAAAAATTTTAATATTAGAAAAAGGAATGTTACCACAAGGCGCTAGTACTAAAAATGCTGGGTTTGCTTGTTTTGGGAGTTTGTCTGAATTAATAGACGATTTAAACTCTCATACAAAAGAAGAGGTTTTTAACTTAGTAGATAAACGATGGAAAGGGTTGCAGTTATTGCGTAAAAACCTAGGGGATACCAATATCGATTTTCAGCAAAATAAAGGATTTGAATTGTGTGGAGACCAAACTTCTTTTTCAGCATGTGTTTCTCAAAAAAATGAAATTAATGCGTTATTAAAACCAATTTTTAAGGCCGATGTTTTTTCCGTTTCTGAAAACACCTTTGGTTTTAAAAAAGTACACCAACAATATATAGTAAACAATTTTGAAGGTCAAATTGATACGGGAAAAATGGCTTTTGAATTGTTACATAAAGTTCAAAATTTAGGGGTTAAAATATTAAATAATATTAGTGTTAATGAGTTTATAGAAAATCAAAATAAAATACATATTAAAACAAGTAAAATAGACTTTTATACAAAAAAAATATTCATTGCAACGAATGGTTTTGCTTCGAAACTGTTGAATGAAAATGTGCAGCCTGCAAGGGCTCAAGTTCTAATAACAAAACCAATTAAAAACCTACATATAAAAGGAACTTTTCATCTAGAAAAAGGGTATTATTATTTTAGAAACATAAATGATAGAATTTTATTCGGAGGAGGAAGAAATCTTGATTTTAAAACGGAAGAAACAACTGTATTTGGTGAAACAGAAATTATTCAAAACCAATTAGAAAAAATTTTAAAAGAAACGATTTTACCAAACACAAATTTTGAAGTTGAATACAAATGGAGTGGAATTATGGGTGTTGGAAATCAGAAGAAAGCAATAGTTAAACAGCTTTCAGAGAATGTATTTTGTGGAGTTCGTTTAGGGGGTATGGGAATTGCAATTGGCAGTTTAGTAGGTAAGGAATTGGCAGATTTACTTAATTAGAAATATGAAAGAAAAGCTCATAAATTTTGATGTTATTATAATTGGAGGCGGTTTGGCTGGTTTGTGCAGCGCAATCCACTTATCTAAATTCAATAAAAAAGTTTTATTAATTGAGAAAAATGAATACCCAAAACACAAAGTTTGTGGGGAATATATTTCCAATGAAGTATTACCGTATTTAGAATTTCTTACTATTAATCCTTTTAATTTCGGTGCAGTAAAGATTAATAAGTTTCAACTTTCTACAACTAAAGGTAATTTAATTTCAGCAAAATTACCTTTGGGTGGTTTCGGAATTTCTCGCTATAAGCTTGATTTTGAGCTGTCTAAAAAAGCAATAAAAAAGGGAGTAACTATATTAAAAGATAGTGTTCTTAATGTTGATTATTTCAGTGATTCTTTTTTAATACAAACGAAAGAAAATAAAACATATACCTCTAAAATTACAATTGGAGCATTTGGTAAAAGAAGTCTTTTGGATGTAAAAATGAACCGTAATTTTATTCAAAAAAAATCACCTTATTTAGGGGTTAAGCTTCATGTAAAAGGAGATTTTCCAGAAGATTTAGTAGCACTTCACAATTTTAAAGGGGGGTATTGTGGTGTTTCTAAAGTAGAAAATAATGCAATTAATTTGTGTTACATCACTAATTTTTCATCGTTTAAAAAATATAAAAATATTGATGATTTTCAAAATAAAGTGGTTTTCAAAAACTCCTTTTTAAAAGAGATATTCAATACTTCTGAAGCTGTTTTTGAAAAACCATTAACGATTAGTCAAGTTTCTTTTAAAACAAAAAAACCAGTAGAAAACCATATTTTAATGTGTGGTGATTCTGCGGGAATGATTCATCCTTTATGTGGTAATGGAATGAGTATGGCAATTCAGTCTGCCCAAATGGCGTCTAAATTGATTCTAAATTACCTGAATGGAGAGTTGAATTCGAGAAATGAACTCGAAAAGCAATATATTAGACAGTGGAATAAAAAATTTAGTTTTCGTTTAAAAACCGGTCATTTCATTGCACTGTTGTTTAGAAAAGACAAAATTGCAGCTATTTTACTTCAGGTTTTAAAGAAATTACCTTTCTTATTACCAATAATAATCAAACAAACCCACGGAAAATTAATGAAAGTTTAATGGACTTTTTCATAAGCACAAAAAATAGAACAGACAAGGAAGAATTGATGGACGATTTTTCTATTGGCGGAGATTTGCTAAGAGATACTTTAAATAAATTAGAAAATATAAACCGTTGGTTAGGCGGAAACTTAGTAACCGTAAATTCACTAAAAGAAATTTTAAGGAATCATCCAAAAGAGGAGGAATTAAGCATTGTTGACATTGGCTGCGGCCATGGAGATATTTTACGAGACGTGGCTAAATTCGGAAGAAAAAACGGTTATCGCTTTAAGTTATTAGGAATTGACGCAAACCCAACAGCAATAAAATATGCAATAGAATTATCGACCGAATTTTATGAATTAGATTTTAAAACCGAAGATATTTTTTCTAAGAAGTTTCAAAACAGGAAATTTGATGTTGTTTTAGCGACATTATTTCTGCACCATTTTAAAGAAGAACAATTGGTGTCTTTTTTAGAAAATACATTAAAACAGACTAAAATAGGCATTGTAGTAAATGATTTACACAGGCATAAATTGGCGTATTATTTATTTATGCTGTTATCGGTTTTTATCAAAAACAAAATGATTATTGAAGACGGTTTGACTTCGGTTTTAAGAGGCTTTAAACGAAAAGATTTAGTGACGATTTCTGAAAAATTAAAGATAAATCCACAAATTTCATGGAAATGGGCTTTTCGGTATCAGTGGATATTAATAAAGTTAAAATTTTGATTTTGCGTTCTAAAGTTAATGAAAAGTATGGGTTTTAAGTGTGAATAATTAGTGAAAAGTTGTGATTTTATTCAAAAAAAATAATATGAAAGTAAAAATAACATCAGTTGCAAAACAACTACCAAAATATTATAGAGAAACAAAAGATATTATTCCGTTTGTGAAATTTTGGATGCAAAATCAGGATACAAGATTTCAGCGAAAAGTGATTAAACTTTTTGAGGGAGCTGGTGTCGATAAACGATATTCAATTATGGATCCTGAAGAAGTTTTTGTAGCGACTTCTTTCGAAGAAAAAAACAATATTTACGCACGGGAAGTTGTCAAGTTAGGAGAACAGTCGCTAAAAAAAGCATTAGAAAAAGCAAACTTAAAAGCGACCGATTTAGATTATATTATTACAGTAAGTTGCACGGGAATTATGATACCTTCTATGGATGCATATTTGATTAATTCCTTGAAAATGAAACAAGATATTGTGCGTTTACCAGTCACAGAAATGGGCTGTGCAGCAGGAGTTTCGGGTATTATTTATGCAAAGAATTTTTTAAAATCAAACCCAAATAAAAGAGCTGTTGTTATTGCGGTTGAAGCGCCAACAGCAACGTTTCAATTAGACGATTTTTCGATGACAAACATTGTAAGTGCCGCTATTTTTGGTGATGGTGCTTCTAGTGTAATTTTGTCATCGTATGAAGAAGATAAAGGTCCAGAAATTATAGACGAAGCTATGTATCATTTTTATGATGCTACAGAAATGATGGGTTTTAATTTGGTAAACACAGGTTTACAAATGATTTTAGACAAGGAGGTTCCACAGAAAATATCAGATCATTTTCCGGCTATTGTACATCCTTTTTTAGCTGAAAATAATTTAACAATTGAGGATGTAGATCATTTGATTTTTCATCCTGGAGGAAAAAAAATCGTGCAAACTGTAGAAGATTTATTTGGTGTTTTAGGTAAAAATATTGACGACACAAAAGAAGTACTTCGTTTGTATGGAAACATGTCTAGCGCAACAGTTTTGTATGTTTTAGAACGGTTTATGGATAGAAATCCAGCAAAAGGAGAACGAGGTTTGATGCTGAGTTTTGGTCCAGGTTTTTCTGCACAAAGAATTTTATTAGAATGGTAAGAGAATTTCAGGAT